>Ga0307479_10007358_pt1 | contig 10147 bp, 10 predicted proteins | sample atmos_gasesECM4C_FD_203743 | JGI IMG/M metagenome (GOLD analysis project Ga0307479, IMG submission 203743) | Hardwood forest soil microbial communities from Morgan-Monroe State Forest, Indiana, United States - atmos_gasesECM4C_515 | ecosystem: Environmental > Terrestrial > Soil > Temperate...
CGATTTCCCTCCAGAACGGCGAACCCACTCCCATCGGGTGAAACGCCGCGCAGTGGTCGTGGACGACTCCGGGCACCGTCAGCTCACCCGAGCGCGCTCCCCCGCCGATCGTGCCGCCAGCCTCCAGCACCTGGACGTCGGCGCCGTGCCGGGCGAGGTGGATCGCGGCGGCCAGGCCGTTGGGCCCGGCGCCGACGACGACCGCGGTCGTCATCGCGCGGCGCGTTGAGTCGTGACGTGGACGGGGAACTCGTCGCCGGGCTCGGGCCACGGTTGGCGGGTCAGCATGTCCTTGACGTCGACGTAACCTGCCTCGATCAAGCCGGTCTTGGCGTCGAGAATGCGATACCACTGCTTTTGGATGTGGATCGGTTGGCCTTCGAGGACGATGACGCGGACGTCGCCCTCTTCGAAGTTGCACCGCCGTTGTACCGCGGCCACCAACTGCTCGTCGTGCAGGTGGCCTTCGCCGAAGTTCCAGCCGACCAGGGGCCCGGCGACGATTTCGCCCTCACGCACGCGGTAGTCGCCTTCGTTGGCCTCGCCTCCCAAAGCACGAGGCAACAGCCCGTTGAGCGCCCGGCCATGGGTGTGCATCGCGCGGAACGCCGCCACCTTGTCGGCCATGATTTCGGCAGTGTCCGGGTCGTAGAGCTTGGCGAGCTGATTGACGACCAGCGCGGAGCTTTTGACGACGTTGGCCTCTATCTTGTCCTCGGCGCCGGCACGGAAGCACCACACGCTGGTGGCCCAGTTGCCGGCGTAGTAGCGCATTGCGGGCAGGAACGAAACCTTTTCGGGGAACAGGTTTCCCGCGATCACAACGGCCACCGCGACGATCACGATGGCCAGCAGCAGCGGTGACCGAAGATCGGTGGCCTGGATAGTGCCGTAGTGCCCGAACAGATAGAACAGAGAGAAGATGAAGAACACGTTCCACTCCAACGGGACTCCCATCGGGAGGTTGGAAAGGATGTTGAGGTGGAAGAGCACCATGAACCCGATGAGGAACCACCGCCATGGTTGTCCGTCGGCGACGAAGACCAGAACCGCCGGAACAAGGAATTCCGCCGTGGTCCCGCCGACGTGGGCCATGAGCTTCGGCAACCAGGAGGGGCGCAGGTCGTTGACATGGTCCAGGTACAGCTGGTGCTTGAGCCCCTCGAACAGCCTGCTCCGCAGCAGCGCGTTGTTGCTCGTCATCACCGCCACGACATAGGGGAAATGGTGGTTGAGCTTGGAGGTCGCCGCCCCCCACCACAGGCAAAGCATGATGATCTTGAAAGTCGCGATCTGATCGGTGAACGGGAAGAAGAACACGATTAGCTTCAGCCAGTAGTGCTCCCCGCGGGCGGCGAGGAAGATGGTTTTGTCGCGCAGACCCAGCAGCGCCAGGGCGACGATCGTCGGCGCCACCAGGACGGGGTTGATCAGACCGACATCGCCGGTGGCGGTGACCGGCCCGCCATGGCCGGGCGACAGCAACGCCCACACCCCGCTGATCAAGACAATGGCATAGAGAGCAACGTCGACGAGATTGCGGGTATCACCTCTGGTAAACGGAACCTTATCCGGCCAGGCCGGCAACCGAATTGTGTTGGGCCGCAACCAATAGAGAAACCCGCCGATCGGCGGCATGAACCGCCCTGTCAGCGGGCCGGATCCACAGCCAAAGCCGGCAACCTCGAACAGCAGCGTGAAGATGATGACCTTCTGGTACACGATCGGTTGCGTCCACCAGTCGCCGATGCGGCTCAGGCCGCCCAGGCCCGGGGTCAGCGAGATGATCGCGGCGGGGGCGGCGACGTACAGGGCAATCTTGATCAGGTAAAGCAGATAGACCGCGTACGGTGTCCCGAAGCCATGCTCCGCCCAGTGCCGGGTCACAACTTGCAGTCGCGTCGCCCGGGGCAAGGTGGGCCAAGTGTCGTGGTCGACGTCCGGAAGCTCTGGTGACATGAATCCCATGGCGGCCTCGTTCTAGGTGAGAAACCGGTTGGTGAATTCAATGTATATCGCAAGACCGGCGTGTCGATCTTGCGGACCAGGTTTGTGGAAGCTCGCCTGCCGAAAAATGCTGCGGCAACGGCCGGTTCATTTCGCTTATCGGCAGCCGCGAGCGGCTTGTTGGCTCGGTCGGGCGCGGGCTCATCCGCATGGGGAGCACCGCCCGGAACAACACTGTTCCGCGCGACCCCTCGTCGCTCACGGATGCCGTCTCGTGTTGCCTCACGAGACTCTATGCGGTCCTACAAGACCACGGGCCGCGCCCGCCGAGGGTTCTGGGAAACCTCGCCCGGGGCTCGGACGGGGAATCGACGCTGCAGGTTCTCGATCAGGTCCCTGATAGTTTGCCGGTCCTGTTCTTCGGCGCGCGCCAGGCGCCGAAAGCTGCGGACGTTTTCGGTGTCGCCACTGTCTTCGGAGATGGAGATCGCCCTCTGATAGTTGTTGATCCGCTGGTCAATCTGCTGGCGGCTCTGGGTGAGCAGACGGACAAAGTACTCGGCCTGCTGGTGATCGGCCGTCGCCGAAGCAGCGGGGGTCAGCGAAGACACAGACCTTCCATGCCGCGCATGGACCGGCCCGGAGCGCGGCGTGCTCGGGTGAGGTGTGCGGACGGCTTGCGTAAGACGCGGCCGTTGGGCGTCAAAAAGCGCGGCGACCATTTTGTCTCTCCCAACGGGGTTTGTTGCTTGATGTGAAGGAACGATAACGTGCCGCATCCGGTTGGCACCATGTGCGCCCATGATGAAGCTCCAAGTGACTATTGTGCGCGCACCACAAATGGCAACCCGCGATTTCCACTCGCTGGTAAGCGGTTTGCTTACTCGTGATGCCGCCGGCCCATCGTAGGCAGCGGACCTCCAACGCTATCTGAACCGCGTGCGCCACCCTGCGCTGAATGACGTCGCGCTGCAGGATCGTCGTGCCAGCCCCCGCCGGGTGGCACTGAGTAACGTTGTAATGCAAGAAAACTCCGCAACATCTGGCACATCCCCAGCGCGTACACGTCAGTGTTGATCAGTTTGGTCAGCTGCTTGCCGTCGGCGGCTTCGACGAGTGCGTTGACCAGCTTGCCGGCCAGCGGGTAGCGGACTCGGTAACCGGCCTCGGCGACGAGGGTGCCGACGGCGATCAGCACATGACTCTTGCCGGTGCCGCAGCCGCCCTTGACCGCAGGTGGCCAACTGTCCGATGACCGCAGCGCAGATGTCTGGGTCGGCCTCAAAAGACACCTCCTCCAACCGTTTTGGCCGACGGAAACCCGCGACGCGGATGCGTCGTTCGGTGCGTCGACGGGTGTGGTCGTCGCATTCGGCGATCATCGGCTCGGACAGAAAACCCAAGTAGGACAGTTGCTCGCGCTCGGCGCCGGCGTTCTCGGCGAACCGGTTACATCGACGGATGGTACAACCCTCACCGCACCCAACAAGGCCTCGGCGGGCTCTCGCCCGACGAATACGCGGCTGCCTGGCGCAGGCCAGAATCATCCCCCAGCGGCTACCTCTAACCAGACGGCGCAGACCCCAGATACAAAGTCTCCGGGAGAAAACGGGGGAACTCTAACAGGACCTCGAGAGCCGGGGCAGGTCTGTTACCCGGCGGCCGGCGTACGTGTCAGCACGCTGTAGCGGAACCCGTATTTGGTGACATAGCCGTCGCTGCTGCGCCGGCCTTTGCCCGTCAGTGGTATTCCCCGCAGCAGGGCCCCTGGTCCTCCCGTCGTTGAAGCGGCTTGGACGCCCAGGCCCTCGCCCCCTACGGTCTCGGGACTGATCGCTGACGCCGCAGGTGGGGCCCAACTCTGCGGCACCGACAACTTGCCGATCGTACCGGCATTGCCGAGGCTGGCAGACATCGCAGCACCTGGAGCTTTCCATGTGCCCCCATAGGCCCCAGCGGGCGCTAGCGCGCCGCCGAGCGCAGGTTTCGCGCCGGGGGAGCTGGGTGCCAGACCAGCTGCCATCGAGAGTAGCGAATTGACCGAATTGAGGGCGAAATACGGATAGTTGGTAACCGAGTTCCAGATGTTCGACGAGTTCCCAAACATCGTGGCGATTAACCCGCTGGACCCAACTTCCCACGACGGAAGCCCCGACGACGAGAACCCTAACGACGACAATAACGACCCTAACTCCGACGTGGACGTTGCGGTGGATATCGACTGCGCGAGTGTGGTGAGCAGCGCGGAAATCGTCGGGGCCATCGAGATCCCCGACACCGTCGATGCGGAGTTGCCTGCCGGCGTGGCGACGGCCCGGGCGACCGCCGCGGCCTGTCCGGTCACTCCGCCTGGGTTGGTGGTCTTCTGCGGCTCCAGGAACGGGTTCAACACCGAGGCGGTCGCCGAGCCAGCGGCGTAGCCGTACATGGCCGCGGCGTCTTGGGCCCACATCTCCATGTATTGCGCCTCGGTGGCCATGATTGCCGGCGTGTTCTGCCCGAAAAAGTTGGTCGCGATCAGCGCCATCAACAACGCGCGGTTGGCCGCGATCACCGGCGGCGGCACCGTCATCATGAACGCGGTCTCATAGGCTGCCGCAGCCAGCCTGGCCTGCATGCCCGCCTGCTCGGCCTGGGTGGCGGTGGCGCTCATCCAGGTCACATAAGGCGTCACCGCGGCCAGCATCGATGCCGACGCCTCTCCCAGCCACGGCGAGCCGGTCAGCTCTGAGATCACCGAACTGTAGCCGGTCGCCGCCGTGCCCAATTCTGCTGCCAGCCCATCCCAACCCGCCGCAGCGGCCAGCATGGGCTCCGATCCTGGGCCGGCATACATGAGACCCGAGTTGATTTCGGGCGGTAATGCCGCGAAGTTCAACACCATAACTCCTTACCTGGCCTGATCGCGGGGAGATCTCGGCTGTCGCATACGAATCGGTGCGGGACAACGCTTCGCGTTGGTCACGACCCTGTTATCCGGCAAACGGTGGGCGCGCCATCACGGTGGGCTTGAACCCGTATTTGGGACCCGAAAAGCTCCCGCCGCTCGTCGCGCCCGCAAGCGGCATACCGCCTAATAGGTTTCCGGCACCGCCAGCCTCCGGGGGGGCGCTTGTGATGGTGATTGGCAGCGGCGTTGCCGCGTGACTCAGCGCCGGGCCGGCCCCGGCCCAGGCGGCCGGCACCGATAGCTTGCCGACGGAGGCGGCTTGGCCCAAGCCCGCCGCGACCCCACCGCCGCCGCCGCCGATACCGCCGGCGCCGCCCATCAGGCCCGCCACCCCGTCCACAGCCGGTTTCGCGGCTGCGGCTGCCGCGGCGGCCGGCGTCAGTGCCTTCTGCAGGGACACCAGCGTGTTGGAAATGCCGGTCGAGAAGCTCACCAGACCCTCCAAGTTATAAACGGGACCGGCAAAGTTCCTGAAAGCGGTAATGGCCCACTGCAGGTTTAGAGTGCTGTTCCCGCCTATCCCCGCAAGCATCGAACCGACGATCGAGCTCGACGGGAAAGCCATCCCGGTCAACGACGAGCTCGTTGGAGTCAGCCCCAGGTCAGCCGAGAGGGTCGTCGGCGACGCGAGCTGCCCCAGCAAGCCGGACACCTGAGACATCCACTGTGACAGCGTCGACTGTGCCGTGCCGGCCGACGCGCCGACGGCTCGAGTGACGGCGGCGGATTGCATGGCCTGCCCGGCCGGGTTGGTCGTTTGTGCCGGCGTGCTGAACGGCGTCACCTTCGCAGCAGTCGCCGAGTTGGCGGCGTAGCCGTACATGGCCGCGGCGTCCTGGGCCCACATTTCCCCATATTGAGCCTCGGTGGCCGCGATGGCCGCATTGTTTTGACCCAAAACGTTGGTCGCCACCAACTGAGCCAGCAGAGCGCGGTTGGCCGTGATCACCGCCGGGAGCACCGTCGCCGCAAACGCGCTTTCAAAGGCGGCCACCGCCGCTAAGGCCTGGGTGGCCGCCTGCTCGGCTTGGGCCGCCGTGGTGCTCATCCAGGCCACATAGGGTGTGACCGCTGCGGCCATCGACGCCGACGCGGGACCCAGCCACTCTTCGCCGGTCAGCGTTGTAATCTGCGCGTCGTAGGCCATTGCGGCCGAATTCAGCTCCGCCGCAAGCGCGTTCCAGGCGGAGGCGGCGGCCACCATCGAGTCCGACCCCGGCCCGGCATACATAAGCGCGGAGTTGATCTCCGGCGGTAACGCTCCCAAATCGAAACCCACAGCCATGCTCCTTATCCGGTCGCGACCGCGTTGGCGGCCTCGGTGGCTGCATACGACCCGGCGCTGGTGCCCAAGGTGGCCACGAACATTTCGTGAATCGCCGCGGCTTGTGCGCTGACCGCCTGGTACATCTGGGCGTGCGCGGCGAACTGTGCCGCCGTCAGCGCCGACACAGCATCGGCCGCGGCAGGAATCACCCCGGTCGTCGGTGCTGCCGCCGCCGCGTTCTGGGCGCTCACCCCGGAGCCAATACCCTGCAAGGTCGCCGACGCCGCCGTCAGCGCTTCCGGCTGTGTGGTCACATAAGACATGTCATTTCCTCCTCAAAAACCCTCAGGCTCAACAACCTTCAGGAAATCCCGACTCGGCGACCACCATTTTTTGCCGCTCACAACTGGGCTCAGTGCTCGACATGAGCAAACGATAAGGCGCCGAATCCCACTAGCCCATATGCGCTTACGATGAAGCTCCAGATCACTTTTGTGCGCACAGCACGAACGGACAAAAATCGTCGTGAACTGCGATTTCCCCGCGTCGCGACAGGTCCGGCCACCGGCCGTTATCGCGTCGCGGCACCGTACAACGGCACTGCATCACAACGAATTACGCGAGACGCCCCTGGCTCGCCGGGCCCAACACCGCCGGAGCCATCCAGCGGCAGACGTCCAACGCCATCTGCACGCTTCACACGGTATCTGGATCGTCGAAACTCTGTCCGCAGAGTTCGATCGCCTCGACCACCCGGTACTGAATGGTGTTGCGGTACAGGATCATCGCGTCAGCCGTCGCAACGAAACTGTGGTTGCAGGCCAAAACTCCCGCAAGGTATCGGGCAGCCACTCATTGCGCTCATGGTCGACACTCATCGACGTCACCGACCATCAGCGCTATTGGCGCGACGTCGTGATAGAAAACGACTCGGCAGCCAGGGGCTCCGCCGTAAAGGACCACTACCTGCACCCGTTCGGCCTATTTCGGTGACGCCCGGAATCCCCGGAATCCGGAGAGCCCGTCTTCCGCGCGACCGCATGCCAGGCGCGCCCGGAACCCTGCTGCCACGAACGCCCTGGGCACGCGCGACCAGATTAGGGGCCGCTCCTTAGGGGTACTCAGGGTGGCCGTGGCGTACCAACGGAACTTTATGCTGCGCAATCTGTTTTGGCTCGCAACGGTGTATAAGAAGACGGGCCGACGGGGTGCTGTGTCCCTGGTTAACGAGTGTTAGGCCCAGCTGGAGCCGACGGCGCTGTCGGTGCTGGCCATGTTGCTGCCGGCCGTCTGCACCTTCTGCCCGTGGGCGTTGGCCTGCTCGTAGATCACCTGGAAGTTGCGACCCAACTGGGTGATGAACTCCTGGCAGGCCACCGAACCGGCGCCGCCCCAAAAGTCACCGGCAGCAAGCACATCGCGAACGATGGCCTGGTGCTCGGCTTCCAGCGAGGCGGCCTGCGCGCGGATGAGGGCGCCGTGGGCGTCGACATCGCCGAACTGATAGTTAATGCTCATTGCTTACGTCCTCCTAAGTTTGACAGTGTTTGGGCAGCAGTAGTTTTCGAAGACTAACTGCGCAGAATGCTCTGCGAGGCCTGCTCTTGCTGCTCGTAGTTGTTGGCGTCACGGATCAGCCCGTCGCGAACCCCGTGCAGCATGTTCACGATGTTGTTGAAGGCCTGATTCATCTGACCCATGGTGTCGTAGGACGTCATCTGGGCCGTACCACTCCAGCCGGCGCCAGCGATGTTCTGCGAGGACGCCCACATCTTGCGGGCCTCGTCCGACACCGTCTGGGCGTGCATCTCAAAGCGGCCCGCCATGGCCCGCATCGCGTGCGGGTCGGTCATAAAGCGTGTTGGCATGTTCCTTGCTCCTTGTTATCTGTCCTTGTTTTACCTGTGAGTTGTCACATGGATTTTGCCGTCGGAATTGCCGACTGCGGGGACGCCAAAGCCGCCGATTAGGTGTGGTCTTCCCCCTCTCTGTTAACCGGCCGCCGGGGAATGCGGTATGACGCTGCTGCTGCTGCGCGGCACGTCGAAACGAGGTTCAGCCTCGGCTTCCCACTCGCCCCACTCTCCCCATTCATCCCACTCGTTGTCTGCGGCGGCCGCCTCTGGATTGGCGTCCTCGGCCGCCCTGACATCGGCATCGGCGCCCTCTTCGGGCTCCGGCGCCCATGGATCGTAGTCATCCGGTGGAACTGCGGTGCCCCAGCTCAGCGGTACCGATAACCCGCCGAGCATGCCCGATTCACCCCGAAGCGCCGACACTGCATCGTCGGGCAAGGGCGAACCAAGAGGCAGAAGCACGCTTTCCCCTTCCACTGCCGATCCCAATAGGGTGCTGCGGCTCGGCGGCAACCATTCACCACCGGGCACTCCGCATCGTAAGGCAATCCGGGGAACAATATCGCTAAATTGCCGATTTCGCTTGCCAGGGCAACTCACGCCTGCCGCAAAGGGTGGACCGACGAGCGTCGCCGCCGTCAACCTGCTTCGGGCTTCGCCTCCGCGGTTGCGTGGGCAACGCGTCCCGCAGCTAGCAGAGGCCGATGGGAACCCCGCGGTCAGGCCCAGACTCCTGCACGGGCATCGCCTGCGGATAGTGCACCCGATAGGAAGGCCGTCGCTTAAGGTTCCGAGCACCACATTTGGGCCCACGCAGCGGCAGGCTCGTCGACTGAAGCCTCAACGCGTCGCGGAAAAGGCTCCGCACGCAGTTTATTTATCTCACATTCCTCATCGAACCGTAATAAAACCCATCGAACCCTAATAGAACCGGTTGTTTCTGAGCTCGAGGCCAGTGATTCAGAGGATACTTCCAGGTCAGTGGCCATCTTCGCGCTGCCGGTAATATGGCAATGTCGTCAGCGACCCTTATTCACGACTCAGAAAAGGCTCTTGTGCCGGAGCCCTTTTCGCCTTTTTCGGCGTGCTTCCCGGCCCCAAATTTAATATGTCAATACTTACTGGACTAATTTGGTAATTACCGGGTAGCGTCCCCGGCCATGTGGTGCACGGTGCTGGTGTTAGCTCTTGTGGCGACTGTGGATCCTGTGCGACTTGGGATCAGTGTTCTCTTGTATTCGCGGCCTCGGCCCGTGCCTCATCTGGTCGCGTTCTGGCTGGGCGGCGTAACGATAAGCGCCGTTGTCGCGCTTGGTGTCCTCTTCGGGCTACGCGACCTCGCGCTCGGAATCATGCACAGGGTGCAACTCGCCGCTGCCAGCTCGACCGCCGGAGACATTCAGATCGCACTGGGTGTGTTAGTGCTGCTGATCGCCGCACTCGCGGCTGGCCTCTTGCCCCGCCAGCGGACGCGACTTCTGATGCCCGGCGCCGACCCATCTCACCTGCAGGTGCTGACGTCGACCGCATTCTCCAGATTGTCGATGCGCGTCCATGATGCGCTGCAGGCCGGACCACTGTGGGTGCCGTTCGTCCTCGGAGTTGGGATGTTGCTGGACCTTCGCTACTTGGCGGCGCTCACCGCCATTTTGGCCTCCGGAGCCGCGGCCGGCACTCAAGTCAGCGCAGCCGCTTTGTACGCCGTCGTAGCGCTGGCGTTCGTCGAGATCCCCCTCGCCAGCCAACTGACAGCACCCGCAAAGACCGGCGAGGTCATGTCGCAGGTGCACGGCTGGGTGAAAGCTCGCCGACAACAGATCTTCGCTATGGTCATCGCCCTGCTCGGGGTTTTCCTGATGACGACGGGCATGGGCCACGTCTGAGCCGAGGAAGACAGACGTCCCCGACAGCTGACCCGTTGGAAAACCTAGGCAATCTGAGTCGTTCATCGCGGCGCGGGGAACGTCGGTTTGCAGGGCTCCGCAAGCCAGCGGTCATCGCCCCAATCAGACCCCGGTCCGCGGCACCACACTGGGCCGGTTCTGCACCACATGCGGACTGGCACCACCGCGGCCCATCATCCCGCCGGGCATCCCGGCGCCGGCGCCGCCCATACCCATCGGCATC
>Ga0307479_10007359_pt1 | contig 10146 bp, 8 predicted proteins | sample atmos_gasesECM4C_FD_203743 | JGI IMG/M metagenome (GOLD analysis project Ga0307479, IMG submission 203743) | Hardwood forest soil microbial communities from Morgan-Monroe State Forest, Indiana, United States - atmos_gasesECM4C_515 | ecosystem: Environmental > Terrestrial > Soil > Temperate...
GGCCGTGCAATGCCACGTGAACGCCGCACGCAACATCGCCGCCGGACGGGCGGTGACAGCACGGGGAGACCTCGGCGCTAGCCGGTCTGTGAACCGTGAACCTCAACTCTGTTCTCCTGCTGCCTAGGTGGCACGGGGTTGGGATCCACCGGCTTAAGCCTGTGGAGGACGTCAAAGTGTGTACCCATTTGCTGGCTGGCCAGCGGTGCCGTAGCCGCTCACGTGGTCAGCGCCCCGTCGTAGGCTGTCGGTGTGGATGCGCTCACAGGATTCTGGTTCGGGCTGCCCGAGCAGATGCGGGACCCGGTGCTGTTTGCCATTCCGTTTTTCCTGTTGCTGTTGATCCTGGAGTGGACGGCGGCCCGCAAGCTGGAACGCATCGAGAGCGCCGCCACCGAGACGCCACGGCCACCCTTCGGCGCGTATCTCACCCGTGATTCGTGGGCCAGCATCTCGATGGGGCTGGTTTCGGTGGCCACCAGCGCCGGCTGGAAGGCGCTGGCCCTGCTCGGTTATGCGGCGATCTATGTCTACCTGGCGCCGTGGCATCTGCCGGTAAACCGGTGGTACACCTGGGTCATCGCACTCCTCGGCGTCGACCTGCTGTATTACGGCTATCACCGCATCGCGCACCGGGTCCGGCTGATCTGGGCGACGCACCAGGCCCACCACTCCAGCCAGTACTTCAACTTCGCCACCGCGGTGCGCCAGAAGTGGAACAACAGCGGCGAGATCTTGATGTGGATTCCGTTGCCGCTGCTGGGTCTTCCCCCCTGGATGGTGTACTTCAGCTGGTCGCTGAACTTGATCTACCAGTTCTGGGTGCACACCGAGCGGATCGACAAACTGGCGCGGCCCATCGAATTCGTCTTCAACACACCGTCGCACCATCGGGTGCATCACGGGATCGACAAGATCTACCTCGATAAGAACTATGGCGGCATCCTCATCATCTGGGACCGGCTGTTCGGCAGTTTCCAGCCGGAGCTGTTCCGCCCGCACTACGGCCTGACCAAACAGGTCGACACATTCAATATCTGGACCCTGCAGACCCGCGAATACGTGGCAATCGCGCGCGACTGGCGATCGGCAACGCGCCTGCGCGACCGGCTGGGCTACGTCTTCGGACCGCCGGGCTGGGAGCCGCGGAGGGCCGGCCAAACCAACGGCGCCGTCCCGCTGGCCACGCCGCGGTAACGCCGGCCCCGGACAGGGCGAAAAACTCAATGTGGGGGAGGGTTTACGCCGTAACCTCAACCTGCGGTCGGCAGTTGCGCCGGCCTCGACGGATCGGGGGTCCATGGTGCGCCGCCTGACAATGCGCGCATTTGCCGCGTCGGCTGCCCTGGCGGCGCTCGCACCCGGGCTGTGGCCCGCCGCGGCCGGCGCGGACCCCCCCTTGGTCTTTCCGGGTATGGAAGTCCACCAGGACAACCGCATCTGCACGTTGGGCTACGTCGACCCGGTGACGAGGATCGCGTTCACGGCGGGGCATTGCCGAGGCGGCGGACCCGTTACCGACAAGGACCACAACGTCATCGGTCGTCTCGCGACATTCCGGGACAACACACCCAGCGGCTCGACGGTGGCCACCGACCAGTTGATCTCCGACTACGAGGCGATTGTGCTGGACGACCACGTCGCGGTGAACAACATTCTGCCCGGCGGGCGCCGACTGGAATCAAACCCCAACGTGGCGGTTCAGCCTGGCCAACCGGTCTGCCACTTCGGCGTTATCACCGGTGAGACCTGCGGGACCGTGGAGAGCGTCAACAACGGGTGGTTCACCATGTCCCACGGCGTCCAGAGCCAAAAAGGTGATTCGGGCGGACCGGTGTACCTGGCGCCCGACGGCGGCTCCGCGCAAATCGTCGGGATTTTCAACAGCGTGTGGGGGGACCTTCCCGCGGCGGTGTCGTGGCGGGCCACCACCGACCAGGTTCACCAGGATCTCGGAGGGACGACGAATCCCCGTTAGGTCCCCGCTCATGCTGATCAGCGGGAAGGTGCGAGCGCGAATACCGGGATCAGCGGCGCGGCGGCGAGTAGCTGCTCATCGGTTGATTCCGGGGTCAAGCCAACGACAAAATCCTTGACCTGCCAGTACCACCTGGCCAGATAGCGCCTCAAGAGCTCGGGTTTGGCGGCATCGCTCACCGCGCTGATGGCGGTGCGCTGCCGACGCCAGCGCGGTCCGATCTCGACGACGCCCGCCGCGCTGACATTGCGCGCCCACTGGGTGTTACCCCGCGGTGAGACGACATAGTCCACGCCGTCAACGGTGAGCAGGTTGATCACCACGCCGCGGTGTTTGCCGCTCTTGCGGCCACGAACGCGCAGCGCCCGTGTCCCGGCGATGCTGATTCCCAGTTCGGCGAGCCACCGGATGACCGTGTTAAAGGCCCTGGCGACCCGGTTCGGTTCTTCGTAGCGCGTGGACATGCGGCGTCCTCTCTGCAGGATCTAGGTTGAGAGCAGTGCTCTCGGTATTGATTACCGTGCCACAGCCCCGGCCGAAAAGCAAGAGCGGTGATCTCGGTTGTGTCAGACTGGCCGTGTGGGCAAGCGTCAGGAGTCGCGAGAGCAGATCGAGGCGAAAATTGTCGAACTCGGCCGCCGCCAGCTGGTGGATCACGGCGCGGCCGGGCTGTCGCTGCGCGCGATCGCCCGCGACCTGGGCATGGTGTCCTCGGCCGTGTACCGGTATGTGTCGAGCCGCGACGAGCTGCTGACCTTGCTGCTCGTCGACGCCTATTCCGAGCTGGCCGACACCGTGGACCGGGCCCGCGACACCGTAACCGACCTGTGGAGTGATGACGTCATCGCCATCGCACGGGCGGCGCGACGATGGGCCGTCGGGCACCCCGCTCGTTGGGCCCTGCTGTACGGCAGCCCCGTTCCGGGGTACCACGCACCCGCGGAGCGCACCGTGGCGGTCGGCACCCGCGTCGTGGGAGCATTCTTCGACGCGATCGCCGCGGGGATCGCTACCGGAGACATCAGGTTGACCGATGAGCTTGCGCCGCAACCGATGTCGTCAGACTTCGAACGGATTCGGCACGAATTCGGCTTCCCCGGGGATGATCGCGTCGTCGCCAAGTGCTTCCTGCTCTGGGCGGGTGTAGTCGGTGCGATCAGCCTGGAGGTGTTCGGACAATACGGCGCCGACACGCTGACTGAGCCGGAGACGGTGTTCGATACCCAAGTGCGGCTGCTGGTGGGCGTGCTGACCCAGCATTGACGGTCCAAATTAGAACGTGTTCATTCGACTTTTCCCGACCCGGTGCGGCTGATCACGGCAAAGTCCTACTTGGCCTTTCTGCCGGCTGGCAGGCTGGGCTATCCTGCGAAACGATGCACCTCACCGTTCAGTCACCGACACAGATCGCGTGGGTCAGCGCGGACTTGGATGCCACCGAAACGGCGCTCACCGGCTTGTTAGGCGTCCGCAAGTGGATTCGGATACCCGACGTGCACTTTGCTCCGGAGAGCTGCAGCTATCAGGGAAAGCCGGCTGATTTCGTCGCGAGCATCTCGCTGAGCTATCTCGGGGACATGCAGTTGGAGCTGATCTCTCCGGTCCGCGGAGAGAACGTCTATAGTGACTTTTTGCGCGACTCTGGGCCTGGTTTGCACCACATCTGCATGGAGGCCGAAAGCCCGGAGCAGTTCGACGCCGCGCTGGCCGAAGCCACGGACCAGGGCGCGCCAGTCGTCCAGCAGGGCGTCATGCCGGGCGGAATCCAATTCGCCTACGTGTCGGCGCCGCAGGCGGGAGTGCCATTCATCGAGATCGCATACATCTCGCCAGAGATGCGGGCTTTCTACGACTACATCAAACAGGAGCAGCGGTGAACACCGAGATACCAGCGACCGTCAGCGCGGACACAGTGACGTCCTGGTCGGATGACGTCGACGTGGTGGTAATCGGTTTCGGCATCGGCGGTGGTTGCGCGGCGGTCAGCGCGGCTGCGGCCGGTGCGCGGGTGCTGGTGCTCGAGCGCGCAGCCGCGGCGGGCGGCACCACTTCGCTTGCCGGAGGCCACTTTTACCTGGGCGGCGGGACCGCGGTGCAGCAGGCGACCGGTCACCCCGACTCGCCCGACGAAATGTACAAGTACCTGGTCGCCGTGTCGCGGCAGCCCGACCACGGCAAGATTCGTGCGTACTGCGACGGCAGCGTCGAGCATTTCAATTGGCTGGAAGACTTGGGTTTTCAATTCGAGCGCAGCTACTTCCCCGGGAAAGCCGTGATCCAGCCCAACACCGAGGGGTTGATGTTCACCGGAAACGAGAAGGTGTGGCCGTTCCTCGAGAAGGCGGTGCCAGCGCCGCGCGGGCACAAGGTGCCGGTACCCGGCGACACCGGCGGCGCCAGCATGGTGATCGACCTACTCCTCAAGCGAGCCGCAAGCCTGGGCGTTCAAGTGCGCTACGAGACCGGTGCCACCGAGCTCATCGTGGACGGTTCGGGTGCGGTGACCGGCGTGATGTGGAAGCGGTTCTCCGAAATCGGTGCCATCGAGGCAAAGTCGGTCATCATTGCCGCCGGGGGATTCGTGATGAACCCGGAGATGGTGGCCAAATACACCCCGAAACTGGCCGAGAAGCCGTTCGTGCTCGGCAACACCTATGACGACGGCCTGGGCATCCGGATGGGCGTATCGGCCGGCGGCGCCACCCAGCACATGGACCAGATCTTCATCACGGCTCCGCCGTACCCGCCGTCGATCCTGCTCACCGGGATCATCGTCAACAAGCTCGGGAGGCGGTTCGTCGCCGAAGACTCCTACCATTCCAGGACTGCCGGTTTCATCATGGATCAGCCTGACAGCGCGGCGTTTTTGGTCGTCGACGAGGCGCACTTGGAGCATCCCAAGATGCCGCTGGTCCCGCTGATCGACGGCTGGGAAACCGTCGCCGAAATGGAAACCGCGCTTGGCATCCCGGAGGGCAACCTGGTCGCGACGCTGGACCGCTACAACCACTACGCCGCGCTCGGCGAAGATCCTGACTTCCACAAGCAGCCGGAATTCCTTGCGCCGCAGGACAAAGGCCCGTGGGGCGCGTTCGACATGTCACTGGGCAAGGCGATGTATGCCGGATTCACCGTCGGGGGACTGGCCACGTCGGTTGACGGCGAGGTGCTCCGCGAGGATGGCACGGTGGTGGCCGGCTTATATGCGGTCGGGGCGTGTGCTTCCAACATCGCGCAGGACGGCAAGGGATACGCCAGCGGCACGCAGCTGGGTGAGGGGTCATTCTTCGGCCGCCGCGCCGGAGCACACGCAGCACGCACAAGCTAGACCCGCGCGGGCTCCTTTTCCACCGGACCCAGCCGCCATTGGCCGCCGCCTAGCAATTGCAGCTCTTGTTCGTGGTGCTGCTCGACGGTGTGCCGATGGCTGACGCTGACCACGACGCAATCCGGCAGTTCGCTGCGCAGCAGCTGGTAGAGCGCGAATTCCAGCCCCTCGTCGAGCGCTGAGGTGGACTCGTCAAGGAATACCGCCTGCGGCTTGGTGAGCAAGATTCGCGCAAATGCAACGCGTTGCTGCTCACCGGGGGAGAGCACCTTGGCCCAATCCTGCTCTTCGTCGAGTCGGCCAATCAGCGGCGCGAGAGCCACCTTGGTCAACACGTCGCGCAGTTCATAATCCGAGACGTCGTCCGGCGAGTTGGGGTAGCACACCACGGTACGCAGACTGCCCAGCGGCACATACGGCAACTGCGACAAGAACATCGTCGCGTTATCGCCGTCGGGGCGGCATAGGGTCCCCGAAGCGTACGGCCACAATTCGGCCAAACTGCGCAGTAGCGTGGTTTTGCCGGCGCCCGAGCGCCCGGTGATCACGAGCGAGTCGCCGTGGTCCAGCTGCACGTCTAGCGGGTCGATCAGCCGGTCTCCATCCGGCGTGCGCACTTCCACATCGCGGAGCTCAACGGTTGCCTCTTCACTCGGCTTGACCAGCACTGCCGGCAGCGCGCGGCCCCGAGCGTTGGCGTCGACCAGTCCGTGCAACCGGATGATCGCCGCCCGAAAAGCCGCAAACGCGTCGTAGTTATTGCGGAAAAACGACAGCGAGTCCTGAATATTGCCGAATGCCGTTGCCGTCTGGCCGACATCGCCGAAGTCGATGCGGCCGGCGAACAGCCGCGGCGCCTGGATTATCCACGGCAGCGGAACAATCAACTGGGACATCGACCAGTTCCATCCGTTGAAGATGATGGTGCGGCGGACAAACCTGCGGTAGTTGTCGATGATCGGAGTGAAGCGCCGCCAGAGCTGCGCCCGCTCGACTCGCTCGCCACGGTAGAAGCCCACTGCCTCCGCGGCGTCCCGTAGCCGCACCAGGGCATAACGAAAGGCGGCGTTGAGCTTCTCATTGTTGAAGCTGAGCCAAATCAGCGGACGCCCGAGCCAGAACGCGACGATTGTCGCGACCAGCACATATACCAAAACGACCCAGAACATCGCCCGCGGCAAGTCAAAGCCAAAGACCGTCAGACCCCCGGACAGGTTCCACAAGATAGCGGCGAACGAGATGACCGAGGCCACCGCGTTGACGGCCCCGAACAGCAACGTGGTGGTCGTCGCGTTGGACGGTATGTTCGGAGTGCCACCGACACCCGCGGTGAAGATGTCGACGTCCTGCTGGATGCGCTGGTCCGGGTTATCGATGGTTTTGTCGATGAACAGGTCCCGGTAGTACGCCCGGCCGTCGAGCCAGTCGTCGGTGAGGCGGTCGGTCAACCAGATGCGCCAGGCGATGATGAATCGCTGAGTCAGATAGATGTCGAGCACGACGCGTGCGATGAATATGAATGCCAGCACGCTGAAATGCAGGAGCGACATCCAAAAGCCATGGATCCCAGACTGTTTGACCAATTCGTTGTGGGCCGCGATTCCTTGGAATGCTTTCTGCAGCGCTGTATACAAGTCGTTGCCCTGGAAACTGAACAACACTGTCAGACGCACCGAGAAGAGAACCAACAGCAACAACACACCGAGCATCAGCCACACCCGCACGGCCTGTCGGCCGGTGAAGTAGGGACCGGTGATCCGCCAGTACTGCCGACCCCAGACCGTGAGATACCTGAGCAAAACCAGCGCAACCAGGAGACAGACGACGCTGACCACCCAGGCTTCGGCCAGCCAACGCAAGGAGTCCATGGGTGCGGTCGACCAGTTGATCGATTCCGTGAACGGCTTGGGGCCCACCTTCAACGTCTCCTTGCTGCACAGGCATCCGAGGGACGCCTCGTGATTGGTTACTTGCCCGCGAAGGTACCCGAGGATGGCGGATAGGCTGCCGACATGAGCACTGACGCTCCGTCCCGCCAAACCGTCCACGCCGGCCGTCTCATCGCGCGCCGACTGCGGGCCAACGGTATCGACACGGTGTTCACCTTGTCCGGCGGCCACCTGTTTTCCATCTACGACGGCTGCCGCGACGAGGGTATCCGGCTGATCGACACCCGGCACGAGCAGACCGCGACCTTCGCCGCCGAGGGCTGGTCGAAGGTGACGAGGCTGCCTGGCGTGGCCGCCCTCACCGCGGGCCCGGGCGTCACCAACGGGATGAGCGCGATGGCGGCTGCGCAGCAGAACCAGTCGCCGCTGCTGGTGCTCGGCGGCCGAGCCCCCGCGCTGCGCTGGGGGATGGGCTCGCTGCAGGAGATCGACCACGTGCCGTTTGTGGCTCCGCTGGCCCGGTTCGCCGCCACCGCACAATCGGCGGACGCCGCGGGCCGGCTAATCGACGAAGCGCTACGGGCGGCGGTCACTGCCCCGTCGGGCGTCGGATTCGTCGACTTCCCGATGGACCACGTGTTTTCCATGACCTACGATGACGGCCGCCCCGGCGCTCTGACGAACCTGCCGCCGGCCCCCACCCCGGGCGGCCCTGATCTCGAAGCCCTGGACCGTGTTTGCGGTCTGCTATCTGCGGCGCAGCGGCCGGTGATCATGGCGGGAACCAACGTCTGGTGGGGACATGCGGAAGCAGCGCTGCTACGTCTGGCCGAGGAAGGGCAAATCCCGGTGCTGATGAACGGGATGGCCCGCGGCGTGGTAGCCGCCGACCACCCGCTGGCCTTTTCCCGGGCGCGGGCAAAAGCGTTGGGTGAGGCGGATGTGGCGCTGGTTGTCGGCGTGCCCATGGATTTCCGGCTGGGCTTCGGCAAGGTGTTCGGGTCGCAAACCCAACTCGTCGTGGCCGACCGTGCCGAACCCGAGCGCGAGCATCCGCGCCCCATTGCGGCTGGGCTGTACGGGGACCTGACGTCGATCCTCTCGGCACTGGCCGTACCTGGCGGGACCGACCATCAGGGCTGGATCGACGAGCTGCGAATGGCCGAGACGGCGGCGCGTGGCATGGAAAAAGCCGAGCTGAGCGACGACCGGATTCCGCTGCACCCGATGCGGGTGTACGCCGAGCTGGCGCCGCTGCTGGACCGCGACGCCATTGTTGTTATCGACGCCGGCGATTTCGGGTCCTACGCCGGCCGGGTCATCGACAGCTATCTGCCGGGCTGCTGGCTGGACAGCGGCCCCTTCGGCTGCCTTGGTTCGGGCCCTGGCTACGCGCTGGCCGCCAAGCTGGCCCGGCCCGACCGTCAGGTCGTCTTGCTGCAAGGCGACGGCGCATTCGGCTTCAGTGGCATGGAATGGGACACCCTGGTCCGGCACAACGTGCCGGTCGTGTCCGTGATCGGCAACAACGGAATCTGGGCCCTGGAAAAGCACCCGATGGAGGCGATTTACGGCTATTCGGTGGTGGCGGAGTTGCGTCCGGGCACACGCTACGACGAGGTGGTGCGCGCCCTGGGTGGCCACGGCGAGCTGGTCTCCGCGCCTGCCGAGCTCCGTCCTGCGCTCGAGCGTGCCTTCGCCAGCGATCGGCCCGCCGTTGTCAACGTGCTCACGGACCCGAACGTCGCGTATCCACGCCGATCGAACTTGGCCTGACTTGGCCGGCTCTCCTCCCAAGCGGGGGATCCCCACCTCAGGTCGCTTCGCGACCTGCATTGTCGCCGACCGGGGTTGATCGGCCGGCTAACTCGGCGCGGGCGGCTCACCGCGTACCGTTGAGCTGTGCCGAAGACCACCCGCGCTCAACCCGGCCGTCTGAGCAGCCGATTTTGGCGGCTGCTCGGTGCCAGTACGGACAAGGACCGCGCCCGTTCGCTAGCCGAGGTAACCGCTGCGGCGGAGTACGACGAGGAAGCCGCCGATCTCAGCGACGAGAAGCTGCGCAAGGCCGCAGGGCTGCTCAACCTCGAGGATCTCGCCGAATCCGCCGATATCCCGCAATTCCTCGCGATCGCCCGGGAAGCGGCCGAGCGGTCAACGGAGTTGCGCCCATTCGATGTTCAGCTGCTGGGCGCACTACGCATGCTTGCCGGTGACGTGATCGAGATGGCCACCGGTGAGGGCAAGACCCTGGCCGGGGCGATCGCGGCCGCGGGCTACGCCCTTGCCGGCCGGCACGTACACGTCGTGACCATCAACGACTACCTGGCCCACCGCGACGCGGACTGGATGGGCCCGCTGCTCAAGGCCCTGGGCCTGACGGTCGGCTGGATCACCGCGGAGTCGACGAGCGAAGACCGTAGGGCCGCGTATCACTGTGACATCACCTACGCCTCGGTCAATGAGATCGGCTTCGATGTACTGCGCGATCAGCTGGTGACCGATGTCGCTGACCTGGTATCGCCCAATCCTGATGTGGCCCTTATCGACGAGGCCGATTCTGTGCTGGTCGATGAGGCGCTGGTGCCGCTCGTGTTGGCCGGCACCACCCACCGGGAGACGCCGCGGCTGGAGATCATCAAGCTGGTCGGGGAACTTGTCGGCGACAAGGACGCCGACGAGTACTTTGGCACCGACTCCGACAATCGCAACGTCCATCTGACCGAGGTCGGCGCGCACAAAGTCGAGAAGGCGCTCGGTGACATCGACCTGTACTCGGAGGAACACGTCGGTACCACACTGACCGAGGTCAACGTCGCACTGCACGCGCATGTGCTGTTGCAGCGCGACGTGCACTACATCGTCCGAGACGACGCGGTGCACCTAATCAACGCCTCGCGCGGCCGCATCGCGCAACTGCAGCGCTGGCCGGACGGCCTGCAGGCCGCTGT
>Ga0307479_10007361_pt1 | contig 10145 bp, 6 predicted proteins | sample atmos_gasesECM4C_FD_203743 | JGI IMG/M metagenome (GOLD analysis project Ga0307479, IMG submission 203743) | Hardwood forest soil microbial communities from Morgan-Monroe State Forest, Indiana, United States - atmos_gasesECM4C_515 | ecosystem: Environmental > Terrestrial > Soil > Temperate...
AACCGGGCTGATCGTGCCGATTGGCGAGTGGGTCATCCGCCGGGCCTGCAAGGACGCCAATACCTGGCCTTCCGATCTGAATGTTGCGGTGAATGTCTCGCCCGTACAATTCCGCAACAAGAGCCTTGCCATGACCGTGACATCGGCCGTCGCGTCATCGAACCTGCTGCCGAGCCGGCTGGAGCTCGAGATCACGGAAACCGTACTGATGCACGACACGCGCGACACGATGGCGACGCTGCGCCAGCTGCAGGTGCTCGGCGTTCGAATTTCGATGGACGATTTCGGGACGGGTTATTCGTCGCTGAGCTATCTTCGCAGCTTCCCGTTCGACAAGATCAAGATCGATCAAAGCTTCGTCCGGGATCTCATCGACAAGCCGGATGCGATCGGCATCATCCGCGCGATCGCGAGCCTCGGCCGGAGCATGGGCGTCACCACGACGGCGGAAGGCGTCGAGACCCAGGAGCAGCTCGATCAAATGCGCGAGGAGGGCTGCACCGAAGTGCAGGGCTACTTCTATAGTCGTCCCGTTCCCGTCGGCGAGATTGCCGGACTGCTCACCGGCTTCCGGGATCGTGCCCAGGCCGCGGCCTGAATTGCGGGGCGCCACGCCAAAAGCTATTCCGCCGCGGGCGAGATGACGTTCGACGGCTTGGCTGACGTCCGCGCCGGCGGGCGGAGCTCGAGCAGATCGGCCGGACTACGTGCTGATCAAGGATCAGGACCGGTTGGACCATCCAGCGCTCCGGACCAGGAGCTGATCGGGACGAACTGGCGCCAAGCGATTCCCGCTTCGCAGCTGTGCAATTCATCACCATGCCTCTCCACTGGCCTTGCTCGATCGGCCGGACCGCTCCTATCATGCCCTCGCCGGGGTTCTTGGGGAATTGCACGATGACGACGGCTTTGATGGAGACACGCGGGTCGGCGGCGTCGACGCGTTGGGTTCAGCTTGTCCTTGGCCTGATCGCCATGATGTCGATCTCCAGCCCGCAATATGTCTGGACGCTGTTCACAAAACCATTTCAGGATTCGCTGGGTACAACGCTCCCGGCGATTCAGGTCACCTTCACGATTTTGATCGTGCTGCAAACCTGGCTGTCGCCGGCGCAGGGCTATCTGGTCGACCGCTTCGGCCCGCGCCTCCTCATCGCCGTCGGCTGCCTGCTCTCGGGCCTCGGCTGGATCACGTCGGCCTTCGTGACCAGCCTGATCGGCCTCTATCTGACCTATGGGCTGCTCTGCGGCATCGGCACCGGCGTCGTCTATATCGGGATCATCGGCCTCATGGTCCGATGGTTTCCGGACCGCCGGGGCCTTGCGACCGGTGCGGTTGCGGCGGGCTACGGGTTCGGAGCGATCCTGACGACGTTCCCGATCGACACGATGATGAAACAGTCCGGCCATCAACATACGCTCGTGGTGTTCGGCATCATCCTCGGCCTCGTCGGCGCGATGGCGGCGCTCGCGATGCGCATGCCCGGAAAGGGCGATGCGCTCCCGCCACCGCCCCAAATGGCATCGCAGGCGGGCACGCCGCCGGAGCGCATGCTGCGCAACAAGATCTTCTGGCTGATGTTCATCATGATGACCATGATGTCGACCGGCGGGTTGATGGTGATCTCGCAGTTCGCCGCATTTTCGCGGGATTTTGGCACCGCCAACGTCGTGGTGTTCGGCCTCGCGGCGCTGCCGCTCGCGCTGACCGTCGATCGCTTCACCAACGGATTGACGCGTCCCTTCTTCGGTTGGGTTTCCGACCGGATCGGGCGAGAGAACACCATGGCAATCGCTTTCCTGATGGAAGCTGCGGCGGTCACGCTCTTGGTTCTGTTCCGCGACAATGCATTTGCGCTTGTCGTGCTCTCGGGGCTGGTCTTCTTCGGCTGGGGTGAAATCTTTTCGCTGTTCCCCTCGACGCTGACCGATACGTTCGGCGCGCAGCACGCCACCACGAATTACGGCTTCCTCTACGTCGCGCAGGGGGTTGGATCGATTCTTGGCGGGCCGCTTGCGGCACTCCTGCGCGAACAGACCGGAAGCTGGCTGCCGGTGTTTGCGATCATCATCGCCATGGATGCACTGACGGGGATTCTCGCGTTGTTCGTGCTAAAGCCGATGCGTCGTGCCTACGCCGGCAAAGCCGCAGGCTGACTAACGCGTAATCTGGAGCCGTAGGGCCGCCTCACTCCGCGGCCGGTTGGACTGCGGAGGGTGGGCGCCGGGATGGCGGTTCCTGGTGATGGTCGCCCGCATCATGATCGGCATCGCCGGAGGAGACGATCAGCCTCTTGCCCAGGCGCCAGATCAGCGAAGCGAGATCGTCCATCACCATGAACATCGCCGGCACGAAGACCAGGGACAAAACGGTCGAGAACAACAGGCCGCCGATCACGGCCAGCGCCATCGGCGAGCGGAACTCACCGCCGGCCCCGACCGCCAGCGCGCTCGGTATCATGCCGGCGACCATCGCGATCGTGGTCATCACGATCGGTCGCGCGCGCTTCATGCCGGCGTCGATCATCGCCTCGTCGCGCGGCTTGCCGGCACGAATCGATTCGATCGCGAACTCCACCAGCATGATCGCATTCTTGGTCACGATGCCCATCAGCATCAGGATGCCGATCCACACCGGCGTGGTCAGCTGCTTGCCGGTCAAAAGCAGCGCGGCGATCGCGCCGCCGATCGAGAGCGGCAGCGAGAACAGGATCGTGATCGGCTGCAGGAAGGTGCCGAACAACAGCACCAGCACGGCGTACACCATCATCAGGCCCGCGGTCATCGCGGTGGCAAAGCCCTCGGACAATTCGTTCAGGCTTTCGGCATCGCCCGACGGATTGACCCGAACGCCCTTTGGCAGCGTCTTCATGACGGGCAGCTCGTGGATCATCTTGGTGGCGTCGCCGAGCGCTGCCGCGCCGACGAGGTCGGCCGCGACGGTGGCCTGGCGTTCGCGGTCGTAGCGATTGATACTGGTCGGGCCCTGGTCGAGCTTGATGTCGGCTACGACCGACAGCGGGACGCCGCCTTTTTCGCCGTGTTGGCCAAGCGGCACGCGCAGCTGTTCCAGCGTCCTGAGGTTGGCGCGCGCTGAGTCCTCGAGCTGGACGCGGATCGGCACCAGCCGGTCGCCGGCATCGAACTTGGCGAGCGCAGGTCCGACATCGCCGATGGTGGCGACGCGGACGGTCTGTGACAGGCTTTCGGTGGAGACGCCAAGCCGCGCGGCAAGGTCGGCGCGCGGCTGGATGCGCAGCTCCGGACGCTCCAGCGCCGTTTCCGGGGTGACATTGGAGATGATGGGGATCCGCTTCATCTGGGTCGAGAGCTCGTTGGCGACCTCGTTGACGATGTTGCTGTCGATCCCGGTGACGACCAGCGAGATGGCGCGCAGACCGTTCTCGTCGAGGAACCAGAAGCGGATGTCGGGAACGTTGTCGAGCTCCTTGCCGATCTCGAGCTCGAGCTCGCGCTGCGTGATCTTGCGCTCGGTTTTCGGCGTGTAGTTGATGATCAGCGCGGCACGCCGCACTTCCTGTATTCCGGGCGGGACGCGACCGCCGTCGACGAACACGCTGCGCACCTCCGGCCGCTTGCGCAACCGCGCGACGATGTCCTCGGTGACCTGTTCGGTATAGGCGAGCTGCGAGCCCGGCGGCAGCTCCATCGCGAGCAGCGAGCGCGCGGAGTCCTGTGCAGGCAGGAAACCTTGCGGCAGGAGCGTGATGCTCCAGATCGAGGCGGCGAAGATCGCCAGGCCGATCAGCACGGTAACGTAATGGTGCTTCACCGACCATTTGACGACGTTGTGATAGCTATTCAGCACGCGGCCCGGCGGCGGCTCGGCATGCGAATGGTGTTTGAGGAAATAGGCCGCCAGCATCGGCGTCACGAAACGCGCGGCGAGCAGCGAGAAGAACACCTGCACCGAAACCGTGATGCCGAACTGCTTGAAGAATTGCCCGGCGATGCCGGACATGAAGCTCGCGGGTGCGAAGATCGCAATGATGGTGAGGCTGATCGCGATGACGGCAAGCCCGATCTCGTCGGCCGCTTCAATCGCCGCACGGTAGGGCGTCTTCCCCATGTTCATATGGCGGACGATGTTCTCGATCTCGACGATCGCGTCATCGACCAGAATGCCGGTCGACAGCGTGATGGCGAGGAAGGAGACCAGGTTGAGCGAGAAGCCCAGAATGTCCATCGCCCAGAACGCCGGGAAGATCGACAGCGGCAGCGAGATCGCGGCGATCAATGTGGCGCGGATGTCGCGCAGGAACAGCAGCACGATGACCACGGCGAGGATGGCGCCCTCGAACAAGGTCGAGATCGCTGCTTCGTAGTTGCCCTTGGTGTAGTCGACCGAGGTGTCGATCAGCTTCAGGTCGACATCGGGATAGGCGACTTTCAGCGCGTCGATGCGTTTCTGCACAGCGGCTGCGACCACCACGTCGCTGGCGCCCTTGGAGCGCTTGATGCCGAGCGCCACCACCGGCTCGCCATTGAAGCGCGCAAAGGTCCGGCGGTCGGCGATGGTATCGGTGACGGTGCCGAGATCGTCGAGCCGGACCTCGCCGCCGCCGAACAGCGGGATCATGGTGCCGGCGAGATCGTTCAGGGTCTTGGCGCCGGCGAGCGTGCGAATCGCCTGGTCGTCCTTGCCGATCTCGGCGCGCCCGCCGGCCAGATCGACATTGGTGCCGCGCAGGAACTGGCTGACATTGACGGCGGTCAGTCCCATCGCCTGCAGCCGGTCGGGATCGAGCGAGACGAGGATCTCGCGCTCGACACCGCCGATGCGCTCGACCTGCGCCACGCCACGCAGGCCCTGCAAGGCGCGCTTGACCACGTCGTCGACGAAATAGGACAGCTGCTCCGGCGTCTTGCCGGGCGAGATCGCGGCATAGGTCAGGATCGGCAGGCCGATCACGTCGACACGCTGGATCAGCGGTTCGTTGACGTTCTGCGGCAGGTTGGCGCGCACCCGCGTCACCGCGTCCTTGACGTCATTGAGGGCGCGGTCGGTGTTGGTCTCCAGCGCGAACTGGATGGTGGTGACCGACAAGCCGTCGGTGATGGAGGAGGAAATGTGCCGCACGCCCTCGACGCCGGAGACGCCGTCCTCGATGGTCTTGGTGACCTGGGATTCGAGCTCCGCCGGAGCGGCGCCAAACTGCGCGACCGCAACCGAGATGACGGGGATATCCGCAGCTGGCAGCCGCGTCACCGCGAGCTTGGTGAAGCTCACCCAGCCGAGCAGCAAAAGAATGATCGAAAACACCACCGAGGGCAGCGGGTTGCGGATCGACCATGCGGAAATGTTGAGGGCCATCAGCGTACCCGGGTCCGGTCGAGGTCTTCGGCAAACAGGGTCTTGACGTGGTCGCCATCATGCAACGAACTGCCGGCATCGGCCACCACGATCTCGCCGACGTCGAGCCCTTCGAGGATCTCCGTCGAGGTGTCGGACACGAGGCCGACACGCACCCTGCGGGTTTCGATCGTGTCCCCTTTCACCACCTGCACGGTCAGATGATCGATCGCGGTGCGCGGGACCGCGACGCCGCAACTGCGCTTGGCATCGATATTGGCGCGGGCGAACATGCCGACCTTGAGCGACGGATTGTTGGTCACCGAAATCCTGACATGGCCAAGCTGGGTGGTGCGGTCGATCTGCGGCGATACCAGGCGGACCCGCCCGACCAGGTCCGGCGAGTCGTCCCGGCTGATGCGTGCGGTGGCGCCCGGATTGAGTTTCAGCAAATGGACGCTCGGCACCTCGGCGTCCAGTTCGAGCTCGTTGCCGACCGCGATGCGGAACATCGGCCCGGCCTGCGGCGAGGCCGGCGCGCCGACGATGGTCCTGACCTCGGTGATGAGGCCCGCGGCCGGGGCCTTCAGCGGGATCGGGCCCGGTCGTGCGCTGCCCGCGGGCGCGCCCGGCTGCGGCGGCGGCGGGCTCAGGCGCGCCAGTTCCTGGTTCTCGGTGACGGCGTCGCCCTCGTGAACGAAGAGGTCGGTGACCCTGGAGCCTTCCTGGTCAGCGCCGACCACCGCTTCGCGGCGCGGCACGACGAAGCCTGTGACCCGCACCAGGTCGGAGAAGCAGGCGTTGGTGGATTTTGTGACCACGACCAGCGGCTGACCTTGCGTTTCTTTCTCCGCGGGGCGCGAACGGTGCTCGAACCAGTAAACGCCACCCATCAGGACAACGAAGAACGCCACGCTCGCTGCAGGCTTGAGGTACTCGGAAAGCATCATCGCCGGATCAGTCCAAAGCAGAAGTCATCAATCGCAAGGCAGGCGAAGCCCCGGCGGACACCACGGCAAGATCGGACCGGCCTACTTGGCCGCCGTCGTCTTGTTCTCCATGTTCACCACCTGCACCCGGCGGTTCACTTCGGCCAGCGGCTGGCTCGGGTCCTTCAGCTTGCTCTTGCCGTAGCCGACCGTGACGAGGTCACCCGCGGCGATCGCGTATTTGTCCACCAGATAGCGTTTGATCGAATCGGCGCGCCGTTCGGAGAGGTCCTGGTTGTAGGCCTCGCCGCCGGCCGCATCGGTATGGCCCGCGACGATGAAGGTCGAACCCTTGAGGTCGGCGTTGGTCATCGCGCGGCCGAGCGCCTGCACCGAGGCAAGCGACTTCTCGCTGATCTCGGCCGAATTGTAGTCGAAGGTGATCTCGAGATCGATGTTCGGCTTGGTCGTGGCGATGGTGGCGATTTGCTCGCGCTCGGTCACCGACAGCGACCGCGTCGCCCGCCCACGGATGGTCTGGACGAATTTGGCCTCCGCGGCCACAGCCGTCGGATCGGCCTGGGGTGTCTGCGGGCCGACGGAGAGGCCCCGGGTCAGGGGCGGCTTCTTTGCGGGAGAGAGCGCGTGGAGGATCTGGTCCTCCGTGACGTTGTCTTCGGCGCGCGCGGTTCCACTTGCGAAGCACAATGCGGCGCCAAGCGTCAGCGCCGATAGGATTGCGGCAAACTTCCGCCGTCCCGACATTTTCGACATTTCCAGTCCCTCCTGCCCTGTCCGTCCGACACCCCGGACTCGTGCGGTTGTCCGCCCGGTTAGTCTTTGCCGAGGTCGACGCGGTTCGGCGGCGACGGCCCAAAAATTCAAAAATATCAACGGACCCCGTAGCCTTCGTACTCCTGGACGATGTTCGGGTCCATCGCCTTGGCGTTGGCAATATCCAGCGCGCCTTCAGACACCGCGCCGTTGCGCTGCTTGGCGAGGCCGCGTCCATAGAGCGACGAGGTCAGTCGCGGATTGAGCTTTAGCGCCGCTTCGAAGTCCGCCATGGCATTCTTCGTTGCGCCGGCCTTCAGGTTGACGAGGCCCCGACTGTCCAGCGCATCGATGAAATTCGGGCGCAGCCGCAGCGCCTCGTTGCAATCCTTCAGCGCCACCTGCAGCTCGCCGACCACGGCGCGCACCCAGCAGCGGTTGTTGAGCGCCTCGACGTCCTTGGGGTTGAGCCGGATCGTGTCGTCGAAATCCTTGATCGCGAGATTGTAGGCGCCCTTGCTCGCATAGACCTGGCCGCGTCGGTAGAGCGCATTGATGTCGTCGGGATTGGCGCTGATCTTCTCAGTCAGGCTCTTGATCGTGGGGTCGTCGTTGAGCGCGACCTGCGGCGATCCGGTGTTGGCGGCGGCCGGCTTGTCGGATGGCGTGGGGCTGGGGCTCGGGCTTGCAACGACGACCTGGGTCGGCGTCGGGCTTGGCGAGACCGCAGCCTGGCTGGGTGTCGGGGTGGGCATCGGCGTCGGCGCCACGACCTGGCTTGGCGTCGGGGCGGGCGTCGGCGTTGCGACGACGACCTGGGTCGGCGTGGTGGAAGGTGTCGGGGTCGCGACGGCGTGGGTCGGGGTGGGAGACGGCGTCGGTGTAAAGGTCGTCGCCGAATCCGTCGCATTGGGACGGTTGCCGCCGGCGCCCGGGAGGAATGAAAAATCCTCCGCCAGCGAGGACGAGATCCACGGCACCTGCTCCTGCCGTGAGGCGCGCGTCACGCCGACCCGGGTCCGGTTCAGCGTTTCCTCCGCCATCAGGTCGGGAACGCGGATTTCCTTCAACAGCTCCGTCACGAACAGGCTGTGGTCGGTGCCGACGTCGGAGACGACGGAACTCAACGCTGCCGAATACATCACCAGCGTACCGTTCGGCGCGATCACAGGCGCGAGCCCTGCCGAGAAACTGCGAAACCGGCGCTCGAACGGATTGCGCCGGGAGGCGTCGATCAGCGCGATCTTGACGCCGGCGCCGCGGCTGTTGATCTCGCCCAGCACGGTCTCGAGGCTGAAACCGTCACGCCGCACATCGGACTCGGTCCAGATCTGGGCGTCGACCGGGATCATGTAGCTCTGCCGCGCCGACTGCACGCCAAAGCCTGAGAAGAAGATCAGTGCCACCGACCCGGGCTTGATCTTGCTGTACAGCCGTTCGAAGGCGTGCCGCATCGCGTCGCCGGTCAGGTTTTCGCCGATCTCGACCGCAAAGCCGTCGCGCTTGAGCTCGTCGGCAACCTCGCGGGTGTCGTTGACAGGCTCCTTCAACGGCGCGTCGGCATCCGGATATTTCGCGTTGCCGATGACGAGGGCATAGCGATCGCCCGCGGAAAATGCCGGCGCGGTCGATGCGACCGTGAGAAGGCAGGTAATGAGCAATGCAAGGCGGATTTTCATACGGCGGTCCAGCAAACCCAGCGAGGAGGACGCCGATTCCGCTTGCGCCTCGGCGGCCTTCCTACCCCACGCAAAGGGCATTATCAAATCGCGGTCCGGACCCGTCAACCGTTTGGACCACGCTTTGCGGTCGTCACAATTGGCAATCGACAGGCTCGTCGCGATGGACGCGACGACGCCCGCGCCTGCCTCGTCCGGTTTTCGCCGCAGGCGGGGATGAAGGTCTAGGCCAAGACCATTGACCGCACTGTGATTGGCCTCACATTGCGACCGCACTGCGTCATCGACAGCGTTCTCGCGCGAAGGACTCCGGTTTTCATCAGGAAAACGCGTCAAGCAGCCAGATGAGCCCGACAGGCGGCAATTTGACCTTTTCACGCGGCGGTGGCTTGGTGCGGACCCTGCTGAAAACCAAGAAGAAGAGACATCCATGGGAAATGCCTACGAAGTCTACGCACTGCGCTACGCCACGATGTCGCCGCGCACCCCTCACATGAATTTCCTGCTGCCGGATCCGCACGACACCACCGCGGCCGACCTGGATTATTTCGTCTGGCTGATCCGAGCGAATGGCCGCGACATCCTGGTCGACACCGGCTTCAACGCCGAGGAAGCGGTCTTGCGCAGCCGCAAGCTGACGCTCAATCCGGTCGATGCGCTGGAGGCCTTCGGCGTTGCGGCCGCCGACATCAAGGACGTGATCGTCACGCATCTGCATTACGACCATGCCGGCAATCTCGACCGCTTTCCCAACGCGCGCTTTCACCTGCAGGAGCGGGAAATGAGCTATGCGACGGGCCGCTGCATGTGCAACGGAATGCTGCGTCATCCATTCTCGGTCGAGCACGTCACGCTGATGGTGCGCCACGTCTATGGCGAGCGCGTCACCTTCCATTCCGGCGACGGCGAGATTGCGCCCGGCGTCACGGTGCATCGCGTCGGCGGCCATTCCGATGGCCTGCAGGTGGTGAAGGTCGAGACCGCGCGAGGGGCCGTGGTGCTGGCGTCGGATGCTGCGCATTATTACGCCAACCTGCAGAAGCGGAGCCCGTTTCCGATCGTCTACAATATCGGCGACATGGCGACGGGCTGGGAGATCGTCGAGCGGCTCGCCGGCCATCCGGACCGCTATATTCCCGGCCATGACCCGCTGGTCGCCGAAATCTACCCGCGCGCCAGCGACAAGGTCGATGCGTTCGCGCTGCATATGGCGCCATCGCGGTCGTTTGCGAAATAAGCTGCCAGCCTTCGCGGGTACATTGGTTATCCCTCGTCCTGCGGAGCGGCGTCTTCGCCGCGTCTCGACGATGAGGCCACCGTCCGGCCTCATGGTTCCCAGAGCGATGCGAAGCATCGTCCGCAGACGCGCGCGGAAGGCGCGCTCCTCGCCATGAGGGTTGGGAGCTAATATGCGCCCTTGGCGTCGGCCTCCTGGCTGGTCTGCACCAG
>Ga0307479_10007363_pt1 | contig 10143 bp, 7 predicted proteins | sample atmos_gasesECM4C_FD_203743 | JGI IMG/M metagenome (GOLD analysis project Ga0307479, IMG submission 203743) | Hardwood forest soil microbial communities from Morgan-Monroe State Forest, Indiana, United States - atmos_gasesECM4C_515 | ecosystem: Environmental > Terrestrial > Soil > Temperate...
CTGCTTAGACGACCGACAATGAGCGGCAAATGCGATCGAATGCCTGACCCTGCGACGGCCACGCAAACACATTGCGGAGGTCTCGTCTCTTCCGGCGCCGTCCACACAACCCGGCACTCATGAACATACTTGACGTCCTTGTCGGTAAGCCCATCAAGACCAGCGACGAGCGCGCCGAAAGAATCGGCCCCGCGAAGGGTATCCCCATCTTTGGCCTCGACGCGCTAAGCTCCGCTGCGTACGGTCCGGAAGCGGCCCTCAGTCTTCTAATTCCCCTGGGCCTTCTCGGCGTTCAATACATCATTCCCATCAGCGCCGCCATCATCACGTTGCTCGTGATTGTGTACTTCTCCTACCGCCAGACCATCGAAGCATACCCAGCCGGCGGCGGTTCCTACACGGTGGCGCGCTTCAACCTGGGCGCACCTGCCAGCCTGCTCGCCGCTGCTGCGTTGCTCGCTGATTACATCCTCACCGCCGCCGTGGGCATCTCCGCCGGAGTTGGTGCCTTAGTCTCCGCGGTTCCTTCCTTGCTGCCTCACACGATGTCCATCTGCGTCGGCATTCTGATCGTCATCACCATCATCAATCTCCGCGGCGTGCGCGAGGCTGGCCTTTTCTTCGCGGTACCGACCTATCTCTTTGTCGGCACACTGTTAATTACCATCGTCGTCGGCGTCGTCCGAGTTCTTCTCAGCGGCGGGCATCCCACACCCGTAGCTCCCCTTCCTCCTCCGCCGCCTATGACCGCGGCCGTTAGTTATTGGCTACTGCTCAAGGTTTTCGCCAGCGGTTGCACGGCATTGACCGGCGTGGAAGCAGTGAGCAACGGAGTGAAGGCCTTCCGCGAGCCTGCCGTGAAAAACGCACAGCGCACCCTCACCGTGATTATTTTCATCCTGGCCGTGCTGCTGGCGGGAATTTCTTATCTCGTGAAGGCTTACGGCATCGTTGCAACGGATCCCGGCCGGCCCGGCTATCAAAGCATTCTTGCCATGCTCGTCGCCGCCGTCTTTGGCAAGGGCTATTTCTACGATCTGGCCATCGCCTCTATCCTCATCGTTCTGTCGCTGTCCGCCAACACCGCCTTCGCCGATTTTCCGCGTCTATGCCGCGCCATCGCGCAAAACAATTACCTTCCACACGCTTTCGGGTACCGTGGCCGCCGTCTCGTCTATACCTACGGCATCGTTATCCTGGCCGTGCTCTGTGGTGGGCTCCTCATTCTTTTCGGCGGTGTCACCGATCGGCTCATCCCGCTCTATGCCGTCGGCGCTTTCCTGGCCTTCACGCTTTCGCAGTCCGGCATGGTGGTGCATTGGTGGAGAAAGCGCGGCCCGCATTGGGTAAAGAGCGCGCTCGTCAATGGTTTGGGCGCGTTCGTCACCGGCATAACCACCACCGTCGTGCTGGTCGCGAAATTCGTTGAAGGCGCCTGGATTACGCTGCTCTTCATACCGTCGACGATTGTCTTATTCAGCGCGGTCCGCCGCCACTACCACACTATTAGGGTCCTCACCACCACCAGGATTCCCGTCTACCCGCCAAATCCCAGCCAGCCTCCCATCGCCGTTATTCCCATCGAACGTTGGAGCAACATCGCTCGCCAGGGCATTGAAACTGCGGCCCGGCTGTCCGCGGAAGTGATCGCGCTGCACGTCGACCCCGAGGAAAACTCAGAATTGCTTCGTGAGGACTGGCAGCGCTATGTCGAACAGCCTTTCCGCGGAGCCGGCAAAGAGCCGCCCAAGCTCGAGATTCTTCCGTCGCCGTACCGCTTCATCATCATTCCCATCATTCAGTTCATTCTCGACCTTTCGCAAAAGCACCCGGATCGAACCATCGTCGTGGTCATACCGGAGCTCGTGGAAGACCGATGGTATGAATATTTTCTTCACAATCAGCGCGGCCGCCTTCTGGAATGGATGCTGCTAGTTAACGGCAATGCGCGCATCTTTACCGTAAGCGCCCCCTGGTACGTCGGCGAACGACGATAGCTCCATCTCGCGGTGGGAATAACTTCGAAGCTTCAATTTGTGTTGCCGGGACACTTAGTAATAATTATTCCCGAAGACGGCTCAGCAATTCGCCACGTATCGAGGCGTCTAGAAGCTGAATCGTGTGCAGCACGGGAATTCTCTTTCCGGTGCGCTCCAGCGAAGCTTGCAATTGCAGAATGCAGCCGGGATTTCCTGTGACCACCACATCTGCTTCCAGCGATGCAATTATCCCCGCCTTGCGGTCCCCCAGCGCATTCGCAGCGTTGGGCTGCACCAAATTGTAAATCCCGGCGGAGCCGCAACAGATGGCTGCCTCCGGAATCTCCACTAGCTCCAACTCAGGAATGGCAGCGAGCAGATTCCTCGGCTGGGCTCGCACTCCCTGCGCGTGCTGCAAGTGGCAGGAATCATGAAATGCCACCTTCAGCCGCAGCGGATTTCGCCTTGCACGCGGACCCATGTACGCCAGCGTCTCGCTGATGTCCTGGCACTTCGCGGAAAATTCCTTCGCCCGCGCGGCATATTGTGGGTGATCGCGCAGCAGGTGCCCGTATTCCTTCACGTTCGACCCGCAACCTGCCGCGTTCGTGACAATCGCGTCGACCCCGGCCTTTTCAAAGACATCGATCAAGCGCTGAGCCAGCGCCACTGCGCCCTCTTCCTCGCCGGCGTGTACGAGTAGCGCCCCGCAGCACGACTGTTCCGCCGGGCTAACCACCTCGCAACCCTCCGCCGCCAGCACCCGTGCGGTCGCCGCATTCACCTGCGGGAAAAATTCGCGCTGCACACAGCCCAGCAGCAGCCCGACTCGCCGCCGCTTCTCGCCGACCGCTGGCGTAACCTCGGCGACCGCTTCCGCCGCCGGCAACTCCGGCAGCAGCGCTTCCATCGCCTGCAAGCGTTTCGGCAACACCCGCAACGCGCCACTGCCCCGCACCAGCCTCCGCAGCCCAGACTTCTGATAAAGCAACAGCGGCCATCGCAACAGGTGCAAGCGCTGCGGCCGGGTAAACATCCCGAAAATCAATCGCCGGTAGGATCTCTCCACCCATCCGCGGTCATACTTCCGTTCAATCTGCGCGCGCGTCGCCTCAATCAGCTTCCCGTAATCCACACCCGAAGGGCACGCCGTTATGCACGCCATGCATCCCAGGCAGGTGTCGAAATGTCCTACCCACTGCGAATTAATTGTTGCTTGTCCGTCCGCCGCCAGCTTCATCAAGTAAATTCGCCCGCGCGGCGAATCCATCTCTTCGTTCCACAACGCATATGTTGGGCAAACCGGCAAGCAAAATCCGCAGTGGACGCACTGATCAATAATCTCCCGCGAAGGCGGATGCTGCGCATCAAACGCGCTTCCGGCGCTAATTGCTTCCCTTTTTTCCGTAGATCCTGCCTGATCCCTCGGCATATTCTTTTCTTACTCTGTGTCCTCTGTGCGCTTCCCTATGTGCACTCTGTGAGAAGCCTTCTGTTCTTTCACCCCAGGCGCCGTTCGCAGATTCAAATTCCCCCCACAAACCGTCCCGGGTTCAACGCGCCCCGAGGATCGAATTGCCGCTTCACCGCGCTCATCAATAGCAACGCATCGCCTGCATTCCCCCATGCGTCGAAAGCACTCATGCCCGCAGCGCGATGCGCAACCACCAGCGATCCCCCGCCGCGTTCCAACCCCGCACGAGACTCTCGCAGCACGGATTCCATCACTGGCGGCTCGCCTTCCAGTCGCACCCATCCAATCCCTGTCGCCTGCGCAACAACTTGCCAGCGCAACACCGCAGCCGACAATCTCGCAATCATTTCAATGGTCTCCGCCATTTGCGCCGGCAAAGTGGCGAACCTCGCGAACGCAAATTCGGTCTCGCCCTTCTTCCCCGCCGAACAAATCTCCTGCCGCGCATTCCATACATCTCGGCTGGCTTCGTTAATCCCTGCACCCAACATCGACTTCACTTGCTCCACCTGCGCCGTTAACCCCGCTTCGATACCCTCAAACAAAATGTCCACGCGTGGCTGCATCTCTGTCCCACAGCAAACCTGCAGCGCCGAATGTGCCAGCTTCGAATTCTGAATCGCGAACACCAGCCGCTGCGCCTCCCGCACATCCCCCGTCACGCAAGAAATCGTGCGCGTCTCCCTCGGCAACGGGTGCAATCGAAAAATCGCTCGCGTAATGACACCCAGTGTTCCTAGCGCCCCCGTCACCAATTTCGGCAAATCATAGCCCGCCACATTCTTCACCACTTTGCCGCCGCTGCTCGCCACCGTCCCGTCCGCCAGCGCCAGCGTCACGCCAATTACCAAATCCCGCAGCGACCCAAATCGCAAGCGCAGCGCCCCGCTGTCATTCGTCGACAGCACTCCGCCGACCGTCGCGCGTTCCGGCCACAACACATCCAGGGCCAGTCTCTGTCCGTGCTTCGCCAGCGTCTCCTGCAATTTCCCAATCGGGCAGCCCGCCTCCGCGCTTACCGTCAAGTCCGCCCAGGCGTGCTCGATCACTCGATTCAGCCGCGCGGTAGACAAAATCACGTGCGTACGCGCCGGACGGTTTCCCCATTCCAGCTTCGTTCCCCCGCCCCGCGGAATCGCCGCCAGCCCCGCTGCGTTCGCCAGCTTTAACACTTTCGCCAATTCCAGCTCGCTCCCCGGTTCCACAACAAGGCTCGGCTGCGCACCGGCAACCGCATCGCTCGCCGCGGCCGTCCGAACATACTTCGCCGCCACAATCTCGCGAACATCGGCTTCAAATGTACTGGCAGTCGCCTTGGCAGAAACGCTGGCGTCCATTCAGAATCGCTCCGCGATTCCCGCCGTTTCCAGAGGATGCGCTACATACTCGCCGGGCTTTTCACCGCACAATCGCGGACGCGGAAACACCTTGCTCGGATTCGAAAGTTGTAAAGGATCGAACGCGCAGCGTACTCGCTGCATTGTCTCGAGATCCGGCTCGCTGTACATTTTCGACATCATTTTCTTTTTGTCTTCGCCGACTCCGTGCTCGCCGGTAATCGATCCGCCCGCCGCGATGCACAATTCCAAAATCCGATTCGAAAGCGCTTCCGCCGTCTCTTCTTGCCCGGGAATCCTGCGGTCATACAAAACCAGCGGATGCAAATTCCCGTCTCCTGCGTGAAACACATTCGCCACGCGCAATCCCGCTTCCCCGCTCAGCCGCCCAATTTCCCGCATCACGTTCGGCAACTCCGTGCGCGGAATCACGCCGTCTTGCACGATATAATTCGGCGAAATCCTTCCCATCGCCGCGAACGCCGCTTTGCGCCCTTTCCACACCAGCGCGCGCTCCGCATCCGATTGCGCCACGCGAATTTCCCGCGCGCCGTTTTTCCTGCAAATTTCATCCACATGACCCATCAACGCGGCGACTTCCGCCGCCGGCCCGTCCAATTCCACCAGCAGCAGAGCGCCACAATTCGGATAATCCGCATGTACCGCCGCTTCCGCCGCCTGAATTGCCAAATTGTCCATCATCTCGATCGCCGCAGGCAGCATGCCCGCAGCAATCATGTCGCTCACCGCGGCGCCTGCCTCATTCGTGGAAGGAAACGCGGCCAGCAGCGTGCGCACGCATTCTGGCCGCTTCACTACGCGCAAAATAATTTTCGTGGCAATTCCCAGCGTTCCTTCCGACCCGACAAAAACTCCCATCAAATCGTATCCGGGCGCGTCCAAAGTTTTTCCGCCCAGGTGCACCAGCGAGCCATCCGCGAGCACAATTTCCAGTCCCAAAACGTGCGTGGTGGTGAATCCATACTTCAGGCAATGCGCGCCACCGGAATTTTCCGCCACGTTTCCTCCGATGCTGCAAACTGATTGCGAGGAAGGATCCGGCGCATAAAAATATTCCTGCGGCGCGACGCGGCCGGTCACATCCAAATTAATCACGCCTGGTTCCACCACCACGCGCGCGTTCGCAAGATCCACTTCCAGGATTTTGTTCATGCGCGTCAGGCTGATCACGATTCCGTTTTCCACCGGGAGCGCGCCCCCGCTCAGTCCCGTCCCGGAGCCGCGCGCGACAAATGGAATTTTTTCGCGGTGGCACACGCGGACAATTTTTTGCACTTGGTTAGTGGAATCGGGCAACAGTACCGCGCGCGGCAGCACGCGAAAATTGGTCAGGCCGTCGCACTCGTAGGTGTGGAGTTCTTCGCGCGAAGTGATCAGGCCGCGCGGTCCAACGATTTCGCGCAGCTCCTCGAAAATCCTGCTTTCCACGGCGCAAGGCCTCGCACAGAAGCTTGCCCCATCAGTGCATGAAGGTCAAACCGTGGGGAACCAAATACGGGAACACGTATGCGTAGAGCATCACAATCACACCGACGATGGCGCCCAGCGCGATCGAATGCCAAAACACAAAGCGGAAAATCATGCCCTCGTTGCCGAGCTGGTTGGTAGCGGCGGTGGCCACGCAGATGGACTGCGCATCCACCATTTTGCCCATCACGCCGCCGGCGCTGTTCGCGGAGGTCATGAGAATTGGATCCAAATGCAATTGTTCGGCGGTGATGCGCTGCAAGCTGCCGAACAAAGCGTTCGAGGAGGTGTCGCTGCCGGTCAGCGCCACGCCTAACCATCCCAGGAAGGTTCCGAAGAACGGGAAGAACCATCCCGTGTGGGTGAACGCGAGGCCCAAGACGGCATCGGTCCCCGAGTATCGTGTGACAAAACCGAGGCCGAGCATGCCTGAAATGGCCAAGACCGCAAAGCGCATGCGGAAAAGTGTGTGCCCGAAAACCTGAATCAGCTTTACCGGCTTCACGCCGCGGATCAATCCGCCAACGATGGCCGCTAGAAAGCACCCGGTCCCGGTGGCCGAGAGCCAGATGAACGGAAACTTGGCGCCTTCCGGCGTTGGCTTGAGCACCACAGGCTTGTCGCGAGAAATTTTGCGATGCAGCGGCGTGTTCCATCCTCCATTCGGTTTTCCCTCGGCGGTCAGCCAGGCGGGAGTGGTGTGCACGTTCATATAGTCTTTTACTGGCTTGTAGCCCCACAGAAAGACGAAGACGGAAAGAATCAGGAACGGTATCCAGGCTTTGAAGATCTGGCTCTTGGTGTAAGAGGCGCTGGAGGTGAGCGCGGGCTGGGCGGAATACATGGCCCGCGCGGTTGCAGCCGCAGGCACGGCCACTCCAGCCACCGGTGGCTCGGTATCTTCGGCGAAGCGCCAGATGCGCTTGGGCTTCCAGAAGAGCAGAAAAATTATGGTGCAAAGGAGCGAGAAAAGCCCCGCGGTAATGTCCACCAAATTGCTATCCATGTGGTTGGACCAGAAAAACTGCATGGACGCGAAGGAGATTCCGACTACGAGGATTGCCGGCAGAACCTCGAAGGTTTCCTTCCACGGGACCATAGCGCGCACGAGCCAGAAGGGCACGATGATGGCGGTAATGGGCAGAATACGGCCGATCATGGCGTTCATGTCGGCTTCGGGAAGCAATGTGACAGCGGCGAGCATATGCACCGGAGTGCCGATGGCGCCCCAAGCCACCGGCGCGGTGTTGGCAATGAGGTTCAGCGCGGCGGCATGAAAGGGCTTGAATCCCAGACCGATCATGAAGGCGCCGGCGATGGCGACCGGAGAACCGAATCCCGCGCAACCTTCGATGAAAGCGCCAAAGCAAAAAGCAACGAGCAGGAGTTGTAGACGGCGATCGGACGAGATGCCGCCTACGGAGGCTTTCATGATCTCGAAGTCTCCGGTGCTGACAGAGATATCGTAGAGATAGACGGCGGCGACGACGATCCAGACGATATTCATCAGGCCGGTAGCGACACCGTAGAGAAAGCTTTCGCCCGCCAGGGAGGCGGGCATATGGAAAACGAGGATGCCCACCAGGATGGCAGTGGCGGCTCCGGCCAGGGCGGACCAGTGCGGTTTTACGCGAAGGCCGGCGAGCAGCGTGAACAGGACAATGATGGGTAGCGCGGCGACCAGTGCGGAGAGCCACCAATGTCCGTAGGGGTCGTAGTTTTGCGTCCAGATGATAGGCGTCACGGGCAAGCCTCCAGCGAAGGGAGCTGTGGGTGAACTGAGCTTTTCGCTGTGCTGCAATACTTTTTTTGGCGAGTAAAGTCAAGGCGGAAGTGTTGCCACAGAGGTACGGAGCGCACGGAGAGAGAGGAGAGGAGCGTCTTGGGGCACAGTTGGAGCAGCCCGTCGCGACTTGGCCCGGGGGTAAAGGGGTACACCCCTGGTGACAGGAATTATTCGCAATCGAGTGAGGGCACAGGGGATAGAGGCGCCACGTGGCGCATATGAGGGCGGGAGCGAAGGTCGGCGCGGAAGTGTTGGCGTGCCCCCCACCCGGGTACTTTGCAAAAAGAGGCTGCAAGCGATTGAAAGGTCGAGAGTTAAGTATAGAGCGGTGGGAGGGGTAGGAGAGGTTTACTCGAGATAGAAGGAGCGCAAAGCCGGCCCGGCTTGGGACGCAAATTTACCTCTTTCTTGTTTTCGGAAGGATTGAGGGGTATGAGTGGACATTACGCCCCGGGGAACGCGGGGGGCAAGTCGCAAGCGGCTTGGGCGGCGGACCGAGAGCCCCTGGCGCGGCAGAGGTAAACATGTTTGTTTTTGCCCGTACGGTCACTTACGCTACGCTCTTTATCGGCTTCGTGCTCATCTATTTACCGGGCCGCTTGTTGTCTTGGACGGGCATTGTCCGCCCTGCAGCGATGGAAGCGCCGCAGATTGCTGGGATGGTGATCGGGGTCGGCGGTGCGGCGGTCGCGCTGTGGTGCATCTTCACATTCGCAGCGAGCGGAAGAGGGACTCCGGCGCCCTTCGATCCGCCTCGCCGACTGGTGATTCGGGGTCCCTATCGTTTCGTGCGGAATCCGATGTACATCGGGGCAGGACTCGCCCTCGCCAGCGCCGCGCTCTTCTACGAGTCGTTGCCGCTGCTGGGCTATGCTGGTCTCTTTTTTCTCGCAACGCACGTCTTCGTGGTGGGCTACGAGGAGCCCACGCTACGGCGGACCTTCGGGCCAGAGTACGAAGCGTACTGCCGCCAAGTCAGGCGATGGTGGCCGAGGGTAGGAGCTGCGGATGATTCGGACTCCGCCTAGCATCGGGATGGAGCCGACTCGAAACGCGAAGGGGACGGGTGCCCTGCAGTGCCCTTGGAGGCGGGCACCCGTCGTTCGGCGAGGTCGGACTCGCCGATTATGTCGCATGGCGGAGATGCTACGGTGCGGTCCGACGGGTTACAAGCAGGTGTTCACCTGATAAAAGGCTCGGGTCCTTCAGGTATCGAACGGGAAGGACAAGGTGTAGGAATGTTGTCACTGCCAGGGCTCCCACAGATCCTGAGTGACCACATGCCAGCACGGCGCGCAGCGCTCGCGTAGGAAACAGATATGACAACGACAGCTCAGCAAGGACTGCAGCCGGATGGGCAGCGATCCGGGCGCCAACTGTGGGCGTTTGGCTTTTTCTGGTTGGCGGTGCCGTTGATGATCCTCGCCGGCTGGTTGGCGGTGAGCCGGATCGACCGCCTGCTTCATTGGTCGAGGGCCGATGCGGCCGTCCAGCGGTCGGAGGTCTATTTGATGAATCCCGGAAAAACCAAGAGTGCGTGGGGCGCCGCGGTGACGATCCGGTATGTGGCGAATGGCCAAGTTGTGGAGACGACGGTCGACCGAGGATTTCAGAGCGGCGTCCGGCCGTGGATGAAACAGTGGGCGCGGCAATATCCAATCGGGTCGCATAAGAAGATCCTGTTCGATCCGGCTTCTCCGCTGGAGGCGGACCTCGATGGCGAATGGAATGTAGCAAGCTTCTCGTCGCCAATCGGGTACGGCTTGGCGGCAGCGATCTTATTGTGGGCGTGGCGGCGATTGCGTGTCGCGGCGCCGAACAAGTAGCGCCGGCATTTCTAGGCAAGCACGATGCTAATTATCCCTGCATGAAGCGGAGGCAGTTGCCGTCGCCATCTTTGACGTACATTTCGCGGGTGCCCCAGGTCTGGTCGACCGGCACGACGGGGTGGGCGGGCAAATTTTGCCTGCGAGGGCGCATCCTAGTGGGCGTAGACTTGGCGGCGGATAGCTTATCGCTTGACAGGTGCCTCGATGCGGCCGCGGACGCTGATTCCCCCTAGACAGACGCGCTTCGTGT
>Ga0307479_10007365_pt1 | contig 10143 bp, 12 predicted proteins | sample atmos_gasesECM4C_FD_203743 | JGI IMG/M metagenome (GOLD analysis project Ga0307479, IMG submission 203743) | Hardwood forest soil microbial communities from Morgan-Monroe State Forest, Indiana, United States - atmos_gasesECM4C_515 | ecosystem: Environmental > Terrestrial > Soil > Temperate...
AACGGCGTGCGCTCCAGCGCTCGACGATGAGGGTGCCGGGAATCTCCAGGATGATGTAGCCGAGTGCGAAAATGCCGGCGCCGAAGCCAATGACGCGATCGTCGAAGCCGAGATCGTGCGGCATCTGCAAGGCCGCGGTCGCCAGATTGTTACGGTCAAGATAAGCAATTACATAAAGCAGGAGCACGTACGGCAGAAGACGGAAGGTGATCCGACGACGAGCGCGGCGGGCGACGGCGTCGGTTAGTTGGGCTGGGACAGACAATTTTCCTTTGTAGGAAGACTGCATTTGCAGGATTGATCACGCGGGCCGAAAGACGGCGCGATTATATACCGGACTGCGCGCGGGTGAAGCTGGAAGTGAGGTCACGTTGGGCTGGCTTTGGTTCCGCTCACGATCAGAACTTCGGCAGGGAAACTCATACCGCGGTCCGTGGAGTATTCACGAAGAGATTCGAGCGTTCGATGCTTTACTTCAGCCAGCAGATCCTTTGAAAGCGCGCTGATTTTTCCACGAAGCTTGTCGGACATTTCGAGGCGCAAAGTCCAGAAGTTTTCCACCGAGACGGGTGCGTTTATTGTGAATTGCAGGAGGCGCTCAGTCGGACTTCCCGCACCGGCTGCGTGGAGTAGTTCCAGTAACTTGCCGTGGCTGGCAAAGCGAAAGGCATCGAGCGCGTCCGGCTCCAGGGGCGTCGGTTCGACATAGAGGTCGATGACTCGGGAAAGCGAAGTGTGGAAAGGATTTGTTTCGGCAAAATGCCAGACAGCCAGGGCCAGTTTTTTCCCCGGTTTGAGCACACGCAGCGTCTCGCGGAGGGCGTCGACGGGAGCGGGAAAGAACATGACGCCAAAGCGGCTGATGACCGCGTCGAAAGTGTCGTCCGAAAAAGGCAGATGATCTGCGAAGGCCACTTCAAAATGTGCATTCTTTAACGCCAGACGATCTGCTGCACGACGAGCGGCTGCGACCATTTCGGTTATGGGATCGATCCCGATGGCCTTGCCCTCGGGTGCGACCAAGCGAGCGACGCTGAGCGCGGGTTCACCGGGGCCAGTGGCAATATCCAGGACGTGATGCCCGCGGCCGATTTGTGCTTCGTCGACGAGCGCTTGGCTGACCGGCGCAAACATCTGCCGAATGATTTCGCGGTGTTTTTCCCAGTAGGGTGCGGAACCGGTCCAGCGGCTGATCACTTCCAGTTCAGGTTGCATACGCGAAAGTATAGCTTGTTCGCGGGTGTGGCGCGGTAATCGGTTGGCGCGGACCAGATGGAAAGCAGAGTCTCGTAGTTCGTTGGCTCCGCGGGTTACGATGATGGCTAGCGGTTGGAGATTTCAGTTCGACTATGGGATTGAACCGATGAAGCGCCCATTTGAAGTGACGTTTTTAGGTTGCTTGTTCATCGTTGTGGGTCTCGCCAATCCGGTCTTGCACCTTGCGCATGGACCTGCGGATCGATGGATGATCCTGATCGCCGCGATCAGCATCATCTCGGCGGTGGGCGGAATATTTTTGCTGTTGGGGCGCAGCTGGGCTCGATGGTTGTTGCTGGGGTGGCTGGCCTTGCATACGGTAATCAGCGCGTTCAATTCAGTGTCGGAAACGCTGGCGCACTCGTTGCTGTTGGCTGTGGTGGGATATTTTCTGGTGTGGTCGCGAGCTGCTAAATACTTTCAGGGCGCGCGGACTGAGTAAGGCCGACGAAAATCCTCAGCGACGATCGAGAGCTGCGAGGAGGGCTTCGGGAGTTGCGTTGTCGCCGAAGGTTTTGCTGAGGTGCGCGAAGCGATCGACGTTGCCGGGACCGAAGATAAAGCTGCCGCCTAGCTGGAAGGGATTCTTTCCGAGCTGGTGCTGACGGTGGCCAGCAGCGCGCGCGCGTTTGCGGCTGCGGAAATTATCGCTGCGAAGAATGTGCAGCAGGTTGGCGACGCCGAGGTTGGCGATAGCGTAGGCCTTGCGCTGCTCGTCGATCAACAGTGGGAAGGCGATACCGGTTTCTTCGCGGAAGATGCGGGCGTAATTACGATCGCCGAGGCTGATGGCAGCGAGAGAAACGCCTCTGTCGAGAAAGGCTTGCTGGTGTTCGCGCAACTGCGCGGCGTGCTGGCGGCAAAAGATTCAGCCATAATGTCGAAGAAAGACGACCACGGCGGGATTGTTCTCCCACAAGGAGCCGAGGCGGATTTCGCGGCCGTCAGCATCGGGCAGAACGATGTGCGCGAGCTGTTGGCTGAGTGTTTGCGTCACGATGATTCATCATTGAAAAGTACGATCAGCAAGTCAAGTCTCGCCGGCACTTTGCAGCGATGTTCGGATTCCCAGAGGCGGCAAGTGTGACGCCGCAGCAGCTCGATCAGCGGATTGTAGATGGCGCCGGAGATCCGCTCTTTGTCATTCCCAGCCGCTAGACCCAAGCTTTGGGATCCAGAACTCGCCAAGCAGGTTCAAAGTTGTCTCGAACGCAAAGCCTATACTCGCGCCCCTCAGTAAGTCGTTTTTCCACCTGTTCTTACGGACAGGCTACGAATCTAGTCCTCCGTACAGTTGACGCCGTTGTTGCATGGATTTAATTCTGGAGTTCGCGCGAGCCGCACCCTGCCTGGCTTGGCGCCAACCGAAGGGCAAATTTTTGTCATGAACCTTCTTAGACGGTGGCGGAACCATCCGGAAAAGGGCCAGGAGCAGTTGCTGGTCCGGCTTTGGACGACGAACAGCATGAACGCGGACGCCGAGGAACAGCTGACGCGCACAACGTCCAAGCTTGCGTTCGACGCCAAAGTCGAGCTCAAATCAAGCCTCAAATATCTATCGAGTGCGGAAATCGAAGAAACGGTTACCGACGCCGCGTGCAGCAACCTGATTGCACACCGCCTGAGAAAACACCTGAATGACGGCCGGCGGTAAAACGAAGAATTGGAACGTTTTGACATGATTAAGAATCGGTCTAACGGCGAAAGCACTTTGCGATTGGAAACGTGCCTGGAGTTTCGTAACGCTGACCTAAAGGCTTTTGCGAGGCATCTACACGAAAGACGATGCGAGAAGTGCTGGGTTTTTTTTGCGGCAACGAGACAAGCTAGCGCGCATCAAGAAATTTCCGCGCCAGCGCGGAGAGTGAACGAGAACGTCGCCGCGGAGCGCCGCCACACTGCTGCAGGACCGTCAGTTCAATCGTTGGATCGGTGGCTGATCAAGGAATACTCCCTGATTCCGCATTGGGATCGTCCAATCGCCGGAAGCAACGGCTGGTTTCGCTGGCTGGACGAGTTTCAGGAACGGCACCCGGCTGATGTCGCGCGGCTGAGCGAGCCGCTGGCGCAACGAGCACTGCAAGTGCTTTGGAATTCAAGATGAAGTGTGCTTAGACGAGTCAAAAAAAGTTCGAGCGGGCTGCCATCCGCTTCTTGCCAACGGCACGATTTATCTGATCTGAGATATGCTTCGCGCCATCGCGTTCACGCTGTCAGCGCGGTTTCTTGTTTTCGGTCTGGGCGACCCGGGCCTTCACCATTTTTTTGACCAGAGCGGCGGGAAGTGGTTTTTCGGCAGGGAATTGAATGGTGCCTTTCGAGATGATGTAGCCCTTCAGTTCGCTTTTGAATTCTTCGATGATTGCGGCGGTAGGGAACAAGCTGCAGTGATCTGAAAACGCTGCGAACCACACCAGCACTCCTTTGTGTCTGAAGGCAGGCATTCCGTAGCTGATGACTTCGGTGGCTTCGGACGGCGCAGCGGAGCGAATTGCCGCGCGAATCCTGCTCAGAGTGCTGCGAGCGGGTTCCGGAACTGCAGCGAGATATTGATCGACGGTTTTTATGGCGGCGCCGCCCTTCGGTGTGGAACGGCGTTTCCCGGACTTGGCTTTATTCATGAGCTCGATGCTACAAGAACGCCCACCACAAGTCGATGCAGCGAGGGCACACCGAATCTGCATTTAACTCGATGACCAGAGAAGTGACAAGACCAAGTTCTAAAGGATTCAGGGCTGAATTTGCACCAGATCGTCGAGTGGTTTGGCGCCTCGGGAGCGCCACCTGGGGAGATGTGTGGCATGTTGCCGGAGGCGATTAGCAAGCAGGCCGACTCCGATGGAGCTGCGGACGAAATGGTCGATCTTCACCGGACCCGCCAGCTTGATCGACTTAATCCAATGCAAGCCGCTGCTGATCGCGCAGCCGCATTGCGAACAGTCCGGGTTCCCGCCAAAAACGCAAGGCTCGACTCGACTGCGCAGATCCGCCGAATAATTGACGGACATTTTGGAGAAAAGGCAGTGGTCGGGGTCGGCCGGGGTATCAACGATGGCGTTTGCGATGCCTTCGTTGGTCAGGAGTTTGGGATATCTCTGATGCAGAGAAGGCAATTGTCGCGCGAGCGAGATGCGATCATCGGGAGTCAGTATTTCCGGACTTTGCTCGCCAACCTGCGGGGTGTAAATGCTGATCCAGAGGCGGTTTACTTCCGGCCGGGCGCTCCAGAAGGACAGGTATTCGTCGAGGTAGCCGCTACGCGCGAGCATAGCGCGCGTAATGGTCCAGTGGACGTTGACTTCACATCCCGCGACATTTTTGAGAATGCGTTCGTAGGTCGCGGGCTTGCGGCGAATGTCGTGATGCTCGGGAAGCCCGTCCACAGAGATAGCGATACGGAGACGGGGGATTTGCATCCAGTCGCGCGGAATCGGAATTACACCGCTGGTAACCACCAATGTGAATACGCCCAGCTTACTGAGCGCGGGGAGAATGCGGCTTAGCTCGCGATGGCGGACCATTGGTTCGCCGCCCACCAAGGAAACATGCATGGGCTCATGCTTGCGGACTAATTGCAACACTCCATCGACCAGCGCGTCACCACGAAGATCGTGCAACTGGCGCAGAGTCACTTCACCCCCTAGGTGCGATTCCCCGTAGGCGTAGCACCCTGGACAGCTGAGCGGACATTCACGAGTAATCTCAATGGACAGCAGCGGAACTCTGCCGGACAGAATTCTTCCCCAAGCGGTGAGCAACTCACGGGGGTTTATACTCGGGTTTGGAGCGGACGTAGTCATATGGGTGTTTGATGCAAGTCCCGGAGCCGTGGTGGCAAGCAACCATCGGGAGATCTTATTCATCCTTATTGATGCAGTGCGAATACGGCGAAGCTCCTCCCTTTTCGCCGAGTAATCGAATGGCAGCGAACGAATCAGAAACCAACCCGCCCAGCAGTCAAACCGAGAGCACGCCATGAGACCGAAGCTTATCCGTAGTCTTCTGATGATGATCGCCCTGCCGTTGCCATCGTTCGCTTCTTTAGGAGGCGACACGACATCGGTGCGAGCGGATCAGGAAAAGATGCAAGGCACGCTGAGAACGAGTAGCGCCAATTCGTACACGCTACATGAGATACTAACCTCGAACGGTGTGTTGGTGAAGGAATATCTGGCGCCCGCGGGAAGAGTTTTTGCGGTCAGCTGGCAGGGACCGGTCCATCCCGATTTGCGGCAATTGCTGGGCCCGTACTTTGATGAATATGTGCAAGCAATTCAGGAGCGACGGCAACAACGCCGCGGACATGGCCCTTTGCTGATCCAGCACGCAGGATTAGTAGTGCAAGTTTCCGGACATGTTAGGGGATTCGTTGGCAAGGCCTATGTCCCTCAACAAATGCCGGCAGGAATTCGCGCCGAGGATCTACAATGACCCTCACGCGAGCGCAGCGGCTGGGTTATCTGGCTTTGACGGGAGTGCTGGCGACGGCGGGTTGCGGCGGGTCTGGCCGCAGTAGCAGCAGTAGCGGTGGCAACGATGGTTCTGCGGGATCGAACGTTCTGGCGATTACGGTCAATACCGGGCCAAATGCAGGTCCGCCGAACAATTCACCGTCCATCAATACCGCGTTTGCCAGCGTAACCGTGTGCGTCCCCGGCAGCACATCGAATTGTGACACTATCAACGACGTTTTAGTGGATACCGGATCTTCGGGGCTGCGGATACTGGCTTCGGCGATGACCATTTCGCTTCCGCCACAAACTGGCGCGGGCGGGAATCCGGTTGTGGAGTGCCTTCCCTTCGTTGATGGCTTCACCTGGGGCCCAGTGCAAACCGCGGACGTGAGTATTGGGGGAGAGCAAGCAAAAAACCTGCCGATTCAGGTGATCGGCAGCGCGAATTTTCCCAGCATTCCGAGCAGCTGCTCGAGCAATGGTCCTCCGAAAAATGACCTGAAGAGCTTGTTCGCAAATGGCATTTTGGGTGTGGGCCCGTTTGCGCAGGATTGCGGGGGCGCCTGCACGATAAGCGGCGCATCGAACGCCGGCTTTTATTATACGTGCACGTCTTCAGGTTGTTCGATCACAACGGAAGCGCTTGCCAGCCAAGTCGAGAATCCGGTGGCGTTGTTTGCCACGGATAATAACGGCGTATTAGTTGAATTGCCCGCGGTGACCGGAACAGAAACAAGCGTCAGCGGATCACTGATCTTTGGCATTGGCACACAATCCAACAACGGGCTTGGAAGCGCGACAGTCTACACGCTTGATCCTTCGTCGGGAAATCTCACCACCCGATTCAATAATACCACCTACCAGAACGCAGCATTCCTAGACACCGGCTCGAACGGAATTTTTTTTCTGGATTCAACCACAACCGGAATACCTGTCTGCAAGGACATGACATCTTTCTACTGCCCCGCCTCGACGCAGAATCTCTCGGCAACCAATCAAGGGGCGAACGGGGCGAGTGGAACGTTCGATTTTGTGGTGAGCAACGCCGATATGCTGGCGAGCAACAGCACTACCGGCGTGGCAAATGGCCTGGCAGGCCCGAATTCCGGGACATTCGACTGGGGACTACCGTTTTTCTTTGGCCGCAAAGTGTTCACCGCGATTGAGGGCCGGAATACGCCAGGCGGTACTGGCCCCTTCTGGGCATACTAAAAGCCCATAGCTTAAAGAGACCCATGCGGTTTCTTACTACGCCTCGCCGCCCTCGTCCCCGGGCGCAAGCATGCACGAGTGCCAGAGCTCGTCTTCAGCGTGCGCATCGCAGAACCACCTGGCGCATATCGTGCAATGCACAGTTGCCGGGTAATCACACGGCTCATCGTTAGCTGATACGGCCTGGCACAAGCGGTCCAGGTCCGCGCTTTGGTCTTCCTTTTCTCCCATTTGCGCCCTCCCGCCGCCTTTCTAAGCTGTTCGCCGGCCAGACGATGATGCTTCTTGCTTCTTCAGTGAACGTAGAAGCCGCTCTTCGAGAGCATAAGGTAATCGTGGCCTTTTTTTCCGAACGAAGATGAAAGGCGCAAATCCAACTTGTGCGGTTTGCCTTCGGCGGCGCTGGCTTTGGTGTAGTACCCCAACGTGTAGCGGGTCTTGATGCGTTCGATCAGCGCGCGAAAAACCTGATCCAGGTGAGCGACATCCTGCACGTCGAAGACTTCGCCGCCGGTCTGATCCATTACTTTGCGAATGTTGTCCAGGCCTTTTTCCATGGCCGCGTGAAGCATAGTGCCGGGCGGATTGTAACCGGGAATTTTCAGGTTGTAGAGAACGGCGTCGGAAGCGATTAATTCGGTGACGATATCACGGGTGCCTTCGCCGCCGGAATAGGTGGCGACGTCATCGCTGATGAGGATAATCACGCGGCGGCCTTTGTTCGGTGCGGAGAGCAGATATTTTGCCGGCACGAAGATGCCGTCATTGATGTTGGTAGCGCCGCCGACTTTGAAGGCATTGATTTGCTGCGCGATTTGCGCCTTGTCGGTGCTAAACGGCACGCGCAATTCGGCCTCGGTTGAGAAGGTAAAGAGCGCGACCTCGTCCTCGGGTTTGAGCGAGGAGAGCGCGGTATTGGCGGCTTCGCGCAGGGGACCGAGGAATGGACCAATCGAATCGCTCAAATCCAAAACCAGTGCGACGTTGAGCGGGAGTTCATCGCGGCTGAAAACTTGCACGTTTTGCGGCACGCCGTCTTCGCGCAGCTCAAAATCGTCTTTTTTCAGATCACCCATAATTTGCCCGGCCTTGGTTTTTACGGTGGCATCGATCATCACCAGGTTGACGGCGACGCGCATTACGGTCGGGTCTTGATCTTGCGCTAGCACCGGCGCCAGGATGAAAAAAAACAGCCAGGTGACCGGCAAGATTATTCGAATCGCGTTTTGAAAAGATTTACACATGGATACGGCGCGGTGCTACTGGCACAAGGACCTCACTTCAATTTTTCGATTTGCTGCTGCACCTGGCTGCGAAACTCCAGTGGGTGTGCGACTTTGTGGAATGGTTCGGAAGTGCCGCCGGTGCCGATCATCACTACTGTTCCGTAGCCTAGCATGCGGCCCACGGCGGTCTCGCTGACTTCAATGCTCTCGACTTTGTTGAGCAGCATTTCGATGGTCTTGCGGCTGGCAAGGCCGGTCTTGATCACCACCCGACGGTTGGTCACGGCCATCTCGGTGGCGCCGCGACGAATCGCGCCGACAACCATGGTGACGGCGCCGGCGATCAGCAGCGCTGCCGCGGCGGCCTGCACGATGCGCAAAGTCGTATGCTCGATTCCAGTTTGGCTGAAGGAGTAGGCCAGCAGCAGGATGCCGGGCAGATCGAGCAGCAGGATTCCCACCACCAGGTGTGGCAGCATCACGATCCAATGCAGACGAGTCTCGTAAATCACTTGCTCGCCGGGAACTAAATTTGATTCCACGTAACTCATCGGCTGATTCTCCCGAGACCCGCGGCGGAGAAATGTTAGGGGCCGGCCGCGCTCAACGGAAGCAGGCTATCACACTGGCTACAGCTTTAACGTCAGAAGCCATGGACGCCCGGGGTTTGTCACAGGGTTTCTCTCTTTGAACGCAAAGCAAAAAAATTTCCTGTTCAATTCAAGCGCTGATGATAAGAAGCGCCGTGTCGGAAGTGCACGGCAGTCGTTGTCATGGACCTCTTGCCAGCTCGGGCTGACAACTGCATGACGGAAAGCGCGCGGAGAGTGACAGTGGCAAATCAAGGCAGTCCGGGCCTAAGGCCGGACCAGGAAGAGCAATCCATGAAAGTAAAAGCGATAGGCTTGCTGATACTGACGGCGTTGATTCTTGCGGCGGCCTTTAGTTCTTCGATGGCGGCGGCGCCAAATGCGGCATCCGCCAGCGCGGCGCCTGCGCCGGCCGCAGCACCGAATCCAGCAAACGCAGCCGCAGTTCCGGAGCCGCACCCACAGATCCGCGGGGCGTTGGCTTCACTGCGTCGCGCAAAAAGGATCATCTGGAGCATGCCGCGCACGATTTCGGCGGACATAGGGAAGCGATCCGCGCCATAGATGAAGCGATGCATCAGCTGGAGCTTTGCCTGAAGTTCGATAAGTAGAACGCAGCGGAAAATGCGAAAGTTTTGCCAGATGCCCGGCATGTGCCCGGCACTTCTTTCTCTAACCTTTTGCTGTTCGAGCATTCACGTTTATTGAACGAAACGCTCTCAATTGGAATAGAATTCCGATTTGCTGGGTGCATGATGAAGTTCAGTTACATCATTTCGGCCAATTTGCTGCGAAAAAAGACCCGCCTGCTGTTGACCATCGGCTCGTTCGCGACCGCTCTATTTCTGTTCGCGTTTCTGGCTATCGTGCGGGACGTTTTCAACGCCGGAGGCGCGTCAATCGTCGCGGATCGGCTGATCGTTACCAATCGCGTATCACTGCTCAATCCGCTGCCGCTTTCTTACGCGGACCGCATTTTGCGCGTACCCGGCGTCAAATACGTCACCCACATGAATTGGTTTGCCGGAATCTATCAAGACGAGCGAAACACCTTTCCGCAGTTTGCCGTTGACACCGCCAATCAGCGCCAGGTGTTTTCCGACTATGTGATTACTGACGACCAGTGGAACGCGTTCTTAAAAGACCGGCAGGGTGCGATTGTCGGAGCGCATACCGCCGAGCGGTTCCACTGGAAGATTGGCGATCGCATTCCGATCAAATCCACCGTATATGGCACCGGCACGTGGGAATTCAATATCGTCGGCATGTATCACTGCAGGCGCCCGCAGGATGTTGCCAACCAGTTCTGGTTCCAGTGGGATTACTTCGAAGAAAAGGTCCCGCAATTCAATAAGGGACAAGTCGGTTTTTATTTCCTGCGCATCGACAACCCCGATAACGCGG
>Ga0307479_10007366_pt1 | contig 10142 bp, 10 predicted proteins | sample atmos_gasesECM4C_FD_203743 | JGI IMG/M metagenome (GOLD analysis project Ga0307479, IMG submission 203743) | Hardwood forest soil microbial communities from Morgan-Monroe State Forest, Indiana, United States - atmos_gasesECM4C_515 | ecosystem: Environmental > Terrestrial > Soil > Temperate...
GGCACCGACACCAACTTCAGCTACCCCTACGTACTCACCGGCGACACCCTCGGCACATTCCTGCACACCAAACAGATCACCGGCGGCAACGGCATCATCAACACCGGCCAGTACTGGGCAACCATCTACGGCCCCCTCCCCTAGGCGCCGAACCGGCCGGTGGCGCGGTCGACAGCGACGCCACCGGCCCACCTCGAAGCGCCAGAGCTATCGGCCGTTGGAAACGTTTCCCGGGTGTCTCGGACTCAACCGGCCGACCGGCAGGCAGTCAGTTCGCGGTGACCCGACGGCGGAGAACCCCTGCAGCCAAAACAACCTGGCCCGCTAGCCTGCCTTTTGTGCCCGTATACAGCAGATACCTCAGCCGATGATGGCGATGAGGTCACCTTCCTGGACGACGTCGCCTTCGGACACGTGCATCTTGGTGATCGTTCCGGAGTCCTCGGCCAGCACTGGGATCTCCATCTTCATCGACTCCAGGATGACCAGGGTGTCGCCGTCCTCGACGTGATCGCCCTCGGACGCAACTACCTTCCACACGTTCGCGACCATCTCCGCGCGGACCTCTGCCACCGTGTCTCCCCTTGCTAGCCGGACCCAAGTCTACGAACGCAGTTTGCTTACCAGGGACGTATCGTAGTCCCCGCTGACGAAATCGGGGCTGTCGAGCAGCTCCGCATGGAACGGCAAGTTGGACTTCGGGCCGACCAGCTCGAACGCGGCAACCGCCTCGCGCGCCCGGGCAATAGCCTCTGAACGCGACGAGCCATGCACGCACAGCTTGGCCAGCAGCGGGTCGTAGAACGGCGTCACCGTGTTGCCGAGCTGGTAGCCCGCGTCCACCCGCACGCCCGGACCGGAAGGCTCTGACCACGCCGTGATCTTCCCCGGACCGGGCAGGAACCGCACCGGATCCTCGGCATAGACCCGCAGCTCGATCGCATGCCCGGACGGAGCCACCGCAGCGGGGTCGAACGACACCTTCAAACCCGCGGCGATCAGGAACTGCTGTTCCACCAGGTCGATGCCGGTGACCATCTCGGTGACCGGATGCTCAACCTGCAGCCGGGTATTCATTTCCAGGAAGACGAACGATCCGGCCTCCGCGTCCACGAGACATTCCACGGTCCCGGCGCCGCGGTATCCGACGGCCTCACCCGCCCGCACCGCCGCCGCCAGCATCGCAGAACGCAACATAGGCGACACGCCTGGGGACGGGGTTTCCTCCGCCACCTTCTGGTGCCGCCGCTGGACCGAGCAGTCCCGTTCCCCCAGCGCGACGACCTCACCCGAGGCCAGCCCCAGAATCTGCACCTCCACATGACGCGCACGCGAGATGTACCGCTCGATGAGGATCTCCGGCGAGCCGAAGAAACGCTCCGCGCGCGACCGCGCGGTTTCGAACGCGGCCCGCAGCTCGTCGGAGTCCGCGGCGGCGCCCATCCCGATGCCGCCGCCACCGCCAGCCGCCTTGACCATAACCGGGTAGCCGATCCGAGCCGCCTCGGCCACCGCTGCGTCCGCGTCCACCACCGGCTCCCGGCTGCCCGGCGACACCGGCACTCCGGCCGCCTCCATCAGGTTACGGGCCCGGATCTTGTCGCCCATTTGCTCGATCGCTTCCGGGGCGGGACCGATCCAGGTCAGTCCGGCGGCTATCACCTGACTGGCGAAGGCAGCATTCTCGGCGAGGAAGCCATACCCCGGATGCACGGACGCGGCCGAGGTCTTGCGGGTCGCGTCGATGATGGCGGCCGCGTTGAGATAGCTGCCAGCGGGCTGCGCTGGACCGATGTGCACGGCCTCGTCAGCCTCGCGTACATACGGCAGGTCCGCATCGGCGTCGGAGTAGACGGCAATGGACCTGATTCCTACCCGGCGGGCGGTCCGGATCACCCGTCTGGCGATCTCTCCGCGGTTGGCGACAAGCACCGACTCAAACATGCCCGCCAGCCTACCGGGACGGTTACATCTGTATGAGGGAGCGGCGGTGCATGACCCGGCTCAGCGCCTCGACCACCCGCGGGTCGTATTCGGACGCCGTGTCCAGCTGCAGCCGGTGCACCGCCTCCGCAGCGCGGGCCGGATCCATAGATCCCCCCACCAAGTCATCGAAAGCGTTGGCCGCCTTGATGATGCGGCTGCTCAGCGGCGGCCCGGGTGATCCTCGGTCCGCCGCGAACTCGTCCGGCACGAAGTCCACGTCGCGGTACGGCTCGTTCTGCCGACGGACTATCTCGGCTACCGCGCCAAGCACCTTCGCTTGCTGGATCACCTCGGCGCCGAGCTCGGCGATCCGCTGCTGGTCGGCCCGGGACACCAGGACGGTCGCGCCGCCGGGAATGGGGTCGCTCAGCGACAGCTGGCCGATGTCGTGCATCAGCGCGGCGTACTCCAGCTCCAGCAGCTCTGGCTCGTGAATGCCGAGCTCCCGGCCGATCGCGACGGCCAGCCTGCTCACCCGCTGGGAGTGCCCGGTCTCCACATAGCCGCCGATCTCGGTGACCTTGGCCAGCGAGCGGACGGTCTGTAGGTAGGTGGTCCGGATGCCGGAGTAGCGCCGGAACGCGACCTGGGTGACCAGCAGCGGTGCGGTGAACACGGCGAGCGCGGCCAGCCCCATGACCTCGGCCGCGAACGCGATCAGCAAGGCCGAGGCGCCAACCGCCGCGCCTAGGGGCAACTGAATGCGCAACTCGTCGACGAGCACCACACGGAACATGGCTCGCTGTTCGTCGGCCCGCATCAACGCCGACAGGACGGCCTCCACCAGCAACGCGAGTATGACAAGCGATGCCATCAGGGGGAGAGCCACTCCCCAGTGGAGCTTCACCACGCTGTCCTTGGCGAGCGGGCGGAACAAGAAAGCCACGCTCGCGACGGCGAGGAGCCGCGCGGCCATGCCGCCGATCCTGGCCGGGCGGCCCACCGCAAGGTGCGGTATCGCGCCAATGATCATGCCGATCGCGGTAACGGTCACCACCTGCTGGGCGGTCACGACCTGCTGGGCGGTCACCACCTGCTGGGTGGTCAGCCGGACCGGGTCGTCACCGACCCTGATGAGCAGCGCATAAGCCAACGCCCCGGCGGTCGCGATGGGGGCCGATTCCCGGTCGCCCGGCAGGCTCAACCGCAGCAGCTCGCCGAAGGCGATCAGCACCCCGAAGGCGATCGCGGCCCGGTTGTCCCGCAAGCCGGAGTTCGCGGTCTGCGCGACCGAAGCCACTAGTAGCACACCGGCGGCCGCGGTGAGCAGCACCTGCCCGGAGTCACGGACCTGCCAGGGAAACCTCCGGAGCTCGTGCCTGCGTTCGGTCATCGCTCTGTCTTAATGACACCTCAGTAGGTGTCGATCACCCGCAACGGCGCGGTCGGATCGTCATGGTCCTGCGCCGCCATGGTGGTCAGCTCCTCGGCCGATAGTACCGCCGCGTCAGGCTGCTGCCAGCCCTCGCGTTTGACCGCGGCCACGAAGGCATCGACAAACGCCGGGTCGAACTGGGTACCCGACCACTTCCGCAGTTCCGCGATCGCCTCGTGCACCGGGCGCGCGCCACGGTAGGACCGGGTGGACGTCATCGAGTCGAACGCGTCGGCGACCGCGAGCACCCGGGCGAACTCGGGTATTTCGTCTCCGGCAAGGCCCATCGGGTAGCCGCGGCCGTCGATCCGCTCATGATGATGCATGATCCCGGCCAGCGCCTCGTCCAGGAAACCGATCTCCCTGACGATGTCCAGCCCGCGCAGCGGGTGCAGTTGGATCGCCGCGTACTCTTCCTCCGTGAGCTTGCCGGTTTTCTGCAGCACCTTGGTCGGTACGCCAAGCTTGCCGACGTCGTGGAGCATGCCCGCGTACCTGAGCGCCTCGACCCGCTCGCCGTGCATGCCGATCTCGCGCGCGATCATCACAGACCCATGTGACACCCGGTCACTGTGGCCTCGAGTGTAGAAGTCCTTGGTCTCGACCGCCTGACATAGCGCACTGACAGTCGCCTCATAGGCCCGCTGTTGTTCGGCGAACTGAGCGACAGCCCACCGGGCCACGAACAGCGGAATCAAGACGAGTACAAGAGCGAAAGCACCTAGCTCGCCCCAAAGCGCCGCGATAAGCAATCCGAACGCGCCGTACCCGAGGTCTGATAGGAGCAGCCGAGCGTTCATGCTGTTGTTAGTCCGGCGCGTCGTACCCTCCACAGGTCTGGTAAGCCAGAGCACCACGCTCAGCAGCCCGTGATTCACGACAACGTGCGCCAAGGCTGCAACGGCAAACGGGCCTATGATCGCGGGAAAAGAACGGGCGGTCGGTACCCCGACACTTCCGAATAGAGTGACGAATACCCAGCCGGCTACATACGCGGTCAGGGCCATCATGCCCGTGTTGAATGCTCGCTGCGCGAAGGATGGGCTACGACGAAGGCCAAACGCCGTGCATGCACCCACAACCGCGGCACCGACGGGCCCCATCAAGACCGCCGCCGCGAGGGTAGCCATCGTGTTCGCCGACCAGGAAAGATTCCCGGAACGCAAACGGGTTGCCGTCGACTCCGAGACCAGAAGGAGCAAACCCAAAGCTCCTACGTCCACCCAGCGAACGTGGCCGAATGAGCCGTGCGCCACGAGTACGGCAGCCGTAGCAACCACGGCCGTGATGTAGAGCCGTGCGGCCCACGGGAGCCTATCCAAACTCCCCCCTCCTAGACAGGAGTACGCGACTGTGGCTACGCACTGGTGCCACTATCCCCAGACTGTCCCGAAGGTGATACCGGACTTGCAGGCACGCATAACGTGCACCTCCCTCACAGGAGCCGAGGCTCCCTGCGAACTACCAAGGCTCAGGATAACGTGACTGTGGCGCTTCGCGCAGACCTAAATGCTTATCGTGCGCAAGACACCATAACGGTAGTCACAATGGGCAACCATAAATGCGGACATAAGCCACATATAGCGGACACCGGTCTCAGGCTTCACGCGACAGGAAACGCACTGTGTTATCGATGATTACTCTGCGAACTCGATTGTGGCTTGGATTTGGCGGATCCGGACCAGCACCTTAGTTCGCAGCGTGTCCGGTACCGGGTCGCAGCCGCAGTGCCGGGCCACCAGTCGTTTGACCGACTCCTCAAGGCCATACTCGCGCAGGCACGGCCCGCACTCGTCGAGGTGCTGCTGGATCCTCGCGCAGTCCAGCTCGTCGGCCTCGCCGTCGAGATAGCTGTACACCTGGTCGAGTACCTCGGTACACGGAGTCTCGTGCGGATTTCCGCAGCTCATCGTGCATCCTCCCCGGACCCGGCCGTAGCCGCGGACCCGGCCGCGGCTGCGCTGCTCTCGGAACCGGCCGCGGCCAGCCCGCGATCCGACGCGTAGTCTTGCAGCAGTTCCCGCAGCTGACGGCGGCCGCGATGCAAGCGTGACATCACGGTACCGATCGGAGTGTCCATGATGTCGGCGATCTCCTTATAGGCGAAACCCTCGACGTCGGCCAGGTAGACCGCGATCCTGAACTCTTCCGGCAGCTCTTGCAGAGCCTGCTTGATATCGGAATCCGGCAAACGTTCCAGGGCCTCGGCCTCGGCTGACTTCAGCCCGCTGGAGGTGTGCGAGGCGGCCCTGGCCAGCTGCCAGTCTTCGATTTCCTCCGCACCGGACCGCTGTGGTTCCCGCTGGCGCTTGCGGTAGGTGTTGATGAACGTATTGGTGAGGATCCGGAACAGCCAGGCTTTCAGGTTCGTACCCTGCTGGAACTGGTGGAACGAGGCGTATGCCTTGGCGAATGTCTCCTGCACCAGATCCTCGGCGTCGGCGGGGTTTCGGGTCATCCGGAGGGCAGCGGAGTACAGCTGATCCAGGTATGGCAGCACCTCCTGCTCGAAGCGCTGACCGCGCTCTTCGAGAGTCTCCGGAACGGGACCCACCCCCTCTAGGGAAACCTGCATAGGTCTGCCGGCGCGCAGACCGTATGAGCGGGAGGATACCGTGCCGAGATCTGGAGCCTTCGTCAGGATGCCACGAGGTGGCGAGGCGACAACCATGTCGCGTTCAACAAACTCGGTTCCGACCTCATTCCGCCGCCCGGAACAGGTTGACAAAGGCGGCGAGCTGGGAAGGTATAGGAGACGGGCGACCAGCGCCCGGCTGAGCAAGCCAGGGGTCCCATTGGCGGTGCACTCAGCGGCCAGCGCGCCATCGGTGGCGAGCACTGTCGCGCCCGATCATGTCCACGCCTACTGGCGGTTCCACGATGCCGTCACTCGAGCCCAGCTGGTGGCCTGGCTGCCGCCCGGCCAGCGGCTGCTGGTCGACATCTCCGGGCCGCGGGCGGACAGCGCCGAGGTCGCCGCCAAGGCGGGCCACACCGTCGTCCGGGTGCTGGACCAGCAATCAGGACCACGCGTGTCGCGCTGGAACGGGACCGGCCCCGGACGGGTCCGCCGGCTGGTCGCGGACACGTCGAGCCTGCCGTTCCTTCCGGACGGCTGCGCGGACGGGGTGATCGCCGGCGACCGGACGCTGTCCACGCACCTGGCCGCCGAGTCAATGGTCGCCGACATCGCCCGCGTGCTGCGCCCGGGCGGCCGCCTGCTGGCTTACGTCGACTCGCTGGTGCTCGGCATGGCGGTGCTCGCCGACCAGCACCACTGGCCGCAGCTGGTCGATCTGCCGAACGCCGAAGTGGTGCTGATCCCCTGGCCGGACGGCACAATCACCCGCTGCTATGGCCCTGACCAGCTGCGTGAGCTGTTCGCCGGCGCCGGGCTGTCGGTGAGCTGGGTCCGGCCGCTGACCGTGTTCTCCCAGTCGATGGTCACCCACCTGCTCGGCCAGGACCCGGACAGCCTGCCCCGGCTGGTCCGGGCCGAGCTCGGCGCGCGCACCGACGAATCCACCGGCGCTCAGCTCGTGGCGTCGGCGTTCCGACCCCCGGATTAACGCCGCCGAGACTGCTTACCCTGACAGCCCACGCACCTCGCCGCGTCCGGCCGCGCCTCCAGTCGCCCCGCCGGGATCTCATGTGCGCAGTCAACGCATTTCCCGTACGTGCTGTGCTCGATCCGGGCCAACGCGGCTAGCACCCCATCCCGCTGCGACCGGGCAGAAAGCAGGATCGCCTCGGTCCGGTCATTCTCGGACAAGCTCGCGCCAGCGTCGGCCGAATCCTTCGGGTATCCGGCCCCGCCAAGCGGGTCTGACCCCTGCAGATAAGAAATCGACCTATCTAGCTCGTCGCGCATTTCCTCCAGGCGCTTACGGGCGGTGCTGATGTCCACTCAACCCTCCAAGAACTCGCCTCCCGTGGGCAGCGGCCTGATCAGCTCGGGGCCGTTGTTCCGCACGAAATTGACGTCCGTTGAAACCGGGTACGACGTCATGGCACCGGACATGGCAGGCACCATCGCCGCTTGGAGCTGGCTGATTTCGGTGTTGTCCGGGTCGAGCCAGTCGGCCCAAAGGTCTGGTTCGATGACCATCGGCATGCGATCGTGAATCTGCCCGACGTCATCTGTCGCCTGGGTGGTAATCACCGCCGCGGTCCACAACCACGCTAGTTCGTGGTCTTCCGGCACCTCGGCGTCTCGCCAGAGCTCGTAAATACCGGCAAAGGCGAGAATACCACCGTTCGTTCTGTAAATGTAGAAAGGCTTTTTGTTTTTCCATTCATAATAACCGTCAGCGGGCAGGATGCAGCGACGGCGGGCGAATGGCCGGCGGAAAGCGGGTTTGACGGCCACCGTCTCGGCGCGGGCGTTGATCAGCCGCGCGCCGCCGGACGGATCCTTGGCCCAGAACGGCACCAGGCCCCACTTCACGGTGCGCAGTTCCCGCTCTACCTGGCCAGCACTGCCCCGGTCCTTGCCGGTCAGCACGGCGTAGATCTTCTTGGTCGGCGCCACGTTGTAGTCGGGCGCGGGCTCGTCCGTCACGCGATCCCGCGTCGCGCTGAACTCCTCTAGGAGCTCAAGGCGCTTACGCGCTGACACGAAACGACCACACATGAACCTGTCTCCGCCCCCTACCTTCGAGATGAATGCGTTCGTACACGACCCGTTAAGCGTAGATTCGCATTTCATTGCCGCAAACCGGGTCCGCCAAACCCTCCGCAGCCTGGCGACGATACGCTCAACGGTATGAGCATCTGGCACGCGCCGCACGCCGCCGGGCCGGTCAGCGCCCGGGTCCGACTGCCCGGATCGAAGTCCGTGACCAACCGCGCCTTGGTGCTCGCCGCGCTCAGCGCGACTCCCTCGATTGTCGAAAGTCCGCTCCAGGCTCGGGATTCACAACTCGCGGTGGCGGCGCTGCGGGCTCTTGGCTGTTCAATTTCCGGCACAACGTACTGGCGCGTCTCCCCCGGCTCACCACCTCCGGGTTCGACGGTGACGGTCGACATCGGCAATTCCGGCACCTGCATGCGGTTCCTGCCTGCGGTGGCGGCGCTCTCGTCCGCGTCGGTCCGGTTCGAGGGCGACGCGCGGGCCCGGGAACGGCCGGTCGAGGTGCTGCTTACCGCGCTGCGATCGCTCGGCGTGGCGGTGGATGGCGATGCGGTGCCGTTCACCGTGCACGGCCAGGGATCGGTGCGCGGCGGTTCGGTGACGGTGGACGCGTCCGGGTCGTCGCAGTTGGTGTCCGGCCTGCTGCTGGCCGCGCCGCGGTTCGAGAACGGCATCGAGGTGCACCACGCGGGTCCCCCGGTCCCATCGGCCCCGCACATCGCGATGACCGTCCGCATGCTCCGCGCCGCCGGCGCCAGCGCCAGCGCGAGCGCCAAACCCAGCGCCAGCGTGTCAATGGCGCCAACGACCCCGCTAGAGCGTGCCGATGGCGCCAACGACCCGCTGGGCGCACGGCCGGACACGTGGCGGGTCGAGCCGGGGACGCTCAACCTGGGAACCATCGACGTCGAGCCGGACCTGTCGAACGCGGGGCCGTTTCTCGCTGCGGCGCTTGTTACTGGCGGGACGATTGTGATTCCTGGGTGGTCGGCCGACAGCTTGCAGGCCGCTACGCAGATCCTCGACGTGGTGACGTCGATGGGCGCCTCGTGCTCGGTGTCAGAGGCTGGGCTGACGATTTCCGGTACCGGTGAGGTGCGCGGGATTACCGCCAGCTTGCGTGACGTGAGTGAGCTGGCGCAGGTGCTGACCGCGGTCGCGGCGGTGGCTTCGTCGCCGTCCACGTTCACCGGCATCGCGCACACCCGCACTCAGGAAACTGACCGGCTGGCCGCGCTGGCCAAGGAAATCAACGGGCTCGGCGGCGACGTAACCGAACTGCCCGACGGGCTGACGATCCGGCCAAGGCCGCTGCGCACCGACCCGTCCCGGCCGTTCGGCAGCTATGCGGACCACCGGATGGTGATGGCGGCCGCCGTGCTCGGGCTGGTGGTGCCCGGCGTGCTGGTGGACGACGCGGAGACGGTCGGCAAGACGTTCCCCGGCTTCATGGACGCATGGGCCTCGATGCTTGGATCCAGGCACTGAGTCCGTCCGCGTCGGGCCGGCGTTCCGAGCTCGACGAGGACGACGTCCGGGTGCGGCCCGGGCGAGGGTCCCGGCCGCGGACCCGGACGCGACCCGCGCATGCGGCGGCCGTGCTGGGGTTCGTCGCCACGGTGGACCGGGGCCGGTATGGCTGCGTGGTCTCCGGTCAGACGATCGTCGCGATGAAGGCCCGCGAACTCGGCCACGGCTCGGTGGTGGTCGGCGACCGCGTCGCCCTGGCCGGCGACGTGTCCGGATCGGCCGGGTCGCTGGCCCGCATCGTCCGGGTCGAACCGCGGACGTCAGCGCTGCGCCGGTCGGCGGACGACTCCGACCCGGTGGAGCGGGTCATCGTGGCCAACGCGGATCAGCTGGTGATCGTCTGCGCGCTCGCGTCACCGCCGCCGCGGCTGCGTTTTGTCGACCGGTGCCTGGTGGCGGCGTACGACGCTGGCCTGTCGCCGCTACTGGTGCTGACCAAGGCCGACCTCGCGCCGGCGCACGCGGTTCGCGCGGTATACTCGCCACTCGGGCTGCGGATGCTGACGACCAGGCGGCCGCTGCCGCCGCAGACTCTCGGCCGGATGCGGAACTTGCTCACCGGCCGGATCAGCGTCCTCATCGGGCAGTCGGGTGTCGGCAAATCCACGCTGGTCAACA
>Ga0307479_10007368_pt1 | contig 10141 bp, 8 predicted proteins | sample atmos_gasesECM4C_FD_203743 | JGI IMG/M metagenome (GOLD analysis project Ga0307479, IMG submission 203743) | Hardwood forest soil microbial communities from Morgan-Monroe State Forest, Indiana, United States - atmos_gasesECM4C_515 | ecosystem: Environmental > Terrestrial > Soil > Temperate...
TGGATCCGGAGGCCGCGCGCATGGTGTTCTGCTCCGGGATGCCGCTGGAGATGGTGGGCTGGCAGTTGTGCCGCGGGGAAGCGGTCGTCAATCCACACGATATCGAACGCGTCCTTGCACTGAAGAACCCGCTCGCGGAATTCGCAATACGCTGTAACAGCACAGCCGTGGAAGCTTTTTTCAAGCAAACCGGGCAACGGGGCATGTCGCTGCCGGACCCCGTGGCGATGGGCATTGCGCTGAATCCCGCGCTTTGCACCTCTTCCAGCGAGCACTACGTCGAGATCGAAACCTCCAGCGAGCTTACGCGCGGCATGACCGTCGTCGATCGCCTGGACGTCGCCACCGACTCTCGGAATAAAGACGTCTGGGCGCATACTGTCGAACGCGAGCGCAAAGTCCATGTGTGCTGGAGCCTCGATATCCCGAAATGGAAGAATCTCTTGTTTTCCGCGCTCGCATGATGCCTTCTTCCCGCAACGCGATCGGCGCTGACCGCACATGAGCGAGCAAACCGGCATCTTTGACCCGAGCTGCTCCTTCTGCAAGATTGCGCGCCAAGACGACTCCTTTCGCGTTTTCGAGGACGAGCACACCATTGCCCTTCTCGACCATCGCCCATTGTTTCCCGGCCACTGCCTGCTTATTCCACGCATCCACTTCGCAACCATCCAGGACTTGCCGGATTCTCTTATCGCGCCGCTATTCGGCAATGTGCAAATGCTTTCCGCCGCAGTCGAGTTGGGCATGCACGCGGAGGGGACGTTCATCGGCACCAACAATCGTGTCAGCCAGAGCGTGCCGCATTTTCACGTGCATATCGTTCCCCGCAATAAAGGTGACGGCCTAAAAGGCTTCTTCTGGCCGCGCCGCAAGTACAAAAGCTCCGAAGAGATCGATGGAGTATTGCGCGCGTTGCGTGCGGCGATTGCGCAGGTTCGGCCACTTCGAGGCGGCTAGCGCAACAGACGACCTCACCTCAGATCCTTGCTGGCGCTCGGGCTCGATTCTTGATGTAATCTTTTGGCTTTCGCGCAAGCGCAAACCCTGACTCTGCAAAGGAACCAAGCCACATGGCCGATCGCGTTCTTGTTACTGGAGGAGCCGGGTACATCGGCAGCGTCGTCACCGCGCAGCTCCTCGCCAAGGGCTGCGATGTCATCGTCTGCGACAATCTCTCGCACGGCAGCAGAAAAGCCGTTCCCGCAGGCGCTAAGCTGATCGTTGCGGACACCGCGGACCGGACAGCACTGGATCTCATTTTTAAAGAGCACCGCATTGATGCGGTGATGCACTTCGCCGCATTCATCGAGGCCGGCGAATCCATGGAGGTTCCGGAGAAATATTTTCGCAACAACACCGTTAACTCTCTCACGCTGCTGGAAGCGATGCTGGCCCACAAAGTGTCCCGATTGGTGTTTTCCTCCACTGCGGCGCTCTACGGCACGCCCGATCGCACGCCCATTGAAGAAACCGATCCCCTGCGCCCCACCAACGCCTACGGAGAATCCAAATTGCTGGTCGAGCAGATGCTCGCCTGGTTTCACCGCATTCACGGCTTGCGCTACGCCTGTCTCCGCTATTTCAACGCCGCGGGAGCCGCCGGCGATTTGGGGGAGGACCATGTGCCGGAGTCGCACTTGATTCCTCTCACGTTGCAAGTCGCGCTTGGAAAGCGCGAATACATCTCCGTCTTCGGCACCGACTATCCCACGCCGGATGGCACCTGCGTCCGCGATTACATCCACGTGAGCGATCTGGCCAGCGCGCATATTCTGGTGTTAGAGGCTTTGCACAAGCACGACAAGCTCATCTACAATCTTGGCACCGGCCGGGGCTATAGCGTTCGCGAAGTAGTCGAAGCTGTACGCCGCGTAACCGGGCATCCGATCCCCGCGCGCGAAGTGGCGCGGCGTCCCGGCGATCCAGCCGTGCTGGTGGCGAGCTCGGGCAGCATCCAGCGCGATTTGCAGTGGCAACCGCGATTTCCGACGCTTGAGTCGATCGTCCGCAGTGCATGGGAATGGCGGCGCGCGCACCCCGATGGCTACGCTTCGTAGTTGTCTCGCGTTAATCATCGGAAGTATCGCCAGTCGGAACGAATCGAAGGAGGACTCATGACGCATCGCATGCCGCGACGCGAATTTCTCGGCTCAATGAGCGCCATGGCGGCAGCCTCGGCATTTCCCTGCGGCGCGCTTGTCGCAGGCGAACGCCTTTATCCTCCCATGGACCTGTCACCCTTTGATACGCCTATCACGCCTGCGCCTTCCGAAATCCATTTCGGTTATGCGGCGATCACCTGGGGCGGCAACGATCGCCAAGCGGTCGACGACATTGCCGCTGTCGGTTTTCGCGGGATACAGTTGCGCGCCAACAGCATCGCGGAGTTTGGCGGTCCCGCCGCGGTGCGCGATTTGCTTGGCCAGCACGAGTTAAAGTTCGTGGCGCTTTCCAGCGGCGATTTGCTCAGCGAGCCCGCGGCCGCAAAAAAGAGCATTGCCGAGCACGCGGCGCATGCTAAATTCTTGCACGACGCGGGCGGGCTCTATCTCCAGATTCTCGACAATCGCCCCAAGGGCCGCCCTGCGACCCCGGTGGACTTCAAACAGTTGGCCAAAGCTCTCACCGAGCTTGGCAAGCGCACCGCTGACCTCGGAATTCCGCTGGGATATCACAATCATATGGGTTCGCTTGGTGAACGCCCCGAAGAACTCGATCAGATCATGAGTCTGTCGGATCCGCGGTACGTTAAATTAGAATTGGATATCGCGCACTATTTCCAAGGCGGCGGCGATCCCGTGAAAGCCATCGAGACGTTCAGCGATCGCTTGCTCTTTCTGCATATCAAAGACGTCGAGCGCCTTCCTGAAGGTAAAGATCCCCAGCATTCCTATCGCTGGGTCGAGCTCGGGCATGGACTCGTGGACGTCCCCGCCGTCTTCGAAGCTCTGCGCAAAGTAAATTTCCGCGGCTGGGCGATCGTCGAACTCGACGGAGTACCCGATAACGCCCATAGTCCTAAAGAAGCCGCCGCGGCGAACAAACAGTATCTCCAGGAAAAACTGGGGCTGACCGTATGAGCTCTCCATTTCGCATTGCCGTCATCAACGATGAGCTCGGCCAGGATTTCGGCCGCGCCTGCGAAGTCGCTTCCCGCGAATTTGGCATGCAGTGGATGGAGCTCCGTGGGATGTGGAACAAGAATATTCTCAAACTCGACGCCGCCGAAGTTGCCGAAGCTCGCCGCATCCTGGAAAAATACAAGCTGCGCGTGACCGACATCGCCAGCCCACTCTTCAAGGTGGACTGGCCCGGTGCGCCCAAATCGAGGTTCAGCCCCAAGGGAGCGCAATTCAACGCCGACTTCACCTACGACCAACAAGGCGAAGTCCTCGAACGCAGTATCGCCCTGGCAAAAGCCTTTCAGACGGAGCGAGTGCGTTGCTTCGATTTCTGGCGCCTGGAAGATCCCGCGCCATACCGCGCGGCAATCAATTCGAAATTGCTCGAGGCGGCCAACGTGTCAGGCAAGCAGGGAATTATCCTGATCCTCGAAAACGAATTTGCCTGCAACACGGCGACTGGCGCCGAAGCGGCGCAGCTTCTCGCCGACGTCGCCTCACCTTCCTTCATGCTCAATTGGGATCCGGGCAACGCCGCGGCGCGCGGCGAAACGCCATACCCTGACGGCTACAATCTCCTGCCGAAAAACCGCATCGGGCATTGCCATTGTAAAGACATCAAGGCAATCGCCAAACCTACAGATGCCAAGGAGCCTGGCTGGGCCGCTATGGGAGCGGGTGTAATCGATTGGGTCGGCCAGTTCGCGGCGCTTAAGCGCGACGGCTACCACTACGCCGTCAGCCTCGAGACCCACTGGCGCGGCGCGGCTACCGCCGAGGAATCCTCGCGTCAGAGTTGGGCTGGAATGAAAGACCAGTTGCGAAAAGCCGGCGCACTCGCTTAGGAAGGCCTTAAGCGGTCGACAACTCTTTCATCAGCGTCTTGCCCTTCCGGAACCACGGCCGCTCCACTCTCTGCATGTAGCGCGGTAACGTTCGCTTCTTGGCGAGAAGCTTTTGTGTCCACTCGCGTGCTTCGTCGCGGCGATTCTCCAAGCGCAGAAAGTTCGCATAATTGTAGAGCGTTTCGGGAGTCGTCGAAAACTGGGTCGCTTCGGCAAAATACGGCGCGGCACGTTCGAACTGCCCGGTGCGAGCGTACGCATCCGCCAACAAGCCGGCAGCGCGGTAGTAATCGAACTTGCCGTCAGTTCTCACTACATGCTCAAGATCGGGAATTGCGCCGGTAAGATCGCCAAGCCCCAGACTGCATTTCGCGCGGTCATAGAACGCGTGGGGTGAATCGGCGCGCGCCGCGATGGCCTTGTCAAATGCATCGCGCGCCTTGGCGTACTGCTTCTGTTCCAGGCAGAGCTCACCTAACTCTTCGTAATTTCCGGCGGAAGGATTATCGATGATTTGCGTTTCGAGCGCCTGGATGCGGGATCTGCGCCCGAATCCCTGGAACACACCGCGAAGGAGCCCTGCGTCGGGCAGCACCTCCATAACGATATAGACGCTGGCCCCCAGAAAACCTCCAAAGAAAATAATGTATAGCCAATAGTTGTCCGGACGGCGGCGCACAAAGTGCACCACCGCCACGATCTGCACCAAGAAGCCCCAGGGATAAAAAAGATGCCAAAGTCCGAACATAGTCACCACGCAGTTAATAGAATCTAGTGTCGGCCGGCTGGAATCAAACAGAACGTTGCGGCTATATTCATAGAAGGTTACGCCCTACCGGGAGTCTCAGGCGCTGTTAACATGTACATTGTGAATCCGCTGCAAACTCTCGGCCTCGCGCTTGGCGCCGGATTCTCTTCCGGCCTGAATCTCTACGCGACCATCGCGACCCTCGGCCTTCTTCAGCGCTACGGCGTCATCCATTTGCCGGCCTCGCTTCAGGTGCTCGCGCATCCGTGGATTCTCGGAATCGCACTGGCGCTTTATGCGGTTGAATTCCTCGCCGACAAAATTCCCTACGTCGACACCATCTGGGATGCTGTCCACACTTTGATACGCCCGCCCGCCGCCGCGCTTCTCGCGTATAGCGCCACCGTCGCCGCTCCTCCGGAGTGGCGCTGGGGCGCCGCGCTGCTTGCCGGCGGTGTCGCCTTGACGTCTCACGGCACAAAGGCAAGCGCCCGCGCCGCCGTCAACACTAGCCCGGAGCCTTTCAGCAATTGGGTGCTCAGTTTCGGAGAGGATGTACTTGCCGTCTGGCTCACCTGGATGGCCACCGTTCATCCTGTGGCGACCATCGTCGTCGTGGCGCTCCTAATCGTGCTCGCCGGATTCCTTCTTTTCCACCTTTTCCGATTCTTGCGCCGCTCGTTGCAGCGCCTGCTCGCTTGACGTAGCGGCCGGCTACTTCATCCACTGACCCAGCCAATCAAAAAATGTCTTGTACCAAAACTGTGCGTTCTGCGGCTTTAGAATCCAATGCCCCTCATCCGGAAAAATCATCAGCTTCGAGGGCACACCCTGTCGCTGCAGCGCATTGAAAAATTCCAGCGATTGCGTGTACGGCACGCGATAATCGCGCTCTCCGCAAATCACCAACGTCGGCGTCTTGAATTTGCCCAGGTCGACCGCGTAGGTCAGCGGCGCCCACTTGCGATAACTTTCTGAATTTGTCCACGGCGTGCCCTGCATGTCGTGTTCTTCAAACCACAGCTCCTCCGTTCCGTACATCGAAAACTTGTCCCAAATGCCCGCATGACTGATGATCGCCTTGAAGCGCCCACTGTGAGTAGCAATCCAATCCGCCATGTATCCGCCATAGGATCCGCCCGCCGCCGCCATGCGCGTTCCGTCAACGAACTTGTACTTCGCCAGCACCGTATCCACGCCCTTCATCACGTCCACATACGCCTTGCCGCCCCAATCATTCGTAATTTCGTCCGTGAATTTCTGCCCGAATCCAGTCGAGCCACGTCGATTGATCATTAGCGTCACGTAGCCGCCGGCCGAAAACACCTGTGCGTTCCAGCGATACCCCCAGGCGTTCGACCACATCGTCTGCGGTCCGCCGTGCAGCAATACCAGCAACGGATATTTCTTTGCTGCATCGAAATGCGGGGGGCGAATGATCATCGCTTGCACGCGCGTGCCCTCCGCGCCCTCGAACCAAAACGTTTCCGGCGCATTCATGTCCAATTTCGCCAGGATCGACTCATCCTGGTGCGTGATCTGCCGTGCCGCGGAGCCGTCGCTGTCCGCGACAAATACTTCCGCCGGCGCGGTCAAGCTGCTGCGTTCGAACGCCAGCGTTTTGCCGTCAGCGCTGATGGTCAATCCCGAATTGAAACCCTCCGAGATAATCTTCTTCGGCTCCCCGCCGGTATGCGCTGCCATCGCATAGACCGGCTGCAGCGTCTCGTTCTCCGCCGTGAAGAAAATCGTCTTGCTATCCGCCGACCAATTCAATTCGTTCGCGCTGCGGTCAAAACCTTCGGAAAGGTTCTGACTCTTGCCGCTCTGCCGGTCGTACAACATTACCCGCCAGCGGTCCGATTCGTATCCCGGCGTAAGCTGCGCGTGATAGGCGATGAATCGTCCATCCGGTGAGTACACCGGATTGCCGTCGAACCCGGGATTCGTGGTAACCCTTTTCGCTTCGCCTCCCGCCACCGGAACAAGAAACAAATCTCCATTCGTGCTGATGGCTTCCACCTTGTCGGCCACCGCCGTGAAACAAATCTCCTTGGAATCCGGCGAAAAGTTGATGTCGCTCGATCCGCCTCGCTGGTCAGGCGGCACGTCGTAATTTGCGCCCGCATTCAAGTCCCGCGCTTCGCCGCTTCCGTCCGCTGGCTCCACGAACAAGTGGCTGCGCTTGCCGTCAAACCAATGGTCCCAATGACGGTACAAGAGCTGCTCGTACACGCGCGCTTTTACCTTGTTTTTCTCCTTCTCCTCGTCGCGCTTTTTGTTACATGCATCGTCCTTGCAATCTGGGTAGACCGACGACGTGAACGCAATCGTCTTCCCGTCTGGCGACCACTTCACCATATCCGCACCGGTTGACAGGTGCGTCACCGCATGCGCCTCGCCTCCGTCCATAGACAGCACGTACACCTGCGAACTTCCATCGCGCGACGACAAGAACGCCAGCGTCTTTCCGTCCGGCGACCACGCGGGCGAAGAATCATGCCCACTCTGCGTAAGCTGCATCGCCTCGCCGCCTCCGGTGGAAACAATCCAGATGTTGCTCGCGTTGCGATTCGCGCTCATGTCCGGCGTCGTCACGGCAAACGCGACCCATTTACCGTCCGGAGATATCGCCGGGTCGCCTACCCGGTGCATCTGGATCATGTCGTCAAACGAAATCGCGTGCTTCGCGGATTCTTGCGCCAAGCAGCTCGTCGCGCAACACAAAACCAGCCCAGCGGCGATAGAGCCGCTCTGAAAAACGTTGCGCATCATGGTCTTTCCCTTCGCTGTCGCAGGTAAATCAATGTCGAAGACATCGTGGATATTGTCACGATTCTCCGCCGTTTCCAAGGCTCATCAAGATTCTGCCGCGCAGGTGCTCACTGCGCCCCGGCCAGTGGCGCCGGACGTCCCCGCGCCCAAAACCAATTCGCCGCCGCAAGCGCAAACGTGGCGAGGACCACCACGCCCTCTCCCCACCGCACCGTCGTAAGCAGCAAACCGGTGAAGAGCAGCGCCACCACCGCAAACGCTGTCCCGCCCGGCAACCGAAATGCTGCGCCCCCGGGCTTTTTCCGCCGCAATGCCGGCAACGCCGCAGCCACCGCACCATACATAAACAACCGCGCGACTGCAGAAAGCGTCGCGTTCCACCGGAAATCACCGGAGATCGAAAACACCAGCAGCAGCGCCGCAAACGCCAGGATGGAGAGATGCGGCGTTCGAAACCGAGGATGAATCGCCGCGAAAAAAGAAGGGAAGTCGCCGCGCTCTCCCATAGCGAACGTGACCCGCGGTGTGTGCAGCATATTTGCGCTCAGGTACCCATACACCGAGACTAAAGTGCCTGCCGCCACCAGCGACACGCCCACTGGTCCCAGGAACTGTCGCGCCGCGTCCACCGTCGGCTTGGTGGTTGCCGCAGGATTCGCCAGCGTGTAAATCACCACGTATTGCACCGCAACGTACAGCAGCGTCGCTGTCACCAGCGCGATCGCCAGCGCTATCGGCGCATCCTTCCGCGGATTGCTCGCCTCCCCCGATGCAAAGAGCGCCGCCTCAAATCCTCCGTACGCGTAGACCATCAACAACACCGCCGCGAACCAGTCCTTGGCACTGGCAGACACTTCCGCGGGAGTCACGCGAATTTCCGGGCGCAGCGCCAGCGCCGCAAGTCCCGCTAAAATGAAAAGCGTCAGGAGCAATACTTTTGTAATCGTAAAAAAATTGCTCAGCCATTTTCCGTCGGTAACCCCACGATAGTTCACCCCCGCCAATAATCCAATCAACACCGTCAGGATCCCGGCGCGAACCAGCGGCGCTCTCGCCGCCGGTACAAACGCGGTGAGATACGTAATGAAAAGGTTCGCCACGCCCGAGCAAGCGGAAATGCGCGACAACCAGGTAAGCCATCCGATCTGGATCCCCACAAATCGCCCGAATGCCTCGCGCGCGTAAAGATACGGCCCGCCAGGCTCCTGAAAATACGACGCTACCTCCGCCAGGCACGCCGCAATCACCGCGACTCCTGCAAACGCGACGAAGTAAGCGATAGGGCTCAGCCGCCCCAGCCGCGCCGCAATTAGCGAAGGCAAACCAAAAATGCTCGCGCCTATCATCGTATTGAGCATCAGAGCCGCCAGGCTCCATCGCCCAATTGTCCGCACCAATCCGCGATTCTGTTCCAACACGAGTTCACCAAGGTTTGTGAAGAGCTAGTAGGTGTTGTAGGGGCGCGCTTCAGCGCGTCCCAGCGGCGTCAGCTGCCCATAACAACCTCTCTTGCCACAGAAAACGTGCCAGCCTACCACGCCTCGCTCTTTGTAGGGGTGCAGCATTGCTGCACCCCGTCGCGGCGCAATCGTAAATTCTTGGCATCGGCCCGAATCTTTTTCGTCTGCTACAATTCCTCCATCGTCATGTCGTTCAACTCCGCCCTCTTCCCGCGCAATTTCCGCAAAGAGTATCCCGTCGCCGTGCGCGGGGATGGCTGCTGGATCATCGACCAAAGTGGCCGCCGTTTCCTCGACGCCAGCGGCCAGGCCGCCGTCGTCAACATTGGCCACGGCGTCCCCGAAATCGGCCGTGCCATGGCAAAGCAGTCCTCGCAAATTGCTTTTGCGCACACGACGCAATTCCACTCCGCTCCCGCGGAGAAATTAGCGCAGCGCCTCCTCGCGCTCGCCCCGTCGAATTTTCGCTCCGGCGGCCGCGTGTATTTCACTTCGGGCGGATCGGAAGCCACGGAAACCGCCATCAAGCTCGCCAGGCAATTTCATCTCGAAAGCGGGCAATCCTCGCGCTATCGCGTGGTTTCCCGGCGTCAGAGTTATCACGGCAGCACCCTCGGCGCCATGACCGTCAGCGGCAACGTCGCCCGCCGCGCTCCCTATCAGCCGCTCCTCGCCGAATGGGGACACATCGCCCCCTGCTTCTGCTACCACTGCCCGTTCGACAAGAATTTTCCAGACTGCGGTGTAGCCTGCGCGGATGATCTCAATCATTTTCTAGACAAGAACGACGCCGCAAGCGTCGCCGCATTTATCTTCGAACCCATCGTCGGCGCAACGCTTGGCGCCGCCGTCCCTCCCGACGGCTACGCTCAGCGCGTCGCCGAAATCTGCCGCAACGGCGGCATTCTCCTCATCGCCGACGAAATCATGAGTGGTATGGGCCGCACCGGGAAGCCGTTCGCAGTTCAGCATTGGAACGTCGAGCCGGACGTCATCCTGGTCGGGAAGGGAATCGCCAGCGGTTACGCGCCGCTCGGCGCCGTCCTCGTAGCGCCGCGCATCGTTGCTGCTTTCGAACGCGGCTCCGGCGCTTTCCAGCACGGCTTCACCTATCAAGCGCATCCCGTCGCCACCGCCGCGGGCAACGCCGTCCTCGATTACATCGGGTCGCATAATCTTTTCGACTGC
>Ga0307479_10007369_pt1 | contig 10140 bp, 5 predicted proteins | sample atmos_gasesECM4C_FD_203743 | JGI IMG/M metagenome (GOLD analysis project Ga0307479, IMG submission 203743) | Hardwood forest soil microbial communities from Morgan-Monroe State Forest, Indiana, United States - atmos_gasesECM4C_515 | ecosystem: Environmental > Terrestrial > Soil > Temperate...
CGCGCCCCAGGATGGGATGGCGCACCATCTTGCCGATCATCGACTGGTAGCGCGGGTCCTCCGGGTGCACCGCCACCGCGGTGTCGCCCAGCATCGTCTCGGGCCGCGTGGTGGCGACCACGATCTCGCCGCTGCCGTCGGCGAGCGGATAGGCGAACTTGTACAGCTCGCTCTTGACGTGCTCCTCGTGCTCGACTTCCAGGTCGCTGAGAGCCGTGCCGTCCTTCACGCACCAGTTGATCAGCCGCTCGGCGCGGTAGAGCAGCCCGTCCTCGTAGAGCCGCACGAACGCCTCGCGCACCGCTCGCGAGGACTTCTCGTCCATGGTGAACCGCTCGCGGTCCCAGTCGAGCGAGGCGACCAGCGCGCGGTGCTGCACCGCGATGCGACCCCCCTGCGCTTCCTTCCACGCCCAGACGCGCTCGAGGAACTCCTCGCGGCCCAGATCGTGGCGCGACTTGCCCTCGGTGCGCTGGATCTCGCGCTCCACCACCATCTGCGTGGCGATGCCGGCGTGGTCGATGCCCGGCAACCAGCAGACGTTGAAGCCGCTCATCCGCTTCCAGCGGGCGAGCACGTCTTGCATGGTGGCGGTGAGCGCGTGCCCCAGGTGCAGGGAGCCGGTGACGTTGGGCGGCGGCAGGACGATGGAGAACGGCGGCTTCGGACTCACGTCCTGCGAGCGAAAGTAGCCGCGCTCTTCCCACCACTTCGCCCAGCGCGGCTCGACTTGCGCCGGCTCGTAGCCTTTGTCCAGGTCGGCTGCTTGCACCCGCGCCTCGGTCATGGCGGCGCGCTAGATATCACAGAGCTACGCGCCTCGCTCTTTGATCAGGCGCTCCAGCTCCTCGCGGATGATGGTCTCGGCCAGCTCGGGGACCACCTCCCAGGCGATCTTCTCGATCACCTCTCGGCTCGCCTTGCTGAGGGCCTCGCGCAAGAGCGCCTCGCCGCCGTCGGCGGACGCGGAGGCCGCGGCCGGCTTGGCCGGCGGAACTACGCTGAGCGCGGGTTTGGCCGGAGCCTGCGAGGGCACCGGGCGCAACGGAGTCGGCGCCGGAGCCTCTTCGATCAGCTCCTCCTCGTCCATCGGGATTTCTTCTTCTTCCTCGACGGCGGCGGGAGGCGGCGGCCTGGCTGCGGCGGGTGGAGGCGGGCGAGCGGCCGGCGCGGGAGGCCTGGCAGCCGGAGGAGGCGGCCTGGTCGCGGGCGCGGCCGGCTTCGCTGCAGGCACCGGAGGCATCGACGGCCTGGTGGCGGGCACGGGAGGTCTGGCGGCCGGAGCTCCGGCCATGGGCGGGCGAGCCGCGGCAGCCGGAGGTGCGGCCGGCCTGGGCGCTCCGGGCACGGGAGGCCGCGCCGCGGGAGGCGCTGCCGCGCCGGGCGGTCTTGCGCCAGCGGCCGGGGCGGCCGGTCGAGCGCCGGGCGGAGCGGAAGGTCTCGGCGCAACGCCAGCCGCGGGAGGCGGCGGGCGCGGCATCGTCATCGTGCTCCCCGCCGCACCCGCAGGAGCGGGAGGCTTGGCGGCAGGAGGAGCGGAGGGTCTGGGCGCGGGTGCCGCCGGCTTCGCCGCCGCCGCCGGAGCCGATGCCGCCGGCCGGGCCGCCGCGCGCGGGTTGGCCAGGATCTGCTTCACCTGCTCGATCAGCTTTCCGGAATCGAACGGCTTGGGCATGTGCCCGTTGGCGCCCACCGCCATGGCCTTGGCGGGATCGACCGGCGCCCCGCCGCCCAGGAGCAGCACCGGCACGTCCTTGAGGCCCGCGTCGGCGCGCACCTTCTGGCACAGCTCGTAGCCGCCCAGCTTCGGCATGCCCACGTCGGCGAGGATGAGATCCGGCCGCGCCTGCTTCGCCGCCTGGAAGGCCGCCTCGCCGTCCTCGACGGTGGTGAGCTTCACGTCCTCGCGCGCGAAGGTCATGCTCACCGCTTGCTGGATGGTCTTGGAGTCGTCGGCGAGGAGCAGATTCTTGGGCATGCGCGCGCGGCCTCCGGAGTGACTTCACGTCTACAAGGTCGCGACGGTAGAGGCAAGTTTCGTGGACCGCGACGACCTCAATAATCCAAATCGTCGCCGCCGCCGTAGTCCATGCCGCCCATGCCGCCCATTCCACCCATGCCGCCCATCCCGCCCATGCCGCCGCCGCCGCCCGCCGCGGCCTTGGCCTTCTTCTTGGGCTTCTCGGCAACCATGGCCTCGGTGGTGAGCAACAGGCCGGCCACGGAGGCTGCGTTCTGCAGCGCGGTGCGCGTCACCTTGGTTGGATCGATCACGCCGGCCGCCACCAGATCCTCGTACTTGTCGGTGCGCGCGTTGTACCCGAAGCCGGCCTTGCCCTCGGCGACCTTGTTGAGCACGATGCTGCCCTCGAGCCCGGCGTTCTCCACGATGCGGCGCAGCGGCTCCTCCACCGCGCGGCGAACGATGTTCACGCCTGTGAGCACGTCGCCCTCCGCCTTGAGCGACTCGAGCGCCTTGCGGGCGCGGATCAGCGCCACCCCGCCGCCCGGCACGATGCCCTCCTCGACCGCGGCGCGCGTGGCGTGCAGCGCGTCCTCGACGCGGGCCTTCTTTTCCTTCATCTCCGTCTCGGTGGCCGCGCCCACCTGCACCACCGCCACGCCGCCGGCCAGCTTGGCCAGGCGCTCTTGCAGCTTCTCCTTGTCGTAGTCGCTGGTGGTGTCGTCGATCTGCTGGCGGATCTGCTTGATGCGCCCCTCGATCTGCTTCTTGTCGCCGGCTCCGTCGACAAGCGTGGTGTTGTCCTTGTCGATGGTGATGCGCTTGCAGCGGCCCAGGTCGGCGAGCCCGAGCTGATCCAGCTTCTTGCCCAGCTCCTCGGCGATCACCTGGCCGCCCGTGAGCACCGCGATGTCCTTGAGCATCTCCTTGCGGCGATCGCCGAACCCGGGCGCCTTCACCGCCGCGACTTTCAGAGTGCCGCGCAGCTTGTTGACCACCAGCGTGGCCAGCGCCTCGCCCTCGATCTCCTCGGCGATCAACAGAATCGGCCGGCCGGTGCGCACCACCTGCTCCAGCACAGGGATGAGGTCGGCCATGGCGGAGAGCTTCTTCTCGGTGATGAGGATGAAGGGATCTTCCAGCTCGGTCACCATCCGCGCCGGGTCGGTGACGAAGTACGGCGAGATGTAGCCGCGGTCGAACTGCATCCCCTCCACCACCTTGAGCGTCGTCTCCAGGCCCTTGGCCTCCTCGACGGTGATGACGCCCTCCTTGCCCACCTTCTCCATCGCGTCGGCGATGATGTTGCCGATGGTCTCGTCTCCGTTGGCGCTGATGGTGCCCACCTGCGCGATCTCGGTCTTGCCCTGCGTCTTGACCGAGAGCTTCTTCAGCTCCTCGACGATGGCCTGCACCGCGCTCTCGATGCCGCGCTTGAGCGACATGGGATTGTGGCCGGCCGCGACCAGCTTGAGGCCCTCGGAGTAGATGGCCGAGGCGAGCACGGTGGCGGTGGTGGTGCCGTCGCCGGCGGTCTCGCTGGTCTTGGTGGCGACCTCGCGCACCATCTGCGCGCCCATGTTCTGGAAGCGGTCGCCGAGGTCGATCTCCTTGGCCACCGTGACGCCGTCCTTGGTGACGGTGGGCGCGCCGAACGACTTCTCCAGCACCACGTTGCGGCCCTTGGGCCCGAGCGTGACCGCCACCGCGTCGGAGAGGGTCTTCACGCCGCGCAGGATCTGCTCGCGCGCTGCCTGGTGAAAAGTGATTTCCTTGGCCGCCATCTGCGAACCTCCGGTGTTTCGAATTTGGGGGCGCGAATCTAGACAGCAGCGAGAGACTGTCAAGTGTGTTAGTGAAACGCGCCCATGATCCTGTTCGCATTGCTGCTCGCCGCGGAGACGGGCGCTCTCTCCGGCAGAGTGACGCTCAGCGGCCTGCCTCCCAAGCTGGCCAACCTGCCGGTCACGCGCGACGGCAAGGTGTGCGGCACCAGCAAGCCCGACGAGTCGCTGGAGGTGAAGGACTCTGGCGTGAAGAACGCGGTGGTCTGGTTCCTCGACCTGCCCGAGCCCAAGGACGCCAAGCCGGCGAAGGAGAAGCTCGACCAGCAGCAGTGCCAGTACCTGCCGCACGTGACGGTCGCGCCGCTGGGCGCGGTGCTGGACGTGACCAACAGCGACAAGGCGCTGCACAACGTCCGGGCGCAGGCGGGCGACACGCGGCTGTTCAACTACGCGATGCCCATCCCCGGGCACGTGGTGCCCACGCGGCTGAAGAAGGACGGCATCTTCAAGATCTCCTGCGACGTGCACCCGTGGATGCGGGCCTGGCTCCTGGTGCTGCCGACGCTGGCGTACGCAGTGACGGGCGAGGACGGGAGCTACCAGATCTCCGACGTGCCGGCCGGCAAGCACAAGATCAAGGTCTGGCACGAGCGGCTCGGCGAGCGCGAGGGGGAGATCGAGATCGCAAAGGGTGAGACCGCGAAGTACGACGTCCAGTACAATCCGCGCTGATGCAGATCGATCCGGCGTTTCTGGTCACCTGGGTGCGCGCCGAGCTTGCTCTCGCCGGCGACGGCGCGGCCTTCTCCTCTTTGTGCGCTCGCGCCGAGGAAGATGGGCTGTCCGAAGAGGAAGCGGAGCTCGACGTCGCGGGCCAGCTCGCCGAGCGGCGCGGGCTGTTGCAAGAGCTTACGAGGGCGGCGGGCGAGCTGTGGCTGGCCGAGGTGCGCGAGGCGCGCGGCGCGGCCGAGCGGCTGGAGCGATCGTCGGCGGCGTCCTGCGTGGCGTGGCTGCGGGCGACTCCCGGGGCGGCGCAGCGGCTGGCGCAGCTCTCCCTTGCGTTGGTCTCCGAGCCGGGAAAGTCGGTGGCCGAGCTCTCGCTCCTGGGCGGCTCGCCCGGCTGCTCGACGCGGTAGTCGCGGATACGGAACTGCCCGGCGCGGAGTAGAGTGCGCGTCCGATGAGCGAGACCCTCAGCTCGCAGTTCCTGCCGGCGCGGCAGGGCGGGCGCTATGGCGGCTTCGCGCGCTGGCTCTTGCGCGGGCTCTTCGACCCGGTGCCCTTCCCCGCCGACGCCGTTTCCGCGTTGCAGAAGCTTTCGCAGCAGGCGACGCCGGTCTACGTGCTGCGCTCTTCGGCATTATTATACTTACTATACTTCAATTACACCTTCTGGAAGCTCGGCCTTCCGCTGGCCCGCGCCGCGACCGGATTGGGCTACCGCATCTTCGCGCCGTTCGCCCGCTGGTACCTGGGCGGCAAGCAGGTGCGCGCGGCCGAGGGCGGCGAGGTGGCCAACGTCATCGAGGCGGTCCGCTCGGGCGAGGCGGCGATGGTGTTCCTGCGCGCGCCGCGCACGCTGCCCTCGGCGGTGACGAAGATGCCCGATCCCTTTCCGGCGCTGGTCGAGCTGCAGCGCTCCCGCCCCGAGCGGCCCATCGCGCTGGTGCCCTTGACTTTCCTCTGGCGCAAGCGGCCCAAGAAGCTGGGCGGGTCGTGGCGCGACGCGCTCCTCGGCGATCCGGAGGAGCCGGGCGCCATCCGCACCTTCCTCGGGTATTTGCGCGGCCGGCGGAACAGCTACGTCAAGGTCGGCGAGACCGTGCTGCTCAGCGACATCGATGCCATGCAGCGCGACGCCGAGCCGGCCCGCGTGGCGCGTCGCGTGCGCGGCTGGCTGCACCAGCACCTCGCGCGCGAGACGCGGGTGGTCACCGGGCCGCCGCTCAAGCGGCCCGAGCGGGTGATCGAGGAGACGCTGCGCGACCTCTCGCTGCGCCGGACGCTGGACGAGATCGCTCGCGAGAAGAGCCGCGCTCCCGAGAGCGTGGAGCGCGAGGCGCGGCGCGACCTGCGCGAGATCGCCGCCCGCTACAACGGCCTGGTCGTCGACTTTTTGAAATTGATTCTCAATTTCATTTTCAACCGGATCTACGACGGCGTCGACGTCGACGAGGCGGGCATGAAGCGGCTGGTCGAGGCCAGCGGCAAGGCGCCCCTCATCCTCTGCCCCAGCCACAAGAGCCACATCGACTACATGATCCTCTCCATGATCTGCGACGACTACGGCATCCAGCCGCCGCACATCGCCGCGGGAGACAACCTCAACTTCTGGCCGGTGGGCCGCTTGCTCCGGGCGGGCGGCGCGTTCTTCATCCGGCGCAGCTTCAAGGGCGACCGCATCTACTCGGCCACCATGGGCGCCTACGTCAAGCGCCTCCTGCAGGACGGGTTCACGCAGGAGTTCTTCGTCGAGGGCGGCCGCTCGCGCACCGGGAAGTTGTTGCCGCCCAAGTTCGGCATGCTCACGCTGGAGGTCGACGCCTGGCTCACCGGCGTGAAGCCCGACGCCTACTTCGCTCCGGTCTCCATCTCCTACGAGAAGATCGTCGAGGCGCGCAGCTACCAGCACGAGCTGCTCGGCGGCGAGAAGCAGAAGGAGGACGCGCGTGCGCTGCTCGGCGCCACCCGCGTGCTGCGCAGCCGCTACGGGCGCATCACCATCCGCATCGACGAGCCCATCTCGCTGGCCGGACTCTTCCGCGAGCGCGGGGTCGATGCCAAGGCGGCCACTCCGGAGGAGAAGAAGAAGCTGGTGCAGCAGCTCGGTCTGCGCATCGCGGCAGGGATCAACGCCGCCGCGCCGCTGGCGCCCATCGGCCTCGCCGCGGCGGTCCTGCTCTCGCACGACCGTCGCGCTCTGAGCGAGGACGAGATCCTCGACCGCGCCGAATTCCTCCACACCGCCGCTCGCGACAGCGGCGCGCACGCCGACGCCGGCTCGCCGCGGCCGATGGTGCTGCGCGCCATCGAGTCGCTCCGCGCCGACGGAACGCTGCGCCGGCACGAGGCCGGAGGCGAGCGCTTCTACTCGGTGCCCGAGGAGAAGCGGCTGGTGCTCGACTATCACAAGAATTCCATCCTTCATTTCCTGGTCGCACCGGCCATCCTCGCCGCGGCGGTGCGCTCCTTCCGCGGACAGGCCGCGCCCCACGCGGAACTGCTCCGGCGCGCGAAGGACGCGTCACGTCTCCTCAAGTACGAGTTCATCTACCCGCCGGGGAAGAGCTTCGAGTCGACGGTGGACGAGACTTTTGCCCTGCTCTTCCGGTGGGGGCTGGTCGAGCGCGCCGGCGACGGCGGCGTGCAGGCGGTGGCGCGCGGCGTGCGCATGCTGGCGCTGCTCGCGGAGCTGTTGCGACCGTTCGGCGAGGCGGTGTGGGTCACCGCCGATGCGCTGCAGTTGCTGCTCGCCGCGCCGATGGCGGCCAAGGAATGGACGCGCCTCACGCTCGACCGCGGCCGCGCCGCGTACCTGGCCGGCCGCATCATGCGCATCGAAGCGCTGAGCAAGCCGACGCTGGACAACGCCTTGTCGATGTTCCGCGACCGCGGGGTGGTCATCGGCGCCAAGCTCTCGCTCACGCCGGAGTTCGCCGCCAAGGACAAGCTCTCGGCCCTCGCCGACGAGGCCGATCTCTTCCTGCGCTAGGAGCGGTTACAGCGACACTGGAGGCAGGTTTTACTCCAGACTGACCGACGCGTACGATGGCGCTCTTCCTCTGGAGGGGGGCCTCCATGCCAGTCCGGATCCGCGGTCTCGTCGCCTTGGCGGTGCCGTTTGTCTGCGCGTGTAACAGCGCGACTCCCTCGAGCCCGTCCAGTCGGTCGCGATCCGGCGAGGTGATCTCCAGCACTTCGGTCGTGTCCATCGCCTCCAACTTCAACGGCACGCCCATCGCCGCGGGCCGGACCATCTGGTTCTCCAGCGTCTTCAAGGTGAACAGCGGCCTGCCCTCGACCGGCACCGCCACGATCTACTTCTCCTCTCCGACGATCACCTTCGCCCCAGCCGGAACCCTCGACCTTCCCGATGCGATCGTCACGCTCGACCCGACCGCCACCACCGCCAAGACCGCCTTCAACGCTGCGCTCAACCGCTGGGAGACGACGCTCCCGTTCAAGTTCTCCGGCAACGGGTTCTTGATGGGGTTCGCCCTCCCGGTGTCCGCCGGTCTGCCGGGCGGCATCAATCCCGTCACGTGGTCGGCGCGGGTCGCCAGCGATCCGCCGCTCTCGTTCAACTGGCAGTGGGCCGCGGCGGTCTACACTTCGTTCCCCACCGATTACAACGCGCTGCAGGTCAAGCCGGCCGACGCCAACAACCTTGGCGTCAGCAACTCCGACACGGCGGGCACCCCGGAGGCGTACAAGACGATCACCGTCAACAACAAGGTGGTGAACAACGTGGTGGGCGGCGCGCGCGGGGGCGGCGGCTCGAACTACACGGGCTCGCTCAGCGGCACCCTCGGCATCGCCACGCACGCGTGCACGGCGACGACCAACGGCGTCGCGGGCTGCGTGCCGTCGGACGCATGCCACGCCTCCACCTGTCTGTCGAACGGCACCTGCGTGTCCAACCCGTTGACGGACGCGCAGCTTCTGGCGGCCGGTAAGTGCCTGATCGGCGCTGCCTGCCTCTCTAGCGGCGACACCAACCAGCAAGACACCTGCGAGGTCTGCACGCCTTCGCAATCCACGTCCGATTGGACGCCAATCGGCAGCGGAGTGCAGAACGCCTGCGGCGGCTGCACCACGCTCAGCGGCACCAAGGGCGAGTCCTGCGGCACCTGCGGTACACTCGCCTGCAGCGGCGACAACAACAGCTTGGTGTGCAACGATCCGGTAAACGCCTGCGGCGGCTGCCAGCAGCTGACCGGAACCCTCGGCGCGGCCTGCGGCACCTGCGGCGGAACGCTGGAATGCAGCGGCGACAAAGAAAGCCTGGTGTGCAGCGCTACGCCGAACGTTTGCGGCGGCTGCGACCCGCTGACCAGCAACGTGGGCGATTCGTGCGGCACCTGCCAGTCGGGAACGCTCGCGTGCAGCAGTGACGGCAGCGGCACCCTGGTTTGCAGCGGCGCGGTCAGCGGCACCGCGGGCGCCTCCTGCGGCACCTGCGGGTCGGGCACGCTCCAGTGCAACGGCACCAGCCTGGTTTGCAGCGGCGCAGTCAGCGGTACCGCGGGCGCTTCCTGCGGCACCTGTGGGTCGGGAACTCTCACGTGCGACGGCACCAGCCTGGTTTGCAGCGGCGCAGTCAGCGGCACAGCCGGTGCTTCCTGCGGCACCTGCGGATCGGGAACGCTCACGTGCAACGGCACCAGCCTCGTTTGCAGCGGCGCGGTCAGCGGCACCGCGGGCGCCTCCTGCGGCACCTGCGGGTCGGGCACGCTCCAGTGCAGCGGCAGCAGCCTGGTGTGCAGCGGCGATCAGGGCACTTCGGCACTGAACGCCTGCGGCGGCTGCGGCACCCTCGGCGCCGCCCCGGGCACGCCGGGCGCCTCTTGCGGCACCTGCGGGTCGGGAACCCTCACGTGCAGTCTCGACAAGCAGAGCCTCTCTTGCAGCGGCGACCTAGGCAATGGAGCGAAGAACGCCTGCGGCGGCTGCGCAACGCTCAGCCACGCCCCGGGAGACTCCTGCGGAACGTGCAGCGCCTACGCTTGCGACGGAACGAACCTGGTCTGCAGCACGGCCGCCGCCGACCAAACCACCTGCACCGGCACGGACAAGTGCTTCCAAGCCTACTCGTGCCAGTCCGGCGTCTGCACGGGATCCAACCCTGTCACCTGCACCAGCAATCCGGACGTGTGCACCACGCTCTCCTGCGACAGCACCAGCGGCCTGTGCACCACGGCGACACCGCGCACCAGCGGCAGTTGTAGCGACTCCGACCAGTGTCACGCCGGCTCCTGCACCGCTTCGGGTTGCGTGCAGAGCCCGCTTACCGGAACCCCCTGCAGTGATGAGTGCGGCACCGCGCAGTGCGCGGATGGCGTCTGCAACACCTGCGGCACCGGAACTGCCTGCACCGCCGACTTCTGCGACGCGAGCGGCGTCTGCGAGCACAAGTTCATGGAATGCGCCGAGACCGGAGTCTGCACCGTCACCCAAGGAGGCTGGGGCGCGAAGTGCCCGAACAAGAACAGCGACAATCCGGGTTGCCTGCTGGCCGCCAACTTCCCCACGGTGTTTCCGACCGGGTTGACCATCGGCTCCGGGCCCCAAACCGCGACCTGGACCACGGCGGCCGCCATCCAGAAATTCCTGCCCGCGGGAACAACCGCTGGCGTGCTGACATCGACTCCCCCCCCCAACCCGACTTCG
>Ga0307479_10007371_pt1 | contig 10138 bp, 8 predicted proteins | sample atmos_gasesECM4C_FD_203743 | JGI IMG/M metagenome (GOLD analysis project Ga0307479, IMG submission 203743) | Hardwood forest soil microbial communities from Morgan-Monroe State Forest, Indiana, United States - atmos_gasesECM4C_515 | ecosystem: Environmental > Terrestrial > Soil > Temperate...
CGTGCGCAAACAGCGCGCCCTGCGCCGCGAAGCGCGCAATGCCGTGCCGCTCGGCACGATCGCCCTGGTTGGGTACACCAACGCGGGAAAGTCGACGCTTTTCAATGCACTGAGCCGTGCAGAGGTGTTGGTTTCCCCACGCATGTTTGCCACACTGGACCCCACCATCCGCGCACTACGCTTGCCTTCCAATCGCCGAGTTCTGGTATCGGACACCGTCGGCTTCATTCGCGACCTGCCCAAGGGTTTGCTGACAGCCTTTCGCGCGACGCTCGAGGAGGTTCAGGAAGCCGCGCTGATCCTGCATGTCAGCGACGTCTCGAATCCCCACCATGCCGAGCTCGATGACGCGGTGGACAAGATTCTCAAGGACCTCGGCGTCGGCGACCGGGCGAAGCTCCACGTGTTCAACAAAGTCGATCGGCTGACGCCGCAGGAACGCGTGTCGCTGCATCCTTATGCGACGGGCGCGGGAATCAACGGCGGGCCGGTTTTGGTATCGGCACTGACCGGCGAAGGAATAGACGAACTCCTGCGGCGCATGGATGCCGCACTTCCCATCGACCCCGTGGTTACATTATCGCTGCGGCTGCCGCTAGCCGAAGGGCGCACACTCGCGCTGGTACACGCGCTCGGCCGCGTGCTGCGATCCGAAGTGGTAGATTCGCATATGCTGCTGGATGCCGAAGTGCCTGCGTCGATCGCGCAACGCTTGCGGCTGGCAAGTTATGTTTCGAAGGAAACTTTTCAGGTAAATCCAGCGTAGCTTATTCAGGAGACTGGCTCGGGAGCGGGGAGAATTGCCATGGCTGCCTTTTTTCTGTGGTGCATTTTGTTCATCTTGTGCTGGCCGCTGGCTCTGCTGGCGCTGGTGCTTTATCCGATCGTCTGGTTGTTCACCTTGCCGTTCCGGCTTCTGGGAATTGCAGTTCATGGCGTTTTTGACCTGCTGAGCGCGCTCTTTTTCTTACCCGTTCGCCTGCTGCGGGGTCCGCGAGCGATTTGAGACCCGCAGGGAACGCCTTCGATGGGGGCAGCTTGAAGTGAAGAGACGCAGCAGCAGTCAGGAATATCCTCTTGTTCGATTGCTGGCTTATTGGCTTTATTTTGATGGTTTTGTATCTGTGGAAAACCTTGTGGAAAGCCGATTATGCACTTTTCAAATACCTGAAGGAATGTTGAGAGAACTTTGATTTGCTCGCCGTTGGCGCAACCCTAAGTGAAACAAAATAAATAGGTTATTTATTGCCATAGCTTGCTACTCATGTCTAGACACGGATGTTTCGAGGATCGCTCCAGCGCCCACATTTGCACAGTCTTGCAGCACACCCGTCACAAAAAAAGGTCGTCCATCCCATGCATTCCAACGGGTTTCCATCCACACGGACGCATAGTTCCTTCGTGATCTTGAGCTCTCCCGGCGGGCGTTGACGCCCCCATGGGCGAAGTCTATAGTGAGGCACGGTGGTGGTTGCAGGCACCGGGCCGGCCTTTCCACCACGCGGCGTTATGAATCTCCCCAACTCACTCACGGTATTGCGTATTTTCTTTGTCCCTCTGCTCATCGTGGTTTTGCTGACGCGCAGCCCGAACGTCGAGCTCTGGGGATTCCCCATGCATTTCGAGTTCTGGGGCGTGCTAATCCTGCTCACGGCGGCGGCCACGGACTGGGCCGATGGCTACTTTGCGCGGCGGCGGCTGCAGGTGACCACGCTCGGAATACTTCTGGATCCCATCGCGGACAAGCTCTTGATCTCGGCGGCGTTCATCTCACTAGTTAGCATGCGGCTCGTTGACGCTTGGATGGTGGTGATCATCATCGGCCGAGAATTCACGGTTCTCGGCCTGCGAAATATCGCCTCAGCGGAGGGGTTCACCATCGAAGCATCCACTCTTGGAAAGACGAAGATGGTTTTGCAGGTGTGCGCGGTGGCGGTGCTGATTGCCGGCGCGAGGCACCCCTCTTTGAAGCCGCTGGCGCTGGCGCTGCTGTGGCTGGTCGTTGTAAGCGCGCTGGTTTCCGCGGCACAATATTTCCTGCGCTTCTGGAGCCAGCTGGACGACCGCATCAAACAGCGGCGGAAGCTCAGTCTGTTGGAGCGCCACAAGAAGTCCCAGGATGCTGTTCCCCTCTGAAGAGGATCGCCGATCGCTGTTGCAATGGGCTCGCCGGGCAATTGTCGAAGCCGTCTCCGGGTCGCAACTTGCGTCTGATATTCCCCAGCATGGAATTTTTGGCGAGCGCCATGGCGTTTTCGTGACACTGCACGTTCGCGGACGACTGCGCGGTTGTATCGGCGTTATCGAAAGAGAACAACCTCTCGGGGAAAGCATTGTACGGTGTGCCGCCGGTGCCGCCCTCCGTGACCCGCGGTTTCCTCCATTGCGTCAGGAAGAACTCCACGAGCTCGAGATTGAAATCTCACTTCTTTCTCCGCCCGCGCCGATCCGGCCGGAGGAAATTGAGATCGGCCGACACGGCCTGCTAATCGCTTACGAGGTACAGCGCGGACTCCTGCTTCCTCAGGTAGCGACGGAACATCGCCTCAATCGGGAGCAATTCCTCGAAGAAGCTTGCCGGAAGGCGGGGTTGCCCCGTCATGCCTGGAGTCAACATGAAGTTAGGATCTTCGGCTTTACTTGCGAGGTTTTCTCCGAGCGCCTGAGTCGCTTAGGGGCGTGAATCGCACAAATTGCTCCGAGGGTGTTTCCTAAACGAAAAGGCCCACCCAAAAAAGCCTCGCGGGGCCTCAGGGACTCTATCGACTCATTCCGAAAAGTTACTCGAGTTCGACGTAATCTCCGGCATAGACTGCGGCGGAGCTGAAGGTAATCATTACCGTCGAGGAGTTGTGGCTTGTGTTGAGAACGATGCCTTCACCGAGAACCTCACGGGGAAGATCATTCCATTGATACCGCTTCGGAGCGCTTCCGAAGCCGTACATTTCGTACTGATAGCCCTTGGTTTGCGGCGCGTATTCCGACGTAGAACCCTGGTAACGGAAAATCCGGAAGTAATCCCCTACTTTCACGCCCTGACTGGTCCCGAGGTTCACGTACATGGTCTCAATCTTTCCCACTACCTCATGGAAGCCCTTGGCGGCCACCACCATCGCCACCGGCTTGCCGCTGACTGGGGCGAAATGGTCAAACTTGCCCGCCTCCTTGTACGGAGGAGTGGGGCGTTCTTCGAACGGGCGCACGATGTCGCCACGCTGCATATAGTCGCAGGAGAACGATATCTGGGCGATGGAAACGTTTGCATGAACGTTCACGACACGGACCTGGCCAAGGTCCGCATAAGCTGTGCCCATGGCCCTCATCAGCTTAAGTTGCCATTTAAACCAGGGAACCTCCAGAGGCTCCGTCACCGGCCGGACAACCGAGAACCGGTCGCCTTCCTTCACTCCCTGGTTCCCTCCGCGGTTGATGTAGACGTAATCTCCCTGCGCAAATGTGACCTTGTAATTCGACTGCTCACCCGAAATCAGCCGCCCCTCATCGGGGACTCTCTGGTCCGTGTAAAAACCCGAGCAATAGATACTGGAGGCATCCGGCTGGCTGCTCGGCGGGGCAGCTTGCGGCGCGTTTTGCGCCGAAGACACCGTGACTCCTAGTAGAACTGAGAGACACAAACCAGCTGCGTTTGCGCGCATTGCGAGACTCCTTCGGAAATCACGCCTTAAGGGCCGTGCGGGAACTTTTCCAACCGAAAGTAACAGGGCCTTCCACTGTCGTCAACAAAATGACCGGGGACGCTTTACACTTTTGATACCGGCATGCTACAAGCCGTATTTCCAATAAATTAACAGAAAGAGGGCCGGCATGGGGCTGTTTGGCACTGGAGCTCGACGCATCTGCGCGGTGGTGGCAGAGCGCACGGCAGCAAAGATGGTTGTTCGAATGAGGGCCGCCTTGCGCGAGACGCGCACCGTCGAATTGCGTCTGGACTGGCTCCGCGGCGACGCCGAGCGCGCGCGGCTCTTGCGCTGGCTCAAGAAGAACAAGCCCCGCGGCGCGACCTTCCTTGCCACCTGCCGCCGTCGGCCCGGCGGGGGGCAGCTTGTCGGAGATGTCGAGGACGAACTCCATTGGCTAAGACTGGCGCGCGAGACGGGTTGCGAGTGGTGTGATTTAGAAGTCGAAACGCTGCAAAAGCTATCCGAGGAGTCCGTTCGTAGGTTGGCCTTACCACCGCACGTTCTGCTGTCGGTGCACGACTTCCGGCGCATGCCGCCGTTACCGGGTATCCTCAAGTCCCTGACTCATCGTGATGCGGACGCGGTGAAGATCGCGGCCAACGCGAAAACAATCGGCGACAGTGTGCGGCTCCTGCGGGCCGCCGGGCGTTCGAAAAATATCGTCGTGGTACCAATGGGTGACGTGGGTCTGCCCGCCAGAATCTTGGCGCTCCGGGAGGGCAGCGCGCTGGCTTACGCACCGGTCGCCGAAGCGACCGCGCCGGGGCAGGCATCGCTATCCGACATGAAGCATCTCTATCGGGCGCACAAACTGACGCGGCGGACGCGGGTCTATGGCGTGATTGGCGATCCCATCGGACACTCGCTCTCTCCGCTCTTGCACAATACCGGCTTCATCGCTCGCAACGTGGACGCTGTCTATCTTCCCTTTCTCGTTCCTGAGTTAGGCGATTTTCTCCGGGCCATCGCGGAACTCGGGATTTACGGATTTAGCGTGACCCTGCCGCACAAGCGAACCATCCTGCGGCGCCTGGCCGATTGCGAACCTCTCTCGGCGGAGATTGGCGCCGTGAACACCGTTGTGGTGCGCCGCGATGGTTCGTTATATGGCTGCAATACTGATTATGTCGGCGTGCTGCGCGCATTGCAGAAGAAACTGCCGCTCGCCGGGAGTCGCGTGCTGATTTTCGGGGCGGGCGGCTCGGCGCGAGCGGCGGCGTTTGCCTTGGCGCGCGCCGACGCGACTGTGTGCATCTGTGGTCGCCATGAGCGCGCTGCAAAGGAGCTGGCACGCGCCGCCGGCGGCGAAGCCCTGCCGCGCCGCGCGCTGCGCACGGAATTTTTCGACGCGATACTCAATTGCACGCCCGTCGGCATGTATCCGCAGGCCGCGATTTCGCCGCTGGCGCCGCGCGAGTTAAACTGTCGGATCGTCATGGACCTCATCTACCGGCCGCAGAGGACGCAGCTCTTGCGACTCGCCGCACGAAAGGGCATCGCCACCGTTTCGGGCGTGGAGATGTTTCTCGCCCAGGGAATCGCTCAGTGGGAGATTTGGACGGAACACCGCGCGCCGGAAGCGGCCATGCGTGCCGCCGTCCTCGGCGCGTTGCGCTCCGAAGAAAAATCCCGGAGCCGGCGATGATCCAGCCGGATTTTCGAGAATTTCAGCGCCTTGCCAGGCAGGGCAACCTGATACCCGTCTATGACGTATTTTCCGCGGACTTGCTTACGCCGGTGAGTGCTTACCTGAGGATCGCTCAGGATGCGCGATATTCTTTCCTTCTGGAGAGCGTGGAAGGCGGTGAGAAAATCGCGCGCTACACCTTTGCCGGGGCAAATCCCGAAGAGTTATTTCGTTACGCCAACGGCGCTTGCGTCCTGGAGAGCCGCGACCGCGTCGTGTGGGAAGAACGCGACCCGGTTTCGTTCTTGCGCGCGCGGATGGAACGGTTCCAGCCCGTACGCCTGCCGGGGCTGCCTCCGCTCGTCGCCGGCGCGATCGGGTATTTCAGCTACGATATGGTGCGCCTGATCGAGCGCCTTCCCCGGCAGCTTCGCGACGAAATCGGCCTCTACGACGCGATGCTGATGTTCTATCACGGCATCATCGCCTTCGATCACGTGCAGCATCGTTTGTGGGTCGTGCGCAACGTCTTCACCGAAGACGAAGGCAGTTTGCGCGCGAAATACGAAGCTGCCGTGCGTGAAATCAAGCGCACCAAGCGGAAGCTGGAAGAGCCCGTCGCCGCCGAGCGGCCAAAAAAAGGAGCGAAGGCCAAAAAGCGGGCGCCTCTCCGGGTGAAATCGAATTTTCAGCGCGGGGAATACCTCGCCCTCGTTCGAAAGGCGAAAGCCTACATTCGCGCGGGGGATATTTTTCAAGTCGTGCTGAGTCAGCGGTTTTCCGCGAAAACCCAGGCCGACCCATTCGAAGTTTATCGCGAGCTGCGCGTGCTCAATCCCTCGCCCTATCCGTTCTACTTGCAGATGAACGACGTTTCTATCGTGGGCACCTCCCCGGAAATGCTTGTCAAAGTGCAGGGGCGTGACGTTTTTTACCGCCCGATTGCCGGGACGCAGCCGCGCGGCAAGGACGAAGCCGAGGATCTGCGTTTGGAAAAAGAGATGCTCGCGAGCGAGAAGGAGCGCGCCGAACACATCATGCTGGTGGACCTCGGGCGCAACGACCTCGGGCGCGTGTGCGAGTATGGTACGGTAAAGGTGGAGCAGTTGCTCGCCGTTGAGCGCTTCTCCCACGTGATGCACCTTGTTTCCAGTTTGCGTGGGCGTCTGCGCGAGGATGTGGACTGCTTCGACGCGCTGATGGCTTGTTTTCCGGCGGGCACGGTTTCCGGAGCGCCCAAAGTGCGCGCCATGGAAATCATCGAAGAGCTCGAGCGCACGCGGCGCGGGATTTATGCCGGCGGCGTCTTGTACCTGGACTTTGCGGGCAATCTCGATTCCTGCATTGCGCTTCGAACCATGGTCATCAAGAATGGCGTCGCTCATGTACAGGCCGGAGGCGGAATCGTCGCTGATTCGGCGCCGGAGGGCGAATTTCAGGAAACCGTCAATAAGTCACGCGCGCTCCTGACTGCGCTCGAAGCGGCGCATCGCCGCCGTTGATACAGGAAATTTATCGTGCTTCTTCTCCTCGACAACTACGATTCATTCACCTACAACCTGGCGCAATATCTGGGCGAGTTGGGCTGCGACGTCGAGGTCCATCGCAACGATAAGATTTCTGTCGAGGAAATCGCGCGCCGCAAGCCGGAAAAAATCGTGATTTCGCCGGGACCGTGCACGCCGCAGGAGGCGGGCATCTGCGTCGAGCTGGTCCGGCGCCTCGCCGGAAAATTTCCGATTTTAGGTGTTTGCCTGGGACATCAGGCGATCGGGGTTGCCTTCGGCGGAAAAATCATCCGCGCGCCCAAACTCTTCCACGGGAAGACCAGCGAAATCCATCACGACCGCAAAGGGGTCTTTCAGAAGCTGCCCAATCCTTTCACCGCGACCCGCTATCACTCGCTGATCGTCGAGCGAAAGTCCCTCCCCCGCGAGCTTCAGATCACTGCCGAGACCGACGACGGCATCATCATGGGCTTCCGCCACCGCAAATTTCCCGTCGAAGGCGTCCAGTTCCATCCTGAATCTGTGCTTACACAATCCGGCAAGCAGCTCCTTCAGAATTTCCTGTCGAAGTAGCTCTTTACCAATTCAGATCTGCCAAGATTGCGCCGTAAATTTCCATGCCCCGCCAGAGATTGCCGAGGCGCAGATTTTCGTCCGAAGTATGCTGGTGATTATCGGCATTGACGATGGGCACGCCGATCACCGGCAGCCCGAGGTCTTCGAAAATATACATGGGAGCGGTCCCGCCGAGGGTGGGCATTTTCACCGCCGGGCCTGCCGCTCCTTCCACGACTTCGACCACTTTTTTCGAAACCGCCAAATCCATCGGCGTGCGCGAGGCACGATAGCCGCCTTCATTCACGATCTTCGCGATTAGCGGATGAGCGCGGCGCTCTTCCATCGTGGGCTCGCGGTCAATCACGTAGTACCCCTGTTTGCGGATGAACCCGGCGATCTGATCGAACTTTTTCTGCGGATCTTCCCCCTTGACCAGCCGCGCATCGAGCGAAGCTTCGGCTCGGTCGGGCACGACGTTCTGCGCTTGCTCTCCCACGTAAGCGCTGCGGAACCCGCGAACATTCAGCGACGGCTCCTGCAGCAACTCCGCCAATTTCTTGCCGCCACCTTCCGGTTTGGCAATCCCCAGCTCGCGCTCCAATTCCGCATCGTTGTCGGGCAATTCCGCGATAGCCTTCTTGTCCGCGTCGGTTAGCGGCGTAATGTCGTCATAATAGCTCTCGATGAGCACGCGGCCGTCCGCGTCCTTCATCGCCGCCAGCAGCCGCGAAAGCTCCATCGCCGGATTCGGGGCCCAATTTCCATAATGTCCGCTGTGCAGAGCCCGCACCGGCCCGTAAACGGTGATGTAGAGGCCGATAATTCCGCGGTTGCCAAAGAAAACCATCGGACGGCCGAACTGGTGCACCGGGCCATCCGCGGTGATGAGCACGTCTCCGCCGAGCAGATTCTTGTGCAGCTCCAGGGTCCGCTCGAGATTCGGAGAGCCGGCTTCTTCTTCGCCTTCGAAAATCACCTTCAAATTCGCCGCGAGTGGAATTTTCCTCGCGCGCAGCGCATCAAGCGCCGCCAGCAAAGCCACGATCGGCGATTTGTCATCGGAGGACGAGCGCGCGTAGATGCGCCAATCGTCATTGTAGAACGCCCGTTTTCCGCGGTTGTTTTCCGGGAAGGGAATCCGCTTGCCTCCGGCCTCGATTGAGCCGCTACGCAGCACAGGTTCGAACGGTTTGCCATCCGTCCACGCTGCGGGGTCAACCGGCTGGCCGTCATAGTGCGCGTAGAAAATCACGGTGCGCTGCGCATCGGGCACCGTCAGCTTGCCGAATACCACCGGTCCTCGCCCTCCAATCGGCAACAAGTGCGTTTCGATGCCGCGCGCCTCGAGCATCTCGACGAGCCGCGCGGCGTTCTTCTGGATATTTGGTGTGTCGCTCGCCACGTTGGGGATGGATAGAAACTCGGCTAGCTCGCGAATGATGCGGTCTTCGTTGTCCAAGCGGTAGTCGCGCACTTCTTGTGCCACTTGCGCCGGCGGCAAGGCTGCCGGCTTCTGCGCGAGCGCAAGCGAAGGTAAAAGGTAGACAAATAAAGTGACCGCCGTATATCTCAAAGTTTCTCTCCTGAGATTTCCCCAGTGGTTTGGCCTACAGAAAAGCCTTTACCGCGTCACGCCGCGGAAGCGCGTAATTCTATCTGACCTTTCGAGCGCACGTGCGGCAATCTCGGTGATGGAAGTTCATATCCTTTTCTCCCGCTGACCTGTCCAGCTATTCAAACTCCCATCAGTGAAATCAGGCGGGCCAGTGTTTCCCGAGCCGCACCGCAATCGATCGCGTCAGCCGCTAGCTCCGAAGCTTTACGGAAGTTACCAGCTACGCCAGCGGCAACGAGAGCGGCGGCCGCGTTCGCCACGACAATGTCGCGGTGCGGCCCTGGTTCCCCGCCAAAAATGCGGCGGATGATTGCGGCATTTTCTGCCGCAGTGCCGCCGCGAAGAGCTTCGATCGGCGCGCGCGCGACGCCGAAGTCTTCCGGCGTGACGCTGTAGCGGTGGACGGCGCCGTCCTTCACTTCCGCGACCAGGGTTTCGCCTGCGAGTGAGATCTCATCCAGCCCCCCTGCGCCATGGACCACGAATGCGCGTTCCACGCCAAGCCCCGCAAGCGCCGCGGACATGACGTCCATAACCTCGGCGGAAAAGACGCCTGCGACCTGGAACTGCGCGCCCGCTGGGTTCGTGAGCGGGCCAAGAAGATTGAAGACCGTGCGTGCGCCAATCTGTTTCCGCGCCGGCATTGCGTGGCTCATCGAGTGATGCGCCGTCTGCGCAAACACGAAACCGATGCCCAGCTCGCAAATCGCGCGGCCGGAGTGCTCCAGCGGCAAATCGATCCGCACACCGAGCGCTTCGAGGACGTCAGCGGCGCCCGTCTTGGAGCTGGCCGCGCGGTTGCCGTGTTTTGCCACGCGCGCTCCTGCCGCTGCGGCCACGAATGCTGCGGCTGTCGAAATATTGAATGTGTGGGAAGCGTCGCCGCCCGTGCCGCAGATGTCGACCATGTTTGCCGGGCGCGCCGCGCCCTCCGCGAACACCTGCGCGGCATTTCGCCGCATGGCGCGCGCAAATCCCACCAATTCCTCCGCTTGATAGGGCCGCGTATTGAGCGCGGTGAGCAGCCGCACAATCTCCGGCGTTTCCACGCGGCCGGAGAGCAGCTCTTCCATCAGCGCATCCGCTTCCGCACGCGTGAGGATTTTGCCGGCTTCGACGCGCTCGATGA
>Ga0307479_10007372_pt1 | contig 10138 bp, 9 predicted proteins | sample atmos_gasesECM4C_FD_203743 | JGI IMG/M metagenome (GOLD analysis project Ga0307479, IMG submission 203743) | Hardwood forest soil microbial communities from Morgan-Monroe State Forest, Indiana, United States - atmos_gasesECM4C_515 | ecosystem: Environmental > Terrestrial > Soil > Temperate...
ATGCGAATTACTTCCCGGTGTGCCGTACCCCGAACGCAATCGGCGAACGCCAATACGCGGCTCTCGATCTCCCGCTCGACCGGCACTACCGGGATGGTCTGTTTGGAGATGGTCTTCTTGCTTGCGTCGAGCGCGTGCACGTCCGTAAAGGTGAAGCTGGGGATGAGGGTTTACCTGGCCAAGATTCCCGTCGCGTCCATCGAAGCCAGCCTGCCCAAAGGCCCGGCAATCGCTCCGGGAGAGAAGTCGCCGCTGCTGGTGACGTTCACCCAGCCGGACGGCAAGCTATTGCTAACCGAGGGCCAGGGTAAGGGAAAGGTTCTTTGGAAGGATCTCACGGTAACGCCAACTGTCGTGAGCGCTGACCAAAAGGGCAATGTGACCCTTCCCAAAGACCCACGGATCAGCGACGGTAAAGTCGCGCATGTCACCGTCACCGTGCCCAGCCATCCCGACCTTCGCGCCGAGCTCGACATTCCCGTCACCTACGATTACACCTTCAGCGCGAATTTCTCCGGCAGCGCCGGCTCGAGCGGAATGAACGGCGCCGACGGAATGGACGGGACGAGCGGTAGCATGGGTTCGACGGATCCGAATAATCCTTCTCGGGGCGGAGACGGCGGCGACGCCACCGACGGCTCAAATGGCCAGGACGGAGGCAAGGGAGGAGACGCTCCTCCGGTACAAGTACGCGTGGCGTTCAGGTCGACGCCCCATCCTCTCCTGCAAATAAGTGTGTCCGCAGCAGGAAAGCAGCGACTCTACCTAGTCGATCCGCAGGGAGGCTCGCTGACGGTGAAAGCTGACGGAGGCCCCGGTGGGTCAGGCGGAAGGGGCGGCCGCGGGGGCCGCGGAGGCTCCGGCGGCGTCGGGTCGCCCAACGGAAATAGCGGACGCGACGGCGCAGCCGGACGGAGCGGCTTTGATGGCTCGCGGGGCAGAGGCGGAAGCATTACGGTGACGTACGATCCACAAGCCAAGCCATTCCTGGTTGCGATTCACCTCTCCAGTAATGGTGGCCCCACGCCGGTGTTCAAGGAAGAATCAGTAGCTCCGCTGTGGTGAGCCGACGCCTCGACTCACCCGAGATGCAACGTGGCCCTTCATTTGCCCTCGAAAAGCGTTCATCACGCATTAAGGGCCGGCATTGACCCCGCGCTACTCTTCTATCGAGGCGGCCGGCTGATCTTAAAGTCGCCGAAATTCGTCCACTTTCCATCTTTGTCTTTGTGCATCATCGGCCATGGCCGTTCGCAGGCAAATTCGCGGTAGACAAAGACTCGCATGCAAAGCTGCAGTCGGGAGAACTCAAATGACCCGTCCGATGCAGCGGGCTACTTTCCGCCCGCCCGTTCCGCAGAGCCGTCGTCGCTCCGCTCGTTGGTCGACTTCAATCCGAGCGAGGCGATACCGTCCGAAACGCACAGAAACCCGATTACTGCCAAAAGCCCGCCCATGGCAACTGCAATCATTTCGCCTACTCCTTTTCCCAACCCACTGAAGTAGTGCATCCGCAGTTCCAATCAGGCGTTACCTGTAAGTCCAACAATTAGAATGGGAAACGGCCTTAACTCTTTCCATGAGTGTCACTCGCGAGGCGTCGCGTCTAAATCCAAATACACCCACGGGAAACTCTTTGCCTTTGCTCTGCAGAGGTGGGAAGGAGCGCTTCAGCGCTCCCGAAAAAAGCGCCCGCTTAAGATCGGCTTTAGCCCCGGGAAGTGCCGGACCCCGCTACAGCTTTTCCAGATGGATCGACCCATCGCCCGAAGAAATGCTCAACGACCCTCCGCCGCCATTTATCTTTCCATGTATCGACGAACGGCTCAGCGATCCCGCCACGCTGATGGGAATATCCAGCGTAATGTGCCCGTCGCCGGTATGCGCGTCCAAGTCCGCGCTGAAATCGCTCGGCAACCGCAAATTGATATGCCCGTCACCGGAATGCAGCATCCAACTGCTCGCTATTTTGGAACCGCTGGCCGCCTCCGCCTCGATGCTTCCGTCTCCGGTCTTCAGAATCAAGCTGTCAAACCTGCCGCGCACGTTGATTCGGCCGTCGCCAGTATCCACCTCCAACGAGCCATCCATGTTCGTTCCGTTGATATGGCCGTCGCCTGAGTGCATGCGGACCGTTCCGCGCACGCCATCCGCGCTTACGTTCCCGTCGCCCGTATCGATGCGAATGCGCCCGGCCACCGGCTGCATGGCCACGTTGCCGTCCCCCGTATGCACGTCCACATCGAGATCCCTCGGCACGCGCACTTCCACGCGGACCGAGCCGTGGCGCGAGCCAAAAAAGTGAAAATTCATGCGCGGAAGGTGCACACCGATATCAACGCGATCGCCACTTTGACTTTCCTCAATTCGCACATCGCTGGGCCCAATCCGGTAGCTGCCCGTCGTTGTCACGTGCGCATCAATCTGTTTCTGATCGGACGAAATTATATTCACGTCGCCGTCATCGGTCGCGACGTGCAAATCGGCGCGCTTGCTGATCGTATAGGACTTCGACCAATCATCCGCCCGCACGGGCGCCGCCGTTGACGAGGCGCCAATCGCCGCCATGGCCAACATGCCACCCAACCAAATCGTTCGGCTCATTCGCGTTTTCCTCCTTCTCTGAACCGTTCCCGTCCCTCTCTGAAGCGTTTTCGTCTCTCTCTGATCAAAGATACGAGAGTGGCCCCGGAAAAGTTCAATCGGCCCGCTGGCGCTATGCCGACCTCCTTTTCACCGCCTTGGTCTGTGCCGCATTCGGCTTCGGACGGAGCGCGGCTAGGAACTCGCGGAGCGGAAGCGTATTGATTACGTCCTTCTTTTCGATCCACCCGCGCCGAGCCGTCGTCACGCCGTACCTCATGAACCTCAGGTTGCCCGTGGTGTGTGAATCGGTCGAAATCACCACTTTCACGCCGCGCGCTTTGGCCATTCGCAGGTGCACGTCCTTCAAATCCAGCCGGTCCGGATACGCGTTACATTCCATCGCCACCCCGCGCGCCTTCGCGGCATCCAGAATTCTCTCCATATCGTATTCGTACGCTTCGCGCCGCAGCAGTAGCCGGCCGGTAGGGTGCGCGATAATCTGCGCGTACGGATTCTCGATGGCCGCCAGCAGCCTTTCGGTCATCGCGGCGCGATCGAGGTTCATGTACGAGTGCACCGATGCCACCACCACGTCGAGCTGCGCCAGCACCTCATCGTCCAGATCGAGCTTGCCCGACTTCAAAATGTCCACCTCAATTCCCGCCAGCAGCCGGATTCCAGGGACGCGCTCTTGGGCCGCCCGGATCTTTTTGATCTGCTCGAGCGTGCGTTTCTCGTCCATTCCGTTCGCGACGGTTACCGCCTTCGAGTGGTCCGTTAGCGCGATGTACTCATAGCCGAGCTTTTTCGCTGCTTCCCCCATTTCCTCGATCGTGTTCCGGCCGTCCGAAGCCGTCGTGTGCATCTGCAAGTCGCCGTGAATGTCTTCCGACGTGACCAGCTTTGGCAGCTTGCCGTTTTCGGCCGCCTCGATTTCCCCGTTGTTCTCGCGCAGTTCGGGCTCGATGTACGCCAGCTTCAGCTTCGCGTAAATATCTTCTTCGGTTTTTCCCGCTACCACGCGGCCGCCCTTGAGCGTGGTCATCGCGTACTCGTTCAGCGTCCAACCCATGTCGTTCGCACGCCCACGCAGATTGACGTTGTGCTCCTTTGAGCCCGTAAAATAAAGCATCGCCGCGCCGAAACTTTCCTTCGCAAGCAGCCGGACGTCCACCTGCAATCCGCTCGACAGGACCATGCTCACTTTATTCTCGCCGTGCGCCAGCGTCTGCTGCATCCCCGCGTACTTCAAAATGTGCTCCGCTACCGCATCGATATCCTTCTGCTTGTCTCGTCCGGGCCGCATGGTGACGATTAGGTCCAGATCGCCCACGGTTTCTTTTCCCCGCCGCAGCGACCCGGCCGGCGTTACCGCTTCCACGGCCGTTCCCGCTTCGGCGATGTAGGCGCAGAGCTTTTGCGCCGCGTCCTCGGCCACGCTGAGAAGGAACCGTCCCGATATGCGCGTGAAGACCCCCGCCGCCTTCAGTATATTTTCCTCGCTCTTCTCGCCGAACCCGGGAAGGTCGCGCAGTTTCCCATCGGCCGCCAGCTTGGCGACCTCCGCCACCGTCGCCACCTTGAACGTGCTCCATAGGAAGGCCACTTTCTTTGGTCCCAGCGACTGCAGCTTGAGCAATTCCAGGATCGTCGGCGGATACTTCTTCAGCAGTTTCTTCCGCAGGCTGTAATCCCCAGTCTTGAGGACCTCGCGAATGTGCTCGGCCATGTTTTCTCCCACACCCGGCAGCTCGCGCAGCTTCTTATCGTCTTTGGCAAGGTCTTCGATCCGCTCCGGTATGCTTGCGATCAGCTCCGCTACCTTTTCGTAACTCCGGTAGCGCCCGATGATCGCGCCGTCCACTTCAAGCAGCCGCGCCGTCTCGTGCAGTATCCTGGCAACTTCTCGGTTTTCCATGGAGCGCTCCGTTTCCGGATCCAAGTGTAAAATCTCGTGCAGCCGCTAGTCCCTAAGTCTCACGTTCTCAGCCAGCGCCGCCACTATAGGGGTCCGTAGGGTGCCGTAAGACAAACCGCCGGAAGATTTCTAATCGGCTCAAAACCAATTAGAAATATAGCTCACTTCTTTGACACGAATTTCGAGTAATACAAAATGCCGGCCACAGACTTGGCGTCGCGTATCTTTCCCGTCCGAATCCAGCGCTCCGCCTCACCGAGCGTGAGCTTTCTTGCCGTGATTCGCTCGTCCTCTTCCGGCCTTGCCGCTCCCTCCGTCAGACCCTGTGCCAGAAAAATGACCATGGTCTCGTTGACGAATCCCGGAGTAGGGAACACCTGAATGAGTTTTTTGATTTTGCGCGTGGTGTACCCCGTTTCTTCCTGTAGCTCCCGCCGCGCGGCCTGGACGAAATTCTCGCCCGGATCCTTGCGTCCCGCAACCAGCTCCCATAAGTAATCGCGCGCCGCGTAGCGGTATTGCCGGATCATCAGGATTCGCCCGTCGGAGAAAGCTGGCAGCACCACGACGGATCCGGAATGCGTCACAATGTCGCGAGTCGCCTCAATCCCGTTTGGCTCGCGAACGTGGTCCCGGCGCACGCCGAAAACCGGCCCTTGGTACACCACTTTGCTGCTGAGAATCTTTGCTCGCTCTGCTTTTCTGGCCACGCCGCCTCCTGGCAACAAGTCTCGATCTTTTCTCTGCGCCTCTGTGTCTCGGTGGCAACGAATCGCCGCGCCTCCGCGATTCTACCGCACGCGGTGCAAATTACCGCCCGCGCTACTTTGTTTTCCCGCCTTTGCCTTATACTAATTTCCAGCGACTCTCATGGCCATCAATACTGTCATCGTTGACGACGAGCGTCCCGCCCGCGACGAGCTGGCCTACTTGCTGAAAGCGTTCCCGGAAGTCAATCTCGTCGCGCAAGGGAAGAATGGCATCGAGGCTCTGGCGCTCATCAAAGAACACGACCCGGACCTGGTTTTCCTCGACGTGCAAATGCCTGGCCTCAACGGTTTCGGCGTCATTAAGAAGCTCGTCGAACGAAAGTTGCGTGTGCCGCAAATCGTCTTCGCGACAGCTTTTGACGATTACGCAATCCAGGCGTTCGATGTGAATGCCGTGGACTACGTGCTAAAGCCGTTTGACAAGGGCCGCATCGCGAAAGCCCTTGCCCGCGCAAAGAAGCTGATCGACGCAAACACCTCGCCCGTCGAGCGCCTCGAGACTCTGGTCGGCCAGCTCGGCGCCGCCTCCACACCGGGCGCGAAAACCCCGCAACCGGTGAAGCTGCTTCTTAAATCGCAGGCGCGCATGTTTTTGGTCGACGCGGAAGATATCATCTATGCCTCGATTCAGGACGGAGCCATTACCCTGTTTGCGCGCGATTCCGAGGGCGTATCGAACTATCGCACCATCGAAGAATTGCAGGCTTCGCTCGATTCCGACGTCTTTTGGCGCGCGCATCGTTCTTATCTCGTCAACATCAACCACATCAAGGAAGTCGTGCCGTGGTTTAAATCGACCTACGTGCTCAAGATGAACGATAAGCGCCAGAGCGAAATCCCCGTGGCGCGCGCGCAGACCAAGCGCCTTCGCGAAATCATCAAGTTGTAATTCGCGTTCTGATTTTTCGGTTTTTGCGCCCGCTGTGCTAGCATTCCTTTTCCACTTCGCCGCATGGATTTCTCTCTTACCAGCGACCAGCTTCTGATTCGCGACACCGTCCGCCAATTTATGGAGACGGAGATGCGCCCGATCATCCGCGAATACGAGCGCGCCCACAAATTCCCAACCGAGCAAATCCGCAGGCTCGGGGAAATGGGCTATTGCGGAATGCTCATCCCCGAAGAGTGGGGCGGGGCTGGCACGGACACGATCAGCTACGCGCTGATGCTCGAAGAAGTAGCTCGCGTGGAAGCGTCCACCGCCGTGGTCCTGAGCGTCACAAATTCCGTGGCTTCCGTTCCGCTCTTGAAGCATGGCACGGACGCGCAGAAGAAGAAATATCTGTCACGCCTGGCGCGCGGCGAAATTATTGGCGCGTTTTGTCTCACCGAGCCCGGCGCCGGTTCCGACGCCGCCGGAATTCAAACTCGCGCGGTGCGCAGCGGCGACCATTACCTGCTGAGCGGCACAAAAATCTGGGTCTCGAACGGCGATATTTCGGGCCTATATGTGGTCTTCGCAAAAACAGACCCAAACGCCGGTGCCCGCGGAGTCACCGCTTTTCTCGTCGAGCCGTCATTCCCCGGGTTCCGCGTCAGCCGCTACGAAGAAAAGATGGGGATGCATCTCTCTCCGACCGTCGAACTTGTGTTTGAGGATTGCCGCGTGCCCGCTGAGAACCGCCTCGGCGAAGAAGGGCACGGCCTGAAGATCGCTCTGGAGGCGCTGGACGGCGGGCGCATCGGAATTGCCGCGCAGTCCGTGGGCCTTGCGCAAGGGGCAATGGAAGCTGCGGTGCGTTACGCGAAACAGCGCCGCACGTTTGGCCAGCCGATCGCCGAGTATCAAGCGATTCAGTGGATGATCGCCGACATGCAGACCGAGATCGAGGCGGCGCGCGCGCTCATGCACTATGCGGCGTCCGTTCGCGACTCCGGGTCGCAGCGTCTCGGGCCGCATTCCTCGCGCGCAAAGCTGTACGCGAGCGAAATGGCCAACCGCGTGGCATATAAGGCCGTCCAGATTCACGGCAGCCTCGGTTATTCGCGCGAAAGCGACGTGGAGCGCATGTATCGCGACGCGCGCGTCCTGACGATCTACGAGGGCACCAGCGAAATGCAGCGCCTGGTGATCGCCCGCGATTTGTTGCGGCATTCATATTTTTGAAAGCGTTGTGCCGCGCTGAAGGGAAATGCCATGGACGAACAGATAGTACCCATCTTTCGCGTGAGCAGCGCCGCGAGCGCCGTGAAATGGTACGAACGCCTCGGATTTCGCCAGGAATGGGAGCATCGCTTCGAGCCGCATCTGCCTGCGTTCGTCTGCGTCTCGCGCGGGAAAGTGCGCTTGTTCCTTTCCGAGCATACGGGGGACGCGCAGCGAGACGCGCTGGTGTATTTCTGGGTCGCCGACGTCCATGCCGTTGCCAAAGAGTTTCAAACGCAGGTGAGAGAAACGCCCTGGGCGCAGGAAATCGAATTGCGAGACCCGGACGGCAACCGGCTCGGGATTGGGACTGCCAAGTCCTGAGCGATAGGATATATTCTTTCGCGTGGCAAAACGTAAACGAGTCATAAGCGGCATGCGGCCCACGGGCCGTCTTCATCTCGGCCATTATTTCGGCGCGCTTTCGAACTGGCTGAAACTGCAGGAAGAGTACGATTGCTTCTTCTTCGTCGCCGACTGGCACGCCTTAACCACGCATTACGAAGACACATCGTCGATCGCTGAAAATACTCTGCAAGTCGCGATGGACTGGCTTTCGATCGGCCTCGACCCTGCGAAATCGACGTTGTTCATCCAGTCGCAGATTCTCGAGCACGCCGAACTGCATTTGCTGCTCTCGATGATTACGCCGCTCTCGTGGCTCGAACGCGTCCCGACGTACAAAGAGCAATTGGAAAACTTGAAAGATCGCGACCTTGGCACCTATGGTTTCCTCGGCTACCCGCTTCTACAGTCGGCGGACATCGTTATGTATGGGGAGCCAAAGCACGATTTGGTAGTTCCGGTGGGGGAAGATCAGGCTCCGCACATCGAAATGACCCGCGAGGTTGTGCGCAAATTTAATTCGCATTTCGGCTTCGAAGTGAAGGAGCGATTGGCCGGGTTCTTTGATGCTATCCCACGGATAGTGCCTATCGTCGCGCCCTATCCCCCCTTTCTCAATGGCCCAGCAATCACTGCCACTCACAGGATTGGTAAAGACGTTCCTCGGCTCCTCAAACTTCGTGCCTTTGAAATAGGTGCTGAGAATCTCCGGAAGCAACTCGGCAAGGACGCAAGATATGTTCGAACGAATTCGATTCTGCGCGAGCCTGACGTAATGCTCACCGAAACCCCGCGCTTGCCCGGCCTGGACGGCCGGCGCATGGCGAAAAGCTACGGCAACGCGATCTGGCTCTCCGATCCGCCAGATGAAATTCGCGCCAAGGTCCGCAACATGATGACCGACCCGCAACGCGTTCATCGCACCGATCCGGGCCGCCCAGAAGTGTGTCCCGTATTTGCGTACCACAAACTGTTTTCGCCGCCGATCACACAAGCGAAGGTTGACAGCGATTGCCGAACCGCGGCGATCGGCTGCGTGGATTGCAAGAAGCTCATGGCCGAAAGCCTTGTAACCTGGATCGAGCCTATTCAAGCACAACGCCGAAAATATGAAGCTAACCCCAAGGCAGTTTGGGATACTCTCGACGCCGGTTCGAGCCGGGCGCGCAAGACCGCCAGGCGCACCATGAAGCGCGTCCGCGACGCGATCTTCCAGTGGGATGAAGCGCGAAAACTGGGCGCTCCCAGCGCCGTTGCGGCGACGAAGGAAGGGAACTGAGAATGCACGCTTCCAATTTCGAGGTGCGAATCTAGGAATGGCCACACCCTATCGCGTGACGTTGCCGATTTACGAAGGCCCGCTCGATCTCCTGCTGGACCTCATCCGCAAGCAGGAGATGGACATCCACAATATTCCCATCGCGCAAATCACCGAGCAGTATTTGGACTACCTGCACGGCCTCGAAAAGCTGGACATCGACGTCTCCGCCGACTTCATCTACATGGCTGCCACGCTGATTCACGTGAAGTCCAAAATGCTGCTGCCGCCTGATCCGCTTGCGGGTCCTGACGCGCAGGAAGACCCGCGCGATGAGCTAGTACACCGGCTGCTCGAACACGAAAAATTCAAGAATGCGGCGCAACTTCTCTACCAGAAGCAACAAATCGAGGATCACGTTTGGTCGCACCCGGACCGCTCGCTTTACGGCACGGACGAAACGGAAGGCGAGCTGGTTGTCTCGCTCGTCGACCTGGTCAAAGTTTTCTCGCAGGTGCTCGAACGCCGCAAGGAAGTGGCGAAATTCGAGCTGCACCACGACACGGTCACCATCGCGCAGATGATGGACCGCCTGCGCCAGCGTCTCATCTCCACCGAAGAGCCCATCTCGCTGGTGGAATTTTTTGACGCCTGCGAAACGCGCAACGCCATGATCGTGGCGCTGCTCGCGGTACTGGAGATGGTCCGCATGCAAGCCATCCTGTTGGTGCAGTCGGAACTGTTTTCCGATATTCACCTGCGCAAGCACCGCATGTTCGACGCAGTTTTTGCAGGTCCTGACGCAATGTCGCAAATCGAAGAGCAGTATTTGTGAGCTTAAACTTGTATGGCGCAAGTAGGGTGAAAACGTGACTCCGCAGGAACTCCAAGCCTCACTCGAAGCCATCATTTACGCGGCGGACGAGCCTGCGACGCTCGACCAGATCGCCAAAGCGCTCGGCGTCGAGAAAGCCGAAGCGCGCGCTGCGTTGGATTTGCTAACCGCCGCCTATCAGACCGAGGACCGCGGCATCGAAGTGCGCAAGGTGGCCGGCGGCTGGAAGTTTTACACCAAGGCGCAGCATCACGACGTGGTGCGCAAATTCATCAAGAGC
>Ga0307479_10007373_pt1 | contig 10138 bp, 7 predicted proteins | sample atmos_gasesECM4C_FD_203743 | JGI IMG/M metagenome (GOLD analysis project Ga0307479, IMG submission 203743) | Hardwood forest soil microbial communities from Morgan-Monroe State Forest, Indiana, United States - atmos_gasesECM4C_515 | ecosystem: Environmental > Terrestrial > Soil > Temperate...
TGGATGCTGACACTGCCACCCGCGGCAAGCTCAAAGTGCTGTTTCTTCCCGAATACAACGTCAGCCTTGCAGAGCGGCTCATTCCGGCGAGCGATGTGTCCGAACAGATTTCCACCGCGGGCTACGAAGCCAGCGGCACGGGCAACATGAAGTTCATGATGAATGGGGCGCTGACGATCGGAACACGCGACGGGGCGACCATCGAGATGGCCAATGAAGCCGGCGAGGAGAACTTCTTCCTGTTCGGACTGACGGCCCAACAGGTGGAGGACAGCACCGGTTGGTACAATCCTCATTGGCACTACGCCAATGAAGCTGAGACGCGAGCGGCACTCGACCTGATCTTCTCCAATCATTTCAGCCGCAACGAGCCGGGGCTGTTTGAGCCGGTCCGCCAGGCACTGCTGGATGGCGGTGATCATTATCGACATCTCGCTGACCTCACCGACTACGGCCGCGCGCACCGTGAGCTGGACGCCAGCTATGCGGATCCGGAAACCTGGTCGCGAAAGGCCATCATCAACGTGGCCTGCTCGGGCTGGTTTTCGAGCGACCGCACGATCAAGGAATACGCGGATCAGATCTGGAACATGAAGGCCTCCCCTGTAACCTGAGGCCTTGCAGCTTAATATTGCAGTTGTGAACGGTTTCTCGCGCGGGCCAAGCAAATTGTGCCTTCAGGGATCGCGCGGCGCGCTAGGATGTCCAAGGGGTCATATTCGCCTACACAGCGGCGAATGCGCAGGAAAGCTATTTTGAACGATCACAACGGCCGCGGGACGAGCGTCCTGACACGGGAGGCGCCCGCTTGCACAACTCCCGAGCGGGATGTGACAGCATGCCAACGTTTGCCGTCAATTACGGATTCTTCGCACGAGGCGTTGGTTGCGCGCAGGCAACGGCTGCGCGCGGCCGGGTATCAGATCGAGCAGATCAGCGGCTCGGGACCTGAGATCGATCCGCTGCTGCTACAGGGCAGCATCGAAGGATTTCTGGGATTCGCGCGGGTGCCGCTGGGAGTGGCGGGCCCCGTGCGCATCAACGGCGCCGCGGCGCAGGGCGACTTCTTCGTTCCCTTTGCGACCAGCGAAGGAACGCTCGTAGCCTCCTTTCAGCATGCCTTTAACGCCATGAACCGCTGCGGTGGTGTGTCGGCCATCTGCGGCGATGAGCAGGTGAGCCGTGGACCTTGCTTCGAGTTTGCAAACCTGCAGGAAGCGCATGCGTTCGCCTGTTGGCTGCCTTCGCGCCTCACATATCTTCAGGAAATCACGGAAACCACCTCGCGCTATTGCCGCCTGCGCACGCTTCAGGCGTCGGTGGTCGCGAACACTGTTTACGTGCTGTTCGAATTCTCCACGGGCGATGCTGCGGGCCAGAACATGGTCACCCTCGCGACGCAGGCGATCTGTGAAGGATTGCTGCACGACACGCCGCAAAAGCCGCAGTCCTGGCTGATGGAGTCGATGCTCTCAGGCGACAAGCGCGCAACTCCGATGGCCTTTCGCACGACCCGCGGCCGCAACGTGAGCGCTGAGCTGCTTCTGCAGCCCAAGCAGCTCAGCCGTTACTGGAGAACTGATTCCGAAAAGATGGAGCGCGCCTGGCGCCAGGCGGTGTATGGCGCCGCGCAGACCGGGGCCGTCGGTTTGCAGGGCAACGTGGCCAATGCGCTCGCGGCAATGTTCATTGCCTGCGGACAGGATGTTGCGTGCGTGGCGGAAGCGACCACGGCCCTGACTCGCGTCGAGCGGACGCGGACGGGAGAGTTGTACGCATCGATCACATTACCCAACCTGATTGTTGGCACGGTCGGCGGTGGAACCTACCTGCCGACAGCGCGCGAATGCCTGTCCATGCTGGGTTGCAACGGTGCGGGATTTGCGAGAAAGCTCGCGGAAATCTGCGCCGTGGTCGTGCTGGCCGGAGAGATCGCCCTGGTGGGAGCCATGGCGAGCGGCCAGTTCGCAAGCGCACATGCAACCGGCGGCCGTAAGGGAGTCGGATCGTCGAACGGCGCTGGCGAGCCATGACGCCGAGCGGTGCCGCCCCCAAGCGCAACCGGCCGGTACGGAAATTCATCGTACGTTGGATGGCCCCGCCGCTGGCGCGCTGGGTCTATCGCTCACTCGGAAGCTCGTGGCATTACGTGACGGAGCACGAGCACCGGCTCACGGACCTGTTGAAGGGTGACCGGCCTGTCGTAGGCGCGTTCCTTCACGCCAGGACATTCCAACTTCTACATTACTTCAGCCGGCCGTCTCGCGGGCGCTGGATGCTCATGTGCTCGAAGAGCAGTGACGGCGATGTGATGACCAGCCTCGAGGAAAGCCTCGGCTATCGGGTTGCCCGTGGCTCATCCGGCTCCGGGGGCGCTCGCGCGCTCGCGGAGATGATCAGGGCACAGCGGGAAGATCGCCAACTCCACTCCTGTCTTGCCGTCGACGGCTCACGAGGTCCGCGCGGAATCGCACAGCTCGGCATACTAACACTGGCGCGCAAGGCCAACGGCATCCTGCTCCCGGTGGCGGCCTCCACGCCCAAGTGCTGGGTGAATCAAAGATCCTGGGACCGCACGGTGATTCCGAAACTCGGCGCTGAGATTCATATCCTCATCGGCGAGCCGATGGACATACCGCTCCAGTTGAGTGAGGCTCAGGCTGAGGATTTGCGTCTCGACCTGCAGCAGCGGCTGCTCGCGATGCACGTTGACCTCGATGCTCGCATCGGGTTCAAAGACACTCAGCCGTTGGTGGCACCACAAGGCATCGGCGCTACACCCCCTCAGAACGCCACCGTAACAGTCACAATGTCCCCGTAGACCCCGACCACGGCGTTCTGCCGGGCCGGAATACGTCCGTACACGGTGTAGCTGCCTGTTCTACCTGTGCCGCTCGCGGTGCCGGTAGCTGCGGATCCGTCACCCCAGATGGTGAGCCGGGTCGGATCGAGGTACAGGTTGTAAATCAGGAGATTGCCGGCGCTCAGCAGGGTGCGTGCAGAGTAAGTACCGCTCCCGCTGCTCAGCGAGATGGAGTAGGACCTCGAGGCCTGACAGCTCACGTTGATGGTGCCCGTGATGTCGTCATCGAGCGTGCTGAAGACGTCGTAGTTGCCGAAATTGAGGCCAACGGTGCTGACATTGCACCCGGCTGAGCGTGCACAGGGCGCTCCCAAGGCAAGCAGGCACACGAAGAGGCCTCGAAGGGTCACGGTGAGACACTCCGGCAGACATAGGGCCCGAGGCGCGGCAGCGGGTCTTCGGTTTGGGAGTAGGACATCACGAATTCGCAACTCTTGCCGCTCCAACTGGCGCGCAGGCGGTTGCTGTCGGCGAGTCCGGTTACGTAGACCTCACCGCGCAAGCCCGAGGGAAACTCTTCCCCGTGCCCACTCACTTGAACGAGTGCGCCTGCAGGCAAGGGCTCACCATTCTCCATCTGTACGATCAGCAGCGCGCCGCGGGGGCGTTCCACAGGGAACCGAAGGATGACTCCGCTACGGAAATAGGGGACCGCCTGGACCTGCATGGCATCCACTACGACATCCAGCGGCAGGTCTGCCTGCTCGACCCGGATGACATTGTCCTCGTAGGCGCGCAGCCCAGGCACGAGCAGGTACCCTTGAGAGTTGGTCTGGCCAACGAGCTGATTCTCGCGATAGAGACGTACATCGCGCTCGGTGCCGACCTCAGCTACCGCAAAGCTGTTATCGATGCGCCGGCTGGGAAAAACGTGATCCGCTAGTATCGCAAAGCCGCCGCTGGCAGATGCCTGGGTGAATGTCGCGCCAGACTGTCTTCGCGCTTCGACTTCGTAGGTGCCTGCATCGCCTTGCAGATCCAACGTCGCATCCGCTGCGCGTGTGTTGCCCATGTCCGCGATGAGTCGATACCCCATACCAGGGCCGGCCGGCAAGCTGCGCTGCAAGTCCAGCTCAGTCCCGGTTCCACCCTCATCCGAGGTTGTCGTTGCACTGGCGATCGTGCGCGCGTTGACCGAATGTGTGAGGCTGACTGCAATCATCGTGTCGCGTGTATTGGACAGAGTCCGGTTCACCGAGACAGTGAGGTAGCCCAGATCACCGATGTTGATGCTGTCACGGGCGCTGAGGATCTCGATGGCGTGGCCGTCGCGGAAGTCCTCGCGGGTACGGCTGACACTCACTGAACCCAGCCGGTGCAGTCCGGCGATCGCGAAGAGCTGGCTCTTCAGCCGCGGAACCGCTTCGCCGGGTAGCAGTCCCAGGCGCGTAAACTGCGGGCTCGCGTACTCGGCGTTGGCACCGAAGCTCAGCCAGTGTGCCGACCGCTCGAAGCCGAGGTTGAAAAGCTGCCCATAGGCCTGCTCGTGGCGGCTGCCTGCAGCGGATGCACTCAATACACCGAAATTCGACAGGAGCAACGCGCCAGCGATGCCGAATGTCTGTTGGTCGCGCAGGACTTCGCCATGAGCTTCCGCGGTGAGCCAATTAGTCACGCCCCAACGATCGCTGCCGACGATCAGCGGGCGTCCGTAACGGTTGCTGACAATGCCGTAATCCTCACGTGCCACGCCTGCCTCGAGCGAGTAGTTCTGCAGGCCGGCTCGCAGCAGGCTCGGGCTCGCATAGTAGGACTCGGTGATGACTCGTTCGCGGCCCAGCAAATCGCGCACGACGAGGCGTATGTCACCTTCGCCTGTGATCACCGGTACATCATCGATACGGAAGACGCCGCCCGGTACATCGTTCCGCAGGCGGAGGGAGTCATTGACGTACACGTCGAGTGTGGATGACACAGCCGCTTCGCCTGCAACACTCGGAAGAGGCATCGTGATCAGCCCGGGGCGGGTTGAAAAGTTGGAGGACCACTGGATCCCACCGAACCGTACGGCGCTGCCCCACCATGCGCTTGCACCGGTAATCGAGTCGCCAACCCTGAAACTGCGTGTGTCCTGCGGGTCATCCGCCGTCCACGTCGTGTCAAGGCGGATGCTCTGGGTCTGCCGATCACTGTGCCGTTCCAGGAAGCTCATGATGCCGGCACCGGCAGGGCCGAAGAGGCTTGCCTCAAACAGACCGCTCAGGCTCGTATGGCCGGCTGCGTTCGCGGCGGCGAGGTCGTAGTTCAGGAAGCCGCCCCAGGGGGGTAGAGGAGCGGGCACGTAGTGCGACTTGTTTGCGTCCAGGATGACCTGGTCGAAGAGGGACGCCTGCGCGTCGATCGTCACGATCTGGCGCTCGTCGTCCACGTGGTAGGACAATCCGGTCAACCCATCGAGCGGGATGTACTGTTCACCCTGGTACGACACCGCCGCTCGGGTTGGTGCTCGCAGGCGCCAGTTGGACAACTGCGCGGCTGGCGCCAGCAGCCGGCCATCCTTGTCGCGCAGGAACAACGCAACCTGTCCCGCCTTCTGACCGTTGACGCAGACCTCGAGCCAGGTTACCTCGGGAGCCGCGGTGCCGGTGGGGGGCGCACCGACTGCAGTTGCATTTCCGACCGCAGCGACATTCCCGACCGCAGCGGCGTCCCGGACCGCAGCCACATTCCTGATCGCAGCGGCATCCCCGGCGGCAGCGGCTGCATCGAGCGCCTCGGGCGCATCGACCGCCCCGGCCAGTTGCGCGTGCGCGCTCATCATCGCGCACATGACGGCGACCATGGCCGAGCGAGTCCACATCGTCGCCGCCCTTCCACACGGCCGCCTGGCACCACTTGCGGCGCGGCTAGCGTGAGGCCGTGGCCGGCGCCGTGGGCTTCGATTCCCGCGCGTCGTCCTCGAGTTTTACCTCGGACCGCACTTTGCCTGTGTCGGCTTGATCTGAGATGCTCAGCAGCGCGCCGGCTGGGGGTAAGGACTTCGCGTCCACCGTCCACTCACGGCTGTTGTCAGGCAGTACGTACTCCGACATGTTGCGGGTCGATAATTCCGCTCCGTCGGCTGCGAGCGCGACTTCGAGCTGACCGAGTTGAATGTGAGAGCCGCCGGTGTTGGTTGCTTGCACACGAAGCTTGCCATCCTGCGTGCGCAGCGCACGCCAGTGGACTACCGGTGCGGGTAGACGAGGCGGCACGACAAAAATCGGCATGCTGACCAGCAGAGCGACGCGCAGCCCTTGCGAAATCGGCTCCGGAGGCGGCACTTCCCTCAGGAACAGCCGGTAGGTCAACTCCTGCCGCGCATCGGGCGGGCGCCGCAAGCCCACACGGACGATCCGGGATGCTCCCGGCTGGATGGTCAGAATCGGTGGAGTTGCCAGGACCTCGCTCGTGGGTGCGAGCACGTCCACCCCATCATGTTGGGTCCAGCTCGAAGTCTCCAGCTGCACCACGGTGGGCTCGGTTCCTACGTTCGTCACCGCCACGGCGGCAACCGCCTGGGTTGCAGACAGGGTGATTCGCACTGGATTGACGGAAAAGGAGCCCGCGTGAGCCGCCGAGAGCGGAGCGGCGACTACGGCCAGGCCCCGCAGGACCTGGCCGATTTGCTTGATTGATACCATAGACAGGCGGAAGAGTTAGAACGTGATGGTCGCGACTACCGTGTCGCTGTAGTTGCCTGCCGGGACGTTCTGTCCCGCATTTACCGCGCCGTACACCGTAAGGGCTGTGAGAGTGCCCGTGCCAGTGTGCGCAACGCCCGTGCCCGCCGTATCACCCCAAACTGCCGTACGTCCGGTGTCGGAATACAGCGAGTAAGTGAGGAAGTCAGTGGCGCCGTCCTTGAGCCGCCGGGCCGGAGCGGCTGCGGTTGATCCGCCAGCCGCGTTGGCTCCTTGCCCCAGTGTCACCGTGGTCGTCGCACCGTTCGTGCAGGTGACACTGACAGTTCCAGTGCCGTTGAGCGCCGTCGTGGCGTTCGCAGACACCGGATCGTACGCACCGAATGCTACCGGTGCGGTAGAGATCGTACAGTTCGCACTTACCGAGGCCGTGACCGCCAGATTCGAGGTAGCGGTCGCCGCATCCGTGTTGGAAACAGCACCCATCGCCAGTGCAGCCATTCCTGCCGCCATCAGCCTCCCTGCATTGAGCTTTTGCTTGAGCATGGTTACTCCAAAAGAAATGCCAGTGACGTCAATTGACAGGAAGGTAGCGGTTGCCCCTGTCTTTACTGAAGATGTCCGTGGCGAAAGTGTGTGCTGTGCAGCAAACGGGTGTGACGTGCGTCACTTTGATGCCCGCCGGTGTCGAAATGACGGGGTCTCAGACGTCCTTGGTTCAGACACCCAACGAGAGCGGAGCAAGCCCAAATGGGCCAGCCCAAAATGATCGCTGCAGCCAAAATCGCCATCCAGGCGCTCAGGCGGTTGGGTCCCTATGCGGCCATCGAGCTGCTGCTTCCCGGGGGCTCATTGCTGGCCATTGCCCTTTGGCTGTACCGGCGCAGGCTTGCGCGGACCGGTGTCGGGCTATGAAGACCGTCCCTCCAGGCACTGCGCCAGGGCTTCGCGCAAGGCCCGCAGCCTGGGCGGTTTACTCAGGACCTGATCCACATGGGGCGGAATGTCCCCCTCGGCAAGCAGTCGCTGCCCCCAGCCAGTCAACAACAGAACGATCGTCTGTGGAGCAGCCGTCTTGATGGCACTGGATACCGTGCGCCCATCGACGTAGGGCATACCCAGATCCGTGATCACCACTGGGAATGGATTGCCTTGCTCTCGTGCTGCCAGGAAAGTGTCGATACCCGCCTGTCCACCATCCGCCGTCGTTACGCCGTGCCCATCCGCTGTCAACGTTTCGCGCAGCGATTCAAGCACCAACGGATCATCATCCACGACCAGGACGCGAAGCGGTGCCACGGCGCCGGTGCGGACCGACACCGCAGCGCCCGCCGCGGGGGTAGCTTGTATCGGAAAAGTGAGGCGCATGGTGGTGCCTTTGCCGACCGCGCTCTCGATTTCAATATTCGCGCTGTGACGCTGTACGGTGCCATAGACCATCGCAAGTCCGAGCCCCGTGCCACGCTCGCCCTTCGTAGTGAAGAACGGCTCCAGGCAGCGGCGCCGCGTGTTTTCATCCATCCCGATACCCGCATCGGCAACCTCGATCTGCACGAATTCGCGGGGTGGAGACTCCTGTGAACGAGGTCCTTCGTCGTCCTGCACGACTCGGGTTCGCACTGTCAGCGGGCCGCCGTTCGGCATGGCGTCGACCGCGTTGAAGATCAGATTGGTGAGCGCTTCCCGAATTTCGTTGTCAGCGCCCATGATGGTCGGCAGATCCGAAGCCAACTCGGTACGCATCTCGATTGCAATGCCGCGCCGTTGTGCCATGTCGCTCCAGCGGGCGCGCGTCAGGGCCACGATCTGCTGCACCAAGGCATTCATGTCCACTGGCAGGAGCATCGATTGAGGCTCACGCTCCCGATAGAATTCGCGCATGCGTGCGACTGTCTGCGCGACGTCGTCGATTGCACGCTGGATGGTTTCAAGATGACCCCGGGCGCGCGGACTCAGGCCAGGCTCTCTCTCCAATAGCGATTCGGTGTACAGCGCCACCGGGGAAATGGCATTGTTGATATCGTGCGCGATGCCGCTCGCCATTTGCCCCAGGGCGTGCAGACGCTCCTGTTGCATCACTGCCTTCTGTGTCTGACGGAGGTCGTCGTACGCCTGTTGCAGCGCGCTGTACAGGTGGGCCTGGTGGGCGGCGAGTGCGACATGCTCGCTCACTTGCCGCAGAAATTCGCATTCGCCACTGCTGAAGCTGTGAGATTGCCGGCGTGCAGCGATCAGGACGCCGAACACCTTGCTTTCAACCAGCAGGGGAGCTGCGACCATCGAGCGCAAAGCACCTGTTGCCAACCGCTGCGCAAACGGGAAGGGGACGCCGGAGATATCCGGCTCGTAAACCAACCGGCCGCGCACGCAGTGTGACAGGCCGTTCTGGTCGATTTCGATGCGAGCCTGCTTCGTCATCGCAAGCTCCATCGCCAGCGCTTCGCTGTGCAAGCCGACACCGGTGACGATCACGCAATTCTCGGCCGGGTCATACAGGCAGATGCAGCAGAAGTCGACCGGGAGTTGCTCCTCGAGGGTCCGGATGACGACCTGGAAGATGCTCTGGATGTCCTGACGCTCGCCGATCGCCCGGGTAATGTGTTGCAGCAGGTTGAGGCGCGCCAGTTGCGACTGCACCTTGGATTGCGCGAGCCTGCGCTCGGTAATGTCCCGCGCAATCTTGGATGCGCCCACGATCAGGCCACGGTCGTCGCGGATGGGAGAGATGGTCACCGAAACATCGAGTTTCGCTCCATCTTTCCGCACCCGTACCGTCTCGAAGTGATCGGTCGTCTCACCACGCGCAATCCGCCGCAGGATCGTGGGTTCCTCGGCCGCACGTTCCGGCGGGATGAGCATGGCCATCGGCTTGCCCACCGCCTCCTGCGAGGAGTACCCGAACAGGCGCTCCGCACCGGGATTCCAACTGGTGATGATGCCATCCAGATCCTTGCTGGCAATGGCATCATCGGAGAATTCAATGATGGATGCCATCCGTGCATTCGCTTCTGCTGCCTTCGCGAGTTGGGCAGTGCGCTGTTGGACGCGAAGCTCGAGTTGATTGTTCGCGTCGCGTAGCGCTCGCTCGGCTAGCGCGCGCCCCGCGAAGTCCCGACGAATTGCCACCAACGCCAGTCCGACGAGTCCGCAGCCGAGAAACCCGCCTCCGATGATGACCCCCTGGGCAACGGTGGAGCTGCGCTGGGTCCGGCGTTCGCGTTGGCCGAGCAAGGAGGTCTCGGCATTCTTCATCTCATCGATCAGACGGCCGAAGCGGTCGTGAAACTGCTTGCCCTTGTCCGCGAGAATTTCGTTCTGGGCGGCCGCGAAGCCTTGGTCTTTCCGCAGCTCGATGACTGAGCGCAGATTGGCAAGGCGCTCGGTCACGAGCGGTATGACAGAGTCGAGCCGGTGTTGCTGAGCACGATTGTCCGCCGTCAGCTGCCGCAGGCGCCCCGCCTGCTCGTCAACGAGGGCGGCAGACCGTCGGTAGGGCTGCAGATAACTCTCATCCCCCGTGATGACGTATCCGCGTTCAGCGGTCTCGGCGTCAGTTGCAAGTGCAAGGAGCGATTCGAGGCTGCTGAGAACCTCGTGCGTGTGCGCGACCCACGCCGCATTCTCGTTCAGCCGGACGGCACTCGAATAGGAG
>Ga0307479_10007374_pt1 | contig 10137 bp, 8 predicted proteins | sample atmos_gasesECM4C_FD_203743 | JGI IMG/M metagenome (GOLD analysis project Ga0307479, IMG submission 203743) | Hardwood forest soil microbial communities from Morgan-Monroe State Forest, Indiana, United States - atmos_gasesECM4C_515 | ecosystem: Environmental > Terrestrial > Soil > Temperate...
GGTATCGCCGTTCGGCATTACATGGATTGGAATGTGAGCCTGCTCCTCGCGCTGCGACGGCATCCCCGCTCGAATCTCTGCCAGGAACCAACGCTGGAACTGCTGACTGGTCTCGAGGACTCCCCCACCGACGATTAACGCATCGGGATCGAAGGTGTTGATCATTTCGTCGAAGAACAGTCCCAAGGCGTGGGCCTGCACCCGGAAAATCTCTTTGCTCATCGGATCGCTCTTATCCGCGAGACCGCGCACCGCCTTGGCTGCCTGATGCGGATCCTGTTTCGCCACGTCGTGCCCGGGGTAGCGCGGCAGAAAATACGGGAGCAGAGATTTTTCGATGGCGGTGAGGGAGCACAGCGACTCCAGGTCGCCAATCCGTCCGCAATTGCATTGCGGCTTGATGCCTTCAATTCCTGCGACGCTCTGGTAGGGAATGAGCACATGGCCCAGCTCTCCGCCGAATCCGTTCTTGCCCTTCACGACGTTGCCATCGAGGATGATGCCGCCTCCGTTGCCCGTACCCACGACGTCAGAGATCGATGTCTCGTGGCTGTTGGCGCCAAAGATGGCATAGTGCCCCCAGAGCGCGGCCGCGTTGGCGTCGTTCAGGTAGGAGACCGGCTTGCCCAGCTTGTGAGCGAGACCCTCGCGGATATCGAATCCCGCCCACCCGGCATGGACAAAATTGGTGGAGCCCCTGGCGCTGAGTTGGCCCGCGGCACTGGCAGGCCCGGGCGTGTCGAGGCCGATGGCAACCACGTCGTCAAGCGCGATGCCCGCCTGGTCGGTGGCGAGCTTAAGACCGTTGGCGATCTGTTGAAGGCAAACGTCGGGTCCTTGCTTGGAGAGCGCGGGATGTTCGCATAGCCCCTCGATCAGAAACTTTTCGTCCCGATCCACTAACGTGTAGTTGATGGCGGTTCCACCCAGATCCACTCCGGCCACGACTTGCACGATTTTCTCCTCGAATCTTCGATGTGTACGCCGCACAGCTTAGCAGAATTGGAGCCAGCTCACTCATCCGGAGCATGGTGGGCGCCGGTTGTTCGACTGGAACCCGACGGCGTAGCATTACGCGCATGAAGAAAGCGACGTCGAGTAAAAGCGGTTCGATGGCAAGAGGCGGAGCGCCCCAAGACCCTGACCAATACCTCGCGCGAGTCCCGGAGCCCGCCCGCGGTACCTTGAAAAAAGTCCGCGCAACAATCCAGTCCGCCGTACCGTCGGAGGCTACAGAGGTCATCAGTTACGGAATGCCGATTTTCAAGTACAAGGGAATGCTGGTGGGGTACGCCGCCTTTTCGAACCACTGCAGTTTCTTCCCCATGAGCTACGCTGTGATCGAGAAGTTCAAGAAAGAGTTGCAGGGCCTATTGGCAGCCAAAGGGACCATCCGTTTCCCAGTAGACAAGCCGCTGCCGGCTACCCTGGTGAAAAGATTGGTCAAGGCTAGGGTTGCGGAGAAAGACAAGAAATAGTCGGCCGATCATGCACGGGCGCCCCGTCCCAGTCCCTCGTTCTTATTTGAGGGACAGGGCGGGGCTTTTGATGCCGACCCGCGGTGATCGGAAACCGGCAACTACGGTTCCTAAAAACGGGCATGCTATAATTTGCTTTCGCCTGCATGCGTTTCCGAGGCTATCCTGTGATCTCCTCCAAAGGCGAATCCTGCGCATTTCCAGTTCTTTAGATACGAGGTATCCCTATGTCCGGCCATTCAAAATGGGCGACAATCAAGCACAAGAAGGGCGCGCTCGACGCCAAGCGCGGCAAGATTTTCACCCGTCTCATCAAGGAAATCGGCATTGCCGCCAAGAATGGCGGCGGCGATCCTGACAGTAATCCTCGACTGCGCACGGCGATCCTCGCCGCCAAGGCCGAGAACATGCCCGCCGACAACATCAAGCGCGCCATTCAGCGCGGTACCGGCGAGCTCCCCGGCGCAATCTATGAGGAGTTCACGCTCGAAGGCTACGGCCCGGGCGGAGTCGCCATCCTCGCCGAGATCAACACCGACAATCGCAACCGCACCGTCAGCGAAATCCGTCACGTCTTCGGCAAGAACAACGGCAACATGGCCGAAGCTGGTGCCGTCTCCTGGATGTTTCACAAGAAGGGCGACATCGTCATTCCCAAGAGCGCTGCCAAAGAGGATGACCTGATGAGCATTGTGCTCGAGGCCGGCGGGGAAGACTTGCGTGATGATGGCGACAACTGGGAAATCCTGACTGAGCCCTCCGCCTACGAAGCCGTGCTCGAAGCCGTGAAGAAAGCGGGCATCGCGCCCACTTCCTCCAGCGTCGCCATGATTCCGCAAAACTACATTAAGCTCGAAGGCGCTGCTGCCAGCCAGATGATCCGCCTGCTCGAAGCGTTGGAAGAACAGGACGATGTGCAGAACGTCCACGCCAACTTCGACATCGATCAGAAGTTGCTGGAGGAAGTGGCCGGCTAGCGATCTACTTGCTTTCGAATGAATTCACGAAGCCGCCCGCCCAACGGCGGCTTTCCTTTTTGAATTGCGCGTTGCTCTCTACTGCCGATCCTGTAGTTTTCAACACACCCGTGGAAAATTCTGTGGATAACGCGGAAAGTACTCGCGTAAGTGATTCAGCGAGAGTTAGTTCAACACCTTGCACTGAGACGAGTGCTGGCACTTTCGTGGTAGAACTTCTCATTCGTTTGCGAAGCTTTGGAATCTTCGCTGCATGAAACTCCGGCTCGACAAACTGCTCGTTGAACGTGGTCTGGTCCCGTCGCGTGAACGCGCGCAAGCGCTGATCCTCGCGGGAAAAGTTCTGGTCAATGAACAGAAGATCGAAAAATCCGGCGCCGCGGTTGAGGCCGACGTGAACCTGCGCCTGCTTTCGGACGATTTAAAGTACGTGGGCCGCGGCGGTCTCAAACTCGAAAAGGCGCTGGAGCACTGGCGGATCGACCTGACTGGTCTTACCTGCCTTGACGTCGGCGCCTCGACCGGCGGCTTCACCGACTGTCTTCTGCAACACGGCGCCGCGCTCGTGATTGCGGTCGACACGGGCTACGGGCAAATGAATTTCCGTTTGCGCCAAGACCGCCGTGTGCGCTTGCTGGAGAAAACCAACGCCCGCTACCTCACCCGTGAAGCGATCGGCTGCAACGTTGATTTTATTGCTATGGACGTGTCTTTCATCTCGGCGACTCTCGTTCTGCCCGCCGTGATCCACAGCGTGTTTCCCGCTATCGAATCCGAACGGCACGGCAGGCAAATCGTCGTTCTTGTCAAACCGCAGTTCGAAGCGGGCCGCACGGTGGTCGGAAAGCGCGGAATCGTCCGCGACGAGGGTGCACAATTGGCCGCGCTTGAAAAAGTGCGCCAGGCCTTGCTCGACCTGGGAGCCCGCACCACGGATTCCATCGACTCTCCCATCCTGGGTGCGGAAGGGAATCGCGAATTCCTCCTGCTGGCCACGTTGTGAGTTAGAATCCATCGCCGCCAAGAGTGTCGAAGGAGATCAACGTGAAGAAGCTATTCATCGTCGTCGTGGCCGGTGTCATGCTGCTTCCCCTGTGGGGCGCGGACCGCAATGAGCAGGAATCACAACGCTTCATCGTGGAATGTGAGCGCAAATGGGCAGAATCGATCGCCAGCGGCGATACCACGCAGGTCGAGCAGTTTGTCGCCGACGACTTTCTAGGTGTCAACACCGAGGGCACTCTCTACGACAAGGCTAAGGCAATTTCCGATACCAAGCATGACTTCAAAGACGATGCGTTCAACCACGTGAACGAAGTAAAGGTAAGGTTCTTTGGAGACACGGCGGCCGCGCAGGGAAGCGAGTCGTGGGAGCGCTGCACTGGAGAACCCAAACTTGGTCGTTTTGTCTGGACTGACACCTGGATTCGCCGCAACGGCCGCTGGCAGGTGGTCGCGGCCGAAGACCTGACAATTCCTGAACCGAAAAAGTGATCATCCCGAACATCGCAGTCATCTCGATACCTAGCCAGCCGCAAGCGCTCCAATTACAATGCTCCCTTCATCATGCCAACCGGGACCAGGCCTTCCAGTCGCACAAAATCCGTCGCCATTATTTCGAAGCCCGCCAAGCCGGAACTTACACAAATTCTTCCCCAACTGTTCGCCTGGTTTCACGATCACGGCTACCAGATTGTCATTGACCGTGAAACCGCTGCCTACCGGTCGGGTCCCGAGGTGGTCGATCGCAGGGAAATGGCCACGCGCGCTCTCGATTTCGTGGTTGTCCTGGGGGGCGACGGCACTCTGCTTTCCACCTCGCGAGTGGTGGCCAAGGCCGGCATTCCTGTGCTGGGCGTTAATCTCGGCTCGCTTGGCTTCCTCACCGAGGTTCCCCTGCCGGAACTGTACGAGGCGCTCGACGAAGTCGATCAGAAGCGGGCCACTGTCGAATCGCGTTCGTTGGTCCACTGTGAACTCCTGCGCGCGGAGAAGTCGATCATGAGCTATTCGGCGCTCAACGACGTCATTGTCAACAAGAGCGCCCTGGCCCGCCTGAACACCTATGACCTCTTTATCGACAAGATATTTGTCACGACCTACAAGGCCGACGGTCTGATCGTGTCCACCCCCACCGGTTCAACCGCATACTCGATGGCCGCCGGCGGCCCGATCCTGACACCTTCGGTGGACGCCTTCGTGATTACGCCCGTCTCTCCCCACTCGCTTACTCACCGCCCGCTAGTCGTACGCGACTCATCGGAAATTGAAATCGTGGTGAAGACTGGCGATGAAGAAGCCTACTTGAGCGTCGACGGCCAGGTCGGCATGCCGGTACGTGACGACGATAAGGTCGTCTGCCGCAAGGCCGAGTACAAAGTCCAACTGTTGCGGATCCGCAAAGCATTTTTCGAAGTTTTACGTACCAAGTTGAAATGGGGACAGCGGTGAAGGAAGGTTTCAAGGGTTCAACGTTTCCAGGACGGTGGTTGAAGCGACGGGCGTCCTCGCCCGTCGAACTTCTGGCCATGAGAAAAAAGAAAGCTTTCTGCTTCGTTCTCCCGCTTGCCCTGCTGGTCGTGGGCTTTCATAGCTCAGCACCCGCTCAATCCACGCCTGCGGCCGATCTCATCATCACTCACGCGAAAGTCTGGACGGTCGACCGGGCCAAGCCCGCTGCCCAAGCAGTAGCGATTCTTCGCGATCGCATCGTGGCCGTGGGCAGTGATGGCGACGTATCCGCCTGGCGCGGTCCGAAAACGCAAATCATCGATGCGGGCGGCAAGCTCCTCCTTCCGGGCTTCAACGATGCTCACGTGCACTTTGTCAACGGCGGCGCTCAACTTGAAAACGTGCAGCTCAACGACGCCACCAGCGCCCAGGTGTTCGCCCGCCAGATCGGCGAGCGTGCCAAGCAAACGCCCAAGGGAGCCTGGATCCTTGGCGGCGACTGGGACGAAACGAAATGGACGCCTGCCGAGCTGCCGACGAAAGAGCTGATCGATCCCGTCACCCAAGACGTGCCCGTCTTCGTCAGCCGTTACGACGGCCACATGGGGCTGGCGAACTCGGCGGCCCTGCGAGCGGCCGGCATCACCGCACAAACTCCCGACCCGCCCGGGGGCATAATCGTGCGCGATGCCAAGGGCAACCCTACCGGTGCTCTCAAAGACGCCGCCGAGGACCTGCTCTATAAGCATGTCCCGCCGCTCTCACACGAACAACGCCTGCATGCCGTCAAGCGCGCGCTGGCCTATGCGGCCTCGCTCGGAGTGACGAGCGTCCAGAACATGAATCCCGACTACGCTGACATCGCGGTTTACGCGGAGTTGCTGGAGCGCGGGGAACTCACCTCCCGGATCTACGCCGCGCCCTTCATCATGGATTTTGACGACCAGGCCAAGCTCGGGATACGCCACGCTTTTGGCAGTCCTTTTCTGCGAATCGGGGCCGTTAAGGGGTACGCCGACGGCTCTCTCGGGTCGCGCACAGCGTATTTCTTTGAGCCCTTCTCCGATACTCCTGAAAATCGCGGCTTGCTCTCGGACGAGATGCAGCCGCCCTCATTGATGCGCGACCGCATGCTGAAAGCCGATGCCGCCGGCATCCAGCTCTGCACCCACGCCATCGGCGACCAAGGGATTTCGATGATCCTCGACTTCTATGCCGACATCGTGAAGGAGCATGGCAAAACGGACCGCCGCTTCCGCATCGAACACGCCCAGCACATGGCTGCGAAAGACTTTGACCGCTTCGCGGAACTCGGGGTGATCGCTTCTGTGCAGCCCTACCACGCCATCGACGACGGACGCTGGGCAGAAGCTCGCATCGGCCACGACCGCGCCAGCCGCACCTACTCCTTCCGCACCTTCCTGAACCATGGCGTGCGGCTCGCCTTCGGTACCGACTGGGACGTTGCGCCTCTGAACCCGATGCTCGGCCTCTATGCCGCAGTCACACGCGCGACCCTCGACGGCAAGAATCCCAACGGCTGGTTCCCGGAGCAGAAGTTGACGGTGGCCGAGGCCGTGGAGGCCTACACCATGGGCTCTGCCTACTCCGAATTTCAGGAGAACGAAAAGGGATCCATCACTCCCGGCAAGCTGGCGGACATGGTGATCGTGAGCGACGATATCTTCATCATCGACCCCGTAAAGATCCGCGACGTGAAGGTGCTGAAGACGTTTGTTGGAGGAAAGCTCGTCTGGAATGCCGACAAACAAGACACCGGCGATCAAAACTCGGTCAATTAAGAGTCCAAGAAACAAAGCGCCGGTAACTAACCGGAGAGGTGGCCAAGCGAGCGGAGCGGGAACGGCCACTCATCTAGCATTGCCAACCTAGCCCAACGCTGTCATCTCCGACCCCAGCCTGTCATCCTGACCGAAGGGAGGCGCTAGCCGAACGCAGTCGCAGAACCTCTAAGCCCTCGGCAGTGTTGGAGCCGCCGCAAGTTTTCTTCTCGAAACACGAAACTCGAAACTCCTAACCTACCTCCACGCGCATCAAGTCCCTGGCCGTCTCCCGCCGCCGGATGACCTTTGCCGACTTCCCGTCGACTAGCACTTCTGCCGGTCGCGGCCGCGTATTGTAGTGGGACGTTAACGCCATGCCGTAGGCCCCCGTGTCGAGGATCGCTAGCAACTCGCCTTCCTCGACCACCGGCAATTCGCGATCGCGCGCAAAGAAATCTCCCGTCTCGCAGACCGGACCTACGACGTCAACGGTTTCGCGCACCGAACTCGCATTCCCCACCTCCACCGGAACAATTTCGTGGAATGCGTTGTAGAGCGAGGGCCGCAGCAGGTCGTTCATCCCGGCGTCAACGATCAGGAATTTCTTGCTGTTGTTGGTCTTGCGGTAAAGCACTGTCGTTACCAGCGCCCCGGCCGGGCCGACGATCGACCTCCCAGGCTCCAGCAGCAGGTGAACCTTCAAACCGCGCAAAGGGGTGAGCAGCGCGTCTGCATATTTGGAGGCGTACTCGCCGAAATCCGTGATGGAGAGGCGGGCAGCCTGCCCGGTGTTTGTCGAAGGGTCTCGGCCCGTCCCTCCACCAACAGCTCCATACGCGATCCCCAGCCCACCACCCGCATCCACGTAATCGATCTCGTGTCCATCATCCCGGAGTTCGCCCATCAGCGCAGCCACGCGCTCCATGGTTGCCTCAAAAGGCTCCAACTCGGTAATCTGCGAACCGATATGCACGCTCACGCCGGCGACTTTCAGATGGCGCGTGCCCGAGGCTTTCGCGTACAGCGCCCGCGCCTCGCCGATCGGGACGCCAAACTTGTGCTTCTGCAGCCCCGTGGAAATGTAGGGATGGGTGTTGGCCGGAACATCAGGATTGACGCGAAATGCAATCCGCGCCGTCTTGCGCAGCCGGGCCGCGCATTCCGCCAGCGCCCATAATTCCGATTCGCTCTCCACGTTGAAGAGCAGAATGCCCGCCTTCAATGCGACCTGCATTTCGGCTTGCGTCTTCCCTACCCCCGAGAACACGACCTTCCTGGCTGCTTTCCGATTCACTCGCAGCACGCGTTCGAGTTCACCGCCCGAGACCACGTCAAATCCGCAGCCCATCCCGGCCAGCATTCGCAGGATTGCAAGATTTGAATTCGCCTTGACGGAGTAACAGACGGTGTTCGGTGATTTGCGAAACGCGCGCTGAAAGGCGCGCATACGCTCGCGGATGGTCGACGCGGAATAGACGTACAGGGGAGTGCCGTATCGTTCCGTCAGCCGCGTCAAGGGAATCTCGTCGCAGCACAGAACGGAACCGGCGCGACGGCGCAGTAATCCGTGGCGCACGTCACGGTAGGAAAATGCCGGCGGACGTCCTTCGGCGGTCGCAGGGTTGCGGCTCACTTGCGCGTCGAGGCACTCCCTTTGACCTTGATGGCAACTACGGTCTGATCGTCAAAGGCAGTCTCGCCCGCCGAGTGTTCCTCGACCGCCTGGAACAGCGACGCTACCACGCACTCCGGCGACTGGTCGCCGCAGCTGGCAATCACTCGCTCCACGCCACGGCGTCCGAACATCTCGCCAGCCTTGTTGCTCGCGTCCAGGATGCCGTCACTGAAGAAGACGAACATATCGCCGGGCCTGGTCCGGAACGTGAACTCTTCGTACTCAGCGTCGTCGAACAGGCCCAGGGGAAGACCTGTGGCTTCGATGATCTCCGTCTTGCCGTCGTGGACATAGATCGGGCGCGGCAGCCCGGAGTTGGCAACCTGCAGGGTACGCCTCTCATCGTCCCACACGGCGTACATCAGGCAGATATATTGCGCCTCGATGCGTCGCTCGCCCAGCGAGAAGTTCACCGCCGAGAGCATCTCCGCCGGCGCCGGTTCGATGGGGGCATGTGAGCGCAGAATGCCGCTCACCAGCGCCGCATAAATCGCAGCGGGCGCTCCTTTGCCGCTGACATCGCCGATCACGATCCCCAGGCGCGAGCCCGAGTACTGCACGAAGTCGTAGAGGTCTCCGCCGATCGCGCGCGCCGGCAGAAACCGCGCCGCCACCTCCAGATTCTCAAGCTCGGGCATCGCCGGAGGCAGCAATCGGAACTGCAGTTCGCGAGCTAGAGCAAGATCACGCTCCAGGCGCCTTTCCTGCCGCGCAATCTGTTCGTACAGCCGCGCATTTTCGAGCGCGATAGCGACTTGCGCGGCCAGAGTCGTGATCGTCCGCTTGTGATCTTCGGTGAAGAAACCGCGGCGCGTGTGCTCCAGGTCAAGCACCCCGATCACCTTGTCCTTGTAGATCAGCGGGACGGCCAGCTCCGACTTGGTTTCCGGATTCGCCATCACGTAGCGCGGGTCCTTGCTGACGTCCGGCACCAATACGGCCGTCTTCTCGGCGGCTGCCGCGCCCACAATTCCCTGGCCCAGAGGAATGTCATGCTTCAGGTGGATGCTTTCCTGGAAACGCAACGAGAACCGATGCGACAGCTTCTGCCCGCTCTCGTCCAGCAGCAGGATGCTGAACATCTGGTAGTCGATTATGCGGTTCAGCAATTCCGCGATCCGCTTCAAAAGCTCATCGACGTTCAGAATCGACGAGAGCTCGCGTGCGATTTCATTCAGCAGTAACAGCGTGCGCGCCTGCCGCGTCGTCCGCGTATAGAGTTGCGCGTTTTCGATGCCGACCGCCATGCGCGAACCGATCAGTGTCAACAGGCGCCGGTGTTCGTCGGTGAAGTAGGCGGGCGCCCGGGCCTCGATATCAATCACCCCGATCACGCGGTTTTTCACGATCAGTGGAACCGCCAGCTCCGAGCGCACGTTGGGAATAGCTTCGATGTAGTCGTTCTCTTGCGTGACGTCGTCGACGAGAATGGCCTGGCGGAGTTGGGCGGCGCGTCCCGTTACTCCCTTGCCCACCTTCACGCGGACACGCTCTGCATACTCCCGCGGGTACCCGGTCTGAAAGCGGAAGCGCAGTTCCTGGGTTTTCTCGTTCAGCAGGAGAATCGCGAAGATCTCGTAATCGATGACCTTGCGCACCAGTTCCGCCACCCGGCGCAGGGTGGTGTCGAGGTCGAGCGTGGTATTGACCACGTCGGCCACTTCCAGCAGCAAGGGCTCCACTTTGAGCTGGGCATCAGGTTGGGTTGTGACGGATTCCACTGTAGCTATGATAGCAGCCAGCAAGAATCACTTTGTTGCATCTTGGGCGTC
>Ga0307479_10007375_pt1 | contig 10137 bp, 7 predicted proteins | sample atmos_gasesECM4C_FD_203743 | JGI IMG/M metagenome (GOLD analysis project Ga0307479, IMG submission 203743) | Hardwood forest soil microbial communities from Morgan-Monroe State Forest, Indiana, United States - atmos_gasesECM4C_515 | ecosystem: Environmental > Terrestrial > Soil > Temperate...
CGCCGCCGTGCCTGCCGTAGGGTGCCGATCCACCAAACTCGCTCATGATGAGCGGCTTGTCCCACGCGGTTTTCCACTGCATGCGGTCGGCGTCTTCGGGATGCCCCCAATACCAGCCCAGATACTCATTCAAGCCAAGCACATCCAGGTATTCGCCGACGGGGTCGCCAAGAGTGCGCGTATCGGGCCCGGTTTCGTCCACGTGATTGAGCGCGGATGTGATCAGTCGAGTGGAGTCGAGTTGGCGCGCGGTGTCAGCGAGTTCATGCAGGAATATGGTGCGCTCGGGTTTGACTGGGGTTTCGTTGGAGAGCGACCAGAGGATGACCGACGCGCGATTGTGGTCGCGAGCGATCATGTCGCGAAGCTGGTTCTTGGCGTTTTGCAGCGTGCCGGGATTTTCCCAGTCGATGTCCCAATAGACGGGAACTTCGGACCAGACCAGCAGACCCATGCGATCGGCGAGGCGGGTCATGTTTTCGCTGTGAGGGTAATGCGTCAGGCGAACGAAATTACAGCCCAGTTCGTGAGCCCATCCCAGCAGGGTCTCAGCATCCTGTTGAGTGAAGGCGCGGCCGCCGCGAATGGGAGCCTCTTCATGCATGGACATGCCGCGAAGGAAAATGGGTTTACCATTGAGCAGGATTTGAGTACCGCGGGTTTCGATCGAGCGGAAACCGATGGAGTCGTGCACTTTGTCGGCTGCAGCCGAGAGAACCACGTCGTAAAGCTTGGGGTGACCCGGCGACCACAGTTCAAACTTCGCGGGGAGGTTGAACTCGGCACGGCCGGCCGCATCGGCTGCAACGGTTTTCTTGATTCCCGCCTCTGAGATTTCCAATGTGACTTGCTGACCCGCGCTAGAGCCGTCCAGTTGTACCCAACCGACAATTTCCTGGCTCGAACCTTTGGCGAGTTGGATGACATAGTCCCGGATGAAAGTGTCGGGCTCCTCGACCAACACAACATCGCGAGTCAGCCCTCCATAATTCCACCAGTCAGTGTTGAGGGAGGGGACGCCCTCGCGGCGGCGGGTGTTGTTAACTTCTATCACCAGGAAGTTGTCGCCCTCCTTAACCTTCCCGGTGATTTCAAAGTTGAATGGGGTGAAGCCGCCTTCGTGCTCGCCCAGCGCTTCGCCGTTCAGATAAACGCGGGTGAAGTAGTTGGCGGCGCCGAAGTTGACGAACACGCGGGTGTGCTCCCGCTTACGGTAGGAGAACGACTTCTCGTACCAGACTGCTCCTTCGTAGAAAAACATCTCCTTTTTCTGAGTGTTCCAGTCGCCGGGAACATTGAGGACGTCGGATTTGTCGAAGTCATACTCGATCAGGTCGTTTTTGTCCTTTGGCTTGGCGTCCGTGTAGAAGCGAGCCTTCAAGCCGATCTCGTAGGGATCTACGATGTAGTGCCATGAACCGTTCAGGCTGATGGTGGTACGGTTGGGAATGTTGTTGATGAGCGTCGAAGGGCCTGCGGCGGCACAGCCAGCCGAAGTGAGAATCACCAGGAATAGAAGCAGACGTCTCATAGAGGTCTCGCGAGTCTGGCAATCTTAGTAAGGGTCAACAAAGGTGTCAAACCGATCAAAAGGGTGGAGCAGGCCTTCAGGCCTGCATCTAGCTGGTGTGCTGCGATGGTCTGTAGCCCCAGAGATATCTTGGTGGCTGACGCCGCACCGCACGCGTTGCAGCGCTGCCTCCCAAGATCTGTAGACAATTTTTTTAGCGACGACTTGAGCTACCCTGCGCGAACGAGCTCTTCCACGTTGGCCTCGCGCAAGAACTTCGCCGCCTCTTCAGGGGGTGTGGGATTGATGTAGAAGCCCGTTCCCCATTCGAATCCTGCCGTCTTGGTCAGCTTGGGCATGAACTCGATGTGCCAGTGATAGTGGTCGTTGGTGGGGTCCTGCACCGGCGAAGTGTGGATGACCAGGTTATACGGAGGATTATCCAGGACGCGCTCGGCTTTGGTAAGCAAAGTTTTCAGCGCCCGGGCCAAATTCTCGAACATGTGAGTGGAAGAATTTTCGAACGCCGACTCGTGCTGTTTGGGCAGGATCCAGGTTTCGAACGGAAAACGCGGCGCGTAGGGAGCGAGCGTGATGAAGTCTCCGTTTTCAGCGACCACGCGTGTGCCCGTCTCCGTTTCCTGGCGAATGACGTCGCAGAACACACAACGCTCTTTGTAAATGTAATACTCCTTCGCGCCTTCGATCTCTTCGGTCACGTAAATCGGAAGAATGGGCAGCGCAATCAGCTGCGAGTGCGCGTGTTCCAGCGAGGCGCCGGCGGCTTCGCCGTGATTCTTGAAAATCAGAATGTACTTGAAGCGGCGGTCTTTTTTCAGATCAAGAATGCGGTCGCGGAAGGTCCAGAGCACGTCCTCGATGCGCTTGGGAGGAAGGTTGGCGAGGCTGGCATTGTGGTCTGGAGTCTCGATGATGACTTCGTGGGCGCCGATGCCATTCATGCGGTCGAACATCCCCTCGGCCTGGCGGTTGAGATTGCCCTCAATACCGAGCGCGGGAAACTTGTTGGGAACCACCCGCACCGTCCAGCCCGGAGTGTCGCGCTGGGGCGGCGCTCCGCCGTTGGGATTGGGCCGGTAAGCCTGGATCTCGGGCGGAGTCTTGGATTCATTGCCGTAACAAAAGGGGCAGAAACCTCCTTTGATGGTGACTCCGTCACGGGCGAAGTCTGACGGACGCTTGGCCCGGTCGGTCGAAATAATGACCCAACGGCCAACAATCGGGTCTTTTCTCAGCTCAGGCAATTAGCGTCCTTTCCAGCGTGCAATTACAAACGACGCGAGATGAAATAAATATTTTACGCCAAGGGGGAAATATTCTTGAATAGTTCAATCTGCGGCTGGCTTGACTGGTGTTCATAATACACGCTGATTACATCGAAGCGCCACTGGCACGAAGGTGGCAGGTGGCGCAGGTATTCCCGCGCAACCGCAAACAGTTCCCGTCGTTTGCTCCGGTCCACTGCGGCTTCCGCGGGTTTCACGTCGCGAGTGGTGCGGGTCTTGACCTCGACGAAGCAGAGTGTGTCCTGGTGCCAGCCGATCAGATCGATTTCGCCGCGACGATTGGGTGCGCGGAAATTGCGGGCAACCATCACGTACCCCAGCCTGCGAAGATAGAAGTAGGCGTCTTCCTCGCCTCGGCGTCCGGTTCGCAAGTGGTCCGGAGTCTGGTGGGGAGGCAGGATTTTTATCGCAATCCAGTCGATGACGTGAATCGTGGCTTGGGTGAGGCGGCCTGAGAACATAGCAAACGTGGCATCTCGCGTGCCCCAAATTGTAGATGCCGGGTTTCCGGTTTGGCTGTGACGGACGTCACAATCAAGGGACGGGATTGCGGGTTACGAAAAAAATCAGAGGACCCATTTCTGAACAGAGAAAGTGGGTCCTCTGGGAGAGATCTTAGTAGTAGACCGGGCTACGAAGCGGGCTGAATGTCAGTGACCCGGATCATGCTGGTCGACTTGTCCAGGGTGCCGCTTACATTCACCTGTTTGCCAGCAAACTGCTTGGCCTTTGCCTGGTCGTCAAGCTGATAGGTCATGCTGCCGGTCTTGAGGGCATAGTGTTTCGATACTTTGACCACCGTACCCGAAAAAGAGGTCGGGGCTTGGGCATCCGCCGAAGTGTCAGGGGCGGGCGTGGTTTGGGTTTGGGGATCGTTCGCGGGCGGGGCGGTTTGATCCTGCTGCGCAAACACTGCCGGGGACAATGCCGCCGCCAGAGCCAAAGTGGGCAAGAGACTTAAGTTTTTCTTCACAATAATTCCTCCGCATTCAAATTAGGACTGAGCGGATCATGTCCGGGATTGCTTGATGCACGCTGCCTGCCAACACCGGGAATGGACCGTTTCCAGGCATTTAACGCATGCGGGCGAGATCACGACAGGGGAGTTTTTGTATGCCTTAGGACAAACTTTCCCCTTAGACACTTGCTACTGGAAAGGATGTAGGGGCAAGGTCTAGTGGTCTTCGCGCGCGCGCAGCCAATCGAGAAACATTTGTTCGATGGGCTTGTCGTAGGTCATCAGGACGTGGCGGACGGTATGTCCGCTCACGAAATGGCACACTTCCTCAGCGAGATTCTTGGCATGGTCACCGGCGCGTTCGAGGGATTGGGTCATGAAGATGACCTGCAGACTTGCCTGACGCTGCATATTTTCGGGATTTTCGATGTGGCGAAGGAAGATCAGGTTACGCAAGCGGTCGATCTCCGCATCCGCCCGCAGTACATCGACCGCTCGCTTGACATCCCGTGTGGAAAAAGCGATCCCCGCGTCAGAAAGCATCTTCTCCAGCACCGTGGCCATGTGCGTGAGGTCGCGAATGTCCTGCGGATCCAGTCGGGAACAGACGGATTGCGCGCTGCTTGAAAAGCTGAGCAGAAGATCGCCGATGCGCTCCAGACTGATCATGAACTTCATGCAGGCCAGCAACTCGCGGGCTTCGGTTTCGGTGACCTGGGTGATAGCCTTGGTCACGCCCGCATCGATTTCCATATCCAGACGGTCGAGTTCCTGCTCACGTTCGCGGAGTGTGTTCAGCAGCGGGCAGGAGGCAGTGGCAATCCCTTCGGCGGCGGTCGCGGCCGCCTCAGTTGCGACTCTGCACGCTTCGATGGTCCGTTTCACCAGGTGGGCGTAGGGGGACTCCGGTTCCGGGCTTCTCAAAATGGCGGTGCTCATGCGCGCATCCTTTCCGGAAGCGACCCGGGCCGGCCGCAACACTTTCGCTCTGATACTGCGATCGCTATTGGTCGTCAATACACCAAGATAGGTCATTTTTTCAAGGCGTTGGTTAAAAGGGCGTGAATTTGTGGCCGCCTGACAAGAAATATATCTTCTCTGCGTTCTCTGTTCTTTGGTCGTCTACGCGATCTCTGCGCTTAGAGGCTTTTCGCAGCAAAGGCGGCGACGAGCACCTCATGATGGAATCGATTGTCAAGGTTTCAGTCGGCTTTCTAGGCCACGGGAAGCGTGAACAAGAAAGTCGATCCGTGATTGAGTTCGCTTTGCGCGCGAAGCGTGCCGCCGTGGGCAAGAACAATGTGTTTGGCTATGGCCAACCCCAGCCCGGTTCCGCCCGACTCCCGGGAGCGGGCCTTATCTACGCGGTAAAAACGCTCGAACAGGCGACCCAGGTGCTCGGAGGGAATGCCCGGACCGAAGTCCTGAACGAAGAACTCGACGCTATCCGCGCTCGGTCGCGCTCCCAGAACGATGCGGCCACCCGAAGCCGCATACTTCAGCGCATTGTCCACCAGGTTCGAGAAAACCTGATGGATGGCTTCAGCATCCGCCCCGACCTGGGCAGCAACGCTGTCCTCTACCTTGAGTTCCACATTTTGCGCGCGCGCGATTTCGCGGAAACTCTGCACCGCTTCCTGCAGCAAATCCGCCGGGGCCACGGGCTGAATATCGAAACGTTGCTCCCCCGATTCCACTCTGGCCAACGTGAGCAGATCTTCGGTCAGACGGGACATACGCAGCGCGCTTTTCCGAATGATCTCGAGAAATTCCCGGGTGTGGTTGTTCTCCGGCGCGCTATCCAGCAGGGTTTCGGTATAACCCTGAATCGAAGTCAGCGGGGTGCGCAGCTCATGCGAAACATTGGCGATGAAATCTCGGCGCGTCTTCTCGACCCGTTCCGTCTCGGTCAAGTCGCGCAGCACCGCCACCGCTCCCCCGCCAGGCATGGGGGCTGCAGTCACGTCGAAGGTGCGTCCCGGAACAATCGATGCCGCCCGCGCGGTAAATACCTTCCGCTGCTGATTCGCCCCGCGTACGGCGGTCAGGAAGTCAGGATCGCGGACCGTCTCGACCAAAGGCGCATCCTTGCGGGCGTGCTGCGGAACCAGTCTGTCCATGGTTTGATTTGCCCATTGCACATGATCGTCCGCGCTGACCGCGATAACCGCGTCCTCCATGCTGTTGAGCAGCGTTTCGAGCTGGCGCTGGCTGGTCTGTAGCGCAGCGAAGTTTTCCTCCAGCTGGCTGGCGGTCTTGTCGAGGGACGCCGCCACCTGTCCAATTTCATCGGCGGAGCTTTCCTCAATGCGGGCCGCCAGGTCTCCGCCTGCGACGCGATTGGCAAACTGTACGATGCGTTGCAAGCGCTGAACCCTCGATTGGGCCACGACACCGGAGATCACAACCGCCACCAGGAACGCCAGCAGCGCACCCTTCCACGCATAACGAATCGAAGGGCCCAGAGGGAGCAGGCAGGCGGCGATCACCAGGGTGAAAACCGCCAGCAATTTAAGAAAAACGCGATTCCTCACTTAGGAGCCTCGAAGCGATAACCGGCGCCACGCACGGTCTTGAGATAACGCGGATTCTCAGGGTCGGGCTCGATCTTTTCGCGAATGCGGCGCACGTAGACATCCACCGAACGAGGTGTGACATACGCGGTATCGCGCCAGACTGAATCGAGTAGCTGGTCGCGAGTGAAAACCCGGCCAATGTGGCGGGCAAAATAATCGAGCAGACGGAACTCGGTGGCGGTAGTGGTCACCAGGCTGCCGCGCACGTTGAGCGTCATCGCGCCGGGATCGATTTCGATGTCGCCGATTTTGACCGGCGCTTGGGACAACGGTCGCTCGAAACGTCGCAGCACGGCCTTGACCCGCGCCACCAGTTCTCGCGGACTGAAGGGTTTTGGAATGTAATCATCGGCGCCCAATTCCAGCCCGAGAATGCGATCGGCTTCGCTGCTTTTGGCAGTAAGAAAAATGACAGGGGTGGCGGCTAGCGATGGGATTTGCCGGATCTGGCGACACAGTTCGAGGCCGTCTTTGCCCGGTACCATGATGTCCAGAATGAAAAGCGCGGGCCGCTGCCGTTCCGACTCGGCGATGACCGTATTCCCGGTGGCGAAAACCTTCACTGTGAAGCTATCTGCTTCTAGATGGTGTCGCACCAGACGCGAAATATCCGGGTCGTCTTCGACAACAAAGATGCTCGGTTTCATTGGTGTATTGTAACGGCGCGACGGGCGGACTACCTAGTCTGCGGGCTCGGAGGTTAGCATTGTATCGTCGCCAGACGCCCAAATTACAGGCGCGAAACACTGCCCCTCCCGTTGGCAGAGCACGCTCGGGGAGGCATGTTCGGGAGGGCACGGCTTTAGCGGTGCCACCATGGACGCGCGATTTGGCGGCTTCAGCCGCTGAGGGACTCTTCTTAGCTTGGTTGGATGGCACGGAGCAGACGTGCCCTTCCCGTGATCCATAGAGCAGGTCCACGCAACGGCATTAGCTTCAAATTCCCTCGATCATCTTCCTTCGATCATCAAGTTCCCCCATTTATCCAGCCAGAAGCACTTGCCAGGAGGGATAACGGTAGTCGCGCTATATTCGGTGACCACCGCGGGGCTGAAATATTTCTTCCCAATCTTCAATTCGTCGCGCGCCAAGATTGCGGTGGTCACCTTTTTCCCTGCGAATAAAACGGAACTGCGGTCGCGCAAACTGCTGCCGAGCGCCGCTCGGCCGGGGGCGGCCGTCCCTACGTGGGTTTTGGTGCTGCGGGTCGCCAATCGTGCTTGCGATGATTTAATCGTCGAGCGCAAGCGGAGGGTGACGAGTTCCACGTCGCGATTCGGATAGCTGTAGCCGTAGCGCCGCTCGTGTTCACGGCGGAAATTCCGGATCAGGTTGCGAGTGTACGGAACGTTCAGTTCGTAACCCTGGCCGTAGTAACGGACGTCAATGCTGCATTTGTGAGTAATTGCGCCCCTCCAGGCTTCGCCTTGGAAATCTGCCGTGGCGCGCCTGCGCAGGGTTGCGAACTCCTGCTGGAGCCGTTGTGCAGGAAGCGTCGCTGCGACTCGTAAGAGCACGGTGCGCGAATAGTCCTTCACCACGTCGCTGACCAGAATGCCGAAAGCAGAGAGCGCACCCGGCAGTGCGGGGACAATCACCCGCGGAATGCGTAGACCTTCCGCGAGTTCGCAGGCATGCACGCCCCCTGCGCCGCCGAAGGCAACCAGGGTAAATTCACGAGGGTCGTAGCCGCGCTCGATGGAGACTACGCGTATGGCCTTCTCCATCGTGGAATTGACAACCCGGATCACGCCGGCTGCGAACTGTTCCGGCGTAAGCCTTGGGGCGTGGCGCTTGAGCCATTCGGCGACCAGGCGGCGCGCGCGTTCGAGATCGAGCGTGAAATCTCCGCCCAGAAAGCGTTGCGGCTGCAGTCGGCCGAGAAGCAGATTGGCATCCGTGACCGTGGGCTGAGTGCCGCGGCCGTAACAGACGGGACCGGGATCGGCGCCGGCAGATTCAGGGCCGACGCGGAGCGCTCCGGCGGCGTCGAAGCGGGCGATTGAGCCTCCACCCGCGCCAACGGTGTGAATGTCGAGCATGGGAACGCCGACGGGCAGGCCGGCAATCTCGGACTGGCCGCTGGCGCTGGCCTCACTTTCCACCACAGCGACGTCGGTGGAAGTTCCTCCCATATCGAAGGAGATGATGCGGTGGAAGCCGCTGCGTCGTGCCATGGCTGCGGCCCCAACCACTCCGCCCGCCGGGCCGGACAGGACTGTGCGCACCGGCTCGCGGACTGCGGAACGGAGACTGGTGATTCCACCACTCGACTGCATGACGAAGATGCGGGACTGAGCACCACCGGATCGCCCCGAGCTGCTCGCCCGGCGTTCAAGATTCTCCAAATACTGTTGCATCACCGGTTGCAGATACGCATTCACCACAACCGTGCTGGTACGCTCGTATTCGCGGAACTCGGGAAGAATTTGATGCGAGACGGAGAGCGGCACATCGAGCTTTTCCAGAGCGCGGGCGACGGCGATCTCGGTTTTAGTGTTGGCAAAAGAGAACAGCAGCGAGATCGCAATCGCTTCTGGGTGCTTTTGGAGAAGCATATCCACCAGGGACTGCAAATCCTGTTGCGAGGGCGATCGCAGGATTTCACCGTCACTGCCGGTGCGTTCGTCCACTCCGAAACGTAAGTCTTCGGGGACGAGCGGCTCGATGCGATCGAAGAAAAGATCGTAAAGTTTGGGCCGGGCCTGGCGGCCGATCTCGATGACGTCCTCAAAACCGGCAGTCGTGACCAGGGCCACGCGGGCGCCCTTACGTTGCAAGAGAGTGTTGGTACCGACCGTGGTGCCATGCAGCACAACTACCGAACTGGTGGGACTGATTTTCTTCAGCGCTTCGACAATAGCTTGGGAGGGGTCCGCTGGCGTGGAGAAAACTTTGAGCATGCGGGCTTGGCCACGCTCTGTCCAGACGCAGTCGGTGAAAGTGCCGCCGGTGTCGATGGCGATTTGGAGGAGCGGGGTTCGTTGGCGGGGAGGCATGAAGGTTAACGGGGAAGATTAACATTACGCGTCGACGCCAGACGATTTTCGAACGGCAGAGGACCAGTAAAACTCCGCAGCACTGCCGAGCTTCGCTCGGCTGGGCAGACGAGGACGTCTGCCCCTACGTAGTCTGTATGGCAATCCGGCTTAACTCTTTGTGGTGAGCGCGAGCGTTATCAGGGTTTTTTGCTCCACCTCGTGCGCTTTCGCCGATCCTGTCGCTGGGCTGGCGCTGGCGGATCGCTTTACTGACAGGACGGAACGCTCTCCGGCGATGCGGCGCAGGCGAGGCAGCACGTAGAATAACGCTCCCATGTTGGCGGGCTCTTCCTGCACCCAGACAACCTCTCGCGCCGACGGATAAAGATTGAATACCCGCTCCAATTCTTTCTCCGGGAAAGGATAAATCTGCTCCAGAAAAACAATCGCTGTACCCTGGGAATTCTTCTTCTTACGTTCGGCGCGCAGTTCGTGGCCGATTTTTCCAGTGCAGAGCAGGATGCGGCTGGCGTCGCTCACTTCGGCATCGGGCAGCACTGTCAAAAAGCGCTGGTGGGTGAAATCTTCGATCGGCGAGGAGGCATCGGGATGGCGCAACATGCTCTTGGGAGTGAAGACCACCAGCGGCTTGCGCCAGTGGCGCAGGGCCTGCCGCCGCAACAGATGGAAATACTGCGCCGCGCTTGACGGTTGGCAGATCTGGAAATTGTCCCGAGCCGCCAGTTGCAGGAAGCGTTCGATGCGGGCGCTGGAGTGCTCCGGGCCCTGGCCTTCATAACCGTGG
>Ga0307479_10007376_pt1 | contig 10136 bp, 13 predicted proteins | sample atmos_gasesECM4C_FD_203743 | JGI IMG/M metagenome (GOLD analysis project Ga0307479, IMG submission 203743) | Hardwood forest soil microbial communities from Morgan-Monroe State Forest, Indiana, United States - atmos_gasesECM4C_515 | ecosystem: Environmental > Terrestrial > Soil > Temperate...
GAGTGAATGGCCCGAGGGGGTCAGGTCGTCGAGCGATCGGAGCTTTCACGTTCAGTCGATTTCGCGATTGCGAAGTCCGCTCTCAGTATGACTGAAAAAGTTGTTGGGTCGCGCGTTTGATGTAGGGTGAACGATTGAACCAGCGCCAGACGCGTCGGGAGCGCAGATTTTCTGCACTCAAGAGCATGATGCCCACATCAATGCCGACGACATCCGGGTCCACCCAGAGTGTTAGCGGATGAAAAGCGTCCGCAAACCCGTAGCGACCGTACACATATCGGCCGAATTGCTCATGCATGTAGCGAAGCGCGGGCAGGCAGATTTCCGGGGCGAACATCAGGGATCCCCCGGCCGCGCAGGGGACGACGGTACCGTCCACGTCGCGTCTCGAAAGAGGGTCTCCCCAAATCAGATACCCAATATCGCTGTCGGAGGCAGTAATGCCCCACAGGTTCTCGGAGTAATTAGGATAGATGCTGCGAAGGCTCAGGCAGTAGGCCCGGTGAGCATAAGTAGCAGCCACCGAATTGTGGAAGTAATCGATGCCAAAAGGCGGCCCGTCGCGGAGACCCGCAAGATCAAGCCACGCTTGGGAGTATTGATGGGTAAACAGGGGACCGCGACCCACGACTCTGTAGCCAAAGTTTTCTATCACAGGACGATCGAAGCGGTACCATGACCTCGCAGGGATTGCAAAGGCAGGTGAACCGATGCCGAGCACGTACAGGATGGCTTGCTCATCGTACGCTGTCCATTCAGCCCGCAAGAAACCTGTTTCAGGACGCCAGCCCATATGCAGGAGACCGGTTTGCTTGTCCAGCATCCACCCAAAATCCACCCGCTCGTAAATTGCGGAGGCAAGGCGGAAGATCTCGTCGTCATCCCGGTAATATTGCTGTGCGGTCAAAACGCCCGCTAGCAGGAGCGCGGTGTCAATGGTAGAAAGCTCCGAATTCCACACGCGCTCTCCGCTCTTGCGGTTTACGAAATGGTAGTACCAGCCCTGAACGTGCTCCTGGTCGTACGCAAAATGCCGGAGCGTAGCGCGGACCCGCTCTCGAAGCTGATTGGGATCCATCCATCGCCGGTCAGAGGCAATACACATTGCGGTCAGCCCAAAACCCGTGAGCGCGACGCTGGCGGCCTCCAGATTTCGCCCTCGGATCTTGTCACCATTCGTACGGACCCGATCCAGCACGAGACCAGTATGTGGATCGCTGTGCTCCGAGAAGAAAAGAAATGCGCGAAAGGATAGATTCTCCAAAAATGCTTCATCGGAGCTGGAAATCAGCGTCCGTATGCTGGAAAATGCCGGCAGTGCGGCCGCAAGCGACAGGAAATCGCGGCGGGAGAAGCTTTTCATTGCATTTCATCCAGGCCGCCCTCGGCTCATTGCATGCGCCGAAACCCTCTGGCTCACGCGACCATGAAGCGAGTTTAGTCCGAAAGGGGACACCTTTGCATTCGACAGACGATTCTCAACGTCTCCGCAGCCGTGAAGAGTCTCTTCAGCGTCATGCTCGGGAAACGCTATGGCTACGATGAATGCCCGACGCTTTTCGTGGACAAGTCACCTCTGTCTCTCGCCTATACTCCTTTCCATGTGTTCCTTTAATGGGTTGCGGCCGAGACATCGACGGAAATGTATTCTGCGATTCGTGGTTATCTTGCTGGCATGCGTAGCGGCGGTGCAATCGCAGGAGGCACCACAGCGAAGTGAGTCAGCATCGGTGCGGGTACACGGCCAAGCGAACCTAGCGGTCGAGCCCGAGCAGGCACAATTTGATATTGGCGTTGTGACTCAGGCGGCCACAGCGAAAGCGGCCGCTGATCAAAACACCATCCAATCCGATGCCTTGGTCAAGCAGCTCGCTACCGCCTTTCCGTCAGCCAACATAAAGAGCATCAATTTCTCGATCAACCCGAACTACCAATATCCTCGCGATGCGCCGCCCACAATTGCCGGCTACACCGCCGGCAATACGGTGCGCCTCATTTTGGATGACATTTCCAAGCTGCAGACCGTGATCGACATTGCCATCAGGTCCGGAGCGAACAGTATTAATCGCCTGACCTTCTCGCTGCAGAACGAAAACGCAGCCAGGGCCAAGGCCTTGGCGGACGCAGCCAACCAGGCGCAAGCCGCGGCTGAAGCCCTTGCGGCAGCGCTGAACCTGAAACTGGGCAGGCTGTTGACCGTCGTGGAAGGTCAGCCCGTCGTTGTCTCTCCTCCCCGCGACTTCAGCTTTGAGAACCTTCAATCCACCAATCTCGCGCCCGTCGCGGTTGGCGCGATTGATGTGCACGCCGATGTAGAGTTAACTTACGAACTGGCTCCAGTCGCCGAGCGCTTTGGCGCAAAAAGATCCTCGACTGGACGATCTCCGACCCAGGCCAAACAGCCTTGACACCCGACCATAGCGTCAGCACAGGCCTCCAGAGATTCATTCATTGGCGGAGTCGGTGCCTTTCCGCAGCCAAAAGCGAATCTCTTCGACGAAGTCTCCTCGGGCCTGCGTGCGGACCGTAATGCTTCCTTTTTCGCCCTCCTTTACCGTCTCCTTGATGGCATGAGCCGCGTTCACGATCAGGTTGAGGATGACCTGGTTAATCGCCCGGGCATATTCCGAAGCGATGAAATCCAGATCGCAGTTCCGCTCGGCCTGCTCCAACGCGGCGGCCACCGCGGGCGGCAACTTCCCGGCCCCGTCACGTATCGCACTTCTGTACTGTTCCAGCAGATCGTTGGCGGACTTCCAGGAATCGCGCAGGAAGGAGAGATTGTCGGTTACAAACTGCGTGGGCGTGTTGATTTCGTGGGCGCGATGCCGGCGGCCAGCTGACCGATGCCCGCGAGCTTCTGCGCCTGGCGGAGCTGGCTTTCCAGCACACACCGCTCAGTGATGTCTTCCTTGATGGCAAGAACGTGAGTGATTGCGCCCTTTGCGTTTGTGATCGGCGTAATCGTGGCAGCTGCCCAGAAGATCTCGCCATTCTTTTTCCTGGTACAAAATTCACCCCGCCACTCGCGACCTTGAGTGATCGCGGACCAAAGTTCCTTGTACATCTCGGGGCTGCGTCGCCCGGAGTTGAGAACGCGTGGGTTCTTTCCGGGGACCTCCGTTGCCGTGTAGCCGGTTGACCTCGGTGAATCTGTGATTCCGATAACTGATGCGGCCCCGCGGATCGGTAATGACCACCGACACTGCACTCTGCTCCACCGCCATCGACAATTGCTGCAGCATGTCCTCGTTCCGCTTGCGGCCCGTGATTTCCCGAAAGATCCAAATCCGTCCGTGATGTTTGCCGTTCTGGTCGACGACGGGAGAGGAATACCGGTCCAGGATCGTGCCATCCTTGAACTCAATTTCTTCCCGGCTTGTCTCGTTGGGCTTTCTGCAGAGGTGTTGCACTCTCGCCTGAAACGATTCGGCATCCTTGCCCACTGAAACCACGAACCTGAGCGTCCGGCGGTCATCCGGGTCCGCCACAATATCTGGCGGGATGCCGAAGATCTCGACAAACCTCATCCTCGGGGTGGATGCGACCGAACCAAAGCTCATCGTTGGCATAGATTTCCTGCTGCGTGTATCCAAACGCGGCCTCCGCCTTCGGGCCGATGTAGGTCGTCCGGGCGTACTGGTCCGAGGTGCAAGTCACATCTGGGACGCTCGCCAGGATTCGCCGAAACTTCTCCTCACTCTCACGCAGGGCGTCGATCGTTCGCCGCGCATCGGCCAACTCGGCCTGTAAGTCTCGGTAACGGCTCTCGAGCGACTGACTCAGCGGCATGGGAGGGTCCGTGTTAGCACATCGGCACGGTCGGGGTATCGGCCAGCCAAAGGCCCCGCCAGACGGATTGCGAAGGTCATGGGTCGAACCGGCAATCGCCCCTGCCAGGGCTGGAGGTCGACAGTTCTGCCCTGAGAAGCACGTGGCCCTTCCATGAACCCCACATCACGTTCGCCGCCTCTGTTGACGAGGGTGGTTCCGCAGCCAAACGACGGGAAGAACCGCGGCCGCCTGCGCCTCCGCGCGGTGCGATAACAGACCTAATTCACGCCAAGTTTGATTTCATGACTCCTGGCTCAAAGGGCGACGGGACATGCGATGAACACTAAACAAAAGTGCGAGTGGCAACAATTGTGTCTGCCTGCGGTTAAGGAGCCGAATCCAGACAGCAGCTCGAAATTGTCGCTGAACTCAATCGCTTGCTGCAGGGTTCCAAGAAGGCAACCTCGAACCCCCATCGGCCCGGTTCACTAAACCAGGCCGCTAACCATCGCGGTTCCTTCCAGCCTTCTCGCAACCATTCGCCCGGGTCCGCCTGACTATCTCGCAACGGTCAGGACCGCGTTGCCTTCCGAACGTCCTCTAAGAGATAATCCATGCTTTCAATCCAAACGATTCGGGGGATCCATATGAAACTGCGATTGGTATCTCTGCTGCTGGCTGTTCTCGCGTTCAGCGCGTTGGCTTTGGCGCAGGACGTAAAGGCCGACGTCGACAAAACCGCCAAGGATACGGCGAAGGCCACCAAGAAAGCCGCCAAGAAAACCGCGGATGTGACCAAGAAGGCTGCCACCAAGACTGCGGACGCAACCGAGGACACCGCCAAAAAGGCAGGTCACGCCACCAAGGAAGCCGCAGTCAAGACCGAAGATGCGACCGAGAGCGCTGCCAAGAAAACCGGGCATGCCGTAAAGAAGGGAACCAAGAAGACCGTCGATAAAACCAAGGAAGGCGCTGAGAAGACCAAGGATGCGGTGAAGTAAGCGCGGGAGTGGCGTCGCGGCACCAAGACCTTCCGACTCGACCGGCTCAGCTTGCCGCCACAAGGCGGATCGCCGCCCGATTCGTACGATTCAGTAAAGCGACCCTTTAGAACTCGGCCTGCCTCCGCGAGAACGCTAGCACCGGCGAATCGGGCCCGGCTTTCGATTACCAGGCAGGAACGAATGTCCGGCTCACGATCAAGGAACACTTCCTCGACGAGGGAATTCTCTCCCGCCGAGGACGCGACCCTGGCTGAGTTCCGCTATCGCCTGGCACGCTTTTTGCGCCGACGAAAAGATGCAGCACCAATCGGAGGGGCTGCAGGCCCAGCAGTACGAATTGCTGTTGGCAGTTTCAGGACTGCCCCCCGACAAAGTGCCTACGATCAAGGAACTGGCCTCGCAACTCCGGGTTGAACACCACACGGTGGTGGAATTGGCGGATCGTCTCGAAAAACGCGGCCTACTGACGCGCCGCCGTTCTGCCGATGATCGACGCGTGGTCCTGTTTGGAGGTGACGCGCGCGGGCCGCACCGCCCTGGACCGCGTCGTGCGCTTCAGTTTCTCCGAACTGCGCGACCAGCGCCCGGAGTTGATTCGGGCGTTGCGTCGCATCCTGAGCAGAACTAAGCGACCGTAGCTGCGAGGTTCGTCTTTCCCTGACCCCTGCCACAACATCACGGCTCTCCTATATCGACTGGATGCGCGGCCTGGCCTGCGTGCTCATGTTCCAGACTCACTGCTACGATTCCTGGCTGTCTCCAGCGGCGCGTAGAACGACCTTCTTCATGTATTCCCAGCTGGGTGGAACCCTGCCCGCCCCGCTGTTTCTCTTTCTGGCTGGCATTTCTTTCGCGCTGGTGACGGACAAGTTGGTCCGCAAGGGCGTCGCTCCCGGGCAGATTGCGAAGATAACCATCCGTCGTGGCGCGGAGATCTTTGCTCTCGGTTTGCTCTTCCGCCTGCAAGAGTACGGTATCGCCTGGGGATGGTCACCCTGGACCGATCTGTTCCGGGTCGACATCCTGAACGCCATCGGCGTTTCCATGATGCTTATGGGGGTGATGTGCTGCGCCGTTCTGGCGGGCGCAGCGCCTGGAGAACATCGAACTCGGCTGGGGACATGCGCTGCCGGAGTGGCTCTGAGCATTTCGCTCCTCACCCCGCTGCTCTGGACCACCTGGCGGCCGAACTGGCTGCCTTGGCCGCTGCAGTCGTACGTGAACGGCGTGCACAACCTGGGCGAGCCGCAATCATGGCTCTTTCCGATCTTCCCCTGGGCAGCGTTCGGCTTTGCCGGACTCGCGGTCGGATTTCTCCTACAGGAAGACTGGGCGCGGCGTCACGAAGCGGTGGTCTTTCTGTCGGCAGGGCTAGGAGGAGTGATGTTGATTGCGGTCGCGCGCAGGCTCGACGCGCAACCCCGGCAAATGTATCCGGTTTACGATTTCTGGCACACCAGCCCGAATTTCTTCCTGATCCGCGTGGGACTGTTGCTGGTCATTCTAGCGGCGAGCTACGCGTGGTGCCGATGGGGCGCGGCGCAACTGGGATTCAGTCCGCTGATCCAGTTGGGACAGACGTCATTGCTCGTGTATTGGGTGCACATTGAACTGGTGTATGGGCGCTTGTCGATCCTTCCCAAGCGGACCGAAGGCGTCCGCGGCGCGACCCTCGGACTAGCCACAATCTTCCTGATGATGGTCGCGCTCTCGCTCGCGCGGACCCGGCTCAACAGACGCGGGGTAATGACGTGGGCGTGGTTCAGAAGGCGCGCCGGGTTCGCAGCCGCTTCGCCGACATGCTAGGGGGCGCTACCTTTCAGGCCTGCACCTCCGCCCAGTTGCTGCGCTCGAGAAAGGTCGGGGGCTCGTAGGCGCGGCCAGCAGCCAGGCGCCGTTCCTCACGGCCCGACGTCCACAGAAGAAGCGGACCTCCCAGGCGGGAAGCGACTCGCGCGGCCGTGCCGAATTCTCTTTCCACTCCAGGCGCAGTTCCCGAATCTCCTCGCACACGCTTCGATTGACCTCGCGGAACTGCTTTTCCATGACCCAGAGGGCGGCGTTGTAGGTGGTACGCAGCTTTTCCGCCTCGCGCGCAAAGCGCTCGCGGACCCGCAGGTCGGGATAGTCCTTGTAGCGACGCCAGCCTTGCAGCGTAGTCTGGCACATCCGGTAAAGGCTGGGCCCATTCTGCTCGTAGTCGCGCCGGAAGGCCCAGTCAAGGAAACGCTTCGAGTCGTCACGCGAGATGGCCGCGTGCTGAAAGTTGAACTTGTGCTGGCCGTGGACGTCGGCGAGGTCGACATTGTCGAGCATGCGGCCCTGCTCCGACATTTCCTTGAAAAGAGGCGTGCCGGGCACGGGCGTGTAGAGCATGAACTGGTGAAAGTCAGTATGGTGGCTGACTGCGTAGTCGATTTCGTCGCCGACGTTCTCGCGGGTGTGGTGTTCAAGGCCGATGATGGTCGAGCCCTGAACGGGAATGCCGTGCTCGCGAAGTTCGCGCGTGAGCTGGCGCGTGTCAGTGCCCTGGAGTTTGGTGTAGTGAGACTTAGGAGATTCCAGGCCCATCCATATCCATGAGACGCCCAGATCGACCAGCTCCTCGACCGTGTACTTGCGGATCGCGTTAGCCGAGGCAAACACCGCTATTCCCCAGCTCTTCCCTGCCCTCTTCATGCGCTGGAGCAGCTGCATGGCGCGCTCGCGATGCGGCAGAAAAATTTTCGTCCATCACAAAGAACGTCTGGACTTTCAGGGCGCTCTCCATGTGGCTCATCACCTCGAAGAGTTCGTCGCCGGTTTCGTAGAAGTTCACGAACTTTCCTTTGCCGCCAAAAAAAGACGAGGTCGTACAGAAATTGCAGCCCATAGGACAGCCAACCGACGGGATAATGGTCGCGGCTGTGGCGCCTTTGCCGTCGGGAAGGCTCACGCCGAGAATGCGGGCTTTCAGGCCCGAGACGATTTCCGGGTGGCGGATCGGCGCCTCCGGATTCTCGCCGAGGTACTCGCGCATCCAGCGGATGCCCTCGCCGCGGACGATGTGGTCGGCGTCGATCATGGTCTCCACGCCAGGAATAGCGGCGACGTGGCCGCCAACAACGATCACGGACTGCGGCGAAAGCTCGCGTACCACACGGCACATTTCGCGCACTTTCCCAACATTCACGATGATCGATGAAATGCCCACAATATCGTAATCATGCGTGGTCAGCTCGCGCACAAAGGCCTCGCGGGTGGGAAAATCGAGCACGGTGCACGGCGCGGAAATATTCGCCTGGATCATCATGATCCCCCAGGAACGGTGGAACATACGCAGGGAGAACGCGCCCTGGGCCCGCGTGACCTGATTGTGGTAAAGCTCCATCGGGTTCATGGACCGGCTGCCGAACTCGCCATCCTGCGCGTAAGGCCCGAAAACAGACGTGAACAGCACGCGTGCGCGCGCGCCATTGCGGTGAGGCTTCATCTAGGGAGTGCTCCTACCCCAGATTAAGCATGCGCCGGGGTGTAGGTATGTGATCAACCAGCGAAAATGCAAACCTATTACACAGAGAAGTGGCGGGAAGATAGCTGGACAATTGCGCTGCCGACGAGCCTGAGGCCGATTCCCCACTGTTGCCGGGCAGTGGTCTCGTCGCTCCCGTAGCCGAACAAGTAGAAAGTAACGTAAAAGCCTTCGCGGATAGTTTCGCCTTCGTGGAAGCAACACCGGCGCAGCAGGAATTCCGCCGACGCGGGAATTTCCGGGACACGTTTGAGCAAAGCAGTCAGTTTGCCTAAGAATTTTTCATGATCGTCGAATGAGTAGCGAGCGGATTGACCTGAGAAAACAAAGTCGACATAGGACCCGAATTTCCAGGGCGCGCCGAAGATTTCTTCCTCGGGATGGATTTCCGTAGTCGCCCAGGCATCGCACTTCGCTGTTTCTAGCGGGCTTGCGGGGGAGTTAATGGCCGCAAGGAACTCTTTGAGTTCGGGAAAGCGTTTGGCTTCGTCAACGAAGGCAAGCGCCTCCGGTTGATGCTTCAGGTCGTAGTAGCAGGGGCCGCCATCGGGGGTTGCCCAGGGGAATTCCAGGGTCTCATCGTCAGCGCCGAGTTCGACGGCATGGTCGACTTGCATGAACTAGTCTGCAGAAGCAAGGACCGAGGATTTCCGCTTAGCTGTGCGCCCCGGTCCCCGCTCGCGAACTACTTCGCCGGCGCCGTCTGCGGCGCTGCCTCGGGAGCTGGCGTCCCGAAATTCACCTTGGGAACTTCGCGCGAGCCTTCCGCCGCCTTGAAGTAGGCATCGTTCGGCTTGAAGCCTGCCCATCCGGCAAAGACGCTGTTGGGGAATTGCTGAACGTAGGTGTTGTAGTCCTGCAACGTGTCGTTGTAGCGCTTACGTTCGACCGAGATACGGTTCTCCGTGCCCGCCAGCTCATCCTGCAAGCGGAGGAAATTCTCGTTCGACTTCAGCTGGGGATAGTTCTCGACGATCACCAAGAGGCGGCCGATCGCTCCGTCGAGCTGGTTGTTGGCCGCGATTTTCTCGGAAGGCGTACCTGCCGAAAGCAGCGCCGACCGGGCCTTCGCGATATCGCCGAAAACGGTCTGCTCCTGCTTCGCGAACCCCTTCACTGTTTCCACCAGGTTGGGAATGAGGTCGGCGCGGCGTTGCAGAACAATGTCGACCTGCGACCACGCGGCCTTCACCGCCTCGTTCTTGGTGACGAGCGTGTTGCGCACCCCGACGTACTGCCCGAAAACGGCCAGCACGATGAGCGCCAGAATGATCACTACGATCAAACCCTTACCCATATCTCTCTCCTCCACACAAACTCTGGGAAACCGCCGCGAAGCCCAGGCGAAGCACTCTATCGGACTCGCAACCTACTGGTCCAGCATTCTATCGACGGCGCCCGTCACCTGCTCTACCGCGGCCAGGTAGCGCGCGGCGACTTCTTGAACACGGAACTGCTTGCGATCGGCGCGATGTTCACGAATGTCGAGCAAGTGCTCGAAAGCGCTGGCATCGAAGCCGAGGCTAGCCGCTAGCGCTTTCACCGACTCACGCTTGGCGGCCGGGACCGGCTGGCCTTGCGCGATGAGCGCGTGCCGAAACAAGGTCGTGAAGGCGGACAAGGAGCGCAGCATCAAATCCCAGGTGCGCTTTTCATCCTCAGCGGTTAGGAGCAGACGCTGCCGCAGCAAGATAAGTTTCTCACGCAACTCGTATTCGACCTGCGCCCGGTGAAACTGCATCGGGATCTCAAGCGGCGCGATCACATCGGGACCGAACAGCACGCGATGTTTTTCGCGCATATCCATCCACTCGATGGCAAACACATCCGCCGAGCGCTCCAGTTCG
>Ga0307479_10007378_pt1 | contig 10136 bp, 9 predicted proteins | sample atmos_gasesECM4C_FD_203743 | JGI IMG/M metagenome (GOLD analysis project Ga0307479, IMG submission 203743) | Hardwood forest soil microbial communities from Morgan-Monroe State Forest, Indiana, United States - atmos_gasesECM4C_515 | ecosystem: Environmental > Terrestrial > Soil > Temperate...
GACTTCGGAGTCGGATACGGCATCCAGGGAGGCTTGAACGCGCCGACTTGCACCATTATTGCGAGCCAGTCATCTCCTGCCCAATCGTCCGTGACCTTTCCGTTGGCTAGTTTGTAGAGGTCCACGCCATCCCAGCGAAGGTGCTTACCGGTCGCGGGAATTCCTAGGAGATTGCCCTTGTGGGTCCCTTCGACTACGACCCTGAGGACGACTGTGTCGCCCTGAGCGATGGTCTCCTGGACGGTCAAGTGGAGGTCGGGTATCGCGCTGAACACTCCCTTGAACAGGCCGATCATGTTTTCGACCCCCTCAACGGTGCCTAGGGCTCCTCCGTGCCACTTTCCGTTCTTTGCGAAGAAATCGCCAATCCTATCCGCATTATGTTGGTTGAAGACGCCTTCGACCAGTTGATTGATTATCTTGACATTAGACTCCGTCATTACATTGACTGTCATGCTGAGGCGGTGAAGCTAAGTCAGATAAAAACCGATCTCGCTTACGTGGAAATTCCTTTCCACCGTGGAAATTACTATCGAACTAACAAGTAATAGCACTACCAGGAAATCTTTTCTAAGAGAGAGATCAAGAAAAAACCTCGACCCTAATTGTTGAAACAAGAGGCAAAACTAGACGTTTGTCCCGTAAATGAAGTGCTAACCTTCCTCGGAAAATCCTACACGCTACCAATACTACATCGTCTCTACAATAGTTCGCCACTCCGATTCACTGAACTTCAAAACCTGCTGAGAGTTTCACCTAAGGTCCTTACATCTCGTCTGCAACAACTCGGGGAGCTCGGAGTCGTAGCCCGAAAGTCGTATGACGAAATTCCGCCGCGAGTAGAGTACGAGCTTTCAGCCAAGGGAGAAGATCTACTGCTCCGGATCCCGATTGATCTGAACGCCTCCACAGTAGCGATTCCTACTGAACCAGGCAAGATGTTTGACGAACTGCACGCCTGGTCGGAGAAGTACAACTTTGCCACTCAAAACATGAAAAAGAAAGAGAGCGCAACCTAGAAAGTACTAGCGTCAATCCTTTAGGTTCGTATCGGAAGACGCTCGCGATTCTGTGCGAGCCTCTGGCGGATTCCAGAGAATTCCCAATATGGCGCCTGCCGCACCTAAGAATAGCGCACTAGCCAGAACATAGAAACCTGCCCCAAATAGGACGAGCCAGTTCAGGAGGAACGACTCGAGGAACGTTACGAGAAAATAAAATGCGAGGCCGTATGCAGCGAGGACCAGGATTCCCCAAAACCGGTGACGAGCTCCGTCTAACAAGAGGGCAAGAGAGAATCCCAACCCGACCAATCCTGATGAGCCAACACCCACGTAGGGAAGAAAGATCGCGAAGCTTACCGGCGGCCCCAAAACGGGTTCAGCGAGGCGAAAGAATACTAGAGCAGCAATTGCGTAGAATATGAGCATAACGGCTCCCGCTATTGAGAGGAAAGCCGGCCAAACGATTCTGATCTCCAAGACCAAATACAGAAACGGCGTAACGGATTCTTAAGGGAAAAGGTGTAGATTCCAGCCACCGTATTCGGGAAGCTCTAGGCGACCTTAGGTTCGCGTTGAAAGTAATCTCGTGATATCTGCAAGCACAGTAACTCAACACTTAAGCACTATTAGTCGAGTGCCCGTGAGTATAGCCAGAGCGTTCCAGAGGTTAGTCTAGTGAGCAAAACGGCACGGGCAACACAGGACAGAATGAAGGCTGGAGGACACGTGCCGTTTGAAGAGTTTCCATTGAAGGAGGTAGATCTGCTCGTGCACGAGCTAGACAAGGTCAAACCCGCGGGATCGACTGTGATTGTGACTCCGATGGAGGACTCGCATCATTCGCCCTGTTTCAAGGAGATGATGGTGGTGATGGTTCACACTCCTGGCAATGATGATCAACCTGGCGAGATTCACTCTATATACCAATACTGTCCAGAGTGCAAGATCGCAGTCAGAGTGCTCTAGTCAACCAATCGCAACTCATGTGCGCCTTCCCTTCCTGATGACTATCTGATCTCCCTTCCTTATCCAAAGCAACCTCTCCTCACCGTACGGGCTGACCCTCAGCATCAATACTTGCTGAATGTGTCTGGGAATGGCAGCGGTCCCATTCTTTCTGAGCATGGTCTTTCTCCAATCCGACTGCGGAGTCCCCTTGGTGACGATCACGTCGTCTCCCACCGGAGTCCACAGCAGCTTAGACCTCTCACCCGGCTTCGGCTTCAGGCCCAGCGCTTCCATCACCTTCGCAGGGACCTGGGTCGTTCCACCCCTGTTCAGAATTGTCTCTGCTAGGAGGAGGTCTCTTGGCAAGTCGGTGTCTACTCGATGAAGATGGCGGGTCTGTATGGCTCCGCCGTCCGAGCGCGATCCTTAGGATCACTCACTCTCGTTTCTCCTTCTTGTCCGACTTGTATTTCGGCTTTGAATTCTCGGCTGAAAAACTCCTTAGCGTCCTCTAGTATCTTCGTCTCTTTCAACTCCAGTCCTACCCGCGAATTGCGGAGGTCTTCCTTCATTTGAGTCGCTTGCTTGATCGCTTTAGAGGCAAAATCAGCGGCCGGCTTTCCAATACTGCGAAGCTCGGCGTCGGACATTACCTCTCTGATGAAACTGCCTTGGTCGGTCTGACTTAGGACTGCTATGCCCAGAGCTTTCTGGTATATGCGCGATTTCCAAGGGGTAGCGGAATAGTACGTGATCCGTTTCGGGGTGAGACCTGTTGCTCTCAGGATTTCTGCAGTGTCATCCAGAGTCTGTCGGATGATCGACTCTGCTGCCTCTGCTGTACGATCGTGGAGACTCGCGTCGAATTCTGGCCAGTCTGCCTTTGCTACCATTCCTTTGTTGCCGAGACTCGCCCACATCTCTTCAGCCACGTGAGGCGCTAGAGGAGCGATCATTCTGGCTTTGAAGTCGTAGACCTGCTTCAGAACCGCGTCTCGACCATCCTGCTTCTTTCTTGGTCCTAGCCTGCGCTGATACCAAGCAGCATCGTTCTCGATTTGGTACAGTACAGTGTTAATGACCTCTCTCACCCGCAGTTTCTCCATAGCCGTCGTGGCAACTTGAGCGGCACTGTTCAGACGGCTCAGCATCCACTTGTCAAGAGTCGAAGGCTTACTCTGCCCCGATACTCTTCGTCGCCCCAACTTCCGAGACTGGACCACTAGATTTACCAGTCTCTCCTGAATCGTTGCTACTAGGGACTCGCTGAAGTCTGTGTCTTGATTCAGCTCTGCAGTAGACAGGACTCCGACTCGGAGAGGGTCGGCGCCGAACTTCGCGATTGCTTGCCTTAGCGGTATTATGTTCTCCAGTGACTTTGACATCTTAGCACGTTCCATCAGCACGAAACCGTTCGCGACTATTCCTTTGGGCCAGAGGTTCTTTGGAAAGAGTGCGGTGTGGTGGAAGATGTACATCGACAGGTGGTTTGAGACCAGGTCCTTTGCTGAGTGTCTCATGTCGACGGGGTAGAAGTAGGTGAACTCATTCCGTATCGCTTCCACTATTCTCTTGGAGATGCCAGTCTCGCGTGTTATTTCGTCTGCAGTGCCTTCGCCTAGGTAGATGTAGTTGAAGAACGAGTCAGGCAAATTATCTGGCGTTCTTTCGAACTTTTTGAAGCTGACCCAGTAGTTCGCTAGGTACTTTGCTAGGATGTAGTAGGCCATGTAGATTACAGAGTCAGATAGCGCTTCGATGATCCATTCGAGGTCCCAGGGCAGTCTGGTTCCTAGCCCAACTTTCCGTGCACAGGCTCGCTCTTTCAGCCAGTCGAGTGCGTAGTTGAACTCGTTTCGCCGTTCTTCGGGGAGAATCGTCATCTGCTCTAGGCAGAGATGCGCTTGTTTCTTCCAGTCTGGGTCTCCATAGTTGATGAACCATTGATTGTCAACTATGTGAACGACGACCCTAGTGCCGCATCGGCAGGTTATTGGTTTGTTCAGTATCTCGTAGAGCTTCGAAAGCCTTCCATCATTTGTCAGTTCCTGGATTATTTCCTGCCTCGCCTGCTCGACTGGCTTACCGACGTATGGTCTCGCGTTTTCGCTCATCATGCCGCCGTGGAACTCCTTCGAATAGAGGTTCTTCGTTGCCTCGGCTAGCCGCGGATCCTTCTGGTCAGTTATGGCATACTTCTTGACGATGTCAGCTGCAGGAGATTGAGAGAATCCTCCCAAGGTGATTACAGATATTGACTCGACCTTTCCAACCATTTCCTTGGCATCATCTGGGAGCGAGGGGCTGGTCTTCAGCTCAACTAACGCTTGGTAGTCGTAGGGCGCGTGTCCGGGCACTGACATGACGATTCCTGTGCCATTGTCGGCTTCCACGAATCGAGCGGGAAGGATTGGGATGATCTCTTGAGTTACTGGATTTGTCACGGTCTTCCAGAGCAGCTCTTTTCCGGAGAACTCACGCTCTACACTGGTCCTATGATTCTGGTGTGATAGGGTCGCAACAGCTTCCAGGCTCACGATCCATCGCTCCTCGTCTACTCGGGCCTGGACGTACTGGGCCTCAGGGTTTACCCAGAGATTCGTTACTCCGAAGACCGTCTCGGGGCGTAGGGTTGCTGTTGGATAGACTATCTCGTCTTGACGGAACTTGATGAGGCTTGACTCGCCGATCTCCGGCTCAACATCCCCTTGAGTGTCCACTGTCCCGACGGGATTCTCGTCATTAGGACACCAAGCGACGGGGTGTGTTCCCTTCGTTATGAGGCCGTGCTGGTTTAGCCATCGAAAGTGCCACTGGATGAATCTATTGTACAGATGGTCGATGGTTGTGAATTCTCGCCGCCAGTCGATCGAATACCCAATTTCGATCATGCCTTTCTTGATGTCGTTTCTGAAATACTCGGCCATCCACTTTGGCTCTTTCAGTCCCTCGAGCTTGGTCCTTGGAATGCGGTAGATTTCGGTAAACGTCTTGACGATTTCCGGATCGTTCTCGCGGAGCCGTTTAGCCATGGCGTATAGTGGTGTTCCTGTGTAGTGGAATCCCATCGGGTAAAGGGTGTTGTATCCACGCATTCGATGGAATCTGGCGTTAGCGTCGGCTATCGTGTATGTTCGGGCGTGGCCAATGTGCTGCGGCGAGTTAGGGTACGGATAGGCTGCAGTCACGAAGTATTTCGGGCGACGCGGGTCCGGATCCGTCTGGTCAACTTTTGCCCATGCCCATTTTTTTTGCCATTTCCGCTCTAGGACACGCCAGTTGAATTTGGCCAATGTCTATGCCACTTCTTTAGCGGTAACCATAGACAGTTGCCTCTGGATTGTCTCCTCTATGACTCGCATCGCTTCATCGGCTTGCTCTTTGAGAGGCCCTCCGCCAGTTGCAAAGAATTGTCTGCCTCCACCTCCGCCTCCGACTGCTTTGGCCGCTCCGGAGACTATCTCGCCCGCGTTGATGCCAGCGCTCACTGCCCCTTCCCCGGCAGCGGCGACGATCTGGACCCTGTCAGGCGAAACCTCGACTATGACCGCGACCATATTCTTGTCTGACTCTTTGAGCCGGTTCGCGATGTCGACCGCATCCATTCCCTTCAGCTTCGGACTCTTTGAGACTACAAGCATGATCGGACCCAGAACCTTGGCATTCTTCTGCAGTTGTCGTATGTGAGCTTCCAGCGTCTTGGCCGAATGCTTCTCCAACTCTTTCAATAGAGCATCCCTCTCGGCAACGAGTGCCTTTGCTAGTGTGGGAACTTGGTCGGGCGTGGTCTTCAAGAGCTGAGCCGTCGTGGTTAGTTCCTCGTTCTCGTCGCTGATCCGTTTGAGCGCGGGTATTCCGGCGGAGAAGGTTATTCGCTCGACCCCGTCCTGCAGTCTGTCTATCTTTTCGATTCTGAAGACTCCGAGTTCGCCCGTTCTCTTGACGTGTGTCCCTCCACAGGCTTCCGCGTCCCATCCGACAATTCTGACGACGCGTATCTTTCCGCCTGGAACTGCGCCTCCCTGGTAGAGCCTATAGCCGTATTTTGCCTCAGCCTTCTCTCGGGCCATCCAGTTGATTCTCACTGGTAGATCTCGGAGAATTGTTTGGTTTGCGAGTCGTTCGATCTTCTCTCTTTCTTTAGGAGTGATTTGTTGGTAGTGAGTGATATCAATGCGGCTGCTCTCAACTTCTTTTTGGGCTCCGGCCTGCCACACGTGTTCGCCTAGGACCCGTCTGGCTGATCCAAGCAAGACATGGGTCCCGGTGTGATGTCTCATCAGATTCTGCCGGCGCTGCCAGTCAATCTCTCCCTCCACAAGATCGACGCCCGGATCTATCGGTTGAGCCAGGTAGTGGACGATTCGATCACCATACTTCTGGACGTCTACCACCATCACCTTCTGGCCGGCGAACTTGAGCTCGCCATGATCAGCCAGTTGTCCGCCGCCTTGTGGATAGAATGCTGTTTGATCTAGGACTATGGCGTTTTCCGCGATTCTGCCGATTAGTTTCGCCTTGAATCTTGTCTTGTAGGGATTATCATAGTAGAGCGGTCGTGTCGGTGGGAAGTTGGCGAGTTTTGCTTCGATGTCTGCATCTGACGGTCCGTCTTCGTCGCTCTTGGCTGGTCGTGAGTGGCTCTCCGCCACGAGGGTTAGAAAGTTGTCCGGTATGTCAACTGCAACTCCGGTTTTCTCTGCCGCTTCCTTGACGATCTCTGCTGGCAGTCCCTGTGAATCGTAAAGCTGGACGAGTTGGTCTGTCGAAATATTCCGGACTCCTTTGCTTGCTAGGTCTTTGGATATCCGGACTACTACGTCGAGGCCTCGGCTGATCGTCTCCTGATACTTTTTCATCTCGTTCTCGATGCCTTCCATGATCTCGGATCTCATGTCCCGTAAGCTGCGGAAGTCGCCTCCCCAAAGTCTAATCTGGGCTTCGACGATCGATGGAAGATCCGAGAAGATCCCTAGCTGTCTGGCGAATCTTCCTGCGCGCCGAATAATCAACCTGGCCAAGTATCCTTCACCAACGTTCGACGGGACGACACCATCTGCCAGCAGGAAAGTGGCCGCTTTCGTGTGATCCGTTATCGCGTAAGCCGCCTCGAGCGAAGATAACACTGGTCGCAGAGCGTCTGGCGACGTGCCTGTTTGTTCGGAGACTGTTTGAATGTATGATTCTCTGTTCTTGTTTATTGACGCCCAGCCATGAATGCTCGAGGCTAGAGTGAACGCTCCGATTATCGACTCATCAACACTAATCTTCCCCAGTTCCATCACATGTTGAAGAACTGGGCCGTGGACGGCGTGGAATCCGCTTGGAGACCCTTGGGACAGCCATGACCATCGTTCAATTCCGTAACCAGTGTCTACGGTCCTGATTGGGAGTTGTATGAGCTGGTCTCCCTGGACCCTGTACTGCATGAAGACGAGGGTCCCGATCTCCAAGCCTCCGGTGATCGTCTCGAGGTCTGGTCCAGCGTTTCCGCCTCCCGACCAGAAGTGCTCCTTGTAGCTGACAGATTCGGACGGAACACCGAGAACTTCTGTCAACAGTTGATGGTGATACCGGACGCACTCGTCCTTCCAGTAGACCTCTTTCGTTGGATAGTTGAAAGCGTGAGCTCCTCCCATCTCGAAGATAGTCATGTGTCTTCCACCTGTCGGTCCGACGAGTTCGACGTCGGTGTATCGGATGCAGGGTTGGCTGATGACTAGAGGATTGGCGGGAGGGGGCATCGTTCCCTCGGTGACGTATGGCTGAAAGTCGTAGATTGAAGCGCCGACAAGGTAGACATCGTTTCTCCATCTCGCCACTATCGGGTAGGGCGGGATGCGAGTATGCCCATTGTCAGCGAAATAGTCCATGAACTGAATCCGCATCTCCGGCACCGTGTAACTTCTCTTCGTCGGCGGATTTCCGATGAAACTGTAGGGCGCGCAGGGCGCCTCTCCACAAGTCGTCTGGTTAGGATTCTGATTCCAAAAGTAGCTGCCGCATCTGGGACACTTTCGCCTCGTAAAGTTCTGTTGAGTAAAGAATGGAATTGCGAATTCTTCTGGGTTGATCTCCGGCAATTAGCGAGTCCCCTGGGCTTCGCCAGTACCGGGTAAAGAGTTTGGTATATCGACTAAGCTAGTAGAAGCAGTTTTCGAGAACGCCGTGCGGAGCTATACCGCAGACCTCCAGTCTATCCGAAGAGAGCGCCCAATCCTGCTAGGGCTTCCTCTTCCTTCTTCTTCTCGTCCTCGGCGGGCTTCTCGTCTTTCTTCTTGCCCTCTGCTGATGGTGCTGCTGGCGCGGCCGCTGGGGCCATCATCATTGAACTCGCAGACTTCAACGCATCGTCAATATTGACTTCCGACAGTGCAGCGACTAGGGCTTTGACTTGAGTCTCTTCGGCTTGTCCACCGGCCGCGGACACGATCTTCTTGACGTTCTCTTCATTCACGGGTTGTGCCCAGGAGTGGAGCAGTAACGCTGCGTAAACATATTTCATTGGCATCTTAGACTACTACCGCTTTCCTTGTGAGATTCGAGGGGAATGTTCCTGATACACTTAAGCATTTCCAGCACGACAACTCTTGTCCAATCCGGGCTAGGCGTTCTCTTGCTTCGGAATCTTCTGGTCCAAGACAGTCGCGTTCGTGACCGCTCTTTTCAGAACATACTCGATTGTGCCGGCTTCTAGGAAGCCTGCTTCTCCTGCTAGCGCAAGCGCCTCTCTCATTCCCTTTATGAGTATTCGAGGAGCGTTTTCAGGTACGATGTAGCCTGCCTCTGTAGAGAGGTTGAGGGCGTTGTTGATCCCCATCAGAAAGTCGTTCTTGTAGGCGGGTAGATCGAATGTCAGGTCTTCGCCTCGAAGGATTGATCCGTTGTCAAATGCGACGGCGAGGCTCAGTCCTGCCTCCATCGGCTTTAGTCCGAGCTTTGAGAGGACGGAGGCCATCTTGGCCGATATCTGATCGCCCTTACTAGCGACTACGGAGTCCTGCGCGACCCATATGCTTCCACCCTCAATCTTAGTCTTGACTCTAATCTCTCCAAACTCGCTGATAACTGGTCCCGGCGGAAGTCCGGTATTACCGGCAGGGATCATAATTTCACCTGTAGCAATGTCCCCTGCCTTCGCGGGTACTCGGACCTTGCTCTTGTCTAGTAGAATGATTAGCGAGTATGGGTTGAGCTCAGAGAAGAGGAGAATGTTTGATCCGGTTAGGTCTTTGACGAACTCTCCGAGTCTTCCATCCTTCTGGTCTGATAGTTCAACGGATTTGCGGAGTAGGTTGTTCTTGGCCACGATCATCGTGACCCGATTGCGCAAGCGTTTCCGTAGCTCGTGAATCTGGGAGGATCTTACCTTGGTCAGGTCGGCTGCGGCTATTACTGGATATTTTGATAAAAGACCCTGTATCTCTGTGAGCGATTCTTTCTTCCACTGGGCTATCTTGCGGGTTGACAGGGGTTATCAGACCTGTGTTGTTTCGACTTTTACGAGTGGTCCCATCGTGGTCTTGACCGCGACGGATTTGATGTTCTTCGCTCCCTTCTCTAGCTTAGCTTCTAATCGTGAGATTACTGTCTGAATATTCTGAACCAGCACATCGTCGGTCATGTCTTCGGTCCCTACCTTGGTCTGTATCACCGGCTGGTCTTTCATCTTCAACCGGACGTTTTTTCTCTGACGTTTCAGAACGTCGTCGATGGGCGCTGTCGGCGGGATCGGTGTAGGCATCTTGCCTCTCGGACCCAACATTTGGCCCAACGATTTGCCCACTTGAGGCATGAGGGGTGCTTCGGCGACGAAAAAGTCGTATTGCTGAGCAATCTTCCTGGCTTGCTTCTTATCGCGTCCCATTTTGTCCAGGTCTTCCTTGCCTATGACAATGTCCGCGCCAGCGTTCTTTGCCCGGACCGCTAGATCCCCGCCAGCGATGACTGCGACTTTCACCGTCTTGCTAGCCGCGGTTGGGAGTTCGAGTGACTCGTTTATCCTCTGTTCAGGTCTCTTCAGGTCAAGCTCTCGAAGTTTGATCGCTACTTCGACTGACTGGTTGAATTTTCGCTTCTCGGTCTTTCCCTTCATTTCGGCTATCGCTTTCGCGATGGCGTCTCGTGACACTGGCACCAGTCTCTACCTTCTATACTCCTTTCAGAGCCTTCTCGTATAGTCCC
>Ga0307479_10007379_pt1 | contig 10136 bp, 10 predicted proteins | sample atmos_gasesECM4C_FD_203743 | JGI IMG/M metagenome (GOLD analysis project Ga0307479, IMG submission 203743) | Hardwood forest soil microbial communities from Morgan-Monroe State Forest, Indiana, United States - atmos_gasesECM4C_515 | ecosystem: Environmental > Terrestrial > Soil > Temperate...
ATTTCACTGGCTTTGGCCCTGGGACGGATCCGTCCTCGATCACCGACTTCAAGGGCGTTGTCGGCGTCGCTGACGTCCAGGGGAACGGGACCGGAACGAATCCCGATGGCAGCACGGAGACGCTCCTCTTCGACACCGATATGCGCTTCATGAGCGGCGTCTACGTGGGCGTGGACGGAGAAGTCCACAAGGGTGCGTTCGTCTTTGTTTGACTCGACCTCTATAGAGGTCGGTACGACTTCCAGAATTTCACCACCCAGATCCATGATTTCGACCCCGGGATAGTGGACTACCCGGACGGGTTGTTCTGGACGCTGCCGCTTGCGTCCCCCGTCGAGACCAATCTCAGCGCCGGCCGAGCCCACATGAGCGCGAGGCACCTCACCGTCACCGACTTCCATGACATCCCGAACGCGCTGTTCCGCTTCGAAAATCCCGTCTCTTCAGCCGCGAGCTGCAGCATCGACATCCACTGGAGCGGCCCAATCACCAGCAGCGCGCCGGTCACGACACCCGGCTCTTCCGGAACGTTGTTCTTGAACAAGGCGACCATGACGTGGTCCGCGCGCAACGAGTCCGGCTTTCGTTTCGAATCGAATCCATCTCCCACGACGAGCGCCTTCGCCCAGTTAGGGCGCATCCGCAACGGGATCTTCAACGAGTCCGACGACGATTAGGCACTGAGGGCGCTCTCTCGAGTGCCCTCAGCCTTCTCTTAGGTCCTCTCGAAGACGACGAACGGAATCTCCCGGCTGGTCTTCTTCTGCTCGCCCTCGAAGTACGGAATGATGGTCGCCAGCCGACCCCGTTCCTCCTGGCGGGCGGTTCGCGCCCTCACCGGGATCTTGTCACCGCCAACCTCCAGCGTTGCTGTTGGATTCGCTCGTAAGTTGAGGTACCAGGCCGGATGCCTGGGGGCTCCATTGCCCGACGCGATCGCGACATATCGCTCTCCGTCATTGCGATAACCCAGCACCAACGTTCGCGGCTGGCCCGACTTCGCGCCCGTGGTTGTGAGCAGCAGGAGCTTGCTACCCGCCAGTGGCCCAGCAAGTCGGCCACCGTTGGCACGAAACTCCTCGATGACCTTCTGATTGAAGGCCTTCATGTCGGACGGAATTTGCGCAGGTCCGGGCCGCTGACTCGATGGCTGGGTACTCATGTGGTGGAGTTCGCCTCGGCTGGGATTTCCGCCTCGATCGATTCGCGAACCGATCGGATTAAGGCGGGTTCGCCGATGGCCGAGGTCGATCCAGCCTGGCGTAGGCGCTCGGCGGCAACCCCGGCCATATAACAGGCCAGTGGCGCGAAGCGCCGCTCCTTACTGTGGGCGGCCACTCGAGCTAGCTCGAGGATCTCATCGGCGACCTGCGGATCGAGGTTCGGCACCACGATCTCGGCGCCTTGTTCGCGGGCTGCATCGGCAAAGCGGAGGCTGAGGGCGTCAAACCATTCATTCATCTCAAAACCAACCTACACGATCACCAAGCCTCCTGTTGACACGCAGTTGGCTCATGCGTAGGCTGATTAGATCGACCGCAGCGACCTCATCCTGGCCCAGGGGTAATCAGGCAGATGGTGGCCAACAACCTGGACGATCTCAAGGTGCTCGCCTTCGACGTTTTCGGGACAGTGGTCGATTGGCGCACCGGAGTTATGACAGAAATGGCCACCATCGCACGGGAGCGGCGGCTCGAGGTCGACCCGGCCGAGTTTGCCGAAGCCTGGCGCTCGCGCGCCCGGCCCCTGATGGATCGGGTCTATCGAGGCCAGATGCCGTTTCAGGTACTCGATGGGCTGCACCGGACGGCGCTTGGCGAACTGGTGCCCCAGTTCTCGCTGCAGTCGCTCAACACGACCGACCTCGACCGGCTCGTGTGGGCCTGGCACCAGCTCCCGGCGTGGCCCGATGCCATCGCCGGCATGTCCCGGATGCGTTCGCGTTTCGTGCTGACCACACTCTCAAACGGTGGGATGGCGATGCTGGTCGACCTGGCCCGCGCCGCAAGCCTTCCCTTCGACTGCATCCTGTCGACCGAGCTGGTCAAGAGTTACAAGCCCGACCCACGGACCTACGACCTTGTACCGGGGCTGCTGGCGGTTCGTCCGGAGCAAGCCATGATGGTGGCCGCTCATCCCTACGACCTGGCCGCCGCCGCCGGGCAGGGGATGCGGACCGCCTTCGTGCACCGGCCGCACGAGTGGGGCAGCGGTAACGAGGAGCGACCCGATTTTCCGGTCGACATCGTGGCCGGCGACTTTCTCGACCTGGCGTCTCAGCTCGAAACGGCCCACGACCTCGCCGTCGCTTCTAACGAGCGGCGCTGACTATAATTATGGTCATGGCCGAGACGCTACCTCTCGCGACGGTGAAAGCCCGACTGTCTGAGATCATCGATCGCATCTCCAAGCAGCAAGATCGTGTCATTGTGACTCGCAATGGCCGGCCTGCCGCGGTTTTGCTGAGTCCTGACGACCTTGAGAGTCTTGAGGAGACCCTGGCCGTACTCTCAGATCCACAATTGCTCCGTCAGCTCCGGGAGGGAAGACGGGCTGCCGCCAGGGGAGACGTAGTGCCTTTGCAAGGGATCCGCACCAGGCGAAAACGGGCTGGCTAGCGGTTCACACGGACCCTGGCGTCTCATCGTCTCCGGTCCCGCGGCGCGGCGCCTCGACAAGCTTTCTGAGGGAGCGGCCGCATCGATCATCGAGACCTTCGCGGCAATCGCCGCTAACCCTCGGCGACTGGGTAAGCCGCTGAGATTTGAATTGGAGGGTCTCTGGTCGGCCCGACGGGGCCCCTACAGAATCATCTATGAAATCGACGATGAGACTCATCGCGTGATTGTCGTCGCCGTCGGACATCGCGCAGATGTCTATCGCGGGCGCTGAGCCGAAATTGTTCGTCGTTAGCTCGGGGGGAGAGGGGCGACGACTTCGATCTTGATCCGGTCCGGATCCTCGAAGAAGACAGCGTAGGTCCTGCGGCCCGATCGAGGTCCGCCGTAGAGCAGCGCAACGCCGCGTTCCCGTAGCTGGTTCGCCAGCGCGTCGACCTGCCGCTTCTCCGAAACGGCGAACGCCAGGTGATTCAGCCCGACGCGCTTGCGGTGATACGGCGGATCGAGATACTCGGGCTCCGCCTGGAGCAGAAAGACGGTGCTGTCGCCGTTGGTCCAGCTCCAACCGGTCGCCGACCTCGCAAACTCCTTGTGGCCAAGCGCCGTCAGGAACGATCCCCAGAACTGGCCGCTCCGAGCAAGGTCGGAGACATAGATGTCGAGGTGCTCGAGGCTGCCATCCTTCATCGCATCACCTTGTCTATCTGGGCCGCCAGCCAGCCGCGTCGCCAGCTTGCCTGACGCGCTTCGTAAAACGTTAGCGCAGCCTCGACTGCGACTCTGGCCTCCGCAGAACCGGTCCTGGCCCGCTGCCAGGCGAGTTCGTAGGCGAGCAGCAACCAGCCGTGCTGAAGGTAGTTGCTCGCGGCACTCGCAAAGGCCGCGTCGGCGGCTTGGGTGTCGCCATCGAGCAAGGCGGCGATGGCGCGTGCGTGATCGACCGCCGCCTGGTGAAGCGCCCCGCCCGCCGCGACGGCGGGGTCCTCGGTCCAAAGGGCCAGTGGCACGGGGTCGTCCGCGAGCAGCGCTGCCGGCAGCACAACGCGCGACGTCAGCGCGAATGTCTCGACGTCGAGCATGGCGGGTGGCCGCTTCTCGAGGATCGGCATCACGGTGGCGAGCACCTCGTCCGGCCGGTCCTCGGCGAGCAACAGATTCGATTCGTGCGCCGCCGCCGCTAACAACCCTCGCCAGGTCTCGCTCTTGCGCATCGATTCGGTCGCCTTGGACAGGGAGCGGCGTCCTGCGTCCGGGCCACCGACCTCAACCTCGATGGCCGCCGCGATTGGGCCGGCATCTGGATAGATGTCTGGGGCGTCCTCAGACCAGCGAGCGCGCACCTCGCTCCACATCGCCTGGGCCTGTGGCCAATTGCCGGTCAGCCAGTTGACCCAGACGACGCCGTAGCGAAACACCATCCCCTGCGGGATGGCGAGACGTTCCGCATAGGCGCGACCGGCTTGAATGATCTGTTCGCGCTGCGCCGCGTCCGAGTTCCGAGAGCTGCGAACGAGGACGTCGCGGTAGGCCTCGAGCACGCCGTCATCGTGAGCAATCGCCCGCTCCAGTTGTTCCCGGGCGTAGCGTTCGTCAGCTTCCTGCCAGCCGGGATGGTGCTGGTACTGACCCTGCTGCCTCAGCGCGCGCACCTCGATGTCCCGCGCACCGGCCCTCCGTGCTTCGCTGATGGCGCGATCGAGCCAGGCCGTCGCTCGATCATCTTCGAAGTAGAGATGCGCACGTCGGGCCAGCCCGGTTGCGATTCGCGCGAGTGCGGCGGGCTTTCCGAGCGGCTCGGCGGCGTCCCATGCGGCTTGCCAGGCCGCGTACTCCTCGCGGCCCCAGGGCATGGCAAAGGTGACGAGCAATGAGATCCGGGCCACGTCTTCCTGAGTGGCGACCGAGTGCGCCAGCTCGAGCGCCTCGCGATAGGTGGCCACCGCCTTGCGCACCCGCAGCAGCTGCGCGTAGGCGCGTCCCAATCCTTCCAGCGCCGCCATCCGATCGCGACCGGCGGACGTCGACCATTCGACGGCGTGTTCGTAGGCGCGAGCCGCCTCCTCAGGTGCGTGCAATCGCAGCGCCCGCTCCCCTGCTCGCATGGCAAACGGCAAAGCCCGCTCGTGCAGCCCAGCGGCCGCCAGGTGCTCCGCGATCTCTCCGGCCTGATCGGGCGCGGTTCCATACAGGCGTTCCATCGCCTCGCCAACCGCCCGATGAATGGCCCGGCGCTCCCGTGCCATCAAATCGCTCAAGACCGCCTCGCGCGTCAGGGCGTGCCGGAATGCCAGGCCATCACCCTCCTCCACCAGCAGATGTTGCTCGACGGCCGATCGAGCGCCCTCGAGTAGCGCGGCTTCATCAGCCATCAGCGGTTCGAGGATGTCGTAATTCGCCCGAACCCCGGTCACCGCGACATAGCCGAGCAGCCGCGCGCCATTGGTCCCGGCACGGGCGATCCGCGCCAGCACCGTGTCGGCGACCGAGGCGGGGACCACGCCGGCTTGCCCCGGCTGGTGCGTTTGCGCGAGTTCCTCGAGAAACAGTGGATTGCCTTCGGCCCGCTGACTGATCGCCGCCAGATCGGTGGCGGTTGCGTCCTTCAGCGTCGGGATTGCCTGGAGCAGTCGGAGCGCGCTGTCAGCCGTCAGTGACGTCAGAGCGAGCGTCGCGACGTCTGACCGGCGGCCGAGCGCGGCCAGGAACGGCCGCAGCCGATGCCGGCGATGCAGCTCGTCGCTGCGGTAGGTGCCAATCACCAGGTACGGCGTCGGCTCCGCCTCGGCGATCACGACCTGGAGCATCGCGAGCGTCGCCTCGTCCGCCCAGTGCAGATCCTCGATAACGAGCACGGTTGGGCGGGCGCGCCCGTACTGCCGCAAGACGCGCAGGAAGGCGCCGAACAAACGGTCGCGGTCCGGTCGTTGTTGCCCGGATGCGACGGCGTCGGGAACCAGCGCCAGCAACTCGGGCGCCACCCGCTGCAACGCCGCCTCGCCGTCGGGCTCGCGGACGATGCTGCGGATCATCGCGACGAATGGCTCATACGGCGGCGGGGCCTCCGACAGGCCACACTCGCCGTACAGGAGGATGGGCGGCGGCCCCGCTCCGATCAACGCCTCGCGCACCAGGCGGGATTTACCGATGCCCGCATCCCCGCCGATCAAGACCGTGCTTCCGGCGCCGTCGCCAAGCGCAGCCAGCCGCATACGCAGAAGCTCGACCTCGGGCTCGCGCCCGAGCAGCAGCGACGCTGACGTCGCGTAGCGAGGCGGCTGCGGAGCCGGAAGCAGCGTTCCCTCCATCAACGCCTGGCTGTCCGCCGGCGGCTCTCCACTCCACGCGACTTCGTAGATGTGGATCGGCTCGGACAGGCCTTTTAGCATCACCGCCCCCCGGTCCTGGAGCGGAAACGGAAGCCCGGTCCGGACCAGGCTGCGCACGACGTCGGAGATCAGCAACTGACCCGCGCCGGCGACCGCACCGATCCGCGCGGCGACGTTGACGGCTGCACCGATGTAATCGCCGTCCTGCGGCACCGGTTCGCCAGCATGGATGCCGATCCCAATTCGGAGCGGCAGATCGGCATTCGCGCTGGTGTGCGCACTGGCATCCGTCAGGATGGCCGCCCCGCAGGCGATCGCCTGCCGGGCCGAGGGAAACGCGACGAAAATGGCATCGCCTTCGACCTTGACCTCGGCCCCGGCGGACTCCCGGACCCGCTCGCGAATCAGCTTTCGATAGGCGGCGACCAGCGCGGCGGCGGCTTGATCGCCGCGCCGTTCAACGAAGCCGGTGTAATCGCGGAGGTCCGCGAAGAGAAAGCTTCGGGTGCCTTCGGGTAGCGGGCGGGGAGCAATGGACATTGCCGGTCCCCATCATGCCCCAAAATCCCCAGGGCTAGAATTTGAAATCCGGCTTATGACGGATTCCGAAACGCCCTCGAGTCGCGTCAATCTGCCCAAGCAGATGCACGAGATCATCCGGCTGCGCCACGAGATGAGCGCGAAACCGCCGGACCAGCGTCGCACCACCACGCGCGCCGTCGCTCGCATCCTCGACGACGTCCATCTCGAGGGTCGGATGGGCAAGTTCGTCGTCGAGTCCGATGAGCCCCTGGCGCGGGGCGGCACGGAGAAAGGCCCGTCGCCGTTGCAGTACCTGATGATGGGGACCGCGTTTTGACTGCTGACCCAGCTGGCGCGGTTCGCGCCACTCTACGAGGTGCCGATCGAGGACGCCTCGGCGGACGTCCGCGCGACCTTTAAGAACACCGAGAAATATGACGTCGACGACGCGCCCGCCTACTTCGAGGACGTCGTGATCGAGCTCGCGGTGGTCAGTCCCGCCGCTCCCGCGAATGTCCGCAAGCTGGTCACGCACGCCGAGCGAGGCTGTCACGCGGCCCAGTCGCTGCGGCATCCGATCCCGGTCCACTTGAACGCCACCCTCAACCAGCAACCTCTGCCTTAACGTCACGACCGCCGTGGAGGCGGGCCACGCCGTCGACCGTGACGCTCGAGCTCACACAGCCGAGCCACGGCCGCACGACGCCGCTCGTATTCGGCGTCTGAAAAATTGATCAGGCCAGGCGCTCTTTGAGCCAATCGGCCATCAGGGGCCGGTACTTATACGAGATGTTGTTGCAGACGTGGTTGCCGTCCGGGTACATCACGAGCGTCGCGTTCGGTGCTTCGCGGGCGATGCGCTCGGCCTGCGCCGGGGGAAAGAGGCGGTCGCGCGCACCGTGGATCACGAGCAGCGGTTGGGTGACCTTGTCCAGGACCCCCTCGAGATTGAGGGTGTACGCCTTCTGCTTTGCCTCGGCTTCATCCTTCGACTTCGTATAGAAGATGTAGCCGCCCCTGGTCAGCGGGTTCAACGCATCCCAGCAATCGCCGAGGTTGTACGGACCAGCCAGGCCGACCACGGCCTTGAGGCGCTTGTCGTACGCGGCGGCACGCGGTCCGTAGATCGCGCCCATACTGATGCCCATCAGCCCGATGCGTCCCAAATCGACATCGAGGCTGCGCTTTTCCAGATCGTCGAGCAGGGGCGTGATCACCGATTCCCAGTTGGGCCGGATGGCGAAATGCACCGAGTTCTCCGACTGGCCGGGGCCGTCGATCGTCAGGGTGGCCAGGCCGCGCCGCAGGAATGCCTCCTCGATCGCAAAGAGCTCCTCCTTCGAGGAGTCGAGCCCGGGGACGATGAGGATGAGCGGTGGCCGTCCCACGTCCTGGGGCCGGCGCAGGTGGCTCGGGATGATGCGGCCCTCGAAGGGGATCTCGAGCCGCTCCCCGCTCGGGTTGAGGTGCGGTAGCGCCCTGCGATAGACCGCGACCGACCGGTCGCGCAGCTCGGCATAGACGGCCAGGTCTTCGAACCACAGGAACTTGCCGAGGTGGAAGCACCACGACGCGCGCTGATACGCCTCCGTCGCCGAGATCGTCCGTCCATTCGCCTCGGCGTCGCGCCCGAGCGACTCGTGCACCTCGCCGACCGACCGCCAGTTTGGCCCCCAGTCGCGCCACTCGGTTGTCTTTCCCACGGTCTCGTCGAAGTCGTTGACGTCGACGCCGTTGGCGACGAAGCGCGGCCGCCAGTGATGGGCCGCCACCTGCACGCGGTTGGTCGTCTCGATACTCATATCACCGTCTCCCTTGCTCGAATGGCGTTTTGAAGGCTTGTGCCCAGGTCCTGGAGCAGAACCGCGGCGCAGTTGCGGCCCGGCAATCCAGACACCGACCCACCGGGATGCGTGCAGGCTCCGGTCTGATAGAGGCCTTCGACCGCCGTTCGATACGACGACCAGCCTTCCACTGGCCGGTACCAGCCGCTCTGGTCGGGCGTGCTGGCGCCCCCGTGGCAGGAACCGCGCCAGTTGGCGGGGTTACGCTGCTCCAGATCGAGCGGGCTGGCAACGGCGCGGCCGAGCACGATCGCGGGCGACAGATTCGTCGTCAGCCCCGAGACCGATTCGAACAGGCGGTCGGCGACCTCATCCTTGACGTCGTCCCAACGCTGCGGCCCGTCGACGAGCTCGTAGGGCAGAAAGCTGATCAGCTTGAAGGTGTGCTTGCCCGCCGGTGCGCGCGATGGATCGATCACCGTTGGCGTCAGCGCCAGCACCACGGGATCCTCGAGGTCGATGCGTCCGGCGCGAAAGGCCTCGAGCATGCGGGCCAGCGAGGCGAGCGACTCGAGCCCGCCCATGGTGACGCTCGCCATCGGGCCGGCTTCAGTCTTGAATCGCGGCGGCTCGCTCAGCGCGTAGTGCGCGGCGAACATCGTCACGCTCGGCTTCCAGCGGGCGATCCCGGCGGAATATGCCTCCCCCAGGTGCGCCTCGCCGACGATCTCCGGGAGTTGGCGAATATGGATCGACGACACGACCGCCTTCGACGCCCCGTAGGTCGACCCGTCCGCGGTGACGACGCCGGTCGCCCGCCCACGCTCGACCACAATCCTGGTGACCGTCTTGGACGTAAGGATGGTCCCGCCGTTCTCTTCGATGACCCGCGCCAGCGCCAGCGGTAAGCGGATCGACCCGCCTTCGGGCAGGATCCAGCTGAAGCGCTGACGGCCGGCGACCAGCGAGAAGGCGAGCGTGCCGGTTTCCGGCTCGTCGAGCGGGTGCAGCGTCATGAACGCGATCCAGGCGAAGAAGGCGCGCACGTGCTCCTCCTTGAAGCGCTCGTTGATGATGTCGAGCGCGCTGGCCCGCCGGATCCGGACGCCGAGCTCCCCGAGGGGACCGGCCTGCGTCCGGGCGAGCACCTCCGCCGGTGGACGCGGCGGATGCTCCCGCTCATCGTTGACGATCGGCGCCAACCCCTGCCAGTCGTTGAGCAAGGTCCGGTACGCCTGCGCATCCCCTTCCGAAAACCGCGCCAGCTCGGCGCAGGTGCGGTCGAGGTCGCGCCACATCGTGATGCTGCGGCCGTCGTGGAAGGGCATGGTAAAGACCGGGTCCGGGTACAGGTAGCGCAGGCCGTAACGATCGAGCTGCAGCTCGTTGTCGCGCATCAGGGGATTGCTCTGGATCAGGTTGTGCGCCGTGGCACAGGGATCGTGGATGAAGCCGGGCAGCGTCAGCTGCTCGCAGGTGGTGTCGCCGCCGATACGGTCGGCGCCCTCCAGCACCAGCACCTTGAAGCCCGCGCGCGCCGCGTAGGCCGCGGTCAGCAGGCTGTTGTGACCGGCGCCGGCAACCACGATGTCCCAGCTCGTCATGCGGTGGCGCCGAGGTAGAGCCGGCCGATCTCGGGGTTGTTGAGCACCTCGGGCCCCGGCCCTTCCAACCGGATTCGTCCGCTTTCCATCACCACGCCGTGGGTGGCGAGGCCCAGGCCCGATCGGGCGTTCTGCTCCACCAGCAAAATTGTCCGACCCGCCTGGTTCATGGCGCGGATGGTGTCGAAGACGATGGTGCGCGTCTTCGGATCGAGACCCATCGATGGCTCATCCAGTATCACCAGCGCCGGGTCCAGCATCAACGCCCGCGCGAACTCG
>Ga0307479_10007381_pt1 | contig 10133 bp, 5 predicted proteins | sample atmos_gasesECM4C_FD_203743 | JGI IMG/M metagenome (GOLD analysis project Ga0307479, IMG submission 203743) | Hardwood forest soil microbial communities from Morgan-Monroe State Forest, Indiana, United States - atmos_gasesECM4C_515 | ecosystem: Environmental > Terrestrial > Soil > Temperate...
GGCAACGATCTCCACTGCGTGATCCCGATCTCATTCACCCAGGCTGCGCTCGGCGCCGAAATCAAGGTGCTCACGCTCGAAGGCGAACAGATTTTGAAGGTTCCCGAGGGCACGCAATCCGGGACGACGTTCCGTATCAAGAACAAGGGCGTGCCGGTGCTGCAAGGCCGCGGGAAAGGCGACCTGTTCGTGGAAGTCCGATCGCAGACGCCGACCAAGCTCACGAAGCGCCAGCGTGAACTGCTGCAGGAACTCGACGGCCTTACTCGCATCGAGAACAAGCCCCAGCGTTCCACCCTGGTCGAGAAAATGAAGGACATCTTCGGATAGCGACGGTCTCGAGGTCGCCGCGTCCTCATCATGACTCGCCGCCGGTGGATCGCCGACGAAGTTTCCGGGAGCCGTGCAGCCCTCGTCGGATCCCACGCCGCTCATCTGGCAATTGTCCTCCGCGCTCGCATAGGACAGCGCTTCGAGGTCGCAAGTGGCGGAGCAATCCGGTCCGGGCAGATTACGTCGGTTTCACCGGAACGTGTCGAATTCGAACTGGGTGAAGAAATTCCCGCCGCAGCAATCCCAAATATCACTCTATTGCTCGCGGTATTCAAGTTTGACCGCATGGAATGGGCGGTGGAGAAATGCGCTGAGCTGGGGGTTGGCCGCATCATCCCGGTGATCGCTCGTCGCACGGATGTCCATTTGCAACGTGCCGCTGATAAACGCGTGGAACGCTGGCGTCGGCTGGGTCAACAGGCATCCGAGCAATCCCGCCGCACTGCCCTGGTCATTCTCGACAAGCCGATGAGGCTGCAAGACGTTGTGCCGCTGACAGCGCCCACGCGTATCGTCCTGGCTGGGTCCGAGCGTGGAGTCATGCTGAAGGACGCTCTGCAGTCGCACTCACCCGATGAGGACCTTCTCCTCGCAGTCGGGCCCGAAGGGGGCTGGACCGAGGATGAGCTCAACATGTTTGCTCAAGCCGGTTGGACGTCGGCCTCCCTGGGCAGCACCATCTTGCGGGCCGAAACCGCCGCGATTGCGGCGACTGCCATTGCTATTTCAGAGCTGTCCTGACCCACCGGATTCGCACAGAACATCCACACCGTCCTCTGTTATGCTCCGGTCAATGGTTTCTGTGAAGTCCACCTCTCGTACCTTGCCCATCACTCCTGACGAACGCCAGCGCGAAGCCATTGAGCACGTAAACGGCCCCATGCTGGTGGTCGCGGGCGCGGGCACAGGGAAGACCACCGTCCTCACTCGCCGGATCGCCTCGCTCATCCGGGAAGGGCATGCGTGGCCGAGAGAAATGCTCGCTCTCACCTATACCGACAATGCCGCCAAAGAAATGCGCGAGCGGGTGCAGGCAGAGCTGCGCGGCACCGACGTCTCCGGCCTGCGCGCCATGACCTTTCATGCTTATTGCAATGAGTTGCTAAAGAGCAATGAACGGGGTTTCGGTGTCCTGGACGATAAGGATCTCTGGATCTTCCTGCGCAAGCGGATCCGCGAGCTTGGTCTCAGCTACTTCGTGCGCGCCGCCAATGTCACGCAGTTTCTCGACGATCTTTTGGATTTCATCCGCCGCTGTCACGACGAACTCGTCGGCCCGCAAAAATACTCCGAGTACGTTCAGAAGCTCGACTGCAGGCAACTGCCGATTCCGCGGGTGACCAGGTCGAAGGACCTGGGCACGGTTACCGACGAAGAAATCGTGGGACGCTGTCATGAAATTTCCTCGGTGTTCGCTACCGTCGAACGAATGTTGCGGGAGGAGAACCTGGGCACTTTCAGCCACATGATTACGCGCGCCTACGAACTCCTTCAGGAAAATTCCGCCCTGCTGGACCGGGAACGCGAGCGTGCTCGTTTCATACTGGTGGATGAGTTCCAGGATGCGAATTTTGCGCAGATCAAGATTCTCTCTGCGCTTGCGGGCCAGAATCGGAACGTGTTCGCGGTGGGCGATCCCGACCAGGCCATTTATCGCTTTCGCGGAGCCTCAAGTGCGGCCTTCGGCCTCTTTCACCGGCACTTCCCGGGCGCGCGCCTGGTTGTGTTGGGAAAGAATCAGCGCTCCACCACACCCATTCTGCGATGTGCTTTTGCTCTCATCGACAAGAATCCTGCTGTCTTCTCAGGAATCCAGGCTGAGCCGGAATTTTCCTATCAGCGTGTACCGCTGCAGTCGGCTCGCGAGGAGAGGGCGGCGCAAGAAGGCAAGCTACTGCCCAGTGTCCCGGTGGAGGTCGTACCCCTGAGCGCTCGCGACTTCGAGTGCGTGGATATCGTGGCTGCGATCGACGAGAAACGGCGTCAGGCTCGCGGCCGCTGGAGCGACTTTGCCGTCCTGTATCGCTCGCATTTTCATCGCGACGAGATCGCGCGCGAGCTGGGTGAGAAGCGAATCCCGTTCACCATCGAGAACATGGACGTGCTCGATACGCCCGAGGTGCGCGACCTGCTGTCTTGCCTGGGTGCGGTCGATTCAACCGCCGATGCAGCCTGTCTCCTGCGCGTCGCGGCCCTGCCTCGGTTCAAAATTGATCCGGAGAAGGTGCGGGCCGCCATGCGCGCCATTCCGCGCGAGCAACCGGCGGGCCCGCCCGCCACCCTGGCAGTACTGTTGCGGGACATCGAGGGTGGTCCTGCCGTCCTCGAAGAACTGCGCCAGGTGCGCGAGAAAATTGCGACCGGCGACGCGACCACGATTGCCGCACTCGACATCCTGCTCCGCAATTTCGAGTTCGATCGAAGCTCCCCGCCGCTGCAAGCGCTCTTGAAATTCGTCGCCGACTGGCAGAAGAAACCGCTTACCAGGACTGGCGAAGTCGGAGAGTTCCTCGAGTATCTCCAGTATTTCCGCGAAGCGCGAGGAGCGGTTTGCCTGCAATCCGACGATCAGGACGCTGTCCGCCTCATGACCGCGCATGCGGCCAAGGGGCTCGAGTTCGCCCACGTGTTCATTATCCGGGCCACGTCTAACTCCTTTCCGGCGACTTACCGGGAGCCGCTCGTCGAATTTCCCCAAGATCTCCGCGACGAGGACTCCATGACGGAGGGCGACGGCCGGGCCCTGCATGACCAGGAGGAGCGTCGTCTGTTTTACGTAGCCATGACTAGGGCGCGCGATTCGTTGACTCTCTATGGCAAGCAGGGCGCCGGCAAGGACAAAACGCCTCCCGGCTTGACGCGGGAATTGTTGAGGCATCCAGGATTGAGGTCGTGGGTAGTCCAACGCGCGGCCCGGGAATTTCAAACCGACCTCTTCGGACATGCGGCGCCTCCGCCGGCGTTCATCTCGCGTACCGCGGAATGGCTTGCGATGCCGCCTGCGTTTCCGCTGAATCGGTTGAGTGCGACCGCCGTGGAGAGCTACGAGGTATGCCCCCTGCAATTCAAGCTTGAACGGGAGTGGAGGATTCCACGAGATGTTCCGGCGGCCATGCACTTCGGTGCGTCCATGCACCGCGTGCTCAAGACGTACTTCGATTCTGTCCGACTGGAACGACCCTTTTCCGAGCAGGAATTGCTGGACTTGTTCATAGCGGATTTCCGGCAAGCTGCAGTCGACGATTCCTACCAGCGGGAACTCTACGAGAAGCAGGGAATCGAGCAACTCCGGGACTTTTTGAACGTCCTCCTCCGCTCGGAGGGGCCCAGGGTACTTCATACCGAAGAACATTTCGAGATGCGTGTCGGGAATGCGACAGTGGCGGGACGGATCGATCGTATCGATGATCTCGGCAACGGCCGCGTCGCCATCGTGGACTACAAAACTGGAAAGGCCCGGGCCCAGGAAGACGCGGATGACAGCCTGCAGCTCTCGATCTATGCGATCGCGGCGCGTGAGAAATGGGGCTACGAGGCCGAGCGCCTGATCTTCTACAACCTGCACGAAAATAGCGCAGTCGCTACCACCCGCCACAAGCTGCAACTGGAAGAAGCGAAGTCCAAGGTGGTGGATGTCGCAGATCGAATCGCTGCCGGGGAGTTCGACGCGAAACCCGGATACCACTGCCGTTTTTGTCCCTACCGGAATCTTTGTCCCGCAACGGAAAAGCCCGTGTACGCCGCGCCCGCGAAGCAAGCGGCTACCCACTAGACAGGTTTACCGGTTCGATCATCGCAGGGTAGTTGTGATTGAAAGCGAGGCGATGTGCGTCGAATATCAGCGGGGGCAAAAGAGACAGCGCAGCGTAAAAAACTTAGGGGACGCTTTTGGCGTCCCCCATTTGCCTTTGTTTCAAAGCCGACTTCTAGTGTTTCTTTTTCTTCTTAGCTGCCTTCTTCTTGGTTGCCATTGATCTATTCTCCCTTTCCATTTGTTCATGGACTATGCAACGGTCTTCAGTTGCAACTATTGGAATGTATAGAGTCAATGAAAATTGATGTCAAGAGAAAAATGGTGTTGCGTGCGGGGTCGAGGGCCGCACTAAAGTCACCGCAGGTCACCTCGCGATCAAAAATGCTCGAGCATCACTTCATCCTCTGTGTTCCGAGCACCGATGAATGCAGGTGATCACGCACTCCAACTTTTCGCGATGCACGAGCGCTTCTGTGAAGCATGGCAAGCCTCAGCGGGATGCGAGCGGCTTCCAATTTTCCGTTCTTCAGCGCCGCACACATCTATAATGAAGAAATAGAAATCGTGAAGGAGCAGATATATGGCGGGTTTGAACGATGTGGTCATCGTTTCGGGGTGCCGGACTCCGGTTGGAAAATTCCAAGGGAGCCTGTCGGATTTCACGGCGCCGCAGTTGGGTGCGATGGTGGTGCGCGAAGCGGTGAAGCGCGCCAACATCGATCCAAAGCAAGTCGACGAGTGCATCATGGGCAACGTGGTCAGCGCGGGCCTTGGTCAAAACCCGGCGCGCCAGGCCGCTCTCTTCGGGGGACTGGCACCTGAGGTAGGTGCCATGACAATCAACAAGGTATGCGGCTCCGGACTGAAAGCTGTTGCGCTCGCCGCGCAGGCGATCCAGACCGGGAACAGTTCGATCGTGGTCGCCGGCGGTATGGAGTCGATGACTAATGCCCCTTACCTCCTGCCGCAGGCTCGCAAAGGATATCGCCTGGGCAATGCCACCATTGTCGACTCCATGGTCCACGATGGACTCTGGGATATCTATAACGACTACCACATGGGCATCACTGGCGAGAATGTAGCCGAGAAGTACGGCATCACGCGAGAGGAGCAGGATGAGTTTGCGTTGAACTCGCATCGGAAGGCAGTCGCGGCGATCAAGGAATGCCGCTTCAAAGCGCAAGTCGTCCCGGTTGAACTGCCTGCGAAGAAAAAGGGCGCCGCGCCGGTGATCTTCGACAAAGACGAGGGTCCGCGCGAGGACACGACCATCGAGGTGCTGCGCTCGCTGAAACCCGCTTTCAAGAAGGATGGCACGGTGACTGCCGGCAATGCACCCGGTGTAAATGACGGGGCGGCCGCCGTAGTGGTTACCAGTGCGCAACGCGCCAGAGATTTCGGCGCGCAGCCTATGGTCCGCATCGTGGCGCAGGCCACCAGCGGCATTGAGCCCAAGTGGGTGATGATGGCTCCCGTGAGTGCCGTCCGCAAGATCTGGGAGAAGACTGGCTGGAAGAAAGATGAAGTCGATCTCTACGAATTGAACGAAGCCTTTTCCGTGCAAGCCCTGGGTGTAATCCGTGAACTCGGACTCGACATGAACAAGGTCAATGTGAATGGTGGTGCAGTGGCGATCGGGCATCCCATTGGCGCCAGCGGCGCCCGCGTCCTGGTCACCCTGATTTACGAGATGATCCGCCGCGATGTGCACCGCGGCCTTGCCGCCCTCTGCCTGGGCGGCGGCAACGCGGTGGCGATGGCAGTCGAACGCTGAGGGGGTACAGGCGGGCGAGGATGCCAGACGCTCCCATCTGCCTCGCGATCACACAACAAAGCCGCCGCTCACTTTCAGCGACTCGCCTGTGATCCAGTTTGACTCTGGAGAACAAAGGAAGAACACGACCTGGGCGACTTCATCGGCGGGAAGCGCCGGTTACCAGCGCAGTGTGACCCGTCAGCATCGACATACTGCGGATGGTCTCTATAACGGGGAAGCTCAGGCGGTCCGCATCATCGGCAGCGTGACCGTGAACGCGGCGCCGCCGCCCGGCGCTGAAGAGGCTTCAATATTTCCGTTGTGCTCTTTCAGCACCGCCTTGCAGATACTCAAGCCTAGCCCTGTGCCGCGGCCGGGGCGCTTGGTCGTATAAAAGGGATCGAAGATATTGGGCAAGATATCGGGTGCGATGCCGGGCCCATCGTCCTGAAACGTCACGAACACACTCCTGTCCGCCTTACTCAGGCGAATGCGCAATGTGCCCTTGTCGCGCGCCTCGCGAATGGCCTGCTCAGCATTCAGGATAAGGTTCAGGAAGACCTGCATAAGCTGATGCGGGTCGCCCATGACCTGAGGCAGGTTTTGTTCCTTGAGAAAGTCGACGGTGATGTTGTTCTTGCGCAAAGAGTAGGCATGCAGGTGCCAGGTGCGCTCGACGAGCTCGTTCAGATCGACCTGGCTCTTTCCGGGCGCCGGGGGCCGAGAGAAGTACATGAGATTCTGCACAATCTCGGTGGCACGGCGCGCTTGCTGCTGCAAGATCGAGAGCTGCCGATTGCGTCCGTCGTCCTTCTCCCCCTCTTTCAGGAGATCGCTCATGCCCAGAATGGCGGTCAAGGGATTGTTGAGCTCGTGGGCGAATCCACCAATCATCTGGCCCATGGCAGCGAGGCGCTCGCTCTGGATGATCTGCTGCTCTAACTTCTTTTCTACCGTGATATCGCGCACCGAAATAATGACGCCGCTGAGTTTGTTCTCGGTGTCAAAGAGCTGGCTGGCGGAAGCGCGCATGGTCCGCCAACTCCCATCCCGGTGAAGCGCGCCGTATTCTGACGACGCGAACAGCTGTTTTCCGGAGGCGACGTCCCGATAGAGCTGGAGGAATTCCGGCGAATGATCCTGCAGGTCTTCGATTTTCTTTCCGACAAGCTCCTCCGGGCGGTAGCCCAGCAAATCGCGAATCCGCGAACTGGCGAAGCTGTAGCGCTCATTGAGATCCACAACCAGGATCAGGTCCGGGAAGCTTTCCAGGAGCTTCTGGCGGAACTGCTCCTGCTGCCGGAGCTGGATCTCCATCGTTCGCTTTTCGGTAATGTCAGTGAGCGTGCCCTGGTACCGGACGATTGCGCCGTTCACGTCCCACACGGCCCGTGACGTGTCGAGGCATACCGCGGCGGTCCCGTCCCGCCGTCGTAGCGTAACCTCGCGAGTGCGGACCCCGCCGCGGTCGTCGGCGCCGCGTCCGAGCACCGGGATTTGCGCTGAATCGAAATTCAAGCTGTTCGGCTCGAGCGCAAGCAGCTCTTCTTTGCTGCCATAGCCCAGCATGGCGACCAGTGCGGGGTTCACATCCAGGAGCTTTCCCTCAGGCGTGCTGAAGTACACTCCCTCCTGGAGTGTCTCAAAAAGCTCGGTGAAGCGTTTCTCTTTCTCGCGCTCCTCGGTTACGTCGTGGGCCAGGATGCTTGCCCCCACCACCTCGTCCGCTTTGACGATGGCATTGAGCACGCAATCGAAATAAAGAACGCGCGAGCTGTTCTTGAGCTTGACCGGAACCACACCTGACCAGCGCCGCCGTTCCAGAAACCGTCCCAGGCCCGTCTCGATGTCGCCACGGGAAGGCGCTTCACAAAACTCGTCGAACTTGTGGCCCACAATCTCGGGATACGACACGCGAAGCAGGTCCGACAGGCGCCGATTCACGGTTCGGAGTGTGCCGTCCAGAGAAACCGCGCACGCCACATCATCGAAGGAATCGATCAGTTCCTTGAAGCTCCGCTGCGAGCGGAGGATTACCTGGCTGAGTTGGTCGAGTTGATCTTCCGATGGGGTCACCCCCACCCGGTCCTGCAAGTCTTTCAACAAAACCTGCAGCTCGGAGACCTCTCTCCTGCGCCCATATGCATACGCTGCGAACAGCACAGAGAGAAACAGCAGCCCGGGTGCAATGGCGCCCAGGTGGTAGGGAATGGACTGGAGACGCTCCCAGACAAGGACGGCAAGGGCAACCGCCAACAGCACCATGAACAGTAAAGCGAGCCGCCACAACCGGGTTTCTTCCTGCTCCAGATGGCCCGGGGGACGCTGCGAACGCGGGGAACGATTCTCTTCCGCAGCCATAAAAAATTCTCCCGGACTCTGCCGCAATACCAGTCTGCAGAATCGGGGATCTGGTTCATCGTAGAGCACATAGAGGAAAGTGAACAGCGTTCGCTGTTGGAAGTCTTGGTACGCGTTTACAGTCCGTGCATTTCAACTCGCCGGCAAGCCGGCACGTTGCCGCGGTACAGGGAAGTTTTGCCAACTGTCACGCACTCCAGTGACCACAGTCACCTTTGGTCGGATGGACGTGCGCCTAGGCTGAAGCAGGGGTTCGTGGACGGCGTGTGCTTGCCGGCCACGAACTGTCTGAGCATGCTCTACAAGACCTTCAGCGCCGCGGTTTATGGCATCGACGCCAACATCATCGAAGTGGAGGTGGATGTTTCCGGCATCAAGACGCCCGAGGATCATTTCCACACCGTTGGACTTCCGGATGCTGCGGTGCGCGAAAGCCGCGACCGGGTTCGTTCGGCGCTTCGCAATTGCGGCTACGACATTCCCGCCACCCACATCACTGTCAATCTCGCTCCGGCCGACATTCGCAAGGAGGGTTCCGGCTTCGATCTCCCGATGGCACTCGGCATTCTGGGCGCCTACGGCGGCCTCAACAAAAAAGAGCTTCTCGACTGCGTGTTCGTGGGCGAGCTGTCTCTGGATGGAGGGATCCGGGGCATTCGTGGGACCCTGCCCATCGCGATCGAAGCCCGCAGCAAGAAGCTCAAGCGGCTTGTCGTCCCCGAGGTAAATGCCCGCGAAGCAGCGATGGTCAGCGGCGTCGATGTGTATCCGGTGAAGTCCCTGATCGACGTGATTCATTTCGTGAATACCGGCAATGGAATTCAGCCGATGAAGATCGACGGCGGCACGCTTCTCGGCGAGGCCGAGCATTACTCCGTCGACTTCAAAGACGTACGCGGCCAGCAGACTGCCAAGAGGGCCCTGGAAATCGCCTGTGCCGGGGGACATAACATCCTCATGATCGGCCCTCCTGGTTCAGGCAAGACAATGCTCGCCAAACGTATGCCTACCATCCTGCCGCCTTTCACCTTTGAAGAGGCGCTTGAGACCACGAAGATCCACAGCGTGGCCGGTGTGCTGGACTCCAGGGCCGGTCTGGTGGGGGTTCGCCCCTTTCGTTCTCCCCATCACACCATCTCCGATGCTGGCCTGATCGGGGGCGGTGCCGTACCTCGGCCCGGGGAAGTCTCCCTCGCACACAACGGTGTGCTTTTCCTGGATGAGCTCCCCGAATTCCCCCGCAACGTGCTTGAAGTGATGCGCCAGCCCTTGGAAGACGGGACGGTCTGTATTGCGCGCGCCGCCATGTCGCTCACCTTTCCGGCGCGCTTCATGCTCGCGACCGCCATGAACCCGTGCCCCTGCGGCTTCCACAACGATCGTAACCGCGATTGCCGTTGCACGCAGCCGATGATCCAGCGCTACATCGCGAAGATTTCCGGTCCGCTGATGGACCGCATTGACATTCACATCGATGTCCCGGCCGTGAACTACAAGGAAATGAGGTCCACCACGGTGCCCGAGGGATCGGCGGAGATTCGGCAACGAGTGATTCGCGCCCGCCAGACCCAACTGGAGCGACTGGCGGCCAGCCGTCAACGGATCTACTGCAATGCCCAGATGTCCTCCAGCCAGGTGCGCACTTTCTGCGAACTCAACTCGGACTGCGAGCGTCTGCTGGAGCGCGCGATGACGCAACAAGGGCTCAGCGCGCGTGCTCACGACCGCATCCTGAAGGTCGCCCGTACCATTGCCGACCTCGAAGCAGTTCCTGCTATTCAGCCCAAACACATCGCCGAGGCCATTCAGTACCGCACCCTGGATCGGACTTATTGGGCTTAGTTTCGTTCTTATTGGGCAGGGATGAGTCTCATCTGAAATTCCCGCTAGCTGGAAGTCCCGAACAAAATCAAAAGCAACCACGAAGGG
>Ga0307479_10007382_pt1 | contig 10131 bp, 7 predicted proteins | sample atmos_gasesECM4C_FD_203743 | JGI IMG/M metagenome (GOLD analysis project Ga0307479, IMG submission 203743) | Hardwood forest soil microbial communities from Morgan-Monroe State Forest, Indiana, United States - atmos_gasesECM4C_515 | ecosystem: Environmental > Terrestrial > Soil > Temperate...
CCGGGGAGGGCGAAGGCGTTCACTTCGTCCGAATCGATCACTTTGATCGTGAAAGGAACCCGCGCGTCTGAGTTGCGGACCAGGTTTTGCCCCACGCGATTGACGTATTCGGTGACGACCGGATCATCGATTAGCTTGGACGATTTTTCCACTTCCTGGGCGAGCTGCTTGCCAAGGGCGATCTCTTTCTCCAAGGAATAAAAGTTGACGCCCTTGCCGACGTTGCGGTTCCCGATGGCCTCAACGTCCTCTTTTGAATTCTTGGGATTGACCGTGTCCGGCTGGGCAATCGGCGCATCCTGTCTTGTCTGAGTCGGTTGGGTTGCAGAGGGCTTCGAAGGATCCTGGGTCGGCGGGGGGCTCTGCGGCACAGCCACCGTCGAACATGCCACCAACACGCTTAAAAGAGCCAGTCCCGAAGCCTTACCCAGAACGGTTACCATGGCAGCCACCTCAACCTAACAGGGATTATACACTACATCCCCAACCAGCCAGTTTAAACCTTCGTCCACTATGATGTGCTCGCCACCCGGAAGGTTTCCTTCCCCCGCGCGAAATTAGCCGTCGCGCGGAAAGCCAGGTAGCGGGTCCGGGCCTTACCAGCCGCGCATAAGGTCATCCTGAGTCGCCTGCAGCGAAATCAGGTGCCTCCGCCCACCGACGAAACGCTGGAGCCGGAGCTGAGATGACGTACCGATGCCGAAACTGCACCCGGGAAGGAACAGGTTGACACTCCTCCGCAGCCCCTCTACATTCAAAGCCTGCCCTATGAGCGTCTCCAAGATTCAGATAGGCCAGCTCTGGAAGAAAGACGGTACCACCGACATCTACCTGGTGACGCGGATTTACTCGGAAGCGCTCACTACCATGGTCATTCTGCGAAAATCCGGCGCCGAGGGGGAAGCGCATACTCGGGTCCGAGTGGAACGCACTCCCAAGGGCCAAATCATCCCTGGTTTCTCTCCCGCCATGGAGGACGAGAAACCCTAGCGGCCGTGGGCCTGCTAAATCGAACGCACATCCATGTTCACGACATCTTCGACCTTCATGAGCTCTTTTTGCAAAAAAGCCTCGCCATACTTGACCCCGATCATATGGCCGTAATGCCGCGCTAATTGGTTCATCTCTTCTTCTAGGCGGTCGATCGCCAGGAAGACCATGCTCTTCACTTCACCCTTTTTTGCGCGAAACTGTGAACCAAAAGTCAGAATCGCGCGGCGCCGCTGTTCGTACTGCGCAGTAATGTCCACCACAAAGGTGGGCCTCACCGGCGCATAGGCCGTCGAATACAAAATCTTGAACGGCCGGTGCGGCTCGCCCTTGAGCCGCAACTGCTTCAACCCCGCGAGGAAGCAGCCCTCATAGCCTAACGCGGACGCATGGTAATGATCGGGATGCCGCGCCTCCCAATAGGGCAGGATAACTGTTTTCGGCTTAAGCTCGCGAATCACCGACGCCAGCCGCAGCTTGTGCTGCCGGAGAGGCTGCACGTCCGAGTCCGGCACGCCGAGCGTCTCGCGCCACTTCACGCCGAGCAGCTTGGCGGCCTTCGCCGCTTCTTTCGCCCGCAATTCAGGTGTCCCTCGCGTTCCCATCTCGCCTGCGGTCAAGTCCAGAATGCCGGTCTTGTAGCCTTCCTGCGCCATCTTCAAAAGCGTTCCGCCGCAGGTCAGCTCCACGTCGTCCGGGTGCGCCGCAATCGCCAGCAAGTCCAGTTTCATTCTTGCTCTCCTTGGCACGCCAATTCTAACAGGGCTAACCAGCGATACGGGAATGCCACGCTCACGGGGATGTGTTACCTTTCGGAGCGCAAACATGCCGGATTCAGCGCCAACGCATCAGATGGAATCCCTGAGTGGCAGGGTCGTGCTCATTACCGGCTCTGCCAAACGCCTCGGGCGCGCCGTAGCTCTGCACCTTGCCGAAGAAGGCGCCGACGTCGTCATCCACTACCGTTCTTCTCGTGCCGAAGCTGCCGAGGCAGTCGCGCAAATCGAAAAACTCGGACGTCGTTCCGTTGCTCTGCAAGCCGATCTAACCAGCGTTTCCGAAATCAAGCGCCTTTTCAACGATACGTCCAAATTCTTTGGTCGCCTCGACGTCCTGGTCAACAGCGCCGCCAACTTCCTGCGCACGAAATTCGAAACTACCACTGAAGAAATCTGGGACGCTTCCCTCGATTCCAACTTAAAAGCGCCTTTCTTTTGCGTCCAGGCCGCCGTTCCTCTCCTGAAGCAGTCCGGTCGTGGTGTGATCATCAATTTTTCCGATGTCGGCGGCTTGCTCGCCTGGCCCGGCTACATCCCGCATTGCATCTCCAAGGCCGGCGTCATTATGCTGACGCGTTGTCTGGCGAAGGCGCTGGCCCCTGAGATTCGTGTGAACGCCATAGCGCCAGGCACCATCAGTATGCCGGGCGATCCGCCCGAAATGGAAGCCGACTTCATCAAACGTGCGCCCCTCCATCGCTCGGGCAAACCCTCCGATGTCGCCGCCGCCGTTTCTTTTCTCATTCATTCTGACTTTATGACCGGCCAAGTGCTTGTCCTCGATGGCGGCCGCACTCTCTAGCAGCGAAAGCTCCAGTCCTCCCGTGCACGGATTGGCCGGTCGGTGTATTCTAGTGCGTTGAGGGGCCAACCGCAGTTATGGATAACGAAACATCAACCCAACACCACGGCCTGGACGACGTAGAAGTCCAGGAATGGCTCGAATCGCTGGATTCCGTCCTGGAATCGAGCGGCCCCGAAGTCGCCGCCGAAATTCTCGAGCGCCTTCGTGCGCACGCCACCGTTGAGGGGATCGACCTTCCGTTCACCGCCAACACTCCTTACGCCAACACCATTCCTGTCCGGCTGGAGCCGCTTTTCCCCGGCGACCAGGAGCTTGAGCGCCGCATCAAGAGCCTCATTCGTTGGAACGCCCTGGCCATGGTCGTTCGCGCCAACCGCGTCGAACACAATATTGGCGGTCACATTTCCACTTACGCCTCCGCCGCCACGCTCTATGAAGTCGGCTTCAATCATTTTTTCCGCGCGCGCACCGAAGAATTCGAAGGCGACACGGTTTACTTCCAGGGTCATGCTGCTCCCGGCATTTACGCGCGCGCCTTTCTCGAAGGCCGCCTCTCCGCACAGCGACTCGAAAACTTCCGCCGTGAACTAAAACCCGGCGGCGGTCTGTCTTCCTATCCGCACCCCTGGCTCATGCCGGACTTCTGGGAATTCCCGACCGTCTCCATGGGGCTCAGTCCGTTGATGGCCATCTATCAGGCGCGCTTCAATCGCTACCTGGAAGATCGCGGCCTCAAGCCGGTCACCGATTCCAAGGTCTGGGCGTTTATCGGCGATGGCGAAACCGACGAGCCCGAATCGCTTGGCGCCATAACACTCGCCTCGCGCGAGAGGCTCGACAACCTCATTTTCGTGGTCAATTGCAACCTGCAGCGCCTCGATGGCCCCGTCCGCGGCAATGGCCAGATTATTCAAGAACTCGAATCGGCCTTCCGCGGCGCGCGCTGGAACGTCATCAAGGTTCTTTGGGGCAGCGAATGGGATCCCATTCTTGAGCGCGACACCGAAGGTCTGCTCGTCAAGCGCATGGGCGAACTTGTGGACGGTGAATACCAGAAGCTGGTCGTTTCTTCCGGCGCGTATGTCCGCGAACATTTCTTCGGCAGCGATCCCCGGCTTCTGCAGCTGGTCAAGCCGCTTCCCGATGAAGCGCTGCGCCGTTTGCGCCTGGGTGGTCACGATCCGCGCAAGGTTTACGCCGCGTACAAGGCGGCGGTCGAACACAAAGGCTCGCCGACCGTAATTCTGGCGCGCACCATCAAGGGCTACGGCCTCGGTGAAGCGGGCGAAGGCAAAAACGTCACGCACCAGCAGAAGAAGCTCAACGAAGACGAGCTGCGCGAATTTCGTTCGCGTTTCGGGATTCCTCTCAGCGACGAAGACTGCATCGAGGTCCCGTTCTACCGTCCAGCGGAGGACAGCGTCGAGATTCAGTATCTGCGAGCGCGGCGTGAGGCGCTCGGGGGTTACGTTCCGAAGCGCAGCGTCCGTTCTAAGCCCATTGCCGCCGACCATGACGAATTATTCAAGGAATTTTTTGAAGGCAGCGAGGGCAGGGAAGTCTCAACGACCATGGCTTTCGTCGGCATGTTGCGCAAGCTGCTCAAGGATCCGGAGATCGGAAAGCTTATCGTTCCTATCGTGCCGGACGAAGCGCGCACCTTCGGCATGGAATCACTCTTCCGCACCGTGGGCATTTATTCGAGCATTGGCCAGAAGTACGAACCGGTGGACGTAAACACCCTCCTTTATTACAAGGAAGCGAAAGACGGGCAGGTCCTGGAGGAAGGCATCACCGAAGCCGGCTCCATGGCATCGTTCATCGCCGCGGGCACGGCTTACGCCACGCATGGCATCAATACGATCCCTTTCTTTATCTACTATTCGATGTTTGGCTTCCAACGCATCGGCGACTTCATCTGGGCCGCGGCAGACATGCGCACGCGCGGCTTCCTGCTCGGGGGTACTGCGGGACGCACGACGCTTTCCGGCGAAGGCTTGCAGCACCAGGATGGCAATAGTCACGTTCTCGCTTTGCCCGTTCCGAATGTGAAGGCCTACGATCCCGCCTTCGCTTACGAGATTGCCGTCATCATCCAGGACGGTATCCGCCGCATGTACAAGGAGGGCGAAAGCATCTTCTATTACCTCACCGTCATGAACGAGCCCTATGCCATGCCGCCCATGCCGGGCAATGTGAAAGACGGCATCCTAAAGGGCATGTACCGTTTTCGGGCTGCGGCAAATCCGAAGGCCAAGCTCCGCGCGCAACTCTTTGGGAGCGGCGCGATTCTCAATGAAGCGCTCCGCGCGCAGGAAATCCTCGAAGGAAAATACGGCGTGGCCGCCGACGTCTGGAGCGTCACGAGTTACAAAGGGCTGTACACGGACGGCAACGAAGCCGAACGCTGGAACCGTTTGCACCCGGGCGAAAAGCCGCGCGTGCCGTATGTCACCCAATGCCTCGCGGACGCCCCCGGAGTGCTTATCGCTGCTTCCGACTACCTGAAGACCTTGCCCAACATCGTGAGTAAGTGGATGCCGCGCCGCCTGGCCGGGCTGGGCACCGATGGCTTCGGCCGCAGCGAAAGCCGGGCCTCGTTGCGCGACTTCTTCGAGGTGGACGCGCGGTTTATCACCATCGCCACGCTGCATGAGCTTTTTGCGGATGGAAAGATCGAGCGTTCCATCCTCGGCAAAGCCATTAAGGATCTCGGCATCAATCCGGACAAAGCAAATCCGGTCGTTTCTTAGGCCTCGGGTGGGACGGGTAATCCTGTCCGTCCTTCTTGCTCTCGTTCCAGAATCTCCCCTGGCTTGATCCGGCCCGTCGCCAGGTTCGCGACGAGATGCGCGTTCGCTGCCAGAAAATCATATTCGCCGAGTTCTCGGGGCAAGACCCAGGCAATCCTTTCGAATTTCTCCGGCCTCGCATGAGGTTCAGCAATGGCCGCCGCATAAAATTGAATCTCGAGCATCTCCTGCTGGCCTGCGTACTGATGTTTCACGCTCCCGAGGGGAACGCTTCGAATCAGCGTCACTCCCAGCTCCTCTCGCAATTCACGCGCTAGTGCCTCTTGCGGACGCTCGCCTTCTTCCACTTTTCCGCCGGGGAATTCCCACTTCAGTGGCGAGGTATCCTCTCGCCGCCGCTGACCGATGAGCAAACGCCGGTCTTCACGCTCAATCACCGCCGCAACGACCAATCTCATGCTCTTCCCCTCTTGACCGAGTGGGTTGTTGACAAAATGGGTCGGCTTTGTGGGTCGCGGCTTTGGCCGCGACATATCCTCTGTATTTATTTCAGGGGTTTTAACCCCTGAGGAACTTCACACTAGATTTTCGGCTCTTTCTATGTATCTCGTAAGAGCCGAAATAATTCACGGGCACCATTTGTGAGCGGCGGCCCCGGTGTGTTCAATAGCTCGTCGCGCACGACGTAGACGCGCTTCTCGCGCACCGCGGGCACGTTTTGCCAGGCTTTCACCGCGTAAGTCTGCCGCGGGTCTGCCTTATCGCCCGTTGCCGCCCAGGCCAGGACGATCACCTCGGGGCGTCCCTCCGCGACTTGCTCTTCGCTCACTTTCTCCCCCGCAGGAACCACTATTTCTCCCCCACAAATCGTCACGAGTTCCGCCACCCAGGGCGGGGAACTGATTCGCGGATTCGGCCACGCCTCGCAGTACACCGGAATGCGGCGGTTCGTGCCGCGCGTCTTATCCGCGATTCGCGCAAACTCTTTCCGCATTCTCTCCACGACTCGCTCCGCTGCTTGAACACGGCCTACGATTCCGCCCAGCAGCCGGATATCGTTCTCAATGTCAGCCAGCGTCCGGGGGTTCAGTGCCAGAAAATTCAGCGGCTGTTCCAGCAGCTTGGCCACGGTCTCCTGGTTGAAGGGAACCGAACCAATCACCAGTGTCGGTTTTAGAGCAAGGATGTCTTCGATCGCCTCCATCCGCCAGCAATCCCCCAGCTTCGGCAATTCGCCGACCGCGGCCACATCCGCGCACCACTTCGTCACGCCAACGAGCGAGCGTTTGGCTCCGATCGCGCACAGGATGGAAGTGGCGCTCGGCGCCAGCGACACTATCCTCAGCTTCTTCCTGCCCTTTCTCTTTTTCATGAGCGGTCAGCCAGAATACCAGACGCCTATGTCGGCGCGAGTTCGCCGCTACTGCAGCTTTGCGTACTCGGCCTTGGCTTCTTTCAGGATGGGGACGTCGGGGTCGGCGTCTTTCCAGAGCGCAAAGAAATCCTGGTAAGAGGCTCTTGCTTTCGCAGTGTCACCTTGAAGCGCGTAGGCGCGCCCCACGCCTAGCCGAGCCAGCGAATACCGTAGACTGAACGGAGCAATGCCGCGATGGTCAAGGATTTTCTGATACTCCGCAGCTGCCTTCACCCCATCTCGCGCTTTCAGGAAGGCTTCGCCGCGAATGTACGTGGGCCAGTATTTGGCGCCGCTCGGGGGCCCACCCCATTCGTAGGGCGCGGCTGACTCGAGCCGCGCAATCGCCTCGGCCGGTTGGTGGCGCTGGATATCGCTGGTGGCTTGCGCTACCGGCAGCCAAACCTGGTTGAGAATAGTATCGAACGGCCATTCCTTGGCAAGGTCGCCGATAAGCTTCTGGGATTGTGCGGCGTCGCCTCCTCGTGCGAACACATAGGCCGCGATGGATCGCGAATCCCGGTTGTCGGAAAGAGCGAGCGCTGCAGTCATTGCCTGGCGCGCCTCTTTCAAAAAACCCAACTCCGAATCACAGGTTGCCTCGTCTGCCAGCGCGTCGGCCGCGAACTCCTTGTAGTCCTGGATTTTCGCCGCGTCGGCGGAACGAGCGTAGCTTGCCCTGGCCTTCTTTATTCTTCCCTGGGCGCACTCGCCATTCCCTTTCAGAACCAGCACCACCGGTTCTTGAGGCTTTCCCTGCCCGCGTTCCACTTCCTGTCGCATGGCGGCTTCATCGCCGCGGATAAACGCCAGAGCGTAGAGCGTGACGTAGATCGTCCACGGCTCCGCTTTTTGCGCGATGGCTTGGTCCGCAACGGCCTTCGCTTCGTCGTAGCGGCCCAGAAACTGGTAACCGCTCGCCAAATTCTGGTAGGCGTACCGGTCCTTCGGATCAAGCCGAATCGCTTCGCTGGCATTGGCTACTGCCTTTTCGTGCTGCCCCGTCGCCTCATAGTTGAGCGCCAGATTGTCTCGTGGAACGCCGTCACGTGGATAAGTCTGTTTCCATTGCTCGTAGATCTCGATGCCTTTTTCGAGCTGTCTCCTGCCGGTATCGTAGTAGTGGGAAGAAATATAGAACTTCTCCCGTTCGCTTGCCCTTTCTCGCACATCAAATGCTCTTTGAATATAGGCGACGGCACTGTGGCTATCGCCCTCATTGTTATAGGCAATTCCCAGCGTGGCCAGCGCCATCGCGAAATTCGGGTCCAATTCGATGGCCCGCTTCAGATTCGGAATCGCTCCGCGGTCGTCAAACTTCTGGTGTGCGGCCTGTCCAAGGCTGAAAGCCTGCAAAGCCTCCAGCGACGACGTAGTCGCCGTCTCCAGTGGTGTGGCGAACTTCTGAACCGAACCGATTGACTCGCCCAACTTTCCCCGCAAGCTGGAAGCAGCTCTGTCCAGCGATTTGAGCACCTGCTCTTTGTCATCGGCCTCGACCTGTTCGCGCGCGAGCGAATCACCCGTCTGTGCGTTGACTGCTCCGACGGTGATCACATAGTGGCTGCCCAGGCTGGCTATGGAACCTGTGAGCATGGCCTTCACGCCCTCGCGGAGGCAAATCTCCTTGGCCACGTCGCTCGTGATGCGCTCGCCGCTAGGACGCCCCATGTAACGCAGCGCTTCTTGAATCCGCGACTCGGGAACCAAGTTCAGGTAGGGCGACTGCTCCAGCTGCACCGCCAATGCTTGCTTCAGGGTTCCGTCGAATACGGAATCTCCCGTTGTGTTGACGAAATCGGTGAGCAGGATGGAATCCTTTTCGGTCAGTGCGTGTGCTTTGGTGGAGCGCCAGTAGAGAACGGCGGTGACAACGGCCACCAAAAGCACCGCCGCCGGAATCAAGAGTCTCCAGTCGCGCGTTATGGGCCTTTTCAACGGTGTGGATGACACAGCGGAAGGTGCAGCGGTTTGACTCGCAGAAACCTGCGCTTGAGCTGTCGAAGAGGCGACAATGGATGGAGCGTCAGATTCTTCCGGCAAACTGTGCTGCGCGGTCCGTCCGGAGTCAGTATCGCGCTTTAGCCGCTGCAAGTCCGCGCGCATGTCCGCAGCGTGCTGGTAGCGCAGGCTGCGGTCCTTCTCCAGCGCCTTGTTGACGACTTCTTCCAACCGCTGCGGCAGGTCCGGGTTGAGCCTCACCGGGGCGACGGGCGCTTTGTGCAGAATCGAATCGAATATGGCTGCCGAGGTTTCTCCGCGGAAGGGCAGCTTGCCCGTCACCATTTCGTACAGCACAGTGCCAAACGAGAACAGATCGCTGCGCGCATCCAATTCTTTACCCAGGGATTGTTCCGGCGACATGTAAGCCACCGTGCCCAGGGCCGTTCCCGGACTGGTGAGGTGCTCGTGACTCGCCTGGACCGTGGCCTCCAATGAAGCGAAGTCTGGTTGCGCTGCCCGATCAACGGAAACCTTTGCCAAACCAAAATCGAGGATTTTCGCGTGCCCGCGTCGCGTCACAAAGATGTTCGCCGGCTTGATGTCCCGATGGATAATCCCTTCGGCATGAGCGGCATCGAGGGCATCGGCGACTTCGATGGAGAGCGCAAGCGCAGCATCGAGATCCATCGGCCGGCCCATGATGGCATGCTTGAGCGTCATGCCGTCGAGAAATTCCATTACGATGTAGGCCTGTCCATCCTGCTCGCCGATATCGTGAATAGTGCAGATGTTGGGATGATTCAGGGCTGACGCGGCCTTCGCTTCGCGCCGGAAACGGCTCAAAGCTTGCGGGTCTTTGGCTACTTCGTCCGGCAGAAACTTGAGCGCGACAAAGCGATCTAATCGCGTGTCCTGGGCCTTGTACACGACGCCCATGCCACCGCCGCCGAGCCTCTCGATGACGCGGTAATGGGAGATGGTTTGGCCAACCATGCTGGCATGTTAGGGGTGTCGCACTAGCCAAGTCAACGTGTGCAGGTGCGCGGAGATGGAATCGATGCATTGACTCCGGCGTGCGATTTGTGTTGCACTTCGTCCCTCATCAAGGAGAAATTCTCATGCGCTTTCTTCGGCTTCCGTTGTTGCTGTTCGTGGCGTTGCCTCTGGCGGCGCAGAATCCACCCGCGAAGGCGGAGGTCGTTCGCTACCACGCCGCCATTGACGCCGTGAAATACGTCTACTGCGTGGCGCCGCCCGTTGCGCGGCTTCGCCCGGGCAACATTCTCGAAGCGAACTCCCTCGACTGCTTCGGCAACGCCATCAAGAAACCCGGCGACACGCTCGCTCTCTCGAAGGGCGATAATCCACTAACTGGGCCGTTTTTCGTTGAAGGCGCCGAGCCGGGTGACACGCTCGCCGTGCACATTCTCGATTTGCAAGTGGACG
>Ga0307479_10007383_pt1 | contig 10130 bp, 8 predicted proteins | sample atmos_gasesECM4C_FD_203743 | JGI IMG/M metagenome (GOLD analysis project Ga0307479, IMG submission 203743) | Hardwood forest soil microbial communities from Morgan-Monroe State Forest, Indiana, United States - atmos_gasesECM4C_515 | ecosystem: Environmental > Terrestrial > Soil > Temperate...
ATCCTGCGCGTTTGCCAGTCGATCATCGCGCGGCAAGGCGAATTTCTTGATCAAGGTCCCGATGCACTGAAGCCCATGATGATCAAGGAAGTCGCCGAGGAAGTCGGCGTGCATCCCTCGACGGTCAGCCGCGCCGTGGCCAGCAAGTACGCGCACACTTCGCAAGGCGTGCTGGAATTGCGTTCCTTCTTCAGCGAATCGGTGAACGGCCCGGAAGGCAGCGGCATGTCGCTGCTCACCCTCAAGCGTCTGGTCAAGAAAATGATCGAGGAAGAAGACGGCACCAAGCCGCTCACCGACGATCAAATCGCCAAAAAGCTCGACGACGGCGGCATTCACGTCACGCGCCGCACGGTTGCAAAATATCGCGAAGATATGCGCATCCCCAGCACCCACCAGCGCCGGGTAAAAAACTGAGCGGCCGCACCCTGTGAAACTGCCAGCGCGACGCCAAGCCCGCCAGCTCGTCATTCTTACTGGACTTTCCGGCTCAGGAAAAAGCACCGTGCTCCATGCCTTCGAAGACATGGGTTTCTACTGCGTCGACAACCTTCCGGTGGATCTGATTCCCATTTTTGCGGAGCTGCACTCCGCCGGCGAAGGCGATTTTGCGCGCGCGGCATTGCTGGTAGACGCGCGCGAGGGCGCACAGCTCGAAAAATTGCCGCCGCTTCTCAAACACCTGCGCAAAGATCATCCCATCACTCTGGTGTTCATCGATGCCAGCGAAGACTCGCTCCTGCGCCGCTACAGCGAGACACGCCGCCCGCACCCGCTGGGCAAGGATGTCTCCGTGCGCGAGAGCCTGCGCCAGGAGCGCTCGATGATGGAGCACATCCACAAACTTGCGGACGTGGTCATCGACACTTCGCAATTCAACGTGCACGAGCTTCGCCATTTCGTCACCGAGCGCTTCAAGAATCCCGACAAGCGCCCTATGCTCGTTTCCGTCGTGAGCTTTGGTTATCGCTACGGCGTGCCCACCGATGCCGATTTGGTTTTCGATGTCCGCTTCTTGCCCAATCCCCATTTCGTTCCGCGGCTACGGCGTTTCACCGGCAAGGATCCGAAAGTTCGGCGCTATATCCGCTCGTTCCCGCAGACCGGCGAGTTTCTCAAACGCATCGAGGGTTTGCTTGTTTATTTGATCCCGCATTACATCCAGGAAGGGAAAAGTTATCTCACCATCGCGTTCGGATGTACCGGAGGCAAGCACCGTTCGGTGATGCTCGGCGAAGCGGTAAGGAAGTCGCTGGAGAAGCACGATTATTCCGCAAAAGTAATCCACCGCGACATCGACAAATAAACCGATTCTTGCCGCGTCGCAGGGACATGCACGCTCTCCAAAACTTGACACACCGCCGCACGGCGAATAGCGTACCAAGTGCACAGCCCGGGGGACCCAGAAGCGTGGCTTCGTTGTTCTCACCACAATTAAAAAGGCTTTTCAGCTACGTGCGGCCATACACGCTCCGCCTGGCTGTTGGCGTCGTTCTTGTGGCTTTCGTGGCCATCGCCGACGGCCTCGTCGCTTTCATGGCGCGCATCGCGTGGGACTACGTGCTGACTCCCACGGCCCCCAGCACTCAGCTCCCGCTTTTCACTATTCCCGGCGGCCGCACAATCTACCTCAATCAGTTTTTCCCTGCGCGCATTCACCACGTCTGGGCCGTCTTCAGCATCACGCTCATGGTCATTTTCGTTTCCAAAGGCATCGCCGAATACTTCGGCGTAACGGAAATTCAGTACGCCGGGCACGCCGCCATCACCAATCTCCGCAACCAGGTCTACGCAAAAATCATTCGCCAGCCCATCGGATTTTTTCAGCACCACCCCGCGGGGCGTGTGCTCTCGGCGGTGATCAACGACATCGAGAAGACCCGCATAGCGCTCTCCGAATATCTCTCCGACCTCTTTCAAAAAAGTTTTACGCTCATTGTCTTTCTCGCCGTGATGTTTTACATCGACTGGAAGATGACGCTCGCCGTCGGCGTCGTGCTTCCGCTGGTCGTTCTTCCCGTCGGAAAATTCGGAAGAAAGATCCGCCATTCCGCGGAAAGCAGCCAGAGCCGCCTCGGCGAGCTCAGCCAGATTTTGCAGGAGACGGTGAGCGGCAATCGCGTCGTGAAGGCCTTCGGCATGGAGGATTTCGAGATCCGCAAATTCCGCGATGCCTCGCGCCGCTTGCTGCGCGACAGTATGCGCTGGGTGCGCGCCGCGGTAGCCACCGCGCCACTGATGGATTTGCTCGGCGCCGTCGTCATCCCCCTCCTTCTTCTCTACGCGCGCGACCGGATCAAAGCTCATCAGATGACGCCCGGCATTTTCCTGGCCTTTCTCTACGCCATGTTCAACGCCTACATGCCGCTGAAGCGCATCGGCCAGGTGTATCAACAGTTTCAGTATGCCCAGGGTGCCAGCGCGCAGGTCTTTTCTTATTTGGATCAACAGGAAGAGCGGAGCGAGCAACCCGGCGCGCCGCCGCTGCTGCCCTTCACGCGCGAAATCGAATTTGACGACGTGAGCTTTTCCTACGGCCGCGACGCCGCCGTGATCTTGCAGGACATTCGCCTTCGCGCCCGCCGCGGGGAAGTGATCGCCTTGGTCGGCTCGAGCGGCGCGGGGAAAACCACTTTGGTCAATCTGCTGCCGCGCTTCTACGAAACCACCTCCGGCTCCATTCGCATCGACGGCGTGGACATCAGCGGCGTCACCATCAAATCCCTGCGCGAGCAGATTGCCATGGTCACTCAGGAAAATATATTGTTCCACGATACGGTGTGGAACAACATCAGCTACGGCTTGTCAAATGTTTCCGAGCAACATGTCATCGACGCCGCGAAAGCGGCCCTGGCCCACGATTTCATTATGGAATTGCCGCAGCGCTACCACACGGTGATCGGCGAACGCGGCACTCGCCTCAGTGGCGGCCAGCGCCAGCGCATCGCCATCGCCCGCGCCATTCTGAAAAATTCTCCCATCCTGATTCTCGACGAAGCCACCTCTGAACTCGATGCCGAGTCAGAGATGAACGTGCAGCGCGCGCTGGGCAATCTCATGATTGGCCGCACCACCTTTGTCATTGCCCACCGTCTCGCCACCATTCGCCGCGCCGATATGATTCTCGTGCTGGAAGACGGCCAAATTCGCGAGCGCGGAACGCACTCTGAATTGATGGCTCGCGGTGGAACGTACGCCCGCCTGCATGACTTGCAATTTGCCGACGACGACGTGTTGGCGCCGGCGCAAAACATTCAGCAAAATAGCTCCCGGGCGAGTGAACCCTTATGAGCCAGAAGGCTTCTGCACATGCAGGCCAAGCTGCTGTGAATAAAGCAGAATGCGTGTCCATGACCGGCTACGCACAAGCGCGCGGCGAGCAAAACGGCTGGGCCATTCGCGTCAGCGTGAAAAGCGTCAACCACCGTTTTCTGGACGTGCGCTTCCGATTGCCCGAAGGCTTCGACGTTTACGAGCTGCGCCTGCGCCAGATCGTGCGCGAACGAATCCACCGCGGCCATATCGACGTCAACGTCAACGTGCAGCCAGGAGCGGCCGTCCCCGTCCAGGTGAACCGCGACCTGCTGCAAGCCTATGCGCAATCTGCTGAAGAGCTCCGCCGCCAGTTGGGCAGTGACGCCGGCCTCGACGTTGTATCTCTGTTGCGTTTGCCCGGTGTAATCGGGGGCCTCGCGCCACCGCTGCCGGAAACCGACGAAGACCAGGACCAGCTTGGCAAAGCGCTGGACGCGTGCTTGCGCGAAGCGCTGCTCAAGCTCGATGACATGCGCCATGCCGAAGGCCGCCACCTCGCGGAGGAATTGCGCACGCGCGTGGCGCGCATCGGCCAGCAGACTGACCAGGTCCGCGATCTCGCCAGGGCATTGACGCCCGCTTTCGCGCGGCGTCTGCAAACGCGCCTCAAAGAATTGTTGAACGGAACCGGCATCGAGCCCGCGCGCCTGGCCCAGGAAGCCGCATTGCTCGCCGAGCGCAGCGACATCAGCGAAGAACTCGACCGTCTGCGCAGCCACCTGCAACAGTTTGCGAAACTTCTCGATGGCGCCGGCGAACTCGGCAAGAAATTGGATTTTCTGCTGCAGGAGATGCACCGCGAAGCCAACACCATGCTCTCGAAAACGCCCGGCGTAGAGAGCGAAGCGCTGGCCATCACCGGTTTGTCGCTGGAAATTCGCGCCGAGATCGAAAAGTTGCGCGAACAGGTGCAGAACATCGAATGACTGCGGCGAACGAGATTGCACCTCTGCTGCTGATCGTGTCCGGCCCTTCCGGCTCCGGCAAGTCGACGCTGGTGCAGAAAATTCTGGAGCTGCCCGGAACGATGCCTTCGGTTTCGTGTACCACAAGGCCGCGCCGCGCGACCGAGGCCAGTGGGAAGTGTTATGATTTTGTTACCGACACCGAATTCGACGCCATGGTCCAGCGCGGCGAATTCCTGGAGTATGCGCGAGTCTTCGGCAAGCATTCCTACGGCACTCCAAAAAAGTGGCTGGAGGAATCGCGGAAAAAGGGACTCGACCTGGTGCTGGAGATCGATGTGCAAGGCGCCGCGCAGGTGAAGCAGAAGCTTCCGGAGTCCGTGGCGATTTTTATTTTGCCGCCTTCGCGCGAAGAATTGGAGCGGCGGCTGCGTAGCCGCGGCCAGGATTCCGACGAGGAAATCAAGCGCCGGCTCGCAAGGGCCCGCGACGAGATTGCGGAATTCGGCAAGTATTACGATTATTGCGTGGTGAATGACGACGTCGAACGAGCCGGGCGTGAGGCGCAGGCCATTCTCACCGCGCTGCGCTGCACCAGCGCTCGGCGGCGTGCGCGAGTCGAAAAGCTTCTGGCATCGTTTGGAGGGAAAGACTAGATGATGATGACTGTGCTGACAAAAGCTCCGGAGAGCCAGTTTGCTTACGTTGTTCTTGCGGCGCGTCGCGCGCGCCAGATCATGGCGGGAGCGCCGCCGTTGCTCGAGAATCCCAGAACGCTCAAAGCCACGCGTATCGCATGTGAAGAACTCGAGAACGGCCTGATAGAATACGACTTCGTTGAACCCGCGTCGATCGACGAAGACAAAGACGGCAACAAGCGCCGCAAGTAGGCACGCCGTTGTAGGGGCGCAGACAGCTGCGCCCCATCTTGGCACGGTTTCGCTATGGAATGAGACTTTAGCCTCTGGAAGCAAGCACCCCAATGCGAATCACCCTCGGCGTCACCGGTGGAGTGGCGGCTTACAAAGCCGCGGAGCTGGTGCGCCGCTTGCAACAAGACGCCTTCACTGTGCAGGTGGTGATGACGCGAGGCGCCCGCGAATTCATAACGCCTCTTACCTTCGCGGCCTTGAGCGGCCAAAAAGTAATCACCGATCTCTTCGCGGAGTCCAGCGGCGAAGCCAACGTCGAAAGCGCCATCGAGCACATCGCCGTCGCGCAGCGCACCGACTTGCTTCTGGTTGCGCCCGCCACCGCCGACATCCTCGCGAAATTCGCGCGCGGCATCGCCGACGATTTTCTAACCACGCTGTACCTCGCGAGCACCGCGCCGGTGGTTGTAGCTCCGGCGATGAACGTAAATATGTGGAACCACGCCGCCACGCTGGAAAATGTCGAGATGCTGCGCGCGCGCGGCGTCAAGATTGTCGATCCCGACGAAGGTTATCTCGCCTGCGGCATGACCGGCGCGGGCCGTCTCGCTGGGCAGGAAGCGATCGTCGCCGCAGTGCACGAAGCGCTGCACGCCGTGCGCGATCTGGCCGGAGAGAAGGTGCTGGTTACCGCGGGCCCCACGCGTGAAAATGTCGATCCGGTGCGCTATCTGACGAATCGCTCCTCCGGGAAAATGGGTTACGCCGTTGCCGAAGCCGCGGCGCGGCGGGGTGCGCACGTGATTCTGGTGAGTGGACCTACCTCGCTCGAAGCGCCCGCGGGTGTCGAGCGCATCGCCGTGGAGAGCGCGGAAGAAATGCACCGCGCTGTCCTGCAGAAAGTTGCGGACTGCTCCATCGCGATTTTCGCCGCCGCCGTTGCCGACTATCGGCCTGCAGGACCTAACGGGCAGAAAATCAAGCGCAACAATGAATCCACCACCATCGCCCTAGAGCCGACTCCCGATATCCTCGCATCCGTGGCGCGAAACAAGGGCGAGCGATTCATCGTAGGCTTTGCTGCGGAGACGGATAACGTCGCGGAAAACGCGCGCAAAAAACTCGCCGTCAAGAACGCCGACTTGATCGTCGCCAACGATGTCACCGCGGAAGGCGCCGGTTTCGACCACGACACCAACATCGTCACGCTGTTCGCGCGCGATGGCCGCGACCTTGCCTTGCCGCGCATGGGCAAAAGCGAAGTCGCGCAGCGCATCCTCGACGAAGTCGTCCGCTTGCGCTCCACCTCGCGAACCGCGCATCGCTCCGCCGTCTGAACCCATGCCCGAGCGCATCCTTGCAGCCCTTCAAGAAAAACTCACCAAGCGATTGACTTTTTATCAAGACATCGGAATTCAGTTGTTCTATCGCGACCGCTATCCGCAGCAATTTGCCGATGTCACCGAGGAAATCCCTTTGCCGAAACCCGTGCCGAAAATGCAGCCTCTGAAGCCAGTCGTTGAGACTCGGACAGCACCGCCGAAACTCGATGTGTTTCCCGCTGCCTCGGGCCCGTCGTTGTTCGAAGCGATCAACAGAATACCGGACGACACGCTGCTGAAGATTCGCACCGATCTTGGCGATTGCACCCGCTGCAAACTCCATCGCGGCCGCACCAAGCTGGTCTTCGGCGATGGAAACCCCAAAGCCGAGCTCGTTTTCGTGGGCGAAGGCCCCGGCCGTGACGAAGACGCGCAAGGATTGCCGTTCGTGGGACGCGCGGGAAAATTGCTGACGCAAATGATCGAAGCCATGGGCCTGCAGCGTCAGGACGTCTACATTTGCAACGTCGTGAAATGCCGTCCGCCGGAAAATCGCACGCCGGAAAGAGACGAAGTCGAAACCTGTTCGCCATTTTTGCTGCGCCAACTCGACGCCATCTCTCCAAAAGTGATCGTCTGCCTCGGCAGCGTCGCCGCGCAGACTCTGCTCGAAACCAATCGCGGCATTTCTCATTTCCGCGGAGAATGGCTCGACTTTCGCGGAAGAAAACTGATGGCCACCTATCACCCCGCGTACTTGCTGCGCAACCCCAGCGCGAAAGGCGAAGTCTGGAAAGATCTGCAAAAAGTTATGGCCGTCCTCGGTCTGCAAGGCAAAAAAGGCTCGCAGGCAGGGAAGTCCTCCTGATCCATCATGGGAATTTTACTGGGCGTTCTGACCGCGCTGACTTGGGGCGGCTCGGATTTTCTCGCGCGCTTCGCCACTCATCGCATGGGCACGCTACGCGCCATGCTGTACATGCAGTTGATCGGATTTATTTTGCTCACCATCGCGCTGCCCTGGCTCGGTGGCTGGGGCCATCTCGCCGACGGCTCGGGCTGGCAGCCGTGGGCCTGGGGCATTCTTGCCGGCAGCGTCAACGCCATCTCCACGTTGAGCCTCTACCGCTCGTTTGAAATCGGCAAAATGGCCGTGGTCGCCCCGCTCTCCGCCAGTTATCCGGTGCTAAGCGTCTCGCTGTCCCTGCTTTCCGGTGAACGCCTCAGTGCAGCACGCGCCGTTGGAATCGTTTGCACGATGATTGGTGTGCTGCTCGTTGCCGGTGGCGAGAGAGCGCCAGACCAAAACGATGCGGAAGCGGTGCGCCGCAGCGGAAAAGGGATCGGCTGGGCGCTGTGTTCGGCGGTTGGATTCGGAGTGCTTTTCTGGCTGCTCGGCACTCGCGTCATTCCGCGCGTGGGCGCTCCGCAAACCGTTTGGATGATTCGCTTGACCTGCACCGTGATCGCTACCGCTATCATTCTTTTCGCCCGGCAACCGCTTCGGCTGCCGCGCAACGCGCGCTGGATTTCACTGGGCATGGGCGCCGGGGATACCAGCGCGTTCGTGCTAAGCAATCGCGCCATGCAAATCGAGCAGGTCGCCGTGATCAGTGTGCTCGGCTCGCTCTATGGAGCCGTCACGGTCGCGCTTGCGGCGATCGTCTTGCGCGAACATGTTTCGCGCTGGCAATGGGCCGGCATCGCCTCGATTTTTGCCGGCATCTACTTGATGAGCCGCTAGATTGTGCTGCTGATGAGCAGCGTAAATGCGGTTCTCCACGCCTGATACACTACACGCCGAGATGAGCCTTCCGTTTTGCAATGTGGCGCTGCCGGTGCCGCTGCGCACCACGTTCACCTACGGGGTCCCCGGTGCGTTGCGTGACTCGGTGCAGCCGGGCAGCCGCGTGCTCGTGCCCTTTCGCAACAAGTCGCTCGTTGGCGTGGTCGTCGAGTGTGTTCAGCACGCGCCGGAAAACACGAAGGTTCGCGAAATCAGCAAGGTCATGGATTTTCTTCCGGCGCTCACTCCGAAATTGATCGAGTTGGGTCACTGGATCGCTAGCTACTACCTCGCGCCGGTCGGTGAAGTGTTTCGCGCCATGCTGCCTCCGGTCACTGAGCTGCGAACTGAGCGCCGGATCGTGCTGACCGCCTCCGGTCGCGAAGCCGCGGACAAAGAAGCTGCGGCGACGCGCGCGCCGAATCCGCAACAGCACGCTTTCCTTTTGCAGCTCCGCGACAAAGCCGGCGTGATCCCCTTCAGTTCGGCCGCCAAGCTTGGCTTGGATGATGCCGCGCTGCAGCGGTTGCGGCGCGCTGGATTCATCGAAGTTCGTGAATCAATGCTGGGGCGAAAAGCCAAGACGCAACGCGTGATTGCCTGGAAAGGTGTCGCAGGTATCGTTGAAGGAGACGCACAGGCGCCAGTGTTTGACGCCAAGGCTGAACGCGTGAAAGCAGCGCTGGCGGCGCGAGGGCCGTTGCCGCTAGCGCAATTGCTGCGTGTTGCTGAGGTTTCGCGCGGCATGATTGAGCGGATGCTGCGCGCGGGATTGTTGGAGAGCTGGGAGGAGCGCATCGATCCGGCAGAGGATCCATTTGATGCAGGCTATGTCACGCCGGCTCACGAATTGAACGCAGAGCAGGAGGGCGCGCTGAAATTAGTGCGCGCGCGCTTTGAGCTTGGAGAATTCGGTGTACTGCTGTTGCACGGCGTCACCGGCAGCGGCAAAACCGAAGTGTACATGCGCGCGGTGCAGGAGACGCTGGCGCGCGGCAAAACAGCAATCATCCTGGTGCCAGAAATTGCGCTGACACTTTGGATCGGTCGGCAGTGCCGTGCATGGTTCGGCGCGCGATTCGAGGGTGTGGCCGTGTTGCACTCGGCGCTGAGCGACGTGGAGCGCGCGCGCGAATGGTGGCGCGTGCGCAACGGCGAAGCGCGCGTGGTCGTTGGCACGCGCTCGGCGATCTTCGCGCCACTGGAAAATCTTGGGCTCATCATCGTCGATGAAGAACAAGAGAGCAGCTACAAACAGGAAGAAACGCCGCGCTATCACGGCCGCGACGTCGGCATCGTGCGCGCGAAAATGGAGAACGCGGCGGCACTGTTGGGCACGGCCACGCCTTCGCTCGAAACCTACCATCACGCGCGCAGCGGAAAATACGAATTGCTGACCCTGGCCTCGCGCGTAGAGCAACGCGCCATGGCCAGTGTGGAGATTGTCGATCTACGCGAGGACTTTGCAAAAACGCACGAGACCGGTCCCATCAGCGCCTCGTTGCACGCCGGCATTCAGGAATGCCTCGCGCAAAAAACGCAGGCACTGGTGCTCATCAATCGCCGGGGCTATTCCTGGTCCGTGCTGTGCCGGAGCTGCGGTGCGTCGGTGCAATGCGAGAACTGCAGCATTTCGATGACCCATCACAAACAGCGCAATCGCCTGGAATGCCACTACTGTGGATCGCTGAAGCCAATACCGAAACAATGCCCGAAGTGCCAGTCGAAATATGTTTATTTTTTTGGCGAAGGCTCGGAGCATTTGGAAGAGCGGTTGCTCAAAGAATTTCCCGGCGCGCGCATCGCGAGGCTGGACCGCGACACCGCCCGCACCAAGCGCCAATATCAGGAAACCCTCGGCGCATTCGCTAGCGGCGCGCTGGATATTCTTGTGGGTACGCAAATGCTCGCGAAAGGCCACGATTTCCAG
>Ga0307479_10007385_pt1 | contig 10130 bp, 10 predicted proteins | sample atmos_gasesECM4C_FD_203743 | JGI IMG/M metagenome (GOLD analysis project Ga0307479, IMG submission 203743) | Hardwood forest soil microbial communities from Morgan-Monroe State Forest, Indiana, United States - atmos_gasesECM4C_515 | ecosystem: Environmental > Terrestrial > Soil > Temperate...
CCGCCGCTCGCGGGTGTTGACCAGCACCTCGCCCCGGCGGGCAAGGCTGAAGCGAATATGCTCGCGGATCACGTCCTGGATGGTTTCGACCGGGCCCTTCCCCTGGTGAAAGAGCGGCATGACGGCAGCGTTGAAGTCGCTCTGCAGCCCGAAGCAGATGGCGAAGAGGATGTGCTGCTTACCTTGAAAATGGTGATACAGCGAGGAGGGGCGCATCGCGAGTGCCGCCGCCAGGTCGCGGATGCTGGCCGCGTCGTAACCTCGCTCGGTGAAGAGCCGGGTCGCCGTCTCCAGCACCTGGTCGACCCGAACACTCGCTGCCCCGGTCGACACGGATTCGAGCTTCTCCATGCCCCTCGCCCTATTGCCATAATAGTGGAGTCCGAGCGAACGATCGTTAGGGAGCGGGAATGGACTTCGCACTCAGCGGCGAGCAGCGCATGATCCTCGACACCGTGCGCGCGTTCGTCCAAAAGGAGCTCATGCCGCTGGAGGCGGAGATCCAGCGCGCCGAGCTCGAGGGACGGCAGTTTCCCGATCGGTCCACCATCCGGAAGGTGCAGGCGACCGCGCGCACCGCGGGCCTATGGGGCCTGCTGACGCCTGAGGAATACGGCGGCGCCAACCTCGGCTACCTCATAACCGCCCTGATCACCATGGAGACCGCCCGCGCGCTGGTGCCCTTCATCTACGGCGGGCACGCCGACAACATCCTTTATCAATGCACCCCGGCGCAGCGCGAGCGCTACCTCCTTCCCACCATCGAGGGCGAGCGGCAGAGCTGTTTCGCGCTGACCGAACCCGACACCGGGTCCGACGCCACCAACATCAAGATGCCGGCGATCCGCGACGGCGAGGACTGGGTGCTCAACGGCGAGAAGGTCTTCATCACCAACGGCTGCGAGGCCGACTTCGCCATCGTCTTTGCCGTCACCGACAAGAGCAAGGGCTACAAGGGTGGCGTCACCGCCTTCCTCGTCGACCGGGCGATGGGGTGGACCAGCCGCCGGATCCAGACCATGGGCTCGTGGGGCCCGGCCGAACTGCACTTCGATAATGTCCGGGTGCCGGCTGAGAACGTCCTTGGCGAACTGGGCAATGGTTTCGGGCTGGCGATGGCGTGGATCGGGCAGGGCCGCCTGCTCATCCCCGCGCGCGCCGTCGGCCAGGCGCAGCGGTTGCTCGAGATGGGACGCGAGTACGCCCGCCAGCGGATCGCGTTCGGGCATCCGATCGCCGACTACCAGGCGATCCAGTGGATGCTCGCCGACAGCGCCGTCGAAATCGAGGAGGTCGGCTGGCTCGTCTTGAGCGCGGCCTGGCGGGCCGATCAGTCCGCCGATGCCCGCCATGCGATTTCGATGGCGAAGCTCGCCGGCGCCGAGATGATCTGGCGGGTCGCCGACCGGGTCTTGCAGATCCACGGCGGCACCGGCTATACCAAGGAGTTGCCGATCGAGCGGGTGATGCGAGACGTCCGCGTCTACCGCATCTATGAAGGGACCGACGAAATCCAGCGCCGCTCGATTGCCCGCAACCTGCTGCAGCGAAACGCGCCCATCGGGTCCTGGACATGATCTTTCGCAGCCGCTTCCCCGACGTCGTGATCCCCGAGGTGGGCCTCGCCGAGTTCGTGATCGGTAAGGCCGCCACGTTCGGCGATCGGCCGGCGCTGATCGAGGGGCCGACCGGACGGACTGTGACCTATGCCGGGCTGGCTCGCACGGTCCGGGCGCTGGCGGCGGGACTGGCGCAGCGGGGCTTCGGCAAGGGGGACGTCCTGGCCGTCTACAGCCCCAACCTCCCGGAGTATGCCGCGGTGCTGCACGCGGTCGCGATGCTGGGTGGGATCACGACCACGGTGAACCCGCTCTACACGGAGCGAGAGCTCGCCGAGCAGTTGACCGACGCCGGCGCTCGCCTCCTGATCACGGTTCCGCCATTGCTGGAACGCGCGCTCGCGGCGAGCCAGAAAGCCGGGCTGAAAGACGTGTTCGTTTTTGGCGAGGCGCCCGGCGCGACCAGCTTCGCCAGCCTGTTGCAGAGCGGCGGCAGCGTGCCGTCGGTGTCGATCGCGCCCAGGACCGACGTGGTCGTGATGCCGTACTCGAGCGGCACCACCGGCCTGCCCAAAGGCGTGATGCTGACTCACCACAACCTGGTGGCGAACATCCTGCAGTCGGAAGCCGTTTTCCCTATCGAGGTCGAGCGCGTGATCGCGGTGCTGCCCTTCTACCACATCTATGGCTTGACCGTTTTGCTCAACATCAGCCTGCACCGCGGCGATACGGTGGTCACCATGCCGCGCTTCGACCTGGAGCAATTCCTGCAGCTGATGCAGCAGCACGCGATTACCCGAGCCTATCTCGTCCCGCCGATCGTGCTCGCGCTCGCCAAGCATCCGCTGGTGGATAAATACAACCTCAGCTCGCTGCGGTCGATCAATTCGGGCGCCGCGCCGCTGGGTGAAAACATCGAGCAGGCGACCGGCGACCGGCTTCATTGCTTCGTCGCCCAGGGCTATGGACTGACCGAGACCAGCCCGGTGGTGTCGACCACGCCGCTCGATCCAGCGGTGCGCCGAGGGGGATCGGCGGGGCTGCTGATCCCCAACACCGAGTGCAAGGTGGTCGATCCGGCCAGCGGCGCCGAGCTCGAGGCGAACCAACAGGGCGAGGTCTGGGTGCGCGGCCCGCAGGTGATGAAGGGATATCTGAACCAGCCGGCGGCGACCGCCGCCATGCTCGAGCCGGATGGATGGTTGCACACCGGCGACATCGGCATGGTCGACGCGGACGGCTACCTCTTCATCGTCGACCGGCTCAAGGAGCTGATCAAGTACAAGGCATTCCAGGTGGCGCCCGCCGAGCTCGAGAGCCTTCTCCTCAAGCATCCGGCAGTGGCGGACGCGGCGGTGATCCCGCACCCCGACCCTGAAGCGGGCGAGGTGCCGAAAGCGTTCGTGGTGCTGAAAGGTCAGGCGTCGCCCGAGGAATTGATGGCCTTCGTCAACGGCCAGGTTGCCCCGTTCAAGAAGATCCGGCTACTCGAGGTGGTCGACCAGATTCCCAAGAGTCCGGCGGGCAAGATCCTGCGGCGGACGTTGATCGAGCGCGAACGCTCTCACGCCGGCGCCTGACCGATGGCGACGACCTTTCGGCCCGGCGAACGCTTTGCGGGGATGGACGACTGGCAGCCAAAGCCCGGCGAGCGCGGCATCTTCGCGACGCTCGGCTGGCACCGGGTGGAGGTCGCGCCGGGGCGAGCGGTGCTCGAGTGGGAGCCGACCATCGATCACGCGTTTCCCGCCGGCAAGGACTGGATCGTCCACGGCGGCATGGTGACCGCCATCCTCGACACCGCGATGGGGAGCGCCACCTGGACGCTGCTCGATCACGACGAGGTCTTCCTCACCGCCGACCTGCGCACCGAGTTCTACCGCCCGGCGCGCCCCGGACCGGTGCGCGCGACCGGATGGGTGGTGCAGAAGACGCGTCGGGTCACCTTTGCCGCCGCCGACTTGCACGACGACGCGGGTGTGCTGCTCGCCAGCGGCCGGGCCAGCCAGGTCATCATCGACTTACAATCCGATCCCCATCGCGACCGACCCGGACCAGCCCGGTCAGTACGCGCTTTTCCCTCTCCCGCTCGCGGAGCTGGCGGATCATCTCCCTCCCCCGCTCGCGGGGGAGGGCAGGGTGGGGGCCCTCGCCAATAGACTCCCCCGATCGACTCACCGTCGGCACGCTCGGCACCCTGGTGCCGCCCGCCGCCAACCTCGGGAAGAACGCGCGGCGCAACGAGGAGCAGGGATACGCCGCCTTGTGGTGGCCCGATCACTACATGGGTTGGTTCCCGCAGAGCCTCTGGACGCCCGACATAACCCAACTCGCCGCCTTCCAACCGAACCCCGACATCTTCTTCGATCCCCTGATCGCGATCGCCGCCGCCGCCGGCGCCACCACCAAGGTGAAGCTCGGCACGGCGGTCACCGAGGCTTTGCGTCGCCATCCGGTGGAACTGGCGCAGGCCTTCCTCACGCTCGACCACCTGGCGCCTGGCCGGATCATCTGCGGGCTGGGGTCCGGTGAGGCGCTCAACCTGCAGCCCTATGGCATTCCCTTCGACCGTCCGGTCGGCCGGCTGGAAGAAGCGGTCCGCATCATTCGACTGCTGTGGTCGAGTGAGGGGCCGGTCGATTTCGAGGGCGAACATTTCCAACTCCATCAGGCCGTGCTGGGGCTGAAGCCGACCCCAGAAGGGCCGCCCGAGATCTGGCTGGCGGCGCACGGGCCGCGCATGCTCGAGATCACCGGCCGCTACGCCGACGGCTGGCTGCCGGAATTCCTGCCGCTCGACGACTACCGTGGGCGGCTGCAGCGCATCCAACAGGCGCGCGTCGCCGCGGGGCGATCCGCCGAGCCCTTCACCCCGGGGATGTACGCCAAGCTCGTGTTGACCGATGATCACGAAGCGGCGCACGCCCTGATGAAGACGCCGCTGCTGCGCATCCTGGCGCTGACCCAGCCGGCCGAAGCCTTTGCCCGTCACGGCGTCACGCATCCGCTCGGCGAGCAGGCTTTCGGCGCCCGCGATTTCATCCCGGTGCGCTACAGCCGCGACCAGATCCTCGAATTGATCGAGGGCGTCCCGCCGCCGGTGGTCGAGGCCGGCGTGCTGCACGGGACGCCGGATGAGGTCGCCGAGCAGCTGGCGGCGTACGCGCGCGTGGGCCTTCGGCATGTCGTGCTCTGGAACGTCACCTTCTTCGGCGATGCCTCGCTCATCCGTCGCAGCTACCAGCTGATGGGCTCGCTGCTCGGCCTGCTCCACGAGATTCGCGTCCGCGAATGGGCCGCCTCGAGGAGCGCGTGAGCGACCTCCTCGTCTCGCGTGACTTGATCGGGCAGCAGTCCGACGAGGTCCTGGTCGAGATCGAGCGTGGCGCCATTCGCAAATTTGCCGAGGCCGTTGGCGACACCACCGAGGCCTGCCTGCGCGGAGAGGTTGCACCGCCCACCTTTCCGACGACGATTCGGATCCCGATTCCGGGCCTGACGTACGATCTGGCCCGGATCCTCCACGGCGGCCAGGAGTACCGCTTTCAGCGACCGATCCGCGCCGGCGATCGCCTCCGTTGCCGAAGCAAGCTGGCGGACGTCTACCAGCGCGATGGCCGGCTGGGGGCGATGACCTTCCTGATCATCGACCTCGAAGGCCGCGCGGAGAACGGCGAGCCGGTGTTCACGGGTCGCAGCACGGTGATCGTGCGATGAGCGACACGGTCACGACCCGGCTGGACACCCGCGAACTCTCGGTTGGCAGCGCGCTCGCCGAATTGCGCAAGGAGGCGATCACCAAACTCCAGCTGGTGAAGTATGCCGGTGCTTCCGGTGACTACAACCTGATTCACACCGACGACGAGACCGCGCGGCGCGTCGGGCTCGACGGCGTCATCGCCCATGGGATGCTGAGCATGGCCTTCCTCGGCCAGTACCTCTGCTGGCTGACCGGTCCGGATTCGATCCGCCGGCTGAGCGTCCGCTTCGCCGAGATGGTCCGGCCAGGTGACGTGCTCACCTGCCGCGGCCGCGTCACGGCCCTCGAGCAGGATGTTGCTGGACAGCGGATAACGCTCGAGCTGTGGGCCGAGAATCAGCGGGCTCAGCCGGTGACGAGCGGCGAAGCGGAGGTCATCATCTGATGAGCGGGCGCTTCGAGGGACGCACCGCGCTGGTAACAGGCGGCGGCCGGGGCATCGGCGCCGCCACCGCGGGTCGCTTCGCCGCCGAGGGCGCCGCGGTCGTCGTTTCCGACCTCGATCGCGAGCCGGCGGAAGCCGTCGCGCAACAGATCCGCGACGCCGGGGGCCGCGCTTTGGCGGTCCCCTGCGACGTCACCCAGCGCGCCGCCGTCGAGGCCCTCTTTAACGCCGCGACCCGAGAATTCGAAACCGTCGACATGCTGGTTACCTGCGCCGGCATCCTCCGCGACAACCTCGTGCACAAGATGTCGGACGACGACTGGGATCTGGTCATCGACACCCACCTGCGCGGCACGTTTCTGTGCGCCCAGGCGGCCCAGCGGCTGATGGTGCCGCGGCGCTTCGGCAAGCTGGTCTTTCTCTCGTCCAACTCCGCGCTCGGCAACCGCGGGCAGGCCAATTACTCGGCGGCCAAGGCCGGGATCCAGGGATTGGCGCGCACGCTGGCCATCGAGCTTGGCCCCTTCAACATCAACGTCAATGCGGTGGCGCCCGGCTTCATCGAGACCCGCATGACCCGCGCGGTCGCCGAACGCACCGGCACGGACTACGATGCGATCAAGAAGGCCGCCGCGGAACGCGCCGCGCTGCGGCGCACCGGCCAGCCGGAGGACATCGCCGGCGTGATCAGCTTTCTGTGCAGCGAGGAGGCGAGCTTCGTGACCGGTCAGACGCTCTATGCCACTGGTTCGCCCTGACCTGGCGGGCGTCGTCGTGCGGACGAACGCCGGGCCGGTCGAAGGTCGGGTCACGGACGGCATCGCGGCGTTCAAGGGGATTCCTTTTGCCGCCCCGCCGTTCGGCGCCAACCGCTTCCGGCCGCCGCAGCCGCCGGAGCCGTGGACAGAGGTGCGAACCGCGCACGAGTACGGGGCCGTTCCGCCGCAGCCGCCGTATCTCGAGCCGTTCCGGCACCTGGTTGGCAACCCGGGAATCAGCGGCAAGGACTGTCTGAATCTCAACGTCTGGACGCCGGACGCTGGCGCGCGTGACCTTCCGGTGATGGTGTGGATTCCCGGCGGAGCGTTTCTGCGGGGTTCGGGCGCGGCCCCGGTCTACGACGGAAGCCGCTTCGCCCGCGACGGCGCCGTCTGCGTGACCACCAATTACCGGCTGGGGGCGGACGGCTTCCTCTGGCTCGATGACCGGGTCCCCAACCGTGGGCTGCTCGACCAGCTGGCGGCGCTCCGTTGGGTCCAGGAAAACATCAGCGCCTTCGGTGGCGACGCCGGCAACGTCACGATCTTCGGCGAGTCGGCGGGCGCCTTCAGTATTGCCTCGCTGATCGCCATCCGCGAGTCATCCGGCCTCTTCCGCCGGGCCATCCTGCAGAGCGGCGCCGGCCATCACGTGATCTCGACCGGCACCGCGAAACGGATCAGCGCGATGCTCTGCGAGCTGCTCGGCGTGCCGCAAACCGCTGAGGCGTTGGCCGCCATTCCGTTGGAACGCTTCGTCCAGGCACAGGCGGAGCTCGACCTCGAGCGCATCAAGAATCCCGATCCAGGCCGATGGGGCGAGGTCGCCGTCAATGGGATGCTGTTCGAGCCGGTGATCGACGGCGCGATCCTCCGTGATCGGCCGATCGACGCCATTACTCGCGGAGAGGGCTCACGCCTCGAGCTCATGGTCGGCACGACGACGGAAGAGTGGCGCTTCTTCGTGGTGCCGACCGGCGTAATCAACTACATCGACGAGCAACGCGCCAGGGGTCTGGCGAAACGGCTGGGTCTGGACCCCGAGAACGCCGTCTCCCGCTACCGGGAGACATCCTCGCCGCTGACGGCGGGCGACGTCTACGCCGCCATCATCACCGATTTTGCCTTCCGCATTCCGGCGATTCGCCTGGCCGAGGCGCAGCTTCGAAGCGGTGGTGGTGTCCATATGTACGAGTTCGCCTGGCCCTCGCCGATGTTCGACGGCCAGCTGGGGGCCTGTCATGCGCTCGAGGTCGGCTTCGTGTTCGACAACCTCGATCAGGGCGGGCCGATGGGAGGCGATCATCCACCCCAACCGTTGGCCGATGCGATGCATCGGGCCTGGGTAAATTTCGCGAGCACTGGCGATCCCGGATGGCCGCGCTACGATCTGTCGCGCCGTCCGGTGATGCGTTTCGATGCGCAAGGCGGCGCGGTGGTCAACGATCCCGCTGGTTCAACCCGTCAACTCTGGGAGGGAATCCGATGATGGTGCACAACAATAACCTGGCCGATTCTGACGCGGTGATCGTCGCCTACGGCCGGTCGCCGATCGGGAGGGCCGGGAAGGGATCGCTGGTCAACGTCCGTCCCGACGATCTCGCCGCCCATGTCACGGACAAAGTACTGCAAAAGGTGCCGCAGCTCGACCGGACGACCATCGACGACGTGATTTGCGGCTGCGGGCTGCCCGCGGGTGAGCAGGGGTTCAACCTCGGCCGGGTCATCAGCATCATGGCTCGGCTTGACGTTCCCGGAACAACGGTCAATCGCTACTGTTCATCGTCGCTGCAGACAAGCCGGATGGCCTACCACGCGATCAAGGCCGGCGAAGGCGACGCCTTCCTCTCGGTCGGCGTCGAGTGCGTGTCGCGCTATACCCACGGCTACGCCGATCAGCCAGATGCGCAGAATCCGCGCCTGCAGCCGGGCAACGCGGAGGAATTCCCCGACATCTACATCGCGATGGGCCAGACGGCGGAAAACGTCGCCGACCTCAAAGGCATCACCCGCGAAGAGATGGACCGCTACGCCGTCAAGAGCCAGACGCTCGCCGTCAAGGCGCGTGACGACGGATTCTTCGATCGCGAGATCATCCCGGTGCCGCTACCGGATGGCGGCACGCTGGCCCGCGACGACGGCCCCCGGCCCAACACGACGATGGAGGTGCTGGGAACACTGAAGCCGGTGTTCCGCGAGAACGGCCGGGTCACGGCGGGCAACGCCTGCCCCTTGAACGACGGCGCGGCCGCCGTCGTCATCGTCTCGGCGCGCAAGGCGAAGGCGCTCGGCCTGCAGCCGCTGGCGCGAATCGTCGCCACCGCCGTCTCGGCGCTTGATCCCGAAATCATGGGCCTGGGTCCGATCGAGGCCTCGCGCCGCGCGCTGGCTCGCGCGCAAATGACCATGGACGACGTCGACATCGTCGAGATCAACGAGGCCTTTGCCGCCCAGGTCATTCCCTGCGCGCGCGAGCTGGGCATCGATCCCTTGAGCGACAAACTAAACCCTCACGGCGGCGCGATCGCCCTCGGCCACCCCTTCGGCATGACTGGAGCGCGCATCCTGTGCACCCTGCTGAATGGGCTGGCGTCGGCCGACAAGACGATCGGCCTGGAAACGATGTGCGTCGGCGGCGGTCAGGGCATGGCGATGATCGTCGAGCGACTCGCCTAAGCTTCCTTCTCCCTCCCCCTTGTGGGGAGGGTTGGGGAGGGGGTATCTAAGTCAGCGCGCTCTCTCGGGCCACTGTCCTGCGGAGGGCTTCAACTTCGGAGCTTTATCCCAATCAGCTCGAACGGGCGCGAAGACATCGACCACGCTAGCCCCGCCGGCGCCGGCCTTCGCCGAATGCGGTACGTTGCTGGGAATCCGGTAGGTGCCACCGACCGGGAGCTCGCGTGCTTCGCCGGCGATCGTCATCGTCACCGAGCCGCGCTGGACGAAGCCAACCTGCTCGTTCTCGTGACGATGCTCGGGAACCAGCACGTTCGGATCGAGGTCGACGAAACCGATGGTGACGCGCTCCCCGTTGAGTGGCCGGGCCAATACACCGTCCCAGATTTTCGCCGGGGTTAGCTCGCCGACCGTGTGAAAGGTCTTCATCGTTTGCTCCTCTCCTATTGCTTTGCGCCCGCCTCGCCCGCAAGAAACCAAAAGTGCTTGCGACGCTCTTAAGTATGCCGTTCAAGGACCGCATGTCCGAGGCGAAGCTTCGTTTTGCTCGTCAAATGCACAGGAATCCCACAGCAACCGAAGCTGCTCTGTGGGCGCGGCTTCGCCGTGGCCAGCTTGGGGTCCAGTTCAAGTCCCAGGAATGCATCCTTGGATACGTCGTGGACTTTTACTGCCCTCAAGGGTATCTCGTTGTTGAGCTTGACGGCTCGATCCACCAGACCCCCGAAAAGCGCACCAGCGACGCAAAAAGGGACCGGGCGTTCCGACGACACGGTTTCCGGATACTGCGGTTGGCGTCGGACTTGAGCACGGATGACGCACTCGCTCGAATTGAGAAAAAGCTCATCTGGCTGCAGGTGAAACGATCTAAGCCGTCACGCAGGCCGGATTCTCCTTCGATCGCCGCTTAGTCAGTCGCCTCTGATATGCCCACGGGCGAACGGACGGACTTGGGCGGGAAGGTGGCGGCCGCCGCGTAGGCGACCAGGCAG
>Ga0307479_10007386_pt1 | contig 10129 bp, 4 predicted proteins | sample atmos_gasesECM4C_FD_203743 | JGI IMG/M metagenome (GOLD analysis project Ga0307479, IMG submission 203743) | Hardwood forest soil microbial communities from Morgan-Monroe State Forest, Indiana, United States - atmos_gasesECM4C_515 | ecosystem: Environmental > Terrestrial > Soil > Temperate...
CTTGCTCGCAGGTCCACACCTTGATTCTGAGTCTTCCCCGCACGGGCGCTGGCTGCCGCGCATTCCTTTCCTCGCGTGCGGAATATTTCTCGGAGCTTCGTTGTGGTACGTCGCTCGCCGTCTTTGTGGCAACTCTGGAGGATTCCTCGCGCTCACGCTGTATTGCTTTTCTCCTTCGATGATCCAGGCGAGCGCCGTCTGGCACACCGAACCTGAAATCCTCGCGGCATGGGGATCCTTCGGCGCTATCTTCACAGCCATCGCGGTGGCTCATACCCTCTATGCGCCGCGCGAAGTCGTTCTCTGGAACTGGCGCAGGATTGTGCTGCTCGGTATCTCGCTGGCGATCGCGGTTGGATCGCAGTTTTCCATGATCGTAGTTGTTCCCCTAGCTCTGGCCTTCTTGCTCTATTTAGCGCCCATCCGGCGAGGGGCTGCCGTTACCATCTGGACTGCCGCTGTTCTCCTTGCGCTCGCGTTACTCTTCGCCACATATTTTTTCCATCCTCACGCATTCGTTCTGGGAATGCAGCACGCCTCATTCTGGGGGGCGACCTGGCGCAGTTTTACTGTTCCGGGTGTGTACCGGCAAGTGGGGCTGCAGACTTTACGCGCTTGCCCCGCCCTTGCAGTGCTGCTTCCGGTTGCCCTTGCCACGTACATTCTCTGGGCCCGCACCCGCTACTTCGGCAACACTGCTCCCGGTGCCGTGGCTCTACTGTTCATCGGGCTGGGAATGGCTCATCCGCATCTCGCGGGCGCCGGATTTTTGCTGGCTTCTGTGCCGTTTCTCCTAATTTTCGTTTCCGGCATCATTGCCGATCTCATGGAAACACCTTTTCGGCTTCTGGTTACCGCCTGTGTTTGGGGATTGGTCGCGGCCTATGTCCTGTGGAGCGTTCTAGCGCTGGCCGAAGTTCCCCGCGGATAGTTTGAATGGAGCCCGCGCCGACCTACACTGCCACAGCGAAACGAAGCATCTCTGTTTTAGCGTCGTCCCGGTGACAATTCTATACAATTTGCCTGCATCGCCTGCATCGTGCTTCGATCTAAAACTGTAGGAATGGAGGTGCGTCATGACCTTCGGCTTGGAGTATCATAAAGCTGTGCAGCGCTCGATTCCGGCTACGCTGGCGCTTTTCGGACTGTTCTTATTCACTCCTCTTCTTGCCTTCTCCAACCCCGGTCAAGTCAGTGGCTCGGCAACGTCCACGTCGTCGGGCGGTCACGGCTTCAGTGGAGGGGGTCCGGGTGCTATGTCACCTGGCCACAGCTTCGCGCCGCCGACTGGTCCTGTCGCGCCACCAACTGGTGCTGTCGCGCCACCAACTGGCGCCATCGCGCCACCAACTGCTGGGGCTAATTCCCATAACCAGGGTTTCTCCCACCAAGGTCCTCATGGCATGGAGCATCATCATCGCCATCACGCCGCCTTCAGCGACTTTTACTATCCCTATGGTTATGCTGTGCCGGTGCCGTACGCCGTCGATGACAACACTGACGACACGAATGCGGACGATGACCCCGAATATCAGGGCGGTCCCACAGTCTTTGACAGGCGCGGGGCGGGGCGTGACTCCTACGTTCCGCCGTCTTACCCGGGACCGGCCCATGCTCGCCAAACTGTTCAGGCAGGGTCTACGCCAACGGATGATCCGCCCATTTCCGAATCCAGCTCCGCTCCTGTTCCCGAGACCCCGCAGCCAACGACCACCCTCGTGTTTAAAGATGGCCATCAAGTGGAAGTGGAGAACTACGCCATCGTCAATCAGACACTTTACGATCTAACGTCGGGCCATCCCCGCAAGATCGCACTGGCGGATCTGGACCTGGCTGCCACTGAGAAGCAAAACGACGATCGCGGCATCACATTTCAACTGCCGCCCTCGGCTCAGGCGAATTGACATGCGCTCTCTCACTCTCAGCAAATTTGGCTCCTCGAGAAATTCCTACCGTTGCGTGCTGTCTTTCGTAATACTCACGGTTCTGCCCCCATGTGTGGTGGCACAGAGAGCCGGCCGTGGTGGCTCACCCCCGAAACCAATCCCTCAGCACTTCAACTCGCCACACCGAGGTCTTGGTCTCGCCCGGGATGCGCGAGAATCTTCAAGATTTCGGCGGTCTTCGCCTTTAGGTGCTTTTCTTTCTCCATTCTTCGATGATTTCTACAATCCCGATGACATCTCCTCAGCTGGCGAGCCGGCTGCTTCGCCGCCGCCGTTCCTAATGCAAGCTGCCGGTGCTTTGTCCGGAGCAGCAGGTTATGGGGGGCCTGAGAACAATCGCGAGCCATCCTCTTCTCAACCATTGATGATCGAACTCCAGGGAGATCGCTACGTTCGCGTCAGCAGCGCCGCGATCGATGGAGAAGCCCTGCCGCTGACACTCGCGCCCGACAAGGTTCATCCAAACAGCGCTGAGGCTTCGAAATCGGCGCGCAGTCATCTCAGCAAACCGGTCACGCCGAACCCAAGGATGCCGGCAGCTATGATCGCTACCGCATCTCCCGCGCCCGAGCTGCCGCCCGCGGTTCTAGTCTTTCGCGACGGACACAGTGAAGAAGTCCGCGATTACACTATTGCCGATGGATTTCTCTACGCACGGGGCGAGTATTACACCGACGGATACTGGAACAAGACGATCGAACTCTCCGCCCTCAATCTTCCTCAGACGCTGCAAGCGAACTCCGCGCGCAATGTGAAGTTTGTTCTGCCATCGGCTCCCAACGAAGTAATCACGCGCCCCTAAGCAAATTCACGGGACGTGGCTGTGACTTGCGGAATCAGGCTGTGAATTCGTGTCCTTTGTGGTAACGAATTTGAGACCTGCGCCTCGCGGCCAAGTACTCGGTCGAATCGAAACGTGATACAATAACTTTTGAGTCGAATCACACTAACTGCCTGTAGATGCAATCTCTTAGCGCCAATTTTCCGGACGGCCATGCGAATTACCGGCGCGCCGGATTTTGGCTGTGGCAGCGATCCGCATAAGCTAAGAGTTAAGCCCAACAGCTGAGAACTTACCATGCCAGACGATCAAAATCCCGAACTTCCCCTGACTCCTCCGCCACCCGGCGACGGCAGTCCGGGCGCCCTGCACATTCAGCCCGTCAACATTGAAGACGAGATGCGCAAGTCGTATCTCGACTATTCCATGTCGGTGATTATCGGCCGCGCTCTTCCCGAAGTCCGCGACGGACTCAAGCCCGTGCACCGGCGCATTCTCTACACCATGCAGCAGATGGGACTGCAGCCCAATCGCGCCACGCGTAAGTGCGCCAGAATCGTGGGCGAGGTGATGGGCAAGTACCATCCCCACGGGAACCTCGCGGTGTACGACGCTCTCGTTCGGCTCGCGCAAACCTGGAGTCTTCGCTATCCGCTGATTTTCGGGCAGGGAAATTTCGGCTCGGTCGATGGAGATCCTCCCGCAGCAGATCGCTACACGGAAGCCAAACTAGCTCAAGTCGCGACTGCGCTGCTGGAAGACCTCGACAAAGAGACGGTGGACTTCCGCCCGAATTACGACGGTAGCGAGGTCGAGCCCGATGTCCTTCCCACGCGCATTCCGAATCTCCTTATCAACGGCTCCGATGGGATCGCTGTCGGCATGGCGACAAAAATTCCTCCCCACAACTTGACCGAGATCGTCGACGCCACGATTACGTTGATCAACAATCCGAATGCTCAGCTGGCGGAGATTTTGAAATTCGTCCAGGGACCCGACTTCCCAACCGCGGGCGTAATTCACGGACGCGCCGGAGTGTTTGAAGCCTACCGCACCGGCCGTGGGCGCTTCATGATGCGGGCCAAGGCCGCCATCGAGAACATCTCCAAAGATCGTCAGGCCATCATTGTCACCGAAATTCCGTATCAGGTGAACAAGGCCGTACTGGTCAAGCGCATCGCCCAACTTGTGAACGACAAGGAAATTGAAGACATTTCCGACGTTCGCGACGAGAGCGGCCGCGATGGAATGCGCATCGTCGTCGAACTCAAACGGGGCGCTGAACCGCAGATCGTTCTCAACCAGCTTTTCAAGCACACCTCCATGCAGGAAGGTTTTTCCATGATCCTGCTGGCGGTGGTCAATGGCCAGCCCCGCGAAATGGGACTGATTCAGGCCATCAAGCACTTCATCAATCACCGCGTCGAAGTCGTCCGCCGCCGTACCGCTTTCCTGCTGCAGAAGGCCAAAGACCGCGAGCACATTCTCGAGGGCTATCTCACTGCGCTCGATCACCTCGATAATGTCATCGCCATCATTCGCGGCAGCGCCAATCGCGCCGATGCCCGCGAGAATTTAGTCGCCTATTTCGGCGGCAAAAAAATCGATATCAACACTACCGGCCGCGCTCCCAAGCTGAGCCCTGAAAAGCCTTTCACCACGCGGCAGGCAGAAGCCATCCTCGAACTGCAATTGCATCGCCTCACGAAACTTTCCATCGACGAGATTTCCAACGAGCTGAAAGAAGTTCGGGAGCGTATCGAGGACTACGAGTCCATCCTCGCCTCCGAGAAGAAACTTCGCTTGGTCATCATCAAGGAACTCGAAGAAGTGAAAGAACTCTACGGCGACGAACGCCGCACTCGAATTGAAGACGAGGCCGCGGAAATTGTTCTCGAAGATCTGATTGCCGACGAGCAGGTCGCCGTGACCTTCAGCCATTCGGGCTACATGAAGCGCACGCCGATCTCCACTTATCGCATGCAGCGCCGCGGTGGCAGCGGCCGCACTGGCATGAAGACGCGCGAAGAGGATTTCGTCGAGCATCTCTTCATTGCGTCGACCCACGCCTATATTCTGATCTTCACCAACAAGGGCCGCGTTTACTGGCTGAAGGTTTACGAAATTCCCGATGTCAGTGCCGCGGGCAGAGGGAAGCACATCGGTAATCTCATCGGGCTGCAACCAGGCGAAACCGTACGCACCATGCTCGCGGTGCGCAACCTCGAAGAAGAAAACAAATATATTTTCTTTGCCACGCGCAACGGCCTGGTAAAAAAATCCGAGCTGCGCGAGTTCATGCACGTGCGCTCGAACGGCATCAACGCGATCAACATCGAAGAGGGGGACGAACTGGTCGCCGCCCGCATCACCAACGGCAATCAGATCGTCTTCATCGCCTCGCATGAAGGCATGGCCGTGCGCTTCGACGAAAATCACGTCCGCCCCATGGGCCGTGCCGCTTACGGCGTCAACGGCATCAATCTGGAGGAACGCGATTACGTAGTGGGCATGACGGTGACTCCAAAACCCGGAGCGGCTCCGGTCGGCGCTCCCGCCGCTAGCGAAGAACCTGCGGGGACGGCCGCGTCGCCCGTCCAAAGCGCCTCAGCGCCCGAGGGGGAAATCGCGGCCGGCGAAGCCGTCGACCTGACTCAGAAAGGAAACCTGATTCTCTCCGTAACCGAGAATGGATACGGCAAGCGGACTCCCGCCGACGAGTACCGCCTCACCAACCGCGCCGGTAAAGGAGTGATCAATGTCAAGACCACCGAGCGCGTCGGCAAAGTGGTCGCCATCGCGCTGGTGGACGAGAACTCGCAGGTCATGATCATCAGCCAGTACGGCAAGATCATCCGCATGGATTCGAAAACGATTCGCGAGTCCGGACGGAATGCACAAGGCGTCCGCCTGCTGCACATGGAACCCGGGGACCGCGTAGCCGCGGCCGTGGTTCTAGCGCCGGAAGAAGAGCCAAATGGCAATGGAGGCACGCTGTTGCAATAGTTGCTGGCGTGGCGCGGGCGCTCTCGCCCGCGCTGCTCTAGCCGGGGAGCACGGTTGCTCGATTGGCAATGCTGCTAACGTCCCACTCCCTGCTTGCGATTAATCTCTTTCGAAAATTCCGTAATAAAATTCAGCAGCGTCCCGTATCCCAGCTGACCAAGCACCGCCCAGCCGCCGTTGGCGAGAGCATTTTTCGGACTGGGCTTCCACGCCGTAGAAATAACTCCTCCGCCAAATGCCCCCCCGTACAGCGCCCACTGGGGACGCAAATTCTCTTCGCTACGGTCGTAGGTCATCAGGTTCCGGATAAGCGCATGCCGCGTGCGTGGCCACAGGCCGTCGCATTTGCATTTGTCGTATCGCACTTCATATCCTAGCTTCGCATTCCCGAGCGCCGCCAGCGTGTTTGCCGTAATGAACTGGCCCTCCCGCGATGCGAACCTCTCCGCATACCCTCCCCATCCGTCGTCCCACTGTGAGGGTACGCCCCGTGCCTGATCGATTCCTGCGGCAAACATGCGCTTCAAGTAGGCGCCCGGAGTGGTCAGCGTCTGCCGGAAATAAATCTCCTCGCGCTGCTTGGCCGTCAACGTAGTCAACGGCTGATCTCTGCGCAGATAAACTCCCTCAATCCACGTCGACTCCCAATTCCGCGCCCGAATCAGCCCGGCCGTCGCCGCGTGCTCCGTCATCGTGGCAGCCTGCTTCGACCGGCCCTCAATCTGCTGCACCGGACCGTCGGACTGTTTCTTGGTTTCTCCGGGCGCGTCTGGAAGCTCTTTGCCGGACGTTTGGCCAGAGTTCTGACCAGGATTCTGTGGTGGCTCGCCTCCTTGCGCACGGCTCCTTCCTATCACCACCAACAGAAACATCAATACCCATGCGCTGGTATTTTTTCTCCGCGTTCTTTGCGTTAGAGCTCTTAACTTTTCGGCCGCCACGCCCCCCCCATTGTTTAGAGTCTATTAAACGCTCCCGCTCTGTAGCTAGCTCAAGGTGACGAGAACGCCTCGCCGTAGTTATGCGAGTGCGCCTTCGCCGCGGCGATGACGTTGCCGCGTTTGAGCTTCGCCCTTGGCCACCAGTCCTGAATAATTTTGCCTTAAGAATACGTCGACTTATAAGTGCGCCACCCTGATGAATCCACAATCATCCCTCGAACGATACACCGCCGACAGGCGGTTTAGATGCACCGTGAGGGTAATTGGTGAACGTCTGTTTCGACTTCTTTGAGCATTTCACAAGGGCTAGGATCAATAGAGAACACTTGGTTGACAGTGCCGATTACGCCATGCTATATCGCTGTTTGCTAAAGTCGTTTTGGGTACTAACAGACCACACAAGTATTATTTCTCCGGACTCGAGCCCGCTCGCCGCGCCCCGGAAACGTTGACGAATATTGGATGGAGTCACCAATCTAGCTTGCCACCACCGTTTCTCGCTGCCTGAGTACAGAGCTTAAGCTTCGGAGGTAGTCATGGCACGTATCCTGTTAGGCATCCGCCTTTTCGTAATCTTCTCGATTTTCTCCCTGGTATCCACATCTGCTCTAGCCCAGTACGGCGCAAGCTTAGAAGGCACGGTGACAGACAAGAGCGGGGCCGTTATCGGCGGCGCCACGGTAACCGCAACAAACCAAGCCACGGGGGTAAGTCGAACTGCCGTGACGGGTGAATCTGGATTTTACCGGATCACTGGGCTTCCTCCCGGCACGTACACCGTGGAGGTCGACGCCGCAGGTTTCAAGAAGAACTCCACGCCCAATGTTGAGGTTGTCGCTGAGGCTGTGAACGGCGCGAATGTCACTTTGCAGACCGGACCTGCCAGCGAAACGGTGACTGTAACCGCTTCTACCAGCGAAGACCTGCAGACCGAAAACGCCAACGTGACCGGCACCATAACTTCGCAGCAGATCGTTGATCTGCCGGATTATGGCCGAGACCCGTATGCGTTGATTCGAGTGACGCCGGGCGTTTTTTCCGATTACTCGCGCCAGGGCAACGGCAATGCGCTCGCTATTCCGCAACAGAACGGACCGGGCGGCTCAAACTCTCAGATTTTCCAGACTGAGAACCAGGTTCAGGCCATTGCCAATGGTCAGCGTGTCTCCGCCAATAATTTCATGCTGGACGGCGTCAGCGTTAACAGTCTGGAGTGGGGGGGCGCGGCGGTTGTTACCCCCAATCAGGAGTCGATCCAGGAAGTGGCTGTCTCCTCCAGCAGTTATTCCGCGCAGGATGGTCGCAACTCTGGTGCGCAAGTCAAAGTCATTTCGAAGACTGGCACCAACCGGTTGCACGGAAGCGGCTTCTTCAAAATCAATGACAAGGGATTGAACGCCTTCAATAAGTTTTACGGACCAACCAATGTAGCCGCGTCGCCGATTACTTGCGAGACTGCCACGCCCAGCCAGTTCACGATTACGGCCAGCCACTGTCCTGACCGCGTAGATCAGAAGTACCGGGACTTTGCCGGCAGCATCGGCGGTCCAATCGTGAAGGATAAGCTATTCTTTTTCTTTTCGTATGAAGGAGTTCGGCTCCAGAACACGGTCCCGGTACGTTCGGTTGCTTTGGAAACGCCCCAATTCGAACAGTACGTCATACAGAACAATCCGGGCAGCATCGCGGCGAAGATCTTCAGCACTCCCGGCGTAGCGCCCCGCATATCCTCCATCGTTTCCGAGACGGATTGCTGTTCGTTCATTCCAAACTACGGCCTCGGCAGATGGTATCCGGCTGGAAACGCAGTTGGCCAGGCAATTGGTAATGGGCCGGATGGCATTCCCGACTGGGGATTATTTGACCTCACCGAGCCCAATTCGAGTAGTGGAAATCAGTACAACGGGCGTGTGGATTATACAAGGGCGAATAACCAATTCTTCGTGAGCACGTACATCGTCCGCCTGGATAATTTCAATGGCGGACAGCGGCCGATACAGGACATAACTTTGAAACCGGACAACTACGCGGCTACGGTTGGATGGACGCGCACCATCAGCGGCACGATGCTCAACGAATTGCGCGCCAACTTCACCCGGTACGACTACAGCCAATTGCAGCCCAGCGGCCAGACTAATTATGGCATTCCACAGATCCGGTTATTCGACTTTGATATTGCTGCGGGCGGAAAACAAGGATTCCCGAGCAACGACAATTTCCTGGGCATAACCCAGGGCGCAACCACTCCCGGAGCGCTGGCTCAGAATACCTACGGCCTGGCAGACACGTTTAGCCTGATTCACGGCAGGCACGCCTGGAAGTTCGGCGTGGAAGCCCGCCGCCAACAAAACAACAACGACGAACCGGGAGCTGAGCGACCGCAATATCAGTTCCGCGGATTACTTAATTTTGCTAATGATGCCTGCTGCTTCAACGAACAGGTGCAAGTGAATCCGACCGGTGGCGCGCTCAATGGACAGCGTTACTTTCGTGATGCCGACTATGCTCTCTTCGCTCAGGATGACTGGAAGGTTCGCCCGAATCTCACGCTCAACCTCGGACTTCGATGGGAGTACTTCACTCCCCTGACGGAAGCTAACCATACTTTAAGCAATTACGTGTTCGCTTCGCACGACTATACCAATGGATTCGTATGCGCCCCCGTGGCCCCGTTGACGCCGTGCAAGAACGGTAACCAGCTTTACAGTCCAGACCGGCATAACTTTGGCCCGCGCGTCGGCTTTGCCTGGAGTCCTGGCGTGTACGGGGGCAAGACCGTGGTCAGAGGCGGCTTTGGCGTCGTATTTAACCGGAACGCAGACGTCGTGTTCGACAATGTGCGGCAAGACACTCCGTACTCCGCGTTGGCATCTCCCTGCTGTTACTTCGATCCCGGCCCAATCGTGGGACCGCCCAACAACCCGGACGGCACCCCCTCAAATATTGTCTATACCCTTGGGGCCAGCAAGCTAGCGACCAGTTTTCCAGTGAATCCAGCGTTTTCGAATGGAGTCACTTCGCAAGGCGCCCTGTGTGGCAACTCCGCGTGCTCTACCACGACGGCAGTGTCTTTATTTGGAGCGCTTCCCGACGAACCGAACCCTTACGTCTACATCTTCTCGCTGGAAATTGAACTTCAGCCTCTGAGTAACCTCGTGACCAAAGTGGGTTATCAGGGCAGCCGCAGCCGCAAACTGGTGCGGACCATCGATCTGAATCGGCTTATGCCGGGAGATACTTTTGACGGGACCAAGGACGATCTGCAGACTGTGGGTTCTAACCTTCAGCCCTGTGGCCCCACGAATCCTACTTGCCTCGCCAACCATCTCACCGGGAACCCTCTTTTTACGAATCTCTATTTCCCGCTGCCCGATGTAACCGCGAGCTATGATGCTGCGGTTTTCAGCGCCAACTACAGAATGAACCATGGCCTTCAATTCGGAGCGAATTATACG
>Ga0307479_10007387_pt1 | contig 10129 bp, 10 predicted proteins | sample atmos_gasesECM4C_FD_203743 | JGI IMG/M metagenome (GOLD analysis project Ga0307479, IMG submission 203743) | Hardwood forest soil microbial communities from Morgan-Monroe State Forest, Indiana, United States - atmos_gasesECM4C_515 | ecosystem: Environmental > Terrestrial > Soil > Temperate...
CCCATCGGACGCGTCCGAACCCGCGCGAAAGCGCTCGAACATATCGTCGACCTCGTCCGTACGTACCAAGGGATCGAGCGTCTCGTCGTCATCTCAGCCAACGCGCCAGACACGGATCGCTTCCTCGAGCTTCTGGACGGTGTCGTCCACGTCGAGTCCTCGGACGTCTGGGCCTTCGGACCGATCGTCGGAGCGCACGCGGGGCCGGGTGTGATCGGCGTGGCGTTCATCGTTTCGGGGAACTGAATGCCCACTCGCCTCGCGCGGGGGCAGCGGGTCGGGGATCGATACCGCCTCGACCACCAGCTGGGAGAGAGTGAGCACGGCGTCACGTGGGAAGCCGTGGACGAGCGCCTCGACCGCGCCGTCGCGCTTCGAATGTTCGACCCCGGGATCGATCGCTCGGAGCTCACGCAGCGTGCGGGTGTTGCCGCTTCTCTGACGCACCCACGTGTGGTGCGCGTCTTCGACACGGGCACGGACGCCGGACGATTCTTCACGGTCAGCGAGCTGCTTGCGACGTCACTTTCTTCCGTCCGGCTCCCGCTCTCTTCGACGAATGCGCTCTACACCGCGATCGACGTCGCGGAAGCGTTGCAGTACGCGCACGAACGCGGTGTCGTTCACGGGAACCTCCACGAGGGAAACGTCCTGCTCTCCGAGTCGGGAGCGAAGGTCGGAGACTTCGCGCTGAGCTTCGGCTCTCGTTCGCGCGATCGTTCGGAAGACCTGCGGGCGCTCGGCGCGATGATGGCGCGGGTTTCCAAAACCGGAGCATCCGAGGAAGGCGATCCGTTCGGCCGCGTCATCGATGGCCTTCGCGACGGCGAGTACGGTTCGGCAACGGAGGCTCTGAACGACCTTCGGACGGTGCGTCCGACGACATCGGCCGCGGAGGTGCAGCGTCCGGACCGGAAGCCCTGGCCCGCCGTCGTCGTCGCGCTCCTGATCGTCGTGGCCGCGTTCGGCGCGACACGACTCGGTCATCGGGGGACCCAACCCCCCTTCGTGCCGGGCGGACACATCCAGGGCACACCGCTTCATGTCCTGTCGGTCACCGACTACGACCCTCTCGGCGACGGCGTCGAAGGACACGCGACCGTGAACTACATCGACGATGGCCAGTCGTCGACCTTCTGGTCGACCGAGCGGTACACCTCGAGCCCGTACTTCAGCGGAGTCAAGTCGGGAGTCGGGGTTATCTTCGACATGGGCACGCCCGTTGCGGTCGGTAGAGCTTCGGTGCTCTTCGTCGGCGGACCATGCTCCTTCGAGCTTCGATACGCCGATAGCAGATCCACTCCCGTCGGTCAGTGGGTCACCGCGCGCGTCGCGCCATCGCCGCCGCTCGCGGCGGCGTTCTCCTTCCCGCCCCACACCGCCCGCTACTGGCTCCTCTGGATCACGAAACTGACGAAACTGGCGCCCGGTGCAGGATCGGAGTGGTCGTGTGCAGTCGCCGAAGTGAACCTCTACGCTCCATAGGAATATCCGTTCGCAGCGCAGCGTTGGAGGGACATGGACCCGCGTAACGTCATCATCATCGGCTCGGGACCGGCGGGCTTCACCGCAGCCACGTACACCGCACGCGCGAACCTGAATCCGCTCCTGTACGCGGGACTCGAATGGGGCGGACAGCTCCAGACCACGACCGACGTCGAGAACTATCCAGGGTTCCCGGGCGGGGTTCAGGGCCCCGAGATGATGGAGCTGTTCCGCAAGCAAGCGGAGCGCTTCGGCGCCGAGGTCGTCGCCGAGAACATCACGAAGGTCGATCTCGCAGAGCGCCCGTTCAAGGTGTGGGCCGGCGAGGACATGCAACTCGCGAAGGCCATCATCATCTCAACGGGGGCCGAGTACAGGAAGCTCGGCATACCGGGCGAGGTCGAGTTCTCCGGACACGGCGTCTCGTACTGCGCGACGTGCGACGGCTTCTTCTTCCGCGACGCGGAGACCGTCGTCGTCGGTGGCGGCGACACCGCGATCGAGGAAGCACTGTTCCTGACGAGGTTCGGTAGATCGGTCACGGTCATCCACCGAAGGGACGAACTACGCGCATCGAAGATCATGCAGCAACGCGCGTTCGACAATCCGAAGATCGACTTCGTATGGGACACCGTCCTCGACGAAGTCGTCGGTGAGACGCACAAACTCTCGTCGATCAAGCTCCGCAACGTGAAGACCGACGAGCGGACGGAGCGCGCCGTTGGCGGCCTCTTCATCGCGATCGGGCACGATCCGGCGACGAAGGTGTTCGAAGGACAGGTCGAGATGGACGATGCCGGCTACATCGTCGTGCGCGATGGTTCCCTGACGTCGGTCGAAGGCGTGTTCGCCGGCGGCGACTGCGTCGACCACGTCTACCGGCAGGCGGTGACTGCCGCGGGCATGGGGTGCATGGCCGCGATCGACACGGAGCGCTGGCTCGAGTCACAGACGCACCACTAGCCGACTTACGCAGAACCCGTCGCTTGGTCGCCGCTGATGTCGTTCAAGATTCTTTCGCAGGACTCCCAGAAAGGACTTCCGACCCGCTGGTAGTAGACAGCGCGCTGCCCAGGAACCTGATCCAGCAACTGGAGAAGGTCGGCAGCTAAGAACCGTCTCAGTTCCGCCTGAACGACGTTTTCCGCAAGGTTTAAGGTATGCGCCAACTGTCTGGCGTAGAAGACCCCTGGCTCGGCACGAGCCACGGCTGCACCAATCTCCAATCGGTACCGATTCCCGAAGAGCTGCTTGGAGACCTCACGAACGCGGGCCCACGATGAAAGCTTCCTGTCAGCATCATGTTTCATGATTCATGATGTTAGTTACACATTGGGAGGTCGGACATGCGACTCTGGAGGCGGAAGCGAAGAAGGAACTCGTCCATGGCCAAAGAGCCCGTCCGGCTTGGCCCGGAGTTGCGGAAATACCAGGGCCTTTGGGTAGCCATTCGCGACGGCAAAGTCGTGGAGGCTCGCCAAACTCCATACGAACTCGTGATGGTTCTGATGGAGCGAGGCATTGACGACGCATCGATCGTCCGGTCTCCGAGAAGTGAGGAGCCTTTGCGGATCGGCCTCGGCTAGGGGCGCCTCTTGAGCAGCGACCCATCATTCCCCTGGGGTCTATCCCTACGTCGACCTTGGGGAAATCAGTCAGCGAGACGGATCGCCAGTCCTTCGTCCGGCCGTAGAGGTAAGGATCGTCGGTCCCTACGGAGCAACACCCAAGATCTGGGCGCTCGTCGACTCGGGCGTTGAACACACATATGGCGGGCCGTGGATTCCACAGACTGTTGGCGTCGATCCCCATCCCGACACAGACATTTCAATCGGAATCGGCGGTGAGTCACGCAGCGTTCGTTTCGCTGACGTGAAACTTCGTCTCATCGGTCCCGATGGAACCGAGCGGTATGAGTGGGATGTGGAAATGGGGTTCTTCCGACGATGGGAGCCGAGTTGGTCCGTCCTTCTGGGACAACGGGGATTCTTCAGTCAGTTCACTGCGACGATGAGCCACAGCGCTCGCGGCTTCGCGATCGAGCCATGGTCGGAATTTGATCGTCGTTTCCAATGACTCAGTGGCCACTCACTTCATCGACGCGAAGCGGCCCCCGGCATCGCGCGCAGCCGTAGCGTGAGGTCTTCGTGATCAGTTTCGAGCGGCGCTGCCTCGAGATCGTCCAGCCACAGCGCTGGCAAGTGATCACGTAGCGCTGATAACGCAACATCGCGACGGGGTCGAGCGCATCTTCTGTGCACGATACGGGCCTGCAGTCGAGGTAGGACGCAAGCGTCTGCCACAACGGCCCGTGTCCCATGTCGCGGTAACGCTCCCACGCGGCCTGATGCGCGAGTTCGTGCCGCGCCGTCTCGCGGACATGATCGGCGTCGACGATGTGTTTGCTGATCCGGATCTCGTACGAACCGTCCGCCTGATCGACGAGGAACGAACCGAAGAGTGTCGTCGCTCGCGAGAGCTTGATCGGACAGGGGCCGAGTCCGGCGACGATGGATCGCGCTCGGACCTGCTCCTCGAGCGCGGTGGTCAGGATCTCGGACGGCGTCATCGTTTCGGAAACACTACGAGGCACCAGTGGCATCCGCCCGGCACCGATCGGCCCGGAATGTGCCCGTCGGACCCCGGGTTGACCTCTCTGACGGCACCCGGCCCTAGTATCGGAGCCCCTAGCCACCACGAAAGGACACTCATGGCCGATCTTGCGCAGTTGACCGCCGAAACCTTCGACTCCCGCGTCGCAGGCGAAACGCCCGTTCTCGTCGACTTCTGGGCCGAGTGGTGCGCGCCGTGCCGCGCGATCGCGCCGATCCTCCAGGAGATCGCCGACGAGAAGTCCGGGAAGCTCGAGGTGGTCAAGCTCAACGCCGACGATCACCCAGACGTCGTGCAACGCCTCGGCATCCTGTCGATCCCGACGCTCATCCTGTTCGCGAAAGGCGAGGAACGGGCACGAGTGGTCGGTGCGCGTGCGAAGGAAGCTCTCCTCAAGGAGATCGAGCCGCACCTGTCGTAGAGAGCGCCCGTTCGGCGCATCCTGTCGTAGAGAGCGCCCGTTCGGCGCATCCTGTCGTAGAGAGCGCCCGGTCGGCGCATCCTCGCGTAGCGTCCAACGAAACGAACCGTCCTCGGCTACCCTTCGGGGGCGATGTCCCTGGGGCCCCCGAAGCATCTCCACCTCGGCGACGACGGTAGCGCCGTTCTCGACGTTCAGGCGCGCTTGATCGCGCTCGGCTATCCGATCGGCGGCAGCGAACGCGGGACGTTCGGCCCCCACACGCAGTCGGCGGTCAAAACCTTCCAGGTCCGCCGGGGTCTCAGTCCGGACGGAATAGTCGGCGACCACACGTGGCGCGAACTCGTCGAAGCCGGACGAACCCTTGGGAGCCGAACGCTCTACCTCCGCGGGCCCGGCCGCATGATGCGTGGTGACGACGTCCGGGAGCTGCAGCGCCGTCTGAACGCACTCGGCTTCGACGCCGGCAAAGAGGACGGGATCTTCGGCTTCGAGACCGATCTCGCCCTTCGCGTTTTCCAGAAGAACACCGGGCTTGCCTCCGACGGCTACGCCGGACACGACAGCTTCGATGCTCTCGATCGCCTGCGGCGTCGCATCGGCCCGGGATCGAAAGCGGAGCTCCGCGAGCGGCTCGCGCGCGAACTCTCGGTCGGAGTCGGGGGGCGCACCGTGTTTCTCGATCCCGCTCACGGCGGTCACGACGTCGGGTGCGTCACCGCGCCCGGGATCCCCGAGGCCTACGTCGTGTATCGCGTGGCGGAGTCGGCCTCGGCCGAACTCACGACGCGGGGTGCGACGCCCGTTCTGTCGCGCGCCGTCCAGCAAGGTCCGGACGAAGACCGCCGTTGCGAGGTCGCAAACGCACGGTCGGCGGATCTCGCCGTCTCGTTCCACCTCGCGTGCCGGGTCGACCCCGGTCCGACGGTTGCGTTCTGGTCCGTTGAAGGACGGCACTCTCCTACGGGACGCGCGCTCGCCGAGTCGATCGGCGAAGCCCTGCGGCCGCGCCTCGGCCCGACCCAGATCCTCGGACGGAATCTGCCCTTCCTGCGTCAGACGCGCATGCCGGCGGTCGTTGTCGATCTCGCCTGCCCCGGGAACGACGTTTTAGTGAGCGAAGATCCGTACCTCGAAGCGCTCGGCGAAGCTGTCGCGGCGGGCATCGAGACGTATTTCGGGTAACCGGCGCGCGGGACTCGTCGCTCCCGCACAATGGATGGATGTCTCAACAATTCGACCCGTACCGAGACCGCTACGCCGCTCGTGCGGCCGGTATGACGCGCTCGGAGATCCGTGAGCTGTTCGCAGTTCTCGAGCGTCCCGAGGTCATCTCGCTCGCCGGCGGCAATACCGATACGAGCATCGTCGCGCACCGGATCGAAGAGTGCGTCCACGCGACGCTCGCGCGGAACTCAGCGGAAGCGCTGGGCTACGGCATCGGCGAGGGTCACGCGAGGCTCCGCGAGCGACTCGTCGAGCTCATGTCCCTCGAAGGCATCACGGCGCAGCCCCATCAGCTCGTCGTTACGGACGGCGCACAGCAAGCTCTCGAGCTCCTCGCCAAGATCTTTTGCGAACCCGGCGATCTGATCATCACCGAAGCGCCGACGTATGTCGGAGCGCTCGGTGCGTTCGATTCCTTCCAGGCAGATGTCAGGACGGTCGCAACAGACGGTGAAGGAGTCATCCCGGAGGCGCTCGTCGAACGGCTCGAGGCGATCGGAGCGGAGGGACGCCGGGCGAAATTCCTCTACCTCGTGCCGACGTTCCAGAACCCGAGTGGGATCACCCTCGCGGCCGAGCGGCGTGGAGAGATCATCTCGATCTGCCGGCAGCGGAACGTGCTCATCGTTGAGGACAACCCGTACGCGCAGGTTCGCTTTGAGGGAGACCCGGTCGCACCGCTCCGCTCGTTGACAGACGACGGGATCATCTACCTCGGCACCCTGTCCAAGGTCTTCTCCCCTGGGATGCGCGTCGGCTGGGTCCTCGCGCCGGAGACGATCCGCGAACGGCTCGTCCTCGCGAAGGAAGCTGCCGACCTTTGTTCGTCACCGTTCACGCAACTCGTAGCCGCGGAATACCTCGGATCCGGACACGTGCCGGACGATCTCGAGATGGTGCGCAAGGTGTACAAGGAACGGCGCGACGCGATGCTGGACGCCCTCGATGCGTACTTCCCCGCTGGGACGACAACGCGGCCGCCGGAAGGTGGTCTGTTCCTCTGGGTCACGCTCCCCGCGCCGATCGACACGAAGGCGATGCGCGCGCGCGCGCTGGAAGGCGGCGTCGCGTATGTATCGGGAACGGCGTTCCACCCGGACAAACGCGACGGACGCCGGTCGATGCGGCTGAACTTCTCGTACCCATCGCTGGCGGACATCGAAGAGGGTATGCACCGTCTCGGCGCGGTCGCGCATGAAGAACTCGACTTCGCGCGCAGCCTCGACGACTCAATCAACGACGGGAAGGCCTAGGCTGGCGCGCGTCGTCGTCGTCCGGGGGGGCAGGTCACTCGAGCGCGAGATCTCGCTCCGCTCGGGACATAACGTCGCAGCCGCGGCGAAGCGGCTGGGCCACGACGTCGAAGAAGCCGATGTCGATAGCGCTCTGACTCGCATGTTGTCGACGGCCGACGTCGTGTTCATCGCCCTTCACGGGCGAGACGGCGAGGACGGAACACTCCAGCTCGTGTGCGAAGCCGTCGGCGTCCCGTACACCGGTTCGGGGCCGTTGACCTGTCGTTCCTGTTTCGACAAGGGGATAGCGAAAGGTCTGCTCCTGAGGGCCGGGATCCCCGTTCCGCCGGGCTACGTGATACCGGAAGAAGCCGTCCGGCACATGGGTGCGGGCGCGGCGTTGCGCGACGCGGCGACGAAGCTTGGTTATCCGCTCATCGTGAAACCCGCGGCGCAAGGAAGCGCACTCGGCCTGGCCCTTGTTGACGATCCCGCCGACCTCTCCGCAGCGGCGCTCGCCGCCTTTGACCACGGGGACCGCATCCTCATCGAGCGCTTCGTCGACGGCGTCGACGTCACCGTGGCAGTGTACGGCCCGGAGCCGGCACCACTTCCGGCAGTAGATATCAAGACGCCGGCGAAGGTCTTTGACTTCGAAACACGTGTGAGTCCCGGCGCCTACGAATTCGTCTGCCCTTCGAAGATCGCGGACGAGCGAACACCAACGCTTGCCGTTGAGGTCGCTCGTTTGATGGGAGTCCGCGACTTCGGGCGCGTCGACATGCGCATCGGCGAAGACGGTCCCGTGGTGCTCGACGTCAAGACGTGCCCGGGACTCACAGAGACGTCGATCGTTCCCTTCGCAGTCGCTCACGCACAGCTTCGGTTCGAGGATTTCGTCGAAGCTACGCTCGACGCCGCGTTAGCGCGTCAGTAGTTCAACAAAAGCTCGACGATCCGGTGCAGATCGTCGCGCGATCCGAAAGCGATCACGATCCGGCCGCGTCCCCGTCCGGACTCGATGCGCACGTCCGTCCCGAGATGATCGGCGAGAGGTTCTTCGAGGTCGGGGAACCTGCGACTACGTTGTTCCTTCTCCGTCGACGGTTGCGGATCTTCCGCGCGCGCCAGCTCTTCGATCTGACGAACCGTAAGACCGCGATCGACCGCACGCCGTGCGGTTGCGATCTGCTTTTCGGGGTCCTTGATCGCGAGCAACGCGCGAGCGTGTCCGGCCTGCAATCGGCCTTCGTCCATCATCGTCCGGATCGCGGCGGGCAGGTCGAGCAACCGCAGTGTGTTCGTGATATGGACGCGGCTCTTCCCGACGCGTCGGGCAACCTCTTCCTGTGTCAGCTCAAAGAGATCGAGCAAGTTCCGGTATGCGGCTCCCTCCTCCAGGGGGCCGAGATCCGCGCGTTGCACGTTCTCGACGAGCGCCTGCTCCAATGCACGTCGATCGTCGACGTGACGGACGATCGCCGGGACACGGGTCGCGCCGGCGAGCTTCGAGGCACGGAGGCGGCGCTCACCGACGAGCAGCTCGAAGCCGCCGCTCGCTCGGGGCCGGACGACGACCGGCTGTAGGACACCCTGCTCGCGGATCGACGCTGCAAGCTCCTCGATGTCCTCGGTGCGGAAGATCGTCCGCGGCTGACGCGGGTTCGGATAGATCTGCTCGACGTCGAGTTCGGTCAGGCCGGACGGTGCCGGCGGCGGGGCGCCCTCCTCGACGACACGCGCCTGCTCTTCCGTCGACGGGAGAAGGGCGCCCAGACCGCGCCCGAGGCCCGACTTCCGTTTCATGCCGCTCCCTCCCCGTGGTCGCCGACCGGGACGTCGTGCGCTTCTTCCTGCGCGGGCTCATCTTGGGGCGCCGCGTACGACGCAGATTCACTCTCCGTGGTGTGCCCCGGCCCCTCCGGGATCGCCGGAGCGTTGTCCGGAGGAGCGAGGAACCTCCGGTCGAACTCCTCGGCCAGCCAGACGTACGCCTTCGAGCCCCGCGACGCGGCGTCGTACACGATCGCGGGCTGCCCGTAAGAGGGGGCCTCCGATAATCTCACGCTCCGTGGCACGATCGTCGAGAAGACCTCCTCCCCGAAGTGGCTCCGCACCTCGCGGGCAACCTCCTCGGAGAGCTTCGTCCGGGCGTCGTACATCGTCAGAACGATCCCGCCGATCTTGAGCGCCGGGTTCAGTCCCGACCTGATGAGGTCCACGTTCCGGAGCAACTGTCCGAGACCCTCGAGGGCGTAGTACTCGCACTGGATCGGCACCAAAACGCGGTCCGCGGCCGTCATCGCGTTGACGGTAAGAAGACCGAGCGACGGTGGACAGTCGATGAACACGACGTCGTACGTACCAACGTTGTCCAGGACGTGCCGGAGCTTGGTCTCACGCGCGATGGCGGACACCAGTTCGAGCTCGGCCCCCGCGAGGTCGATGGTGGACGGCAGGATGTCCAGGTTCGCGTAATCCGTGCGCCGGACCACGCTCCGAGGGTCGGCTGCGCCGACGAGACAGTCGTACACGGTCAGATCGAGCGACCGGTGTTCGATCCCGACGCCCGTGGTGGCATTCGCCTGCGGATCCAGGTCGGCGAGCAGGACGCGCCGGCCCATCGCCGCGAGGGCGGCGGCGAGATTGATCGCGGTGGTCGTCTTCCCGACGCCACCCTTCTGGTTGGTTACCGCGAAGCGCATCACATCTACCCCAACTCCAACACTAATTAACAAACGCCACACGCCTAGCCGAGGGGCTTCCTCGCTGGCACTCCGGTTCGGCGAGGATAGCGGTCCGGCGTCGGCCTCACCTTCCCAACAATCATGGCCCATCTTGCCGCATCCGCGCCAGGAACTTCAAGAGCAAGCGCACGAGCGACCCCTCCGCCGAGGAGCGCCGCAGCTGAAGACAGCCTCTCAAGATCGTGGGGTCCGGCCGTCGAGTCCCCGGAAACCCCTCTGCGCTGGTCGGCGGAACCCTCGGAGCTTTGTGATACGACGCTCTGCGTGCACGCAGACGTGGAACCATCGTCGTCGAAGGAGGCTTCAGGTGTTGCGAGGCACGCCAGGAGTCCTCCGACAGCGATGAAGGGCAGGCAGAGCTCGAGAACAACTGCGGGTTCGGCGAGCGCTCGGGATGTCGC
>Ga0307479_10007388_pt1 | contig 10128 bp, 11 predicted proteins | sample atmos_gasesECM4C_FD_203743 | JGI IMG/M metagenome (GOLD analysis project Ga0307479, IMG submission 203743) | Hardwood forest soil microbial communities from Morgan-Monroe State Forest, Indiana, United States - atmos_gasesECM4C_515 | ecosystem: Environmental > Terrestrial > Soil > Temperate...
TACCGAAGATCACTCAGGGGACACTCGGGGGATTGATTGGCTCAACCCGCAGCCGCGTCAACTACTTTATGAATAAGTTCAAGAAGCTCGGTTACATCGAGTATGGGGAGAGATTGCGAGTTCACAATTCTTCGCTCAGCGACGTGTTGAAAGACTCGATATTCTCCGATCTGCGTGCTTCTCGACCGAACTGAGCATCTGGCGCACGGGTGGCGCCTGTCGCCCCTGCCGTTAGAACGCGCTTATCGTACATGTGAAATCCCGGTACGGCACTTGTCTGGTTTCCCGACTTACCGGGACTAAGGCGCGCCTGGTTGCAGCAGGTAAAACGTGGGGGCGCGATGGGTCCGTGCCTCGGCTAATAAAGTCCGGCGCGTCTAACGCATCGCGTCCCGTCGAGCGACTAGTTGCAGTCCGCATCCTATAACTTACGAACGTCACCCTCAAGCCGTACAACCGCTTACGTATTACTACGGTTGCCTGTCTGAAATACCGAGAAGTTCAACCTCAAATATTCCGATAAGAAAAGTGAAACCTCTCCTTGTCGAGGAATGGCTTATGAGTCTCGATCTTGCACCGAAGAGCAAAGGCCATGTCCGCAGCATTATGCATATCTTGTTCAATTGGGCGATGAAATGGGAGTTCATCGAAATTGACAGGATGAATCCGATGAGTCTCGTCCGCGTAGAAGGTTCATCGAAACGTCTCAGACAACCCAGGATCCTGTCTGTCAAGGAATTCCGGGTGTTGCTGGATGAATTGCGAGAACCGATTCGAACGATGTGTATTGTGGCGGCGTGTCTCGGTTTGAGGGCAAGCGAACTTGTGGGCTTGCAGTGGGGCGATTTCGATTGGAAGGCTTGCGAAGTCCATATTCAACGTGGAGTTGTCGTCGGCCGAGTCGATGAAGTGAAGACGACGAACTCAAACAGGAGACTGCCAGTACATCCGAACTTGGCGGACCTTCTGGTTGCGTACAAGGCCGAGACGGCTCCACGAGCAGGGAATTGTGATTGGTTGTTCCCAAGTCCGTATGGGACTGGGCGTCCAAGATGGCCGTGGACGATTCAGCGCGATCACTTGCTTCCTGCCGGAATCCGCGCCGGAGTTGGTCCTATCGGCTGGCACAGTTTCCGCCATTCGTACTCCACGCTGCTTCGTTCGTTACAAGTGGACTTGAAAGTTCAGCAAGAACTGCTGCGGCATGCGGACATTCGCACAACAATGAACATTTACACGCAAGCGGTGCCCGATGCGATGCGGGAGGCCAACAGTCGAGTTGTTGAAATGGTTCTTCCGAAGAGAAAAGTGGGATGAAGAAACGAGGCGGCAAAAAGGCGGCATTAAGAATACCGAAGGATGGTAAGTCCTTCCATTTCAGCCCAAGGCCTTCCTCGTAAGTACTTGAAGAATCAGCTCCAAGTAAATTCGACTCCCACACGCTTCCGCCACATCTGCTTGAAGGAATTCATGCGCTATTGCCGGCAGAGGGCGGCGGCGCCGGCAATTCCGGCGTCGGAGCCGTATTTCGCCAGCAGCAGCGGGATTTCGGAGCAGCGTGCATTGATGGACCACTTCGGCAGCTCGGTTTGCATGCGGGGGAAAAACTCGCTCATTAATTGCGCCACGCCGCCGCCAAATACGATTACGTCGGGCTCCAGCAAGTCGATCAGGTTGCCGAGCCACACCGTCAACAAATCGGCTGTCGCTTCCAGAACTTGGCGAGCTAGCGCATCGCCTGTGTGAAACGCTTCTGCAACATTTGCCGCCGTCAATTTCTCGAGGCTGCCGCCGGCGAGTTCGCGGATGCGTGACGGCGTGTTCGATTCCGCCAAGCGTGCCCGCGCGCGCTGCGCGATTGCCGGACCGGAGCACAGCGCTTCGATACAACCGCGTTTTCCGCAGCCGCAGCGCGGGCCGTTGTAGTCGATGCTAACGTGCCCGCCTTCCGCGGCGCTGCCGGTGCGCCCGTGGTAGATGCGGCGGTCGAAAATAATTCCGGTCCCGATGCCCGTGCCGAGCGTGGCATAAAGTACGTTACGAAAACCTGCGCCAGCGCCCCAGACTGCTTCGGCCAGTGCCGCGGCATTCGCGTCATTGTCAACTTTCGCGCAAACGTGGAAGGCACGCTGCACCTCCGCGGCCAGGGGAAAATTGCGCCAGCAGGGCAGATTCGGCGGATTCAACACTACTCCGCGAATTGGATCGAGCGGTCCTGGCGCGCAGACACCGATTCCCGTCACCGCCGACCGCGCGTCCGGATGCTTCTCGAACACGGCGTTGATTGCGCGTTCCATCGCCGCGAATCCCGCCGCCGCATCTTCCCGCGCCGGCATGGCCGCGCGTGTCTGGAACAAGATTGTGCCTCTTGCGTCGACGAGGCCGGCAGCAACTTTCGTGCCGCCGATATCTACTCCGAGCGTGAAGTCTCTCCGTTGATTTTCGGCTGCTTGCTCCTTTGGGCTCATTGTTATTTATCAGAGGACAGCCAGAAATGGCTGTCCCACGGGAGAATAGTCCATCGCTCTAGTCCGTCACTCAATTCCCAGGCGCTGCTGCATTTGTTCTAAGGTGACTCGTTTGGTTTCCGGGTAGAAGAAAAGCACTACGAAGAATTGCAGCACCATCATCGCGGAGAAAAACATGAATGGATACGCGCCGGAGGATTTCGCGAGCTGCGGGAAGGTGTACGCGATGATGGCGTTCATCACCCAGTGTGAGGAACTACCCAGCGCCTGGCCCTTGGCACGCACGCGATTGGGAAAAACTTCGCTGATGTAGACCCAGATGACCGCGCCTTGCGAAATCGCGAAAAATGCGATGTACGCCACAAGGAACCACAGCAAATATTCCTGATGCTGGTGAGTCAGAAAAACGCGAGCGACACCGGCCAGGCACAGCGCCGTGCCAACCGAACCGATCAGCAGCAGGGTTTTGCGTCCCAGCTTGTCGATCACGGACATGCCGAGAAGTGTTGCGAGCAGGTTCATGCCGCCGACGGCCACGGCTTGCAGATCGCCCGAGAGTTTGCTGAATCCGGCGGCGCCGAAAATGTCGTTGAGATAATAGAGGATGGCGTTGATGCCGGAGAGCTGATTGAACATGCCGATGGTGATGGCGAGAAAAATGGGAAGGCGATATTTCCACGTGAACAGCGGCTCGGTTTTCTCGAGCCTTTCGAGATGCACCGAGTTGACGATTTCCTGCAGCTCTCTCTCGGTATCTTCCGCGCCCATTTTCTGGAGCACTGCGCGCGCTTCCTCGACGCGCTTTTGCGTGACCAGCCAGCGGGGGCTTTGCGGAATTCCAAACAGCATGACTAGAAACAGCGCGGCCGGCAGGGCAGCGACGCCGAACTGCCAACGCCATTCCACCGAGCCCAGTCCCTGGCGCGCGATTACGAAATTCGACAAATAGGCGAGCAGGATGCCGATGACGATGTTGATCTGAAACATGCCAACGAGGCGGCCGCGGATTTTTGCCGGTGCCAGTTCCGCGATGTACACCGGACCCAGGACCGAGGAGCCACCGATGCCCAGGCCGCCGAGAAAGCGCGCCAAAAGCAGCGTGTCCCAGTTCCACGCGAAAGCGCAGCCTAGCGCCGACAGGACATAGAAGATAGCCAACACGCGCAGCGTTTCTCTGGCTCCATATTTCTGCCCAGGGATGCCGGCGGACATTGCGCCGATGACCGTTCCGATCAGGGCCATGGCGACGGTGACACCTAGTTGCCGCGGCGTCAGTGCGTAGGCCAGCGTAAGGGAGTGCGTGGTGCCGGCGATAACGGCGGTGTCGAAACCGAACAGAAGTCCACCGAGCGCACCGACCGCGGTGGCTTTGAGCAGATTGGGGTTAAGTTTCATCGAGTGTTTGCGCCAGGAGCCAGTCTCTTTGGGCGCATATCGTCCTCTGCATGCACTCTGTCGTCAAGAGCGCACTGGAATTCCAATTAACCCCGTGGACACTCCCCTCCCCCCGTTTTTTCATAAGTGTTCATTCTAAAGGGAGTTAAAGTAGTTAAAGTCATTTGTTTTGATACATTTTTGCAAGTGTTGATTTTAAAGGTAGTTAAAGTTGCCGTCTTGGCGTTTTGCAATCCTTCGCAAGGGGCGACAGATCGGGATTGCCGCAGAGACTCAGAGGCACCGAGCTGGGGGACACCCCCACCCCGAGCGTTTTGCAGAAAGAGTGTGGATTTGCTTGATTCCAAAGGGGTTGACTTTTTTGGCGACGACAAAGAGTCTGCAATAGTATGAAAAGGCGATGGTTAGGGGTGGAGTGTCGGGCGGAGTAGGAGAGGTTTCTTCGAGATAACACGCGCAATCATAGTACGGATCGGGGAGGGTTGTCAATAGGAATCTTTTACTTATAAGATACTCGTTCGAACGGATTGCTAAGTCATTCAAACGCGGAGAGTTGCAGAGAAGATGGGGTGGAAAGGTAACAATCGGAAGACCCGGAGCAAAACCGAGGTGCGGGGAAGCGAGTCAGGGGAATGGCACGAGCTGTTCGAGCTGGTCAGGGCGCTTGCGTAATTGGTTGCTGCGGAAGGTGACTCTAAACCCGCACACGCAAAACCGGCGAATGCGGCACCCAAATTCTCTGCACGAGCCTGTCGGCCAGCCGCCCTTGAGATCATCGAACGGGGTGAAAATAGGCCATCGAGATTCCTTCTCTAAAACCAAACCTGACCTGACGAAAAAGAGTGTGCCTACCAAGCAACTCGCGCTCAATGTCTTGCTCGCTAAAGGCAACTTCGCACTCAAACCGATGGCCAGCGATTTCAAGTGTCACCGGATGAATTCTCGCCATTAGGCCGCCTGCGAGACCCGCAAGCTGCTCCAGTCTGCCATTTCCTAGTTGGAGGCCTATCGCAGCGGCACGAACTCCGTTAAATAAACAGTAAGTCGCTCCGGTGTCGACTATTGCGAGGAGGTCAGGATAAGAAGATAGCCGACGCAATCTTATAGTTTGGTCCCAGTGGTGGAGGTGCGTTTGAAATTGTGCCACGGTCCCTCCACTGCGTGGGCCCTTCATGCCTCAGGGTAAACCGGCGCTCATAAAAACTGAGCGCAAGAAAAAGCCGGCCCACTTCGGTCGGGATGACAGAAAAGCAAAGACGCCCGCCACCCTTCGCGACTCAGGGCGAGCGGTCGGCGGCCACTACAAAGGCCGGAGCGCTCGCTTTGCTCGCTAGCCGGGCCCTTCGAGGCTCAGGATAAACTGAAGCCCGGCCGCTACAGCGGATGGCCCTTCGAGGCTCCCTTCGCTTTGACTCAGGGCAAGCAGGATAAACTGAAGCCCCGGGCTCCTAAAGAAAAGAGGCTTTTGAGCAGGTAGGAGGTGGGATTCGCGGTGACATAGCCGCGAAAGCGATGCACATTTTTCCACAGACCTGCCACTTACTGGGCAGCCTCGCTGTTTGTAAAATATGCGAGATTTTACTTCTTTGAGGGGTGGCCGATGCTGTTCGCTATCGTGTCTCGCGGCAAGAAACTAAGAACCCGCTTGTTTCCACATCGCTTCAACGACAACCGGTACCACGTCCATCTGGGAAAGGAAGGCCCATATATTCCCGTCACCGATCACCGGGATATCCCTTCTTATCTAGCAAATGGATATTCTCTTCAGATGAGTGACGGAGCCCAGAACCACGCCCCAAGTCTAATAAAACCTGAATCAATCCATGGGTGGAGTGCGAACCCTAAGGACCTTTTCTTCCCTACTCTCTGAACTTCGAGCTTCTCTTCGAACGCCTTGTAGGATTCCATCCGCAGGCAAGCAGATATACCCGGACATCGCTTATCTGAGGCCTGGCAAAAAAGGACTTGACATATGCCTATATGGGAATGTATTATCTTTCCATGCCACGAGCGGCCACGACCTCCGATGCTTTCAACGCGGTGGCGGAGCCGCGCCGGAGGGACATACTGAACTATCTGGCGCTGCAGGAACGGCCGGTTGGCGACATTGTGGCGACGTTGGGGCTGGAGCAGCCTTCCGTTTCCAAGCACCTGCGCGTCCTAAAGGATGTTGGGCTGGTGCACGTGAGACGGGACGGACGCCACATGCTTTATCGCACGAATGCGGAGGCGATTCGTCCCTTGCACGAATGGGCCAGCACGTTCGAGCGACTGTGGCGGCATCAATTGCAACGTGTGAAGGAACGTGCGGAAGAGAAGATGAAGAAGACGTGATCTCATTAAATTATTAATTCAAGGAGGAACGATGATTTCGACAGAATCCGCAATTGAAAAGATGACGCTTAACGTAACACAGGAGATACATGTTCAGGCGCCGCTTGATGTGACGTTTGCGACGCTGCTCGAGCAACTGGGGCCGTTCGGCGAAACGACGGAAGGGAACTCGATGAACATGAAAATCGAGGCGTGGCCAGGCGGCAGGTGGTACCGAGACTTGGGCGACGGAAACGGGCACTTCTGGGGGCATGTGCAAGCCATCAAGCGGCCGACGTTGCTGGAAATCACTGGGCCATTATTTATGTCTTATCCGGTAGTTTCGAATGTGCAGTACCGATTGAGCGAAGTGGATGGCGGGACGCTGATCAAGTTTCATCACGCGGCGCTTGGACTGATCGAGGACCAGCACCGGGAAAGCGTGCAGAAAGGCTGGGGACATATACACGCCGGCTTGCAGAAGCGAGCTGAGGCGACGGGGCGCGGTGGCAGAGCGGCGGCGCGGTAAGCAAGAGGAGATTGGTATGTGTCCAGCATGCTTGGCAAGTTTGGCGATGATGGTCGTGGGTGCATCCTCGACGGGCGGGTTGGCGGCGTTGGTAGTAAACAAATTTCGCAGCGACACCAACGCGAAGTTGACTGTTGCGGTTAGCAAAATGGAAGGGAATCAAACAAAGGAGAACGCGTCATGAGCAAAGGAACCACGAGCAAGAGGACGATTGATAACCCGAGAGTGGTATCGCGGGAGGAGTGGATTGCGGCGCGCAAGGAGCTGTTGGCCAAGGAGAAGAATCTGACGCGGCAGCGCGACGCGGTTAGCGCGGAGCGGCGGCAACTTCCTTGGGTGAAAGTCGATAAGGAATATGTTTTCGATGCGCCCGGCGGCAAGAAAACGCTGGCCGATCTTTTCGAGGGCCGGAGCCAGTTGATTGTGTATCACTTCATGTTTGGTCCAGATTGGAAGGAAGGCTGCCCGAGTTGTTCGTTCAATATGGATCACACGGACGCCGCGCTGGTGCACCTGGCGCAGCGCGATGTGACATTCGCGGCGATTTCGCGGGCGACATTGCCACAGATCGAAGCGTTCAAGAAGCGCATGGGCTGGCGCTTTGCGTGGGTGTCGTCGAATGGAAACGACTTCAACCGGGATTATCACGTGTCGTTCACCAAGGAGGAGAAGGCGAGCGGCGAGGTGTACTACAACTATGAGGTGGGGGCGTTCCCTAGCGAAGAGGGGCCGGGGATCAGCGTGTTCTACAGGGATAAGGCGGGAAACATCTTCCACACGTATTCAGCTTACGCCCGCGGGACCGAGATGACGATGAGCACGTACAATTATCTCGATTATGTACCGAAGGGCCGGGACGAAGACGGGTTGCCGTTTACGATGGCCTGGATTCGGCACCACGACCGGTACTCGGATGGCAAGTTGGCCGACAAAGATATGCCGTACTGGCCGGCCAACGCCGCCGCCGCGTCGTAAGACGCACCGACGGCGCGTGCGCCGCGAGTCGGCGAAGCAATACAAAAGGGCGCGAGCCTCAGAGGCTCGCGCCCGCGCGGTGCTTGGGTCTAGGTTGCGAACTTACTTCGCCTTCATAGCCACGAGGACCTGCTCTCGTGTCACCGGACCCTGGGCCAACTCGACGTCCTTGGGGGCCTTCGGCGCGGCGTAGCGGAGGGTGCGCCCGATGCCCGACAAGCGAAGCTCCGTGACAGCAGATACGCTGCCGCGAGTTTCGATGACCAGCATGCTCTGTTCGCTATCTTTTTCGTCCGCGACCAAAGCGGGGATGAACCGATAGCCATTGGGGCCGTTAAGGGTGATGAGCGACGGGGCGCTGAGGGACTTCATCTCGAAAGTGTAGTCGCCTGCGGGCAGCGTGGCGTTCTGCCACCGAACTTCATGGGGGAGAGTAAAACTGCCTTTGTAAACTCCCTGAGCGGTGGCGGGGGTCGCGCTTGCGCAAACGGCTGCCAACGCGAAGGCTGCGATTACCGGCATGCGATTCCGAAGCGATGTCATAAAACCTCCTTGCGAAGCTTGAGTCGATTGCGGCCTTTCAGGTTTGATCTTGGGTCGCACGCCAGGAGAGGAAGCATTCGGCGGGCCACAGCGGAGAGAATTAGCGAACCGAGGTGATGGTGGGGGGGCAACAGGTTGAAGCGCAAGGAGATAGCGTGTCGGTGGGAGGGAGCTAGCGGACCAGCGTTCTAGTGAGGGGCTGCGATTTCTCTCTGAGCGGATAGAGGGGCTATCTAGTCGGATAGTGCCCTCCAATAATTTCTGTCAATCGGCGGCGTTCGCCTCGCCTTCCCACCGCGGCAAGTCCCGTTTGCCGAGCATAGCCTCCGCCGCCCAGGCTCCCAAGTACACGGAAAGCGCGACGCCGTGCCCGCTGTACGCTCCGAGCACAATTACGTTGCGACGTTCTGCGTGCCGCCGTAAAACCGGCTTCCAGTTTTCGGTAATGAGGATCGGGCCGCCCCAGCGATGACTTAGCCGGACGTCGTGCAATGCAGGATGTAAATCGCGCACGCGTCTTGCGAGATCGGTTAGAAGTTCGGCTGCGCGGCCTTCCGCCACATTCAGGGCCAGCAATTCCCGCCAATCCTCGACGTGCACCAATCCGCATCCAAAAATCACGCGGCTTTCGTGGAAGACACGCCCCCACAAATAAGGCAGATCGACGGTATAAAACGGCTTGCGCTGGGCGAGCCCTAGCGATGAAAGCTGTTCGGGCGACAGCGGCTCCGTGGCCACCGCCATCGTCAATTTGGGTTGCGCGCGGCCCGCAAGGCCGCTTAGCTCCAGGGATTCAGCGTTTGTCGCCAGCAGGACAGTGCGAGCACGCACTGGCTTTCCGTGAATCGTCAGGACGGGAAATTCTTCGAGGCTCAAGCTTTCCACAGGCGCGTTTTCAAAAATCAGCGCGCCGCGTTTGCTGGCTGCCTGCGCCAAGCCGCTCAACATCTTGCCGGGATCGATCGTACCGCCGGGCACTTCTCGCGTGACGCCCAGGGTGCCGGAGTCATGCCATGCGATCGGAGAATCCGGCATCACTCCTTGCCGGCCGATCTCCAGGGCGCCGGGAAGCGCCAGATCGCATCGTACGTCTAGGTCGCGCAGAATGCCCGAGAACCCCGCGAGCACATCGCCAAGGCCGGGCAGATTCCCAGCCGCCGTTTCAGATAGAGCCATTCCCCCGGTATGTCCACTGGAGCCTGCGCCGATGTGGCTGCATTCAAAGAGGGCCACGCGCTTGTTCGGCTCTGAGTGGCGCAGCCAAGCTGCAGCGGCGAGTCCGGTAAAGCCGCCGCCCACGACGGCGAATTCAACTTCTTCCGGCAGTGCTTGCTGCTCCGAATGCAAATCAATGGTCCAGGGTGGAAGTCCCCATCGCGGAAGTGCCGCCGAGCTTGGCGGAAGTGTCGCACCCATGTGTGTCACCACGCTGCTACGATTTCTGCTTTTCACCCGAGAGGCGCCGGCCCAGGGCTTCAAGCGCCTTGTCCAGCGTTTGACGCTTCTTCCAGAAGTCCTTCCATAAATCGCCGACTGTTTCCAGGCGGGACGAGATAGTTTTGATCGTCCAAGCGTCCGGGTCGATGCTGCCATTCATAAGTTCGTCCGCGGTCACCGGGGTTGACACAGTGGCTCCAGGATGGGCCCTTGCGGAATAAACCGCGGCCAGCGGCTTGCCCTTGGCGTTTTGCAATGCATCGAGCAGGACGCGTCCGGGCGGGCGCTTGCGGATGCTGCGCTCGAGAGTGGTGTCTCGCGGCAACTCGGAAGCGACGAGTTGGCTAATGATTTCGGCGAAAGTGCGCGTCTGCGCGTACTTGTAAATCGGCTCGAGGGGCACATAGATGTGAAATCCGGTGGCGCCGGAAGTTTTGAGGAAGCAGACCAGGCGTGTGGAGAGCAGCA
>Ga0307479_10007389_pt1 | contig 10128 bp, 9 predicted proteins | sample atmos_gasesECM4C_FD_203743 | JGI IMG/M metagenome (GOLD analysis project Ga0307479, IMG submission 203743) | Hardwood forest soil microbial communities from Morgan-Monroe State Forest, Indiana, United States - atmos_gasesECM4C_515 | ecosystem: Environmental > Terrestrial > Soil > Temperate...
CTGATGGCGCACTGGATGGAGCATCACAAGAAGCAGAATTTCCTTTACGAGAACATCGAGGAAATCTGCAAGATTTTCCAGAAGCACGACGTGAGCTTTTCGTTTGGCGACGGCTTGCGTCCTGGATGCATCGCGGACGCGAGCGACGAAGCGCAATTCGCGGAGTTGAAGGTACTCGGCGAGCTAACCACAAAAGCATGGGAGCACGACGTCCAAGTGATGATCGAAGGGCCGGGGCATGTGCCGCTGGACAAGATCAAGGAGCAGGTGGACAAGGAGATGGAATGGTGTCATGAAGCGCCGTTCTATACGCTGGGGCCGCTGGTGATTGACATCGCGCCCGGTTACGACCACATCACCAGCGCGATCGGCGCGGCGATGATCGGCTGGCATGGTGCCTCCATGCTGTGCTACGTGACGCCCAAGGAGCACCTCGGTTTACCGAATGCGGAAGACGTGAAGCAGGGCGTGATTGCGTACAAGATTGCGGCGCATGCCGCGGACGTGGCGCGTCACCGGCCCGGCGCGCGCGACCGCGACGACGCGTTGAGCTATGCGCGGTTTCTCTTTGACTGGAACAAGCAGTTCGAGCTTTCGCTCGACCCCCCGACCGCGAAAGCCATGCATGACGAAAACCTGCCGGATGATTTTTATAAAGAAGCCAAGTTCTGCTCGATGTGCGGGCCGAAGTTCTGCTCGATGAACATCACCCAAATGGCGGACGCCGAAGGCGGCCACGACCAGGCCGAGCGGAAGCAGAAATTTGTAGAGTTGCTGGCGAAAGTTCAGAACGCCTAGCTTTTCGACGAATGCTTGACATCACTTCCAACGATTCCCTTCGCGAGGAATTTGACCGCTGGGCGGAGGCGGGGCGGGGCGAAGGGATGGAGCAGGAGCACCTGCCCATCACGCTGCCGGTACTGGAGAAAATGCAGCTTGCGCCAACGGACAACGTCCTGGACGTAGGCTGCGGGGCGGGCTGGCTGTCGCGGCGGCTGGCGAAATTGATGCCCGAGGGGCGCGTAGTGGGGATGGACATTTCGGATGAAATGATCCGTCATGCGCGGCGAAGCAGCGTGGACTTCGACAATGTGATCTTCGTCGCGGGCGAAGTTACGCAAATTCCCTGGCAACCCCACTTTTTCTCTCACGCGATTTCCGTGGAATCTTCTTATTACTGGCCCGATCCCGCGGCAGGCCTCAATGATATTTTTCGGGTTCTCCGCGAAGGTGGCTCGGCGTGGATTCTGATCAACTACTACCGCGACAACCCGCATTGCCACCAATGGGGCGATTTGCTGGCGGTGAAGACGCATCTTCTGTCCGCCGAGGATTGGGCCGAATTGTTTCGCGCCGCAGGATTTGCGGATGTGGCCCACGAACGAATCGTGGATCGTTCACCGTCACCGGCAACGTACTCTGGCCGCTGGTTCCGCGACGCTGAACAACTGCGCGCATTCAAGGCCGAAGGCGCGCTGCTCGTTCACGGCGCGAAAGAGTAAAACAGGTATCGGAGTCCGCCCGCGTGTGATAGAAATGTCGCCGCGCATTGAGGTTTTCAAATGTCATTTCTAAGCACCGGCGTTGCCGTGGTGACGGGGGCGGGGTCTGGGATTGGGCGGGCGCTGGCGCAGCAGCTTGCTGAGGCAGGTTCGGCGCTGGCGCTCGCGGATATTGATGAAGCGGGACTTCTGCAGACGGCTGATTCGTTGCTTACAAAAGGTGCTCTGGTCACCACGCACGTGCTGGACGTTGCCGACGAGGCGGGCGTGCGGTCGTTCGCGGAGCAAGTCAGTAACAGGCATGGGCGCGTTACCCTACTGATCAATAATGCGGGCGTTGCGCTGCATGGCGATTTTGAAGAAGTTTCACTGGATGATTTTCGCTTGCTGATGAATATCAATTTCTGGGGCACGCTGTACGGCGTAAAATTTTTTCTCCCGCTATTGAAGCGGGAGAAGCGCGCGCAGATTGTGAACATTTCGAGCGTTTTCGGAATGATCGCCCCGGCGGGACAGTGCGCTTACGCGGCGAGCAAGTTTGCAGTGCGCGGATTCACGGAGGCGCTGCGCCACGAACTCCAGGGCGGCAACGTGGGCGTCTCCTGCGTGCACCCCGGCGGGATTCGCACGCAGATTGCGCGCCACGCGCGCATCGGGGCCGGTGTTACAGGAACGGGACATCACGAGAAGGCTGCCAGCTTTGAGAAGCTTCTTCGGACTTCTCCTGAGGCAGCTGCGGCGCGGATTCTGCGCGGCGTGGAACGCCGCGAGCCCCGGATCCTGATCGGCCCGGATGCGCGCCAGGTCGATATTCTCCAGCGTCTCCGGCCCGCAACGTATTGGAAGACCCTTTCGCGGAGACTCGAAAAGCTCGTGGCAGAATCGAGATGAAGCAGGTCCGTTTGCCCCGTATCTGAGAGAGTTTTTGACTCCCAGGGGAACGGTGACTATACTCGGCGTAACTAAGGAAGGACCTGTCAATGGGCGTACTGGACCAACGGTTCGAAAAGAACTTCATGATTACGTCGGTGGACTACGTTTTCAACTGGGCGCGCAAGAGCGCCATTTGGCCGCTGACGTTTGGGCTGGCGTGCTGCGCCATCGAGATGATCGCTTCCACGACTTCGCGGTTCGATATGGCGAGGTTTGGAGCCGAAGTGTTCCGGCCGTCGCCGCGCCAGGCGGACCTGATGATCGTGGCGGGCACGGTAACTCTGAAAATGGCGCCGGTGCTGAAGCGCGTGTGGGAACAGATGCCGGACCCGAAATGGTGCATCTCGATGGGAGCGTGCTCGAGCGTGGGTGGACCGTTTAACGCGTATTCGGTCTTGCAGGGTGTGGATCGCATCGTACCGGTAGATGTGTACGTTATAGGATGCCCGCCTCGGCCAGAGGGACTTTTCTTCGCGCTGTTGAAGCTGCAAGACAAAATCGATCAGATGACCCTGGCGAAGCGGCCCACGGAAGTGCGCCTGAAGCCGCAAATGGTGGAAGAGTTTAAAAAGGGAGTGATGGTGGCGCAGACACCGGAGCCGAGATAGAAAATGGAAACGGGAAAATAGGAATCTAGTAGGGCTGCCAGGGGAATTCAACACAAAGGCCACAGAGATCACGGAGTCAGAAGGGAAGAGGAGAGAGAAGACAAGATGGCGTTTGCGCGAGCGGCAAAGACGAATGAAATCACGCCGGGAACGATTCGAGAATTCCAGGTGGAAGGCAAAGCCGTTGCCCTGGCTAACGTGGGCGGCAAGTTCTATGCCATCAACAATACCTGCCTGCATCGGGGCGGGCCCCTGGGCCAGGGGGTAATGGACGGGAACATCGTGACCTGCCCTTGGCATGGCTGGCAGTACGACGTGACCACCGGCAAAATTAGCCAGAATCCAGCGGTGGGGGTGGATTGCTACGCCCTTGAGGTTCGCGGAGAGGACATTTTCGTGGATGCCGGGTAAACTCTAGTAATATACTGAAAACAAAGTAGTTACATTGTTTTTGCCGGAATATCGCCACTTCGGCGCGACCCCACCTCCAAGGTCCTGTTGGCTCTAACCCTCATATTTTGTTTCGCTTTTTAAATGCCAGCGTGTATATTTCCGACTCGAAGCCTCGATGGCAACAACCACCGCTCAACGACACTACTGGATCTTCAGCGCGGACCCGCACCACTATCACTGGGACACCCTTTTCGTAAAGGGCAAGGAGATGTGGCACGGTGCCGGGGCGAAGCCTGACGCGATTCGCGCGTTGAAACAGGTGCGCAAAGGCGATCGTGTACTGTGTTATCACGGAGCCCCGGAGCGCACGCTGTACTCGATCGCCGAAGTCACGCGAGATCCCTACCCGGACCCGCACGACCGCAACGGGAAAAAACTCGTCGCGGACCTGCGGGCCTTTGAGAAGCTGCCGCGGCAGGTGGCGCTGGCGGAACTGCGCGCGAATCCCGCGCTCAAAAAAATGAAATTGCTGAAGAATGTGCGGTTGATTATTTCGCTGCTCACCGACGTGGAGTATCAGGAAATCCTGCGCATGGCCGGGATCGTCGCGACACCGGGAATTCCGTTGCCTTGATGGCGCGCGCGAGGACAGTGGCCGTTCCATAGGCGAACAGGAACTATGAGCGCGCTGTCTGGCACAAAGTGAACTGAGGTGAGAGATGGCTGCCCTTGGCGGCTCCCGTATTTTTGTCGCTTGTTTTGCTGCCCTTTCCACGTTTCTGTTGCAGAACACGCACCATGATTCGATGCTGGAAGGTATTCCTTCCGGGAAGACGCGGGTGCTCGACCTGAGTTACGCGATTAATGACAAGCTGGTCGCGTGGCCAGGAGATGAAAGAGTCTTCGAAGCAAAGGTCAACGCGAGCGTCGAGAAAAACGGCTACTTCACCCGGAGCTTCTGGATGCTCGAGCACTATGGGACCCATCTGGATGCGCCGGCGCACTTTCCGCCCGGTAAGGCGACGGTTGACCAAATCCCCGTGAAACAACTTTTCGGGCCAGCGGTGGTGCTCGACGTCCGCGCCGAGAGCGCCAAGGATGCGGATTATCAGCTTTCCGCCGCACGCGTCGAGGAATGGGAAAAGCGGCATGGGCGGATTCCCGAAGGCGCGATTGTTCTGTTGAGGACGGGTTGGGCGTCGCGGTGGCCGGATGTGCAGAAGTATCGCAATCAGGATGCCAACGGCAAAATGCGTTTTCCGGGGTTTTCGGTGGAAGCGGCGAAGCTGCTCATCGAGCGGAAGGTGAGCGGGCTCGGATGCGATACGCTCAGCATCGACCCTGGCACGTCGAGTGATTTTGCGGTCCATCGTGTGGCGTTGGGAGCGGGCTTGTATCACCTTGAAAATCTGGCCGACATGAGTGAATTGCCCGAAACTGGTGCGTTTTTGATCGTAGCGCCGATCAAGCTGGAGGGAGGCTCGGGCGGACCGGCACGAGTATTCGCGCTCCTGCCGTGAATCGGCGGCGATTTTTTCTTCTTCGTACTTCTGGATTTGCTGCGCCGTCCATCGAACAAAACGCTGGATCATTTGGGATGATCTCCAAGTGACGAAATCTGGTTGCAGGAGTGTGCTATTTTGAAGGTTCACTCTTTCTATGCCGGAACTTCCCGAAGTCGAAACGGTAGCGCGAGGACTGCGGCAGGCGATTCTCGGGCGGCGGATCCTTTCCGTCACGCTGGGTAAGACTGATTTCATCGACGATCCTGCCGCACTGGAGCAACACTTGCCCGGCCGCCGGATCGAAGCAGTGGAACGTTACGGAAAATTCATGCTGTTGCGGTTATCCGCGGTGCATGGAGAGTCTCGCGCTTCTTCGAATGGAGATGGAGAGCCGGCGTCGCTGCTCGTGCATCTGGGAATGACCGGGCAGATCGCACCGAGCCCGGCGGCGCAACCCCTGGAAAAACACACGCACGTTTGCCTGCTTCTGGATGACGGGCGCGAACTGCGCTACACGGATGCGCGGCGTTTTGGCCGCATCGCTTACCTGACGACAGCGTTGCTTGCCGAAGAACTGACCGGATTCGGCGCCGACCCGCTCGAAGTGAGCAAAGCGGAATTTGCAGACAGGATTTGCGCGCGGCGCGCGCGAATTAAGGCGCTGCTTCTGGACCAAAGCGTGTTGCGCGGCGTCGGCAATATCTATGCGGATGAAAGCCTGTGGCGGGCCAAGATCCATCCCGCACGGCTGGGAGCCAAGCTGAACGGGCAACAAGCGGAGACATTGCGTCGTGCGCTGCGGGATATTTTGCAGAAGGCGATCGTGCTTCGCGGGTCCTCGATATCCGATTTTCTTGACGCCGAAGGCGAGCCGGGAGAATATCAGCGGCACCATCGGGCCTATGGACGCGAAGGGGGAAAATGTTATCGCTGCAAGACGCCGGTGCGGCGCGCGATTGTGGCGGGGCGTAGCAGTTATTTTTGTCCAAGGTGCCAGCCGTCGCCGCGCGGATTCGCTGCATTACCGCTACCTGGGAAAAACAGAAGAATGACTAAACGCGGAGACGCAGAGAACGCTGAGAAATTACGCAGAAGGAAAGGCAAATCACCGTGAGAGCTGAAAGTCTCTGGAAAATGACGAAACGAAGTGAGAGGCTCAGCACGTCTATAAGAACAAGTCCAGAGAGTGGATCGCCCGGCCATGACTGGAACAGCGTGGGCTTGGCTGCGCGAGGATGATGAAAATCTTTCAGTGAAATCTTGTTGAAGGCTTCGAGGGAGATCGAATGAACTCATGTCGAGTGGCAGTTCTTGTGTGCGTTGCCGTGTTTGTCCTGGCCGGAGTGCAGGCGGGGCTGGCGAAGCCTGCGGCGGATGATACCAGTGCGTTCGCAGCGGCGGACGCACAGATCTTAGGTGAAATCCGCGAACATAGTCAGGCGATGGAGAATCTTGAGTATCTGTCGGACGAGATCGGGCCGCGGCTGACCGGCTCGCCACAGTTGAAGCAGGCGAACGATTGGACCGCGGCGAAGTTCCGCGAATACGGCCTGAGCAACGTGAAGCTGGAGCCATGGACGATTGCGCATTCCTGGACGCGCGGGACAGCCCGCGCGCGAATCGTATCACCTGCGGAACACCTGCTGACGATTGCGTCCGCGGGATGGTCACCCGGCACGAACGGAGTAGTGCACGGACCGGTCGTGTACTTTGACGCGAAAACGAAAGAGGATTTCGACAAGTTTCGCGGGAAGCTGAAGGGCACGATCGTTATCTACCAGGAGCCAGAGAGCCTTTCCCCGCCTAAGCCGGAAGACCCTAATGCTGAATTGCTTCGTCCCATGCAGGCGCCGGCACCAGCGAAAGGGCAGCCCGCGCCGCCATCGCCGTTTGCGGCCGCTCGAGAAGTGGCGCGCGCGCGAAACGACTTTTTCAAACAGGAAGGCGTTGCGGTGGTGCTGCGCGATTCGAACAAGCCGCACGGCCTGCTGAACATGACCGGCATCGGCGGGGAAAAGTTCGATATCGGCGCAATCCCGACGGCGTTCATCACCGGTGAAGGATACCGGCTGCTGTTCCGCATGCAGAAGCACGGGAAAGTGGAAGTCGAGATCGAGATGACGAACTCTTTCGGCGACAAGCCGATGGATGTTTACAACACCGTGGCGGAAATTCGCGGGAGCGAAAAGTCGGACGAAGTGGTGATGCTCGGCGCGCACCTGGATTCATGGGACCTCGGCACCGGCTCGACGGACAACGGCACGGGCTCGATGGCCGTGCTGGAAGCGGCGAGAACACTGGCGAAATTGAACTTGAAGCCCAAGCGGACCATCCGTTTTGTGCTGTTCACCGGAGAAGAAGAGGGGCTTGTGGGCTCCGCGAAGTACGCGGACGCCCACAAGGATGAGTTGGAGAAAATTTCGGCCGTGCTCGTTCACGATACGGGCACGGGCCGCGTGCTGACCCTGGGATTGCACGACAATTATCAGGACCGCGAAATTGTGGACCAAGTGCTGGCGCCGCTGAAAGAGTTGAAGCTGCTTGAGCCGACTATGCGGAGGACGTTCGGGACGGACCACGCGTCATTCGACGACGCGGGCGTGCCGGGATTCTGGGTCATTCAAGATGGCGCCGAATATACGAAGACGCACCACAGCCAGTCGGATACGTTCGACAAAGTGTGGAAAGACGATCTAAATCAAGGGGCGCAGGTGCTCGCGGCATGGGCATATAACACGGCGCAACTGCCGGCGATGCTGCCGCGGCGTCCGCTGCCCTACCGGCCTTCGGCGGATGCGGCCAAGGCGGAAGCGCCCAAGCCCGATCCCATCGCGGACATGGATACGAAAATTCTGGAGCAAGTGAAGTCCGACCAGGGCCAACTGAAGTCCAACCTGCAATATCTCGCGGACCGCATCGGCCCGCGGCTTACTGGATCGCCGCAGCTTGATCAGGCCAGTCACTGGACGATGGAACGCTTTAAGGAAGCGGGTCTTTCCACTGCGCACCTCGAGCCATGGACGATTGCCAACAGCTGGACGCGCGGCCCCGCGAGCGGGCAGATCATTTCTCCAACGCACCACGTGCTGACACTGGAGACCGCTGGCTGGTCAGCGGCCACGAAAGGCGAACTTCGCGGCCCAGTGATCGGCATTGCGGCGGAGAAAGTGGAGGACTTGCAACAGTACAAAGGCAAATTGAAAGGGGCCATCGTCATCGTCGGGCGCCCGGTCGAAATGGATTCACCAGGGAATCCATTGATGACGCCGTGGGGAGAAAACACCATCCCCGTGGCGTTCCCGAAAATGGACGCCAACAAACCGTTCGACTTTGAGGCGTACATGAAATTGCGGCAGGCCCAAACAAAATTCTTCGAGGAAGAAGGAGTCGGCGCCGTGCTGCGCGGCTCCGAAAAATGGTACGGCCTGCTGAACATGAGCACCGCAACAAGGGAATACGCGCCTAGCGCGATTCCGACCGCGTACATGACGCGCGAGAACTACACGCTGCTGTGGAGATTGCTGGATGCCGGAGCCGTGGAAGCGGAAGTGAACATCGCAAGCAGTTTCAGCGGCAAACCGGTGGAAGTGTACAACACGGTGGCGGAAATTGCGGGCACGGAGAAACCGGAAGAAGTCGTGATCGTCGGCGGACACCTCGATTCCTGGGATTTGGGAACCGGCGCGACCGATAACGGCACGGGTTCGACGGCCGTGCTGGAAGCCGCCCGGGCGCTGCAAAAGCTGGGCGTGAAGCCGAAGCGGACCATCCGGTTCGTACTGTTCACCGGCGAAGAGCAGGGTTTGAACGGATCGAAGGCTTACGTGAAAGCTCATCAGAAGGAACTGGAGAAAATTTCCGGCGTGTTGGTCCACGACAGCGGCACCGGAAAAGTCTTGACCATCGGCCTGATGGGAAATTACGCCGTGAGAGAGACGGTCGACCGCGCGTTGAATCCCTTGGCTCGAGCGAAGGAAATCGGATTGGCGGAACCGACGCTGCGCTCCGAAGGCGGGAGCGATCACGTACCGTTTGACGGCGCGGGCGTGCCGGGATTCTGGTGCGTGCAGGACAACGTGGATTACGACAAGACGCACCATTCCCAGGCGGACACGCTGGACCGCGTGCGCTGGGATGACCTGACGGAAGGCGCGCAAGTGCTGGCGGTGTTTGCCTACAACGTCGCGCAACTTTCGGAAATGCTGCCGCGCAAGACGGCAAAGCAAGGCGGCGATTGAGCAGGTTGCATGCGGGCGGTTCTCCAGAGAGTCAGCCGCGCGAAAGTGACGGTCGAAGGGCGCGTGACGGGCGAGGTGGGCGCCGGGCTGATGATCCTGCTCGGCGTGGGGCGCGAAGATACGTCCGCCGTGGCGCCTGCGATGGCGGAGAAGTGCGCGAACCTGCGCATCTTCGAAGACGATCAAGGTAAGATGAACCGGTCGCTGCTAGAGGTGAAGGGCAGCGCGCTGGTCGTCTCGCAGTTTACTCTTTACGGCGATGCGCGCGGGCAGCGGCGGCCAAGCTTTATCTCTGCCGCGCCGCCGGAACAGGCCAAAGCTATCTACGAAGAATTCTGCGCGGCGCTTGCCAAGCTTGGCGTGAACGTCGCCACCGGAATTTTTCAGGCCATGATGTCCGTGGAGCTGGTCAATGAAGGCCCCGTCACGATCCTCCTCGACTCTCACAAAACGTTCTAGACAACGCGGCGGTCAAAAGAACGCCTCGCAGTGGACCAAGACGATCGTCTTGCGCGAACTGCAAGGGCTGGCAGACCCGCACGTGCGCGCCAAGATGGAGTATTTTGGCGTGCATGTGCCGAAGGCTCATGGAATCTCCGTGCCGGTGTTGCACCAGTTCGCGAAACACATCGGGAAGGATCAGCGGCTTGCCCAGCAACTGGGGACGAGCGGCATTCATGAAGCGCGGATCCTTGCCACATTGATTGGCGAATCGGAAAAAGTCACCGCGGCGGAGATGGAACGCTGGGCGCGGGATTTTGACTCGTGGGACGTGGTCGATGCGGCGTGCTGCTACCTCTACGCGCAGGCGAAGCCTGCATGGAGGAAGGCGGCGGCGTGGAGCCGGCGCCGCGAAGAGTTCGTAAAGCGCGCCGGCTTCTCCCTGATTGCCTATCTTAGTTACAAAGACGAAGGGGCCTCGGATGCGCGTTTCGTGCGATTCTTGAGG
>Ga0307479_10007390_pt1 | contig 10127 bp, 3 predicted proteins | sample atmos_gasesECM4C_FD_203743 | JGI IMG/M metagenome (GOLD analysis project Ga0307479, IMG submission 203743) | Hardwood forest soil microbial communities from Morgan-Monroe State Forest, Indiana, United States - atmos_gasesECM4C_515 | ecosystem: Environmental > Terrestrial > Soil > Temperate...
GGCCAGTGGACCCCGCTCGATCCGCGCGAGCCGGGACCCGAGACCGTCACCGCCCAGGCCGATCACAAGATCACCGCCAAGTGCATTGCGCTGCAGAAGTCGGTCAAAGACACCAACACCGCCGGTCCGATCCCCGGCGACACCCTTCAATACCGGCTGGATTTTCAGATCTCGGACTTCGACACCTTCGATCAGATCGTGATCGAAGACTACCTGGCCGACGGGCTGGTGCTCACCGGTACCCCCACGCTGAGCGTGTCCGACCAGTTTGGGGCCGTCGCCAGCACGCCGATCTCGCCGCACTCCTTCTTCCCCCACTCCTTCACCTGCGGCGACGGCACCCAGCTGTCCAAGCCGACCCAGCTGGAGTTCCAGGTCTCGACTGCCCTTGCCCCGTTCACCGCAGTGCCGCGGTATGTCAACGGAATCCTGACAGGCGGCCGCCAGGCAGGCTCGACCACCGGCCCTGGTGCGATCGGGACTCTCCTCTTCAGTGCGAAGATCTCGGATCTTTACTCCCACCTGGGCGGCGGGACCAATGTGAAGAAGGACGATCCTCTGCCCAACTGCGCCACGATCGGAGGCACGCTCCTGAAGGACACCATCCCGCCGATCGTACCGACGATGCCTGTCGGCGCCGGCGACGACGACAGCCTGGCCAAGGTCACGATCGTCACGGGCATCCTCCACAAGTCGATCTACGCCGTCAACACCTTCCTGGTCCCGCCGGCGACGACGCCGCTCGTATCGCCAGGCGACGACGTCACCTTCCGGGTGAAGCTGCCCATCCCGTCGAGCGACGCCGCGAGCCTGTCCTTCCAGGACTTCCTGCCGCTTCCGGTCTTCTCGGTGAGCGGCTTCTCGACCGGAACGGTGCCGTGCAGCCCGGCACCACTCATACCGCTCCTCAACAGCGCCCGTGCGCTCGACCCGCTGTGCAGTGACCCCCTCCTGGGCGGTGCCGGGGACCCGAACCTCACGGTCGATGTGCCTCCTGGCAGCAACAACCTCGCCTTCACCTATCCGGCAACCCTCAACCAGCCGAACAACCCTGCGCAGGACGCCGACCTCTTCTTCACGCTCCAAGCCAGCGCCGCGCCCTATGTCGACGATCTGAACCTGACCAACCACGTCCTCGAGTCGGAGCAGAACTCCTTCGGCGTGCAGTTCGATCAGACCGAGGTGGCGCCGATGCTGCTCGGCGAGCCGGAATTGCGCATCCGCAAGGGCGTGGTCGTCGCTGCCGACCCGCTGGTCGTGTTCACGCCGGCGCCGCCCTCGCCGGTGGGAGTCGTCTTCCATCCTCCCGGCTCGTTCGCTTCCCCGCCGTTTACCGGCATCATCAACTCGGCCAACGTGGGGACTGCCCTCAACAGCGACGCTTCCAGCGTCAACGGCTGCGACCATCTCCGCTTCGTGATCGCCATCGAGAACATCGGGCACTCCGCCAAGGGGGCCTTCAACGTGAGGCTCCGAGACCAGCTCCCGGCCTGTCTGCAGAGCCCCACCATCTTGAGGGTGGTCAGAGGCGACGGCACTCCGCTCAGCTGCTTCCCGTTCTCGACCTGCTCGGTCTTCGGGCCCTTCGGGCTCTTCGGCGGCGGCATCAGGGTCATCGACCCCTCTTCCACCATGGGCGCCCTCGGCCCCTATAACGCTCTCACGGGGAAGAACATCGCCATCATCACCTTCGACGCCACGGTTCCCTGCAGCATCGCGCCGACGGGCTGCTGCACCAACACCGCGCGGCTGCTCGCCTACGCCGGTGTCCCTGGCGGCCCCAACCACGTCCTGGCCAATTTTTCGACTCCCTTCCCGGACACGACGAATCCGTTTGTCGACGGCGCCCAGGTCTGCGTCCAGCCGCAGCTCACGAAGTCGATCCCCGCCACCTCGGAGCCAGTGACAGGAACGCCCAGGCCCCTCGCCATCGGCGAAGTGGTCCGCTACCGCCTGCAAGCGGCGCTGCCGGTCGGCGTCGCGACCGGGCTGACCTTCACTGACACCCTGACCGGCCTGAACTGGATGCCATTCACATGCGTGAGCTCCCATAGCTCGGGTGTCACTATCCCCTCCGGCTTCCCGACGTTCACCCCTTCCAGCACCTTCAGCCCGACCTTGACCGTCAATTTCAGCACCGTGACGACGAGCGGCTCCGGGGGCGGTGCGCTGGCCGTGGAATGCAACGCCCTGGTGCTCAACTCGCCCCCCGGAGCGCTGCCCGCCAATCACCTCCTGGATGCCCGCCCCAACCACTTCACCGCGACGATCTCGCCGAGCACCGGCCCGCCCGTTACCTTCACCTCGAACGTGGTGCCGGCCGTCATCGTCGAGCCGGCCGGCGGTCTCGTCAAGCAAGAGGTGACCCCCTTCCCCGGTGCCCCGCCGAACGCGGCGTTCTACCGGCTGAGCTACACCAACACCGGCACCGCCGACGCCTACGACGTGCGGATCCAAGACCCGTTGCCCGCGTCCCTGCCCCTGCTTCCCGGGTCGGTGAGCGTAAACTCTGCCAATCCCTGCACGCTCCATCCGGCACCGCTGGCGTCAAACACGATCGTCGTCACCTGCCCCTCGATCTCTCACGGCTCCGGGGTCAGCATCCTGTTCAGCGTCGTCGGCGTGCCTCTCTGCCAGACGGTCACCAACCAGGCGACGTTGACCTATAGCAGCTTGCCGGGCCTCCATGGCACCTTCCCGAACCCCACCGGCTCGTTCCCGCCGGGCCTGCCCGGCGCCCCGCGCGGCAAGCGCGTCTACTCGTTCAGCGCGATTCTCGCTACCTTGCGCTGCCCCGACCTCGCGCTCACCAAGACGCAATTCGGCCCCTTCAACGGCTTCGACTGCGGCCAGAACGGCAGCTACCAGCTGGGTGTCACCAACCTCGGCAACGCCTCGTCGGTGCCGCCGGAGACGATCACGGACACGCTTCCCGCCGGTCTCAGCTTCGTGTCCGGCGTCGGCGCCGGCTGGAGCTGCTCCGCCAGCGGCGCCACCGTGACCTGCACGAACCCTAATCCAATCCCGCCGGGGGCCAGCAGCGGCTTGCTGCTCACCGCGGCCGTCACCTGTCCCCCCGCCGTGCCGGGCTCGCTCACCAACTGCGCCACGGTCTCGACCAGTCCCGAGATCAACCTGTCCAACAACCAGTCCTGCGCCGTGACCACCATCTTCCCGGCTCCCGGCTGCGTGAAGGCCATCGCCGCCGGCGCGGACTTCTCGCTGGCCATCCGCAACGATCACACGGCCCTCGCCTGGGGCGACAACGGATTCGGCAACGTCGGCGACGGCACGACCACCGGCCGTACCACCCCGACGGGGGTCAAGGGGCTGGCAGGCGTCGTCGCGATGGACGGCGGGAGCAGGCAGACGCTGGCGCTGCTGCAGGACGGCTCCGTCTGGGCCTGGGGGGACAACAGCCTGGGATCGCTCGGCATCGGGGCGCCCACCCACTCGTTGGTGCCGGCGCGGGTCCTGGGCGTGGGCGGAGTGGGCTTCCTCGGCAACGTCCAGGCGATCGCCGCGGGGGGTTTCCACTCCCTGGCGCTGCTCGGCAACGGCACCGTCGTGGCCTGGGGTTACAACACCGACGGCCAGCTCGGCAACGGCACCACCACCACCTCGAACGTGCCGGTGCCGGTGCCCCTGCTCACGGGCGTCGTCGCCATCGCCGCGGGCTATCAGCACTCGCTGGCCCTGCTCTCCAACGGCACCGTGGTCGCCTGGGGCGACAACTTCTACGGCCAGCTCGGCAACGGCGGTACGGCCAACTCTAGCATGCCGGTGATGGTCAAGGACGCCTCGGGCAGCGGCATCCTCACCGGCGTCCAGGCGATCGCCGCGGGGAACTTCCACTCCCTGGCTCTGCTGAACGACCAGACGGTCCGCTCCTGGGGTCTCAACCAGGAGGGCCAGTTGGGCAACGGCAGCTTCGCCAGCTCGAGCCTGCCGGTGCAGGTGCTTGGCGTTGGTGGCAGCGGTGTGCTTTCCGGAGTGACCGCCCTCGCCGGCGGCGACGAGCATTCGCTCGCGCTCACGGCGACGAGCCCCAACGGTGCCGTCCTCGCCTGGGGCTTCAACGGCGACGGCGAGCTCGGCGACGGCAGCAACACCACCTCGAACGTGCCGGTGACGACTGCCGGCCTCACGGGCTCGACGATCGTCGCCATCGCGGCCGGCGACGTTCACTCGCTGGCGCTGCTGGCCGACGGCACCGTGCGCGCCTGGGGCTTCAACGGCTCCGGCCAGCTCGGCAACGGCAGCACCACCGGCTCCAACCTGCCGGTGACGGTGGTCGTTCCCTGCCCGCCGTGCACGGCGGCTCCCGCCGGCCTGGCGGCGTGGTGGCCCTTCGACGAGGCCCACGGTCCGGTCGCCGCCGACCTCGTGGATCCGGCGGACAACGGCGCTTACGTTGGCGCTCCGACCCCGGTGCTGGGAGAGGTCGGCAACGCCCTCTGCTTCGACGGGCTGCACGACTACGTGGACGTCCCGACGCTCACGGACGTCGATCTCGGCACCGGGGACCTCAGCATCGATCTCTGGGTGCGGACCACCGCCGGCGCCGGCGTCCAGACGATCCTCGACAAGCGCCAGACGTCACCGGCGCTGATCGGCTACAGCCTGTTCCTGTTCAAGGGCCTGCTGGGCTTCCAGATGGCCGACCGTCCCGGCTCGACGACTTGCGCCAACTCCCCGAGCGCCTCGTGCACCAACTGGTTCGCGGCCACCGGCAACGTCGCCGACGGGCTGTGGCACCTCGTGGCAGTGACCGTGTCCCGCGGCGTGGTCGGGGGCGGCACGTTCTACGTCGACGGTGTCCCCGTCGGCTCGTTCGACCCCACGCTGCGCAGCCTGAGCCTGAACAACTCCGCGGATCTCTGGATCGGCGCCAACCACGATGACTCCACGCACTTCCCAGGTTGCCTCGACGAGGTGGAGATCTACAAGCGAGCGCTCGACCCCAACGAGATCCTGGCGATCTACCAGGCCGGGTCCGGCGGCAAGTGCAAGGCGGCGTTCCCCAACCTCGTGATGCACAAGACGATCATCAGCGCTTTCCTCGGCTTCAACTGCAACTCGAACAACTTCTACTCACTGGGTGTCAGCAACGTCGGCACCGCCCCGTCGGTGCCGCCGGAGACGATCGTCGACAACCTCCCCGCCGGCGTCACCTTCGTGTCCTTCATGTCGAGCCCCGGCGGCGGCTGGAGCTGCGTGCCCTCCAACTCCAACACCACCGTGACCTGCACCAGCCCCACCGCGATCGCGCCGGGTGGCTCCAGCGGCGCCACGCTCACGGTGATGGTCGCCTGCACCCCGGGCGAAACCTCGGTGACCAACTGCGCCACGGTGTCAACGACACTGCCTCCGTCCCAAAACCAGGCCTGCATCATGACCCCCGTCCGCTAGCTGCCGCGACGGACGGCAGCCGCTCCCCGGCAGCCACCCGCCGCTCGAAGATGGCGGTCTTCTCGTACCCGCGAGAACAAACGGCCCATGGCCGAGGTGTCTTATGCTTTGAGCCATGGCGACCGACAAGCCCGCGCCCGTGGTCCTCGCCGTCGGCGGACGCGAGGTGGCGGTCTCGAATCCACACAAGGTCTACTTTCCCGAGGCCGGGATCACCAAGCTGGACCTCGTCCACTACTACCTGGCGGTCGCCGAGGGCGCCCTGCGCGCGGCGGGCGGACGGCCCAACGTCCTGGTGCGCTACGCCGATGGCATCCACGGCGAGTTCTTCTTCCAGAAGCGCGCTCCCGCCCGGCCGCCGTGGATCGAGGTGGTCGAGCTGCGCTTCCCCTCGGGGCGCCTGGCCGAGGAGGTCGTGCCCCGCGACGCCGCGGCGCTCGCCTGGATGGCGAACCTCGGATGCCTCGAGCTGCACCCGCACCCGGTGCGCGCCGACGACCTCGAGCACCCCGACGAGCTGCGAATCGACCTCGACCCCGTGCCGGGCGTCGAGTGGCCGCAGCTGCAGGCCGTCGCGCGCGTCGTGCGGCAGGCGCTCGCGGACGTCTCGCTCGTCGGCTGGCCGAAGACCTCGGGCTCGCGCGGCATTCACGTCAACGTGCGGATCCACCGCCGCTGGTCGTTCGACCAGGTGCGCCGCGCCGCGCTCGCCCTCGCCCGCGAGGTGGAGCGGCGCACTCCCGCGCTGGCCACCAGCAAGTGGTGGAAGGAGGAGCGGCACGGAGTCTTCCTCGACTACAACCAGAACGCCAAGGACCGCACGGTCGCCAGCGCCTACTCGGTGCGGCCCAAGCCCGATGCGCGGGTGTCGGCGCCGGTGACCTGGGAGGAGCTCGAGTCGTGCCAGCCGGAGGACTTCACCCTGCGCACCATGCCGCTGCGCTTCGCCGCGCTCGGGGATCGGCACGCCGGGATCGACGACCATGCGGGCTCGCTGGAGACGCTGCTCGAGCTCTCTGCACGGCATGAGGCGCAGGGGCTGGGTGACGCGCCGTGGCCGCCGCACTACCGCAAACAAGCCGGTGAGCCGCCGCGCGCGCAGCCGTCGCGACGAGCCTCGAGCAAGCCGCTGATCGAGATCGGCCGCTCCGCGGACAAGGACGAGGCGCTCGCCGGCCTCGAGCGGTGGAAGGCGCGTCATCCGCAGGCCGCGGCGCTGCTCGCGCCAGCCGACGTCCTGGTCGACGCCATGCGTGGGCGCCACACCACCTGGACCCGCGTGCGGGTGAACCTCGAGCATGTGCCCGAGCCGCTGCGGCCCGCCCAGGAGGCGCTCGATCCCGATGCCGGGCCGGGCGACCGGGTCAGCGGCCGGCCGCCGCGAGGATCGCGCCGAGCTCGGCCGGAGGAGTGACCTCGAGCTGGTCGTAGCGGCAAGCCGCGGGCTGCCTGTCGGGGCGCCAACGCAGGAAGGTCGCCGCGTGCCGGAAGCGGTCGCCCTGCAGGTGATCGTACTTGACCTCGCAGACGCGCTCGATCCGCAGGGGCTCCCACGAGAGGTCCTTGCCCGCGCTCCAGCGGCTCTGCGCGCCCGGCATGCGTGCCGAGCCGTCGAGGGCCGCCGCCCAATCGCGCCACGGGTGGCCGGCGAGCGCGTCCTGGCGCAGGGGAGCGAGCTCCTCGGCGAGCTGGCGGCGCCGGTCGGCAGTGAACGAGGAGGTCACCCCCACGTGTTGCAGCCGGCCCGCGGCGTCGTAGAGGCCGAGCAGCAGGGACCCGACGCGCTCGTTCTCGCCCGCTTTGTGCCAGCGGAAGCCCGCGACCACGCAGTCGGCGGTGCGCACGTGTTTGATCTTGAGCATCGCGCGCTTGCCTGGCTGATAGGTCGTGCTCTCGTGCTTGGCGATCACGCCGTCGAACCCGGCGCCCTCGAAGCGGTGAAACCAGTCGTCGGCGAGGTGCCGGTCAGTCGTGACCGGCGTGAGCGTGATGCCGCCGGCAGGGTGCGCCAGGGCCCGCTCCAACCGCGCGCGTCGCTCCGCCTGGGGCAGGTCGCGGAGGTCCTGGGCGCCCTCGGCCAGCAGATCGAACGCCACGAACAGGGCCGGCGTTTCGGCGGCGAGCTTGGCCACGCGTGACGCCGCGGGATGGAGCCTCAGCTGCAGCGCATCGAAGTCCAGGCCGCGCTCGCCGGCAATGACGATCTCGCCGTCGACCACCGACCGCGCGGGCAGCGACGCGAGGAGTGGTGTCCGGAGCTCGGGGAAGTAGCGATCGAGCGGTCGCAGGTCACGGCTCTGCAGGTAGAGCCGCTCGCCGGCGCGGAAGGCGATCGCGCGGAAGCCGTCCCACTTCGGCTCGAACAGCCAGCCTTCGCCCGCCGGCAGCTCGTCCGCGAGCTTGGCGAGCATGGGTTCGATCGGCGGCTCGATCGGGAAGCTTGGCTCTGGCTTCGCGCCGGTCATCGTCGGGGCGCGAGCTTACCACTGTCACCGGTGCGCGAAGCCAAGAGAGACGGGCTACTTGAACTTGGCGGTCATGGTGCCGGACTCGTTGCCGGGGCCGAAGTTGATCACCATGATGGTATAGGTCCCCGGCGCCAGTTTCGGCTGCACCAGCTGCTGCGGTTTCACCAGGCCGCGGGCGGCGGCGATCTGGTTCTTGTCGCACTGGTTGGCGATCGCCAGCGGCAGCGTGCAGTCGCCGCCGAAGAGCACGAGCTGGACGTTGTCCGCCGCCGACTGCCAGTCGGCGTCGATCTCGAGGTCGCCGCCGGCCGTGGTGGTGAAGGGCACCAGGGCGATGTCGTCGGTGCGGTGCTCGGCGTTGGCGACGTCCACCGGGATCAAGGTGAACGACGTCGAGACGACGAGGTCGGTGGGGAAGAAGTTGTCCAGCCCGCCGCAGTAGGTACCGGGCGGATTGAAGTAGGTCTTGGTGCTGCCGGTTCCGACGTCCGTGACCTGCAGCGTGTATTGCAGGTCGGAAAGGCTGCCATAGAAGACGGCGATACGGCTGCCGAAGTCGATCATCTTGACCAGCAGCTCCTTGTTGCCTGGATCGGTGAAGTAGAACGTGCCCGTCAGGTTCGACAGCGGCCCGGCGGTGCCGACCCCGAGCGTGCCGTTGTACTGATTGAGCCAGGACACGCTCGCCGCGAAGCGGCCGTCGAGCAGGCAGAGCGTCGTCGCGTCGGGCTGGCATGAGGCGCCGGCGCCGGGCGGCGGCCCGCCAACCGGCCGCCGGTGGCGCACCACCACCGGCTCAGCCGCGGTGTCCTGGCGCGGGAACGCGGACTCGTCGATGGCGCCGCAGTCTCCCGGCGTGTTGGTGTAGACCTTGACCGTGCCGCGGGCCGTGTCGGTCACCGTGATCTGGAAGAGCAGGTCGGTGAGCTCGCCGTAGAACAGCTTCTCGATGTCGACGAAGTCGAGGATCTTCACCAGCAGCTCGATGTTGGCCGGGTCCCCGAAAGAGAAGGCGAGGGTCTGGTCGGTCGAGGCGGCCTGCACGACGACGCCCCTGCCGCTGGTGCCGTTGAACTGGTTGTGCCAGGCGACCTCGACGCTGAACCGGCCCTGGACGACGCAGCCTACGTAGAGGCTCGGCACGCACGCCGCCTGCTGTGCCGCCGCGGCCATCGGGGCCATCGCCAGCGCGACGCCGCCGGCGAGGACCGCGCGCCGAACGAGACCGGAGACCACGAAGCGGGTCCGCATGGTAGCCCTCCTCCAACCCGATTGTAGAACGCATCGCCGCCGCGGAAGAGCTCTCGTGGAACGTACTGGGTGTTCGCGCCTCAGCCCGAATCAGGCCCGAGGTCGAGGTCGACGTAGGGCGGGAAGGGCTGGATCTCGGCGAGCGGGTGCTCGAAGAGGAGGACGTCGCCGCGCTTGCCGGCCTCGCGGAAACCGGCGAACTTGTAGGTGACCAGCATCATGCGGTTGCGCGCGGTCGCCTTGAACTCCGCCTGCAGGCGGGCGCCGGCGGCCTGGGCCAGGCGCAGGAGATGGCCGATCAGGATCGAGCCGACGCCGCGCGAGATGACGCGGCAGGACATGAGCAGCAGCTTGAGCGTCCACAGCCCCGGCTGCTTGGCGACGAGCGCGAGGCCGATCTTGCCGTAGGTGCCGTAGCGGTCCTCGAGGCCGGCGATCAGCAGCAGGTGGTCCGGGGAGCGGCGCAAGGCGTCGAGCTCCTCGTAGGAGTAGGTCTGGCCCGAGGTGTTGAGCTGGTTGGTGCGCACCGTCAGCTCCTCGGCGCGCCGCAGGTCCGCCAGGCGCGCCGGGTGGATGCTGAAATGCATGCCCAGCGAGGCCAGGAACTCCTCCTGCGGGCCCTGGAAGGTCTCCTCGGCGCGGTTGCGCGCGATGTCCGCGAGGTACATGCGCCGCCGCAGCGCCGACTCGTCGGTGATGAAGCGCGGCATGAGCTCCGGCATGTCGGGGAGGGCGGCGGCCGCCTCGGCCGCGAGCACCCGGACCTGCGGCAGGGCATGGCAGACCTCGTCGCGCTCGAAGGGGTCGTCGTCGATGAAGGCGACCGTGTCGAGGCCGACGTTGATCTTCCCGGCGATGGTCTCGACCGCCGACGACTTGGCGCTCCAGCCGATCTGGGGATAGAGGAAGTAGTCCTCGACGCCCAGCTCCCGCAGCTTCTCCATGGCCTGCTCGAGATCGTTCTTGCTGGCGATCGATTGCAGGATGCCGCGGCCG
>Ga0307479_10007392_pt1 | contig 10126 bp, 7 predicted proteins | sample atmos_gasesECM4C_FD_203743 | JGI IMG/M metagenome (GOLD analysis project Ga0307479, IMG submission 203743) | Hardwood forest soil microbial communities from Morgan-Monroe State Forest, Indiana, United States - atmos_gasesECM4C_515 | ecosystem: Environmental > Terrestrial > Soil > Temperate...
ACTGGTTGTTGCTTTGATTTTTTGAGGAAGTAGCTTAGGATTGAGCTTGGTTTGCGGGTGCCTATAGTCCCCCCTGCACTTCAAGCAAACCCCGCAGGCCCTGTGCGGGCCCCGGAACCAGGCAGCTAGCGTCGACGGCACTGCTCCCACCGTTACCCTGCTTGGCACGATGATCGAATCCAGCAGCGGAATAAACCCCAGTCTTATCCCGCGCTTTGAAGTGTGTTTGAGGAGTTCAGCGTGAAGTATCGATTCAGCATTCTGATGCCGGTTTATAACCGCCAGAACTATGTCGGCGAAGCCATCGACTCCGTACTTGCGCAGTCCTTTAAGGATTACGAGCTGTTCGCCGTCGATGACGGGTCCACAGACTTATCCGCCGCCGTGTTGGCGTCGTACGGCACGCGCATAAAGCTTTTGCAACAATCGAACCAAGGGCCGGAAGTCGCGCGAAATAAGGCGGCGGCGATGGCCCAAGGGGAATATTTGGTTTTTTTCGATAGCGACGACTATCTATTTCCGTTCGCGCTGGAGACTCTTGACAAGGTTATTTCGAGTTTCGGCACACCCACGCTTCTTATGGGGAGGATGGAGCGCTTTCGTGATGGCGAGGAAAAACCGCCGGAGGCGCCGACAAATCGCACCATCCGGATTATTAAATACCAGGATTACCTCTCGAAGACACGGCCTGTTGGGACCATGTGCATCGTGGTGCGGAAATCCGTGTTTGACGCGGTGGGAGGCCTTCGCGACAGTACGCCGGAAACGTGGTATTGCGACGACAACACCTTATTACTGAAGGTCGGAACACGCGGGCAAAGCATCCTGATCGAGAATCCGAGTATTTCCGCATACCGGCAGCACGGCGACAACAGCACTAAGAACACCGAAGCAGTTGCCAATGCGCTAATCCGCCTCGCGAATGCCGAACGGCACGGGGATTTCGGAGGAAAGGAAAGGCGAGCGGACCGCTACGCGTACATTGGGGGACGGGCGGCGGCATGGGCGTTTCATTATTGCTGGCGTGGTGGTCACCGCAAACTCGCACTTAAACTTTTAAGTGGCACGGCCCCGATGGTATCTATGGCGGTGTTGCGCAAATTTTCGCGAAGATTTCGCCCGCCGGCGGAGCCGATCACTCTGGAAGCGAGTGGTGCGAAATTAGGTTAGACTTGCTATTTCATATCTAAAGTATTACTTCAAGTTTGCTAAGTGGGGATTTTGAAGAAAAAGTAAATCCCGATAAAAAAGAAGATCAAATCGGGAGACCAGCCAGCTAACACCGGCGGCAGTTGTCCTACGCCGCCCATAGCTTCCATGAGGCGGGCGATACTCCAATAGCCTATTCCGATGGCGATGCCGATAGCGACTCCCCCGATCGCGCCTCGGGAGCCCACCAAAAAAGCGAAAGGGATCGCGAGCAGCATGCTGACGGGCGCGATGAGCGGATAGGCAATCTTGACGTGCCACTGCACGGTCAGTCCGGCAACGTCGAAACCCGCGCGACGCAGGTCTTCAATGTAACGGTTGAGTTCAGACCAATTCATCTGAAATGCCTGGCGAACTTCGCGATTGAAATATTCCGGGGGCTCGGTCAGCTCGGGGAAGGCTTGCACGTTAAATTGATCGAAGCGGGTGATGGAACCACCGGAAAATTCGCGAACCCAGCCTGACTCCAGCAGCCAGATTTTCTGCGGTGCCGACCAGTGCGCGCGCGTGGCAAAAATACGGCGGCGAACGTTGAACGTGGCGGGATCGATTTCCAAAACGCTGAGGCCCCCGAAAAGACTTTGCAGCGGGCTGAACAGGTCGTAGTTATAAATCTTGGAATTTTCGCCGAAGATCCAGCGCTGCGGATGAGTGTAGGTTTGTGGCGGGCGGCCCTTGATCTGGTTGCGCAAGGCGTCCTGACGCTGGTTGGCGTAGGGAAGATAAGTTTCGTTGACGAGCAACATAGCGCCGGCGAGCGCGACGCCGGCAACCAAGAGCGGTATAACCAGGCGATGCAGACTGATGCCGCTGGCTTTGATAACCACAATTTCGTTGTTTTTGCTCATGATGCCGAGAGTGACCAGCACGGAAACAAGCGCGCCAAGAGGCGCGAGGTTGTATACCAGATAAGGCGTCAGGTAGCGAAAATAATTGATGACGATGAGGAACGCTACGTGGTGGCGCGCGATGTCATCGAGCAACTCGAAGAAAGTAAAAGTCTCAAATAAAAAGACGAAGACGGCCATGATGAGCGCGAAGTAAACGGTGAAGCGGCGAAGAATATAAATGTCCATTAACCGGGGAATGCTGCCGCCGGGAACCGATTGATGAATGTCGCCGTTCAGCCGCGTGGACCCGTTCAGCGGGTAACCCAGCTTGCGAAGCGCGGCGGTGCGGGCGCGCGCTTTACGTCGAAGAAAACGCAAGCGGGTTCTGATGAAGCCGGTGGGGTGCAGCCAGCGACCCTCGCCGCGGAATTGTTCCATGCGCGGCAGCAAGATGAGGCCGAAAGCGACGAGAATCAGATTGGCGATCCAAATCCCAAGCGCGGGCGGGACGGTGCCCTGGCGCGCGAGGCCAGCACCGCTAACAAAAAGAAGGTAATATCCCGCGATCATCGCCACGGCGATCAGGGAGCCGGCGGCACGGCCACCGCGACGGGGTTGCGCGCCGATGGGCACGGCTACAAGCGCAAAAACCAGGCAAGCGAAAGGAAATGCGAAGCGACGGTGAAGTTCCACGTGAGATTCCAGCCAGCCAGGGCCATGATCTGCTATAAGACTGCGGAGAGAACGTTCGGGATTGCTGATTTGCCGCTGTGTGGCGGGAATCAGATTGTTTACGTCGATGGGCCAATCGCTCTGTCCAAAGGCGGTGACGGAATAGCGGTCCGGGCGATCGCGATAAAATTCGTGTGTGCTGCCACCTTCAAGGTGTAATTCGAGCGTGCCGTGATTGGGATCCGGAATGACAATGGCCCGCTCCGCTAAAGTTAAACGCGAACCGCTCTCCCCGGCCGTTTCGGCTAAGAACACACCATGCCAGAGAGTGCCGCTGGCAGCTACATCGGAAATGTAAAGTATCAGTTGAGGAAATCGTTCATCAAAAACGCGGGGTTGCACCTGGAAAGAGATTTGCGAAGCGATTAGATTGGCTTCAATGGAACGAAAGGTTCGCAGAGCTAAAGGAGAGAGCCACAGAGTCATGGCCAGACTGACGGCCAGGCCGGAGACAGCCAGTACGCCTACGGGAAGCAGAATGCGGCGGCGGCCGATGCCGAGGGCGGTCAGAGCGATGATTTCGCTGTCGGCGGACATGCGCCCTAGGCCGAGCAGCACGCCGATGAGCACGGCCATGGGAATTGTAAAAGTGAAGACGGCCGGGAAGATGCAAAGGAACAGCTTGAAGATTTGGGAGCCGGAGCCGGTGTGGCGGACGAAGAGTTCCATGAGGCGGACCAGTTGAGGAACAAAGAAGACAAAGGTGAAGACGATGAGTCCGAGGAAGGCGTGGCGAAAAACTTCGCGGACAATGTAACGGTCCAATATGCGCATGAGACGAACGGTGAGTGTAACACGCGCGAAGAATTGAGACAGAGGCGGTGTAGAGGATGAATCGAGTGAATCTGGTGGTGTTGTGGCATATGCATCAGCCGCAATATCGCGACCCGGAAACCGGGCGGTATGTGCTGCCGTGGACGCGGCTGCATGCCACGAAGGATTATTTTGGAATGGTGAAACTGCTGGAGGAATTTCCTGGATTCCACGCCACGTTTAACGTCGTTCCGGCACTGGGAATGCAACTGGAGGAATACGCGAGCGGTAAATTCAACGAACCGTGGTTTTCGCTGGCTTTTAAAAATGCGGAGAAGCTGAGTAGGGAAGATAAGACCGAGGTTCTGGCGCGGGCTTTTCAGGTAAATCATGAAAGATTGATGTCGCGATGGAAGCGCTTCGTGGAATTGTATGAATGGTCGCGTCCCGCGGACGGTGCGCAGGCGCTGGTGACATTTACGACGCGCGATTGGCGGGATCTACAGGTGCTATCGCAACTGGCGTGGATGGAAGAGTCCTGGCTGGAGAAAGACGAAGTGGTGAGCAGGTTGGCATCGAAGGGAAGAGATTTTTCGGAGAGCGATAAAGAAGCGCTCGCGGCTAAGGAAATTGAGCTGATTGGATTGGTGCTGCCTGCGCACCGGGAGGCGGCGCAGCGCGGACAGATCGAGCTGAGCACGACGCCGTTTTATCATCCGATTCTGCCGCTGATTTGCGATTCGGATATTGCGCGGGTGGCGAATCCATCCACGCCTCTGCCGCGTCGAGCGTACCGGCATCCAGAAGATGCGCGGGAACAATTGCGCCGCGCGCGTGAATATCACGAGCGCGTTTTCGGAATGAAACCCGCGGGGTTGTGGCCGTCTGAAGGATCTGTATCGGATCAGGCGCTGGCGATTGCTTCGGAAGAAGGATTTAAATGGTTTGGCACGGATGAAGGAGTGCTGGGACGCACGTTGAATGTCGGATTTTTTCGCGATGCGACGGGAATTCCGGCGAATGCGGAACGTTTGTATAAGCCGTGGCGAGTACAAACGCCGAGCGGCGCCATCACGGGATTATTTCGCGACCACCATTTGTCGGACTTAATTGGATTCGTGTACAGCCGCATGGATTCCAAAACTGCGGCGGGCGATCTGCATGGACGGCTGCGATTCCTGGGCGAACGAGTGCAAAGCGTGCCGCCGCTGACCATTTGCATTTTTCTGGATGGCGAAAATGCCTGGGAATATTATCCCGGGAATGGCCGCGAATTTTTGCGCGAATTTTACCGGCGCGTGGCGAGTGATCAGGATTTTCGTGCGTTGACGGCCACGGAGGCCATCGCCGCGGCTGGAGAAGTGCCGGCGACTGCGGGAATTTTTCCGGCTTCGTGGATTAATGCAAACTTCGACGTGTGGATCGGTAACAGCGAGGACGTTACTGCGTGGGAATTATTGTGGGATGCGCGCGAGACGTACACCAAAGCAGTGGAGTCAGAGAAAAAAGGTCGCGCCGACGCTCCAGTAGCCACAGCGTTAAGCAGTGCATACGAATCGTTGCTGGCAGCCGAAGGCAGCGACTGGTGCTGGTGGTTCGGGCCGGAGCACAGTACCGCGAATGATGCGGAGTTCGACGCATTGTATCGCAAACATCTCACGGGAGTTTATCTGGCACTCGGGCGCGTGCCGCCGGCGGAATTAGCCAAGCCCATCAAGCGCAAACCGGAGCACGCGCTGGAATTGGCGCCCACGGGATTTGTAAACGTGCGCGTGGATGGACGCGACAGTTCGTATTTCGAATGGCTGGGCGCGGGCTTGTATTCTCCGGAGCGGCGCGGCGGATCGATGCACGGGCGGATTTTTTATTTGCACGAATTGCGTTATGGCTTTGAGGAAGAGCGATTCTGCGTGCGCGTGGATCTTTTTCCGGAGGTGCTTACGGAACTGGAAGATACGGAATTTCGCATTAGCATCGTGGGCGCGGAAGAATTGACGGTGGTGGCGAAGATAGAGCGCGGACATTTGCGAGAGTTCGCAGTGGAGCGAAAAAATCTTTGCCTGCTGAATCCGAAAGATATTGTGGAAGTGGCGTTTGACCGCATTTTGGAAGTGGCGATACGACGCGAAGCGCTGGACATCGCGGGGAAGACACATTTGCGGCTAGGAGTTGCGTTGTGGCATTGCGGGTTGCCTCTGGACGTGTTGCCCGCATCGGGTTTTTTGGATGTGAGTTTCGGTGAAGAACACGCCGCTTGGGATGTGGAAGAGAAGGCGGGCGAGATGCTGGGTGATGTGAAGAAGTGACGGGCGGCGATCGTAAATCGGAGCTACTGTTGATATGTTCCCTGAATTATCTCTAGAGCTGCAGCAACTTCTTAGAATTTCCGGGGAACATTGCGGTGGCAGACCAAATTCTGACATTGCACGTCTTAGAGCGACGCCGCTGCGGTGACGATTTTGCGCCACATTTTATGCGCAACTCAAACCCCAGGGGGTCTTAATGGACCCGGTTGCGGGCGGTGGCTCTAGAACCAGTTACTGGGCACCTCATCATTGATGTGCTCGACGGTGCCGTCGCAAAGGCTAAAGTGCTTTACCGAGACGAAATTCGTCGGAAGCTGCTCAAGAAATTTCCCGACAAACCTTGATGGCGATTCTCTTTGGGCCTACTTAGCGGTCGTGAATGTTTGGTGTTTTAGGAATGTTTTCGCGTCGTCTTCGTTGAAAAAAACGAGACGTACATGTCCCAACGACGAACCGGCAGACAGGACGGATTCGATCGTTTCTGATACCACCTGTGCAGCGCGCTCTGGGGGATATCCGTAAGCCCCTGTTGAAATGGCGGGAAAAGCTATGGAACGAAGCCCGTGTTCGGCTGCCAGGGCCAGACTGTTTCTGTAGCAGGCCGCAAGCTTCGAGGCGTCGGGTTCCTTCCCGATTCCTGTAATCGGCCCGACGGTATGAATCACTTGGCGCGCCGGGAGTTGACCTCCGGTTGTTAGAGCGGCCTCACCAGTTGGCAGGCCTTTTGGAAAGCGTGTGCGGCGCAGTTCGCGACACGCTTCGAGAATTTTTGGGCCTCCTTTGGCGTGGATTGCTCCGTCGACACCGCCTCCGCCTAAGAGAGTGCTATTTGCTGCGTTCACGATTGCGTCTACGTTTTGCTTGGTGATATCGCCGGTTACGACGTGAACCCTTCCATCCAGGAAACTAGCTAGAATTTTGGACTGGTCCATGACGAAGGCTCCCATTCAGCGAATCCATTTCATTAACAAACCCAACTCTCTTAAGTCAACGCGTATCAGGTGCGCTTAGCGGGTTAGTTTCCGATTAAGGTTTTCGTCGGACGTGCGGTAGTCGATGGTGACAACAACACAGTTGCCACTAAGTCACATGTAGTAAAGAGGCCAGGTTTGACCTGGTGACCGCTCCAGTTGGCTACTTCTTACCCACACATTGAGAGCTAATTCCGATTAATGCTTTACAAAAGCGAAACGCTATCTAGCACGACGATTGGCCTTCTTGGCCGCCTTCCGTTGTGCCCTCGCGGATTTCTTCATTGCTTTCCGCTGCTTCTTGGCGGCCTTCTTATTCATCTTTTGCTGCTTCTGGTCCGCTTTCCGGGACCGCCGCGCACCTTCTTCGACACTGATGCGTTGGGCTTTGACCGGTATCGACCATGCAACACTCAAGGCGATCAGCAATGTGAACCAGGCAATGCGTTTCATCTGGTATTTCCTTCTTGACTCCAAACTCCGAAAGTCCAGTGTATATCCATCTCGCCCGGTCGTAACGTCGTGAAACGATTTCATCGAGAGTACTCCCGCCGCATAACCAAAGCCGGGAAGTCGCTATCGGAAACACGCACTCCCCAAAATGCGACTAAAAATATTAAAAAAGTTTGACGGCGAGGTCGGTGGGATTGTCGCCGACGGGGATCATGGTGACGAGGTAGTTGGTGCGGACGCGGATGATGGCGATATCGCCGGAGTCGTGGTTGACGGCAAGGAGAAGACTTTCCTGGGGATCGAAGCGCAGGGCTGAAGGGGATTGGCCGGCGGGGACGGGGAAGCCTTTTCCGGGGTCGCGGTCGAGACGGCGATCCGCGATATCGACGGGAATGATGCGGTTGGCCGCAGTGTCGCTCACGTACATCAGGCTGGCATCGGCGCTGAGAATGGCGCGTGTGGGCGCGGAGCCTAGCACCATGTAGTCGCCGACTTCGTGCGTAGCGGTGTTGATGACCTGGAGGCCGTGAGCTTCGGGCGAAATTAAGTAGAGTTCGCCGCCGTCGGGCTTGAGCAGCATCTGCGTGGGGCGGCCGGCGAGTTCGAGGTGCGTCAGAAGCACGCCGCGACGCAGATCGACGACAGAGATGCGCGCTTCGCCGGCGCTACGGACGAAAGCGACAGAGCTGTCGGCCAGGATGGCGATGTCTTCGGGGCGCGCGACGACCGGGATGGTGCCGCGTTGGGCGAGAGTTGCGGCGTCATGAAGTTCGACGGTGGCATCGCCACGATTAGCGACGACTATCGTTTTGCCGTCGGGAGTGCTACGCGCGAGGACGGGTTCGCGGCCGGTTTTTGCAGTGCCCAGAATGGCGTGGGTGCGGCAGTCGATGGCGACCAGGGTGTTGTTGCCGGAGGATGTGACGTAAGCTCGCGCGCCGTCGGGGGAAAAATCCAGCGCGTAGGGCAGCGAGCCCACTGGGATTTTTGCGGTGAGTTGATTTGTGCGCGTGTCGAGAACCCAGACAAAACCTGCCGAGGTGCTAACGCCCCAGACTTCTGGGCGGGTGGGATGTTCGCGAACGCCAGATAATTTTTGGCCGATGGGGACGTGGGCGACGACAGCGAGTTTCACCAGGTCTACTACCGTGAGGCTTCCGTCACTGGTCGTGATGTAGGCGTTGAGGCGCAGGCCGGGGCGGAGGAAGGACGGGCGGTGCTCGAAGAGAAGGAGAATCAGGGCGGCCGCGAGGAGAATACCCAAGAGCGAGAAGACGCGGTAGTTGCGGGGGCGGCTCATTTACTCTTGCTTGCGAGAAGCGGGGCGGCGTGACTGCTGCGCTTCAACTGGCATTTAATGGTGGCACTTAATTGGCGGCATTCAAGCGACGGCATTCAATTGACTTCGCGGTGCAGGACGGCGGCGATTTGGCGGACTTCGAAGACGAGCTCGGCGAGTTCGGTGGGGAGAATGGATTGCATGCCGTCGGAGAGGGCCTGGTCGGGGGCGTGATGGACTTCGATGAGAAGGCCGTCGGCGCCTACGGCTACCGCGGCGCGAGAGAGGGGCAAAACTTTGTGGCGTTTGCCGGTGCCGTGGCTGGGGTCGACGAGGATGGGCAAGTGGCTGCGTTTTTTTACGGCAGGAATAATTGTGAGGTCGAGGGTGTTACGTGAATGGTCGGCGAACGTGCGCACGCCGCGTTCGCAAAGCATCACGTTGTAATTGCCTTCGCTGAGGACATATTCGGCGGCCATGAGGAATTCGTCGAGCGTGGCGGACATGCCGCGCTTGAGGAGAATCGGTTTTTTGGCGCGCCCAGCGCGCTTGAGCAGAGAGAAATTCTGCATGTTGCGGGCGCCAATCTGGATCACGTCGGCGTATTCTTCGACGAGGTCGAGGCTTTCGTTGTCGATGGCTTCGGTGATGATGCCGAGGCCGTAGTGCTTACGGACTTGCGCGAGGATTTTCAAGCCTTCTTCGCCAAGGCCCTGAAAACTGTAGGGGGAAGTGCGTGGTTTGTAGGCGCCGCCGCGGAAAAGTTTGACGCCTGTTTTCTTGACACCTTCAGCGGTGGCGAAGCATTGCTCTTCGGTTTCTACCGCGCAAGGGCCGCCGACCAGTCCCACGTGTTTTCCACCGAAGAGAACACCGCCGGACGGAGTGGGAATGCGCAGGATGCTGTCTTCTTCTTTGACATCGCGGCTGACCAGTTTGTAGGGCTTGCTGACTGGGATGCATTCGATCACGCCGGGAAGGGATTCGAGAACGCCAAGATCGAGCGCGCCTTTGTTGCCAGTGATGCCGATGGCAGTGCGGAGGGCGCCGGGGATGGGATGTGCTTTAAGGCCGAGGCTCTCGATGCGTTCGCAGACGGCGCGAACCTGTTGCTCGGTGGCGTGAGACTGCATTACGACTAACATGGCTGCTCCGGGCTAGATGAGGAACAGTGCAGTTTACCTGTTGGGGAGCGGACGGGGCAAATGACGGCAATCAAGGAATTGATAGAATTTTGTTAAATATTTCGCGGGATTTAAATGTTCTCGATAACTGGGAGTGAAGGTAAGCTAACCATACGCTCTCCAGATTCTGGTGGTACTCCCGTCAGCGCCGGCGCTCAAGACTACCGTTTTAACACAGGGTCGAGTTGAAAACTGAGCGATTGCCAGTCCACTTCCGTCGTTGAATCAGCATGAGCGTAGCCTTCTTTGAACCAGAGGATGAAGCCCATCCCGTGTTGAAGGCCTTTTTTTTTCAATTGGGCCATCCCTCAGCCGACGTCCGCCGACCGAGCTGATGCCAATTCGCTGAACGTCAAAATAGGTGAAAAAACCTGCACCGGTATTTTCGCGGGTCTTTAATGTTGCTGTT
>Ga0307479_10007394_pt1 | contig 10125 bp, 6 predicted proteins | sample atmos_gasesECM4C_FD_203743 | JGI IMG/M metagenome (GOLD analysis project Ga0307479, IMG submission 203743) | Hardwood forest soil microbial communities from Morgan-Monroe State Forest, Indiana, United States - atmos_gasesECM4C_515 | ecosystem: Environmental > Terrestrial > Soil > Temperate...
CAAATTCGCCCGCCTTTACTAGTTTCCCGGAGCAAGTCAGGTATCGTCCCTGATGGCTAATCGCGGGAAGATTGACTCCCACAGCCTTGGCTTCGTTCCGGATATGTTCGCTGGCCCGCGCGCGAATCACGCGCGGCCCGTCCGGCGTGATCAGCGTGACGTCGAACGCTTGCGCCTCGACCGCACTGCCGCCAATCTCTGCTGCGAGCGCTTCTTGATCCGCCGTTTTCACTCCGCGCATATCACAAATGATGATGACAGCGCCGCAAACAAGCAAGGCTCGCTTGGCGCTCGCGTTTCACGCCAGCCAGCCTTCTCGAAAAACAGAAAAGCACGGTCACCGCTGCACTTTGTGACCGCCTCGTCTGCCACACGTTGTATCGTGATGTGGTCTGCATCTCCACCTATTCCTCATTCTGAGCGGAGAGATAGCTGTTTGCTTCGGGAAATCGTGTCTTCGCGATTTCCGATCGGCACGCGAAGTTACGACGGTCAACATTCTGACTCTGCTGCTCGATCCGAGCGCTGCGCCATCCGCAGCTGGATTGAAATTTGCAACCTGACGGACCCGAGCGCAATGCGCCCTCACCGAACAGTTGCGCCGTTATGCCCAGACTCGCCTGGTTGGGCTGGATTGACCTTTACCCCGAGATTTTCGAGCCTTCCTAGAACAGTGCGGAGCCGCCAAGCCTTGCGGGTCTTGCTAAAAAAAGGTAAGTTAATGGCGTTTTCCTTCGTCGGACGTACACAGGCGCGCAGTCTCGTCCATGGGCGGGAACAATCTTGCGCATAGCCGATTCCAAAAATGGCCATCCCGTGCCCCCAATCTTAACGAGATCGGGCGAGGACGCCGGTGTGTTGCCAAAGGCCACTCTCAACGAGCGAGAATGGCCCGTTTTCTGGCGTATCGAAGGCAGTCTGGCGACACTAACTGCAGTTCGTCCGGTCGCCTATTTCACCTGGAATGCCCACACCTTTGCCGAACGCTGGGCACGCCGCGGAGGCCTTTTCCTCCAGGCCTTGTTTCGGCCGGCGTTGTACGCGAGCCACAGGGTTCTGGCGACCAGGATTTTGCACGCGCTGTTACGAGGTGTGAGCCGTGACCGCCTGGATCTCCTCGGCGAAGAGTATTTCCAATACATCCTGGAGCGCCAACTCAGGCCCGAAGGTCTGGCTAAGCTGCGCGAATGGATGGCACTACACGGCCAAGTCGTCCTGGTCAGCCAAGGCTTGGATCACGTCATGCGGCCACTGGCACAACACCTTGGGATCGAACGCATTGTGGCGAACCGTCTGGAGTTCCGTAACGGGATTGCCACCGGTCGGCTGCTGAATCCAGTTATCCGTCCGCGGGGGCCTTTCGCACTTTTCGGCGGGCAAGCGGACGGGCACGTCAGCCCTGAGCAATTGCTGAGTGACCTCGGTCTGAAAAATCATCCAGAGCAGCTCGCCGAAGCTATTTCGCCCGCTCAAAGACAATCGCCTCAAAATCACAATACGCTGGTTGTTTTTGACCGGCAGCAAGGCCGGCCGCTTTCGGTGCGCCAAGCCTTGCGGGGTAAGCAGATTCTCTTGGTCGGCGTGACTGGTTTCATCGCCAAAGTCTGGCTCGAGCATCTTCTTTCTGAAATGGCGGAGATCGGCAAGATCTATTTGCTGGTCCGGCGGCAACGCAACAGCACTGCCCGGCGCCGGTTCGAAAAGATTGTCGAGGCGTCGCCAGTTTTCGACCGCTTGGAAGAACGTTACGGGAAGAATTTCTCCGCGTTTCTGAATGAGAAGATCGAAGTGGTTGAAGGCGATGTGAGTGAGCCCGGCCTTGGGTTGGACGATAAGACACGGCAGCACCTCGCCCGCGTGATCGATCTGGTCGTGAATAGCTCCGGGCTGACAGACTTTAACCCCGACATTCGCGACGCTCTGGCCAGCAATGTCGATCCCGCAGCGCATCTGATCGAATTCCTCCGCGCATCGGACCATGCCGCGCTGCTGCACCTTTCCACCTGCTACGTCGTGGGCGCCCGCGATGGGCGCGTCGCCGAAGATCTGAAGCCGAACTACACGCCGGCAGAAGTCGAGGATTTCGATTTCGAGCGGGAATTGCGTTCCCTGCAAGAGCTCGTTCGGAAAGTCGAAGAGCGTGCCGACAGTTCGGAATTGGAGGGGGCATTGCGCCGACAGGCGCTTGGCCGCCTGCACGAAAACCAGCGCCCGCCGGGGCGCGAAGTCGGAGAGTTGATCCGGAAGAACCGCCTGCGGTGGATACGCAATCGCCTCACTCGCGCAGGAACACGACGTGCTCGAAGGCTCGGCTGGCCCAACACGTACACCTTCACCACGCGAGGCGCCGGGCTACCCATTGCCGTAGTGCGTCCATCCATTGTGGAAACTTCGATCGAGCAACCCTTTCGGGGATGGAATGAGGGAATCAACACTTCCGCGCCTCTTTCATATCTTCTTGGTACATATTTTCGGCAGCTGCCCTCAAACGAGCGCAAGCGCCTGGACGTGATTCCGGTGGACATGGCCTGCCGCGGCATGACGCTGATTGCTGCAGCGCTCGTCGAGCGGCGTCATAAGCGCCTCTATCAACTGGCTACGTCCGCAAACAATCCCTGCAACATGGGACGCTCGATTGAGTTGACGGCGCTGGCGCATCGGAAGCACTATCGCGCACAGCAGGGTCTGGAGCACTGGGTGCGGATGCGTTTTGACACGATTCCGGTATCGAAGCAGCGCTATCGAAAGCTGTCCGTGCCAGCGCAAAAGTTTGTCGTGCAAGGCATCAACCGCGCAGCATCGGCGCTTCAATTCAAGCGTCCGCCGCTGGCCAAAGCGGAACGGGACCTCGAGCGCGTCGAGAAACTTATCGAGCTCTACGAGCCTTTCATTCTGCACAACGAACAAGTGTTCGAGTGCGAAAATGTGCAATTGCTCTCCGCCCTGCTGCCCGCGGACGAGCGGGAACAATTTGCTTACGAGCCGGGAGTGATCGACTGGTGGGATTATTGGATCAATATTCACATTCCTGCTCTCCGTAAGTGGTGCTATCCGCTGATCGAAGGGCATGCGCTGGAAAGCGCGTCGCGCCGCGAGTTTCACTTGCCGGATGCGACGGATAGCTCATCACAAATTGACGCCAGCGGCACCTGAGCCACATGGCTATCTTTCTCACCGGCGCAACCGGTTACATCGGATCCTACCTGGCAGCAGGACTTCTCGAACAACATGGCGAATCGCTGAATCTTCTGGTGCGCGCAGATGATGCCCGGGAAGGACAGCGCCGGCTCTGGCACTCCCTGCAACTGCACTTCGACTTTCCCGCTTTTCGCGAACACTTGACCGCACGTATCCGCATTTTCTGCGGTGATTTGACCTCACCGCGCTTTGGACTCAGTGATGAAGAGTACGATTTGCTGGTCGCGTCGACGGATTCGGTACTGCATTGTGCGGCTTCCCTCAATCGCAAGTCGGAAAGAAGCTGCCTGAACGTAAATCTGCGCGGCACGCTCGAAGTCATTCAACTCGCGCGCAGGGCGCATGATACGCACGGGCTGCGACGGTTCAGCGAAGTAAGCACCGTGGCCGTAGCGGGCCGGCGCAACAATGAACTGGTTACCGAAGATAGCGCCATCGATTGGGACCGCTCCGATTACGATCCGTACGCGCGTACAAAGAAATTCGGCGAGCACATGGTTCGGGAACTGCTTCCGGATGTCCCGCACACGATTTTTCGTCCGAGCATTGTGCTGGGGGATAGCCGCCGGCCCGAAACTACGCAGTTCGACATGGTGAAGGCTTTTGTGTTTTTAGGAAGCCTGCCCGTCCTGCCGTTCCACCCTGAGGATTGCGTGGACATCGTGCCTGTCGATTACGTCGCGGATGCGATTGTCGCTTTGCACCAGCGTCCCAACACGGAGCATGAGATTTATCACCTCTCTTCCGGTGTGAATTCGCAGAGCTTTCGCGAATTGACGACGGCTCTGGCCGAGGCTCGTGGCAAAATGAGGCCGCTGTTCTGGCCCGAACTGCAGGGAGCGTTTCGCGGAATCGTGGAGCGGCTGTCACGGCGCCGTGACAACCTAGGCCACGCGGCTTCGCTGCTGAAGGTATTTTTGCCCTACCTTGTTTGGAACACGGTGTTTGATAATACGCGCGTCGTGACTGAGCTTGGCCGGTCTCCCGCACGCTTTTCTTCCTATTCTTTTCCGTTATTTCGCTTTGCAAAAGAAAACCGATTCCGATACCCCTATCGCGAATGGCCGGAAAGCGCGGCTCTTTCGAGCGCACCAGAAAGCGCGCAGGATTCAGAGCGGCACGTCAGCGCCGGGGAGCGCTCCAAATGACCGACCTCCTGCTGCAAGCCTGGACAGCCGCTTTGATCGAGCGCACGAAGCTCGAGTGGATGCTGGGTCACGGCAAAGCGTGGAAACCGGGCGAGCGCCTGAGATTGCTGTTTGTGGGGTACAACGGAAATCGCAATACGGGTTCCGATGTGCGCGTGGAAGAGATGCTTCGGCAGGTGCGGCAGGTGCTCGGAGCCGACCGCCTGCAGCTGACCGTGACGGCATTGGATTTCGCGCTCACACGCGGATATTTCGGCGACGCGGCGCAGGTGCGCTTGCCGGATTTATTTCCTCCATTTCTTTATAAGGAAGTGCGGCAGCATCATGGCGTGATCGCGTGCGAAGGCTCGATGTTCAAGAGCAAATTTGCGAATGCGCTCACCACGATGTTCATCGGCGCCCTGGGCATGGCTGCCGTCGAGAATAAGCTTTCCATCGGGTATGGGGCGGAAGCAGGTTACATGGATCCTTCGTTGGCGCGGCTTTGCGCGCGCTATTGCCGCCACTCCGTGGTGGTCACGCGAAATGCGGAATCGCAGGCTGTGCTCAGTTCGTTGGGAGTGGAGAGCGAACTCGGCACGGACACGGCCTGGACTTTCGAGTCGCATCCGGTGGAATACGGGCGCAAGGTCCTGACTGATGCCGGCTGGGATGGCGCGGCGCCAGTTCTTATTTTCTGCCCGATTAATCCGTTTTTCTGGCCGGTGAAGGCCTCCGTATTGAAGTGGGTAGCCCGTGGCACAACCGGTGCATACAAAGAGAGCCACTATCGCGGGCCTTACTTTCACAAGTCGGGCGCGCAGGTAGACGCGAACTACGAACAATACCTGAAAGCGTTTGCCAAAGCGGCGCAAGCGGCCCGGCAGAAGTATCGAATGTTTCCCGTTCTGGTAGCCTGCGAGAGGCTGGATGCGCACGCCTGCCATGCCATTGCCGAACGCATCGGTGGCGCGCCGGTGTTCACTTCAGACGACTACGACATGTATCAATTGGTGAGCATTCTGCGGTCGGGCCAGCTGATGATCTCGTCGCGCTATCACGGAATCGTCACGTCCATGCCGGCGCTCGTGCCGTCAGCGGGAGTGACCATGGACGAACGTATTCGCAACCTGATGCAAGAACGCGGCCACAATCATCTGCTTCTAACCGTGGACGATCCCTTACTCGGAGACAAACTCATTCCTGCGATTGACGCCCTGCAGCGCGAGCGCGAAGCGATTGCCGATGGTATGGGGCGCTCGGTAGTGAGAAATCTGAAGACGATGGCGCGCATGGGCGTTTTCCTCGAGCGCACGGTGCACGAACGCTATCCGGAATTTCCCGTTCAAGGGGGGCTGCGAAGCTGGGAAAACTATCTGCCACCACTGCATCCAGGCCTGAGGCAATTGGTCGAGCTATACGACAGCCGGACACAGGCAGTGGCGGCGAGCTAAAAAACCGCGAGAATTCAGCAGTGAATTTTCAGCAGAATATTTTTGCACGGCTCGCCGACTCGCCAGGCAGCACGGTGATCGAAGAGATGCGGCCGGAGGGGCGTGTCTCCATAACGGCCGGTGCACTGCTCGAGCGAGTCGCGGTAGCGCGCGCATTTTTGGCCTCAGCCGGGTTGCGCAAGGGCGACCGCTGCGCCCTGCTCTCGGCTAATAGCATCCATTGGGTCGCTCTGGATCTGGCAGCGATGGCCGATGGAATCATCGTGGTGCCGCTCTACGCGCGGCAAGCGCCCGCAGAGCTTGCGGCCATGATCCGCGATTGCCAGCCGGCCATGGTTTGTTGCGGCGATGCCGACTTGCAACGAAATCTACTTGCAGCGTGGCCCGGCGGCGCGCCGCGCACGGTGGTCCTGGAGGAAATCTTCGCATCGGGGCTCCAAGGACCCGGTGTTCACACAGATCCAACTCCGCTGGCTGACTCCGATCCGGTCACGATCATCTACACTTCAGGGACCTCGGGCGAATCGAAGGGCGTGGTGCTCAACGTGGGCAACGTCACGTATATGCTCTCCTGCTCCACCGCGCGGCTCGAGGAGTTTATGGGGCAGCGCGCCGAACCAGACCGCGTGTTTCACTATTTGCCGTTCTGCTTTGCGGGTTCCTGGATTTTGCTGCTCTCGAGCCTTCTGCGATTGAGCGAACTCCGGCTCTCGATTGACCTGACGCGCCTGGCCGACGATTTGCGCTCCGCCGCGCCCGACTATTGCCAGAATGTGCCCCAACTGCTCGAGCGCATGAGGTCAGCCATAGAGGCGCAGCTTGCGAAACGTGGTGGATTCGCGAACAGGATATTCACTAAGGCGAAAGCAGCTTCGCTTGGGAGCACAAACGGAGCGGGAAGCGGCATATCGCTGCTGCTGGCGCGCAAACTGATTTTCCCAACGATTCGCAAGAAATTAGGCCCGAATCTCAAGGCCCTGATTTGCGGTTCGGCGCCGCTGGCGCTGGAGACGCAACTATTCTTTCAAATGCTGGGAATTCCCGTGCTTCAGAGCTACGGGCTTACCGAGACAACTGCCATTTGCACGATGGATGATCCCCGCCGCGTAGAGCCAGGCGCGGTGGGCCCCGCAATTCCCGGTATCGAGATGAAGCTGGGCGACTTTAGCGAAATTCTCGTACGCGGGCCGAATATTTTTTCGGCTTATTGGAACCGGCCGGAAGAAACAGCGAAGACAATGTCAAATGGGTGGTTTCATACAGGCGATCAAGGCGAGCGAACTCCGAATGGCAATTGGCGGGTTGTAGGGCGCCTAAAGAATTTGCTGGTGCTCAGTTCCGGGCATAACGTTGCTCCGGAACCACTGGAGGAGAAGTTGGTGCACGCGATTCCCGCCGCGCAACAAGTGGTGATGTTTGGCAATGGGCGCAGCTTCTTAACGGCTTTGGTTACCGGAGAAGTGGTACTCGGTGAAGTGGAAGCGGCGGTCTCAGAGCTGAATTCGGGGCTTCCGCACTATCGTCAAATTCGGGCGTTTCATATCGAACCGGAGCCACTAACGGTTGAGAGTGGCCTCATGACGCCAAACGGAAAGCTGCGCCGCGACGCGATTGCCGCGCACTTCCGAGAAGCTATCGAATCGATGTACCGCAAGCATCCATCGTGACCGCTTCCAAAACCCATCTTTCCGAGAAGACCAAGACGCTTTCCTGGGAGCTAAAGGACGGCACGATCGAGCTTGCGCTCCATCACCCCCTTTGCAATGAGATTGGCACAGCGATGCTGGAGGATCTGGAGCAATTTGTACCCGCGCTCGAATCGCAAAAAGGAAAAGCCGGTTCTTTAATTATATACAGCCTTCAAGAAGCGGGATTCTCGGCGGGTGGCGATCTGCGGGAGCTTTATACCGCTAGCCTGGGCCTGACGGCAGGTGAACGCGCCTTGGGGATGCGCAAATTTCTCGAACGCATCCATCGCGTCATGAACGCCATCGATGCTTCACCACTGATGACGATTGCGGCCGTGCACGGTGTCACCTTTGGAGGTGGATTCGAGTTGGCACTTGCTTGCGACCTGATTATTGCGGATAAGATGGCGCGCTTTTGCTTCCCGGAGCTACGGCTTGGGCTCATTCCGAACTTCGGCGGGATTCCACGATTGCGGCGCGACGTAGGGAACGCAGTCGTGCGCGACCTTCTCCTTACCGGCCGCAGCATCAATGCTACGAAAGCGATGAGCGTGGGGCTGGTTAGCCAAGTGGCTGCCGAAGGCGAAGTTTTGCGCGTGGCGCGCGCGACGGGCGCACAGGCGAACAAATTCGATCGGACCGCGAGCGGCGTCGCCAAACGCTTCCTCAAACCGATTCCGCACGAAGAATTGCGGCGCGAAATCGACGTCGCTTGTGAGCTCTTTGAGAAACCCGCTGCTATGGAAGGGCTACGCAAATTCATGGAGGATAAAAGCGCGCACCCTTACTTGCCGTAATCGACTGGCGATAATCGCGCGGACGAACCGACGAAGGTAAAATAGGCTTACGTGAAAACTCTCGAGCAGACGACGGACGAAATTCTGGGCTTGGCAGCGCAGCATTTTAAGATTCCACGCAACGAGCTTGCGCCTACGGACGATTTTTACAAGAAGCTGAAAATCGATAGCTTGCGAGCACTCGAATTGATCACGCGGCTGGAAAATCATTTTGGCATTGAGCTTCCCGACTACGAAGTTCAGGGTGTGACAGACTTTCACACCTTGGCCAGCCGCATCCAAGCCCGCCTCTAGCTGGCATGCTTGATTTGAGCCAATACGAATCGGTTGGCGCCGCTCTTACCGGAGCGATCGAGCGCTGGCCGGACGAAGTCTGCCTCATCGAGGCAGATCGCGTACACGAGCGCTGCCGCCTGACGTACCGCAACTTCGGCGCGGCGGCGCTGCGGCTCGCGGCAGGCTTCGAAGAGAACGAGTTTGCTCCGGGGGATCGCGCGGCGATCCTCATGAGCAATCAATCCAAGTGGCTGATTTCGGCCTATGCTGTTTTCTTCTGCGGCGGCGTGCTTGTGCCGCTGGATTACAAGCTCACGCCGGCCGAACATGTGGCGCTGCTGGCACATTCGAAATCGCGTGTATTGATTGTGGAATACCCAATCTGGCGCGCGCTGAGCGAAGGCGATTTCTCGTCGTCGCGCGTCGCAACCATTCTGGTCACCGAGGCACCCGCTGGCGCCGATCTCGCCAGAGCGAAGCGATGGGAGGAATTTCGCGGCCACAAAGCGCCCGAATTTCGACCGCGAAAACGCCAAGATGCGGCCTGCATCGTGTATTCTTCCGGAACCGGCGGCCGGCCAAAAGGCTGCGTGCTGACGCACGAAAATTATCTCGAGCAATGCGCGGCGGTTTCTCCCCTGTGGCCATTTTGGCCCAGCGCGCGCTACCTGAGTATTATCCCGACCAATCACGCGATCGATTTCATGGGCGGCTTCATCATGCCGTTTACGGGCGGCGGGACTGTGGTGCATCTGCGCACCTTGCGGCCGGAATACATCCGCGAGGCGTTTACCCGCTACAAGATCACCTACATGGCGGTCGTGCCGCTGATCCTGAAAAATCTGGAGCGCGGCTTGCGCGAGCGATTCGCGGCTTTGCCCCCGATGAAGAAGCGGATGTTGAACGCGCTTGTGCGCATAAATCGCATGGCGACTCGCGGGCGTCCGCGTTTGTGGTTGAGCCGGGCATTGCTGAAGGATGTTCACAAAGCCTTTGGCGGCGAACTGCGCGCGCTCCTGGTCGGCGGCGCGTTCACCGAGCCCAAGACTCTGGAGTTCTTCCATGACCTCGGCATTCAAATCGCCAATGGTTACGGATGCACGGAAGCATGCACAGCGATTACGGTGAACGATATGAAGCCATTTCGGCCGGATACGTTGGGCAAGCCGGTGGCCGGAATGCAAATCAGGATTGTCAATCCGGGTGCGGACGGGGTGGGCGAAGTGGCCGTGCGCAGCAAAACCGTGATGTCGCATTATCTGGACGATCCAGAGCTAACCGCAGAGACGATTGTGGATGGCTGGCTGCTGACAGGAGATCTCGGAAAAATCGACGCCAGCGGCCACCTGCAGCTTCTGGGACGCAAGAAGAATATGATCGTCACCGCCGAAGGGAAAAATATATATCCAGAGGACATTGAGAACGTCTTCGATAGCCTGCCAGTGAAAGAGTTCTGCGTGTTTGCGGCGAATTATTTGTGGCCGCAGCGCACCATGATAGGCGAGCAACTGGTGCTCGTAGTGCATCCGGATGCGGCGCAAAACGTAAACGGCGCCATACGCGGCGAAGTCGAGAGCCGCAATCA
>Ga0307479_10007395_pt1 | contig 10124 bp, 16 predicted proteins | sample atmos_gasesECM4C_FD_203743 | JGI IMG/M metagenome (GOLD analysis project Ga0307479, IMG submission 203743) | Hardwood forest soil microbial communities from Morgan-Monroe State Forest, Indiana, United States - atmos_gasesECM4C_515 | ecosystem: Environmental > Terrestrial > Soil > Temperate...
GGCGATTTCAATCCGAGCGAGACAGATTGGGGGGATAGTGTGCTGGGTTTATCGCCTGATACCTATGCACCAATAGACTTTTTTACACCACTCAACCAGCAATATCGAGAAATGAATGATCAAGACTTGGGTTCTGGTGGTATTACGATATTGCCGAATGGGAATCTTTTGACTTCAGGTAAAAGTGGCTGGGTCTATCAGCTGAATAGCTCCAACCTAAGCCAATATAACCCTCAACAGGATCAGAGTATTCTGTCTGCACACGTAGTGGGAGAGTTCTTTAGCTCACCGACAGTCTGGAATAATACGGCGTATTTCTCGGCAATGAACGATCATGTGAAGGCCTTTCCACTGATAAACGGGGTGATGTCGAAGACCCCGTCATCAGAATCACCGGAGATTTTTCCCTTTCCTGGCGGCGTACCGACTATCTCATCTAATGGAAATGTTGCTGGTGTGCTGTGGATCATGGAGCAACGCAAGAGCGACTTTGTGTTACGCGCCTATAACGCAGCGAATCTGACCAGTGAGCTTTATAGCGATGTAGTTGGGCCAGTTGGGAGTGAATTTAAGGCGCTAATGGTTGCGAACAGTCGGGTCTATGTGCCGGGTCCGTGGGGGTTGGCGGTTTACGGTTTGAAGTGATGATGGCTGAAGATTTATTAAACGAGTGGCTGGAGCGGCTTGAGGCTATGTGTACTGAAGTGGAAACACGTAAGCCTTCGATAAATGCAATTCCGATGCTGACTTCGATAGCGCCGCCGAGTTTATGGCGTGCGCGGATTGCAGCTATTCGGGATTTGCAGCAGGCGTTATTGACGGCTAGGGATTTGATGGCGGGAAGGCCGGAGGGCCCTCCCGCGTGTTGAGGTTAGTGGTCGCTAATGCAGTCCAGAAAAGTTTGCTTCTCGATTACTGTTGGTTCCGTGTCATCCAAATCGCCATTGAAGATTGCGTCAGCCATTATTCTGCTGTTAGTTTGGAATGATTCTCCAAGATTGGCCTTTGCGACAGTTTGTAATACCTCTTGCTCAGTAAGTCCCTCGTCTCGAGCAGTTGCCATAGATCCGGCTATCTGTGCAATGGCATGGCAGACGTCAGCGTGACCAGTCGTGGCCTTGGCCCAGCTTGGTATTGCGACGGCCGTTGTCGCGGTTAGGCAGAGCATAGCTAACCCGGCTTTAAAGACTTTGCTAACCCTGGTTTTTTTGGTTTCTCTGACTCGTCGTGAGGCAATCTGAACCATCGGATGTGCATGAGTCTCCATAGCTATTTGGACTTCTCGTCGAGTTGCGGCTTCTTCGCACCAGGTGCAATTCTTCTCCAGGCATCGTGCTACCCAGATTACTGTCGCTGTTGTCATTGGATTCTCCTTTGGGTTAGTTGTTCACGGATTTCTTTCTGTACTTCTAGAATTTCGTTAAGCTTATCCCAGATGATCTTGACTCCCGTTAGGATGATAACGACAAGTGCCAACCAATCGATCAGGTTAGCGTCCATGATTCATATCGCCTCCGTGTTAGGCCGTTAGAGCGCCCATAAATGCTACAAATCCAGATATCCATGCAACATAAAGGACATTATCTGAATATATACCAAAGAGCGTCGCTCCCGCGTAGATTAGAGCTACAGTATAGCCGCTTATGGTAAGGGCCTTAACGAATCGTGTCATGTGCTAACATGCCCCTAGCCAAGCCCCAATCATGGGTATCATCACTATTAATAATGCAAGTGACATAGGGTTAAATGGGAGTCCAGGGTTCTTTTCTCCACAGCTTGGGCATCTCTTGGCGCGAGCGCTTACTCTATGTTGGCAATGACGACACAAAGGATCAGTAAATCTGCTTATCCAGTTCCGTTTTGTCGCGCGTGTTGTTACACGCTTCATGCCGCATCGAGTACAAAAGACAGCTATATTTGAGAGTGGGTGACTACAACTTACGCAAGTATTCATTTTCGCATCGCATCCAAATGTTCGAGGATGTCCTTCAATAGACGCTCTTGTGAGTTAAGTTTGCTTTGTATAATTTCAGCTTCTACAAACAGAATAGTCCCAATTGCGATTATAGCCATAGCGATAGCACCCATTAGACTTTCCTTATCACTGGCGACATTGCGCCGAAGACTTTCTCCAGTGTCATGTTCAACAACCGCGCTTCAGCCTCTTCAGCTTCCGGTAACCGTGCTAGGAAGTGCCGGCAATGGCAAGCCTGGCAATGGCCAGTGTTCATATGGCCGCTATGCTCGCCACGTGGGCAGAGGCAACGGCAGCGTTGATAAAGGTCCGGTTGAACTTCAGCCTTGACGCTTTGGGCTGTCTGGGGCTTGAAGTGCGGGCAATAGCAGCGGTCGCACATGCCGTCTTGTCCGGTGTACCCGTAATGGCGCGCGCGGTCGTGACCGCATTGACAATGCTCGCATAGTTGGGTATCATTGAGTTGCACGGTATCCTCCTTCCTCGGTTAGGGGCGCCTGACAGAGTTGCGGCTGTTGGGCGCCTCGTTCTTAAAGTTGCCCCGATCTTTTGAAAGCTTCGACTATTCCGTCCCACATCATGTCGATCCATGGATCATCAGGATGCATTGGGTCCATCATTAAGACCCAGAGCGCGTAGAGGAAAATATCCATAAGGCTTTTTCTCCTTTGGGTTGATCCCATTTTACGCTTCGGCATACTGGGCATTGAACCGGTCGCCCATTCACCCTTGGCCGCCATTTGTGTCCGCATCGTTTACATTCGAGCTTCATACTTATGATAATAAGGATGTTTGGATTGGATGTCAATAGGGGTGACAAAAATATTTTCAATGTTGCTGGTAACACCGATGATTGTGTCTCTCAACGAAAGGTGGTGTATGATCTAGCAGCAAGCATTGGAGTAAGCATGCCACGACCAAAGCTTATATCTACTCCTGAGACTGCTCGTCTTGGTGGCTTCGCTCGCGCGCGTGTATTATCGCCTGAACGGCGTACAAAGATTGCCAAGCAAGCCGCCTACGCACGTTGGTATAAGTTCGATAGTACTGACGAGCGTCGCATTGAAAGCTGTCTTAATGAGCTCTCAGATATCGCTGGCCGCTTAAAGAAAAAGGGTTACCTGGTCCAAGCTGGTCAGATGATTATGGGTATGGCTCAGTTTGAGAAGATGAAGATCGCACTCGCTCTTCAGAAAAAAGCCATTGCCACTGAGGATGCGCGGCGTGGTATACCTGATGAGTTCGCGGATCGGATTCGTAAGGCTTTGATAGCTGATCAGCCGGCGCTCCCGGCGCCGTCAACAAACGGCCATGGGCCGATTGAAGTTCAGTTTACGGTGGACAAGTGAAAAAGTGAAAAAGGCACAGTCTGCACCAGAGTTTTCGCCTGAACCTATCCTTAAGACTGTTAGTCTCCTACCGTATCAGTATGCGTGGCTAATGGATCGGGCGCCTATCAAGATTTACGAGAAGTCGCGCCGTATCGGAGTAACCTGGGCGTCTGCCTGCGACGCTGCGACTGATGCTGCACGTATTAACGGAACAGATTGGTGGTACAGCGGCTATAATAAAGAGATGGCATTGGAGTTTATCGAGGAAGCAGCAGGATGGGCGCGTCGTCTTGATCAGGCCGTAGGCGGTATTGAGAAGGTAGGACTATCAGATCCTGATGGTTTTGGCTGTCGGTTTTTCAATGATCAAGACAAAGATATTCTCGCCTATCGCATTCGTTTCGCGTCCGGCCACAAAATCGTCGCCCTCTCGTCGCGTCCATCGAACTTCAGAGGTAAGCAAGGCGTAGCCATCATCGATGAAGCTGCATTCCACGATGACCTCGCTGGGCTGCTCAAGGCAGCTGTGGCGTTGACTATGTGGGGCGGCCGCGTTCAAATCATTAGCACGCATAACGGTGCCGACAGCGAATTCGCCCATCTGGTAAACGAGGTTCGGGCCGGTCGCCGGCCCTATTCGCTTCATCGTACGACGCTCGATGATGCCCTCGGGCAAGGTCTCTATCGTGCCATCTGTCGGGAGACTGGGAAGGAATGGAGCGAGCAAGCTGAATATGTCTGGCGTGATCAGTTGCTTGAAGAATACGGTCCCGACGCGGACGAAGAGCTTTTCTGTATTCCGTCCGAATCCGGTGGCGTTTTTCTTTCAACGACGCTTATCGAACGCCAGATGCGTGATGGCATTGCCGTTATCCGGGGACGCGGGCCAGATGCCTTCGAGGCGATTGAGCAGGAACTGGATCATGTGTTGCGCACTACGCTCAATCCTCTTCTAATGTCAGTCTTTGGCGAAGACTTTGGCCGTAGCGGAGACCTAACTGTCATCTGGCCATTGCAGATCGAAAATAATACGCATCGGCGTACTCCGTTTATTGTCGAGCTACGTGACGTCCCTTATGAGGTTCAACGCAAGATTCTTTTCTATATTGTTGATCGGCTCCCGCGATTCATTGGTGGTGCCATGGATGCGACGGGGAATGGTGACTGGTTAGCTGAGCAGGCTGGCTTGAAATACGGCGGCACCAAAGATCTGCCTGGTCGTATTATACCGGTAGTTATGAACATTGAATGGTATCGGGAAAATATGCCACGCTTCAAGGCTGCTTTTGAGGACAACCTACTCGTGATTCCTAAGCATGCTGATATTCTCGCAGATCTTCGGTTGATTCGCATGGAAAAGGGCATTGCGAAGGTTCCTGATGCTCGTACACGTGAAGCCGGTGGAGCGGGCCAGCGCCACGGCGATAGCGCAATCGCGGCCGCCCTTGCTTGGTATGCGAGCATTGCAGACCGAACCGAGTACGCGTATACGCCAGTGACAACGCGGCTGCTAGGTGGCTCTAGCGAACGAGCCCGAGAATGGGAAGAAGATCATCCGAGCGGAAGCGTCTGGGGCAACGAACGGAGTGGTTTTGCAAGAACTAAAGGTACGTGGTGAGCACCATCAATGTTAACAATTCTACATCTTGCCCAACTCTTAGATTCATGAGACAAACAGACATGAGAAAGATCCTTTTGTTGGCTAGTACCCTCAGTTTGTTAACTCTTGGCTTAACTCCTCCAGCTCACGCCGTACGACTGAATCGATTCGGAATCGTAATGATTCCCTGTGGCGGTGTGGAGGACGAGACTCCTTTAGTGCAGGATTATCTCAACTCAGCTGCCGCGATCAATGCGACTGTGGAACCACCGACTGGCATCTGGTGTCGTGTTGATGAGGGAGTCTATGCTACCACGGGAGTGGGCTGGTACGGCAACGGCGGTGGCCTAGATGCTTCGCATATGGCAAGTGGCGGTGTTGGATTAACGATCTATTCAATTAATCCCGGTGCTAATTACACAGGGACTCAGCAGCAGTGGGCCAACCTGAACATGAAGGGCCCTGGCCGCAGTAGCAATAGCACTGGTATTCTGGTAAAAGCTTCTAACTGGGGGATCAACGGCTTTAATATCCACGACTTTGGTTCAGGCATCAGTTACGGCGACCATGGTTACGGTGACAAATGGCAGAATGGTGAACTGTATAACAACCACATAGATGTCTGGTGCCCCAATGGTGGTCAGATAGTTAATGCAGGTGAGCAGAATAGTTTTAGCGGTGTCAACCTGTACAATTCCGACATTGGAGTGGGAAATGGGAGCTGCACGTTTTCTTTCTACGGTGGGAGCATGGACGCCATGTCTCAATACACCGGATATGCTTGCAGCCCAACCGACTTAACCAATGAGAACATTGAGATTTTCTCCACTGGTCCATTGTGGTATGCTTGTGGTGGTAATACCTCTGGCTCGCTCAATGTGGTAAATAGCCGTTTCATCTCTGAAGGCAATTATAACATTCCGATATTCTCAGTTGCAGCTGGTGGTCCGTATCTGAATGCTGACGGCAATTATTTCAGCGGGTTAAGCAACGGTAATGCAGGTTCATCTTACGTAACTGGTGCTGGTGCGGCGACTGGCGCAAGACTGTGCCATAGCACGGGTCTCGGCACTGTTCCATTTAATATTCAAGACTTTGGCCCTTGCTAAAGGTCATTGCATGAAGGGCCGGGTGACCGCTTAGCCCGGCCCTCGTACCAACGGTTCTTGTCGTCCTCGTAAATAAACCCGCACAAATTCGGGATCGCGGCTGCTTAGCTCCCGAATCAACCACATGCCGCCCATTCCATAGAAAAACGCTAATGGAAGCCAACGCCATTCCAGGCTTAGCCCTATCAGAACGAGGAACCCCAACATTACGAAACTGTGTAAGCGGACCATTGCTGGTTCTCCGCCGAGTAGCAGCTTAGGTCGCATCAACGATTGATACACTCGATTCGTATTCAGGTATTCGGGCTGAGAGCCAGGCGTCGAGGCGTTCAAGAGGGTCACACTGGGCAAAGATCTCCCTGGCCTGAGCGACATCTGCGTTGCTTGTGGCTGCACAGATGCTTTGCCCGATTTGCCCCAACCCGAGGGTAAATTTGCGGCAACCACTTGCCGATTTGAAATAGTAGTCGTGGGCGGGGATGCTGCTGGCGATAAGGGCGATTTCATGTGGCAATATTCCTATGTCCAGATAATTCTTGGCGACGTGATTGGTCCATGCTTCTGGGTTAGGCAACAGAACTTTAGCCGGGAAGCTCTCTAGCATCTGGCTCTTGAAGGGACTGGCCACAATTTCGTTAATGCTCTGAGTTGAAGCGATGACGCCGGCGTTCTTCTTCCTTAGCCGCCGCAAAGCATTCGACATCCATCGCGCCGCCGTCTCGTCTTCTAGGAATCGCCAGAACTCATCCATGAAGATAAATGTCGGCGACACACCGTCGAGTGAAGCTGTGATATTGTGTAGAATCAGCTCTAGCGCTGGTATTCGGGCCCGTGGTTCAAGCTCCATCAGCTCGCTAACCTCGTAGACTGATACTTGCCCCCCGCCAGTGTTCCCTCCTTTGTCCCCGTTGAAAATGTAGCCCCAAGCGTCATCGTCAATGTATTCAGAGAGAATGCGTCGAATCCGCTCACGTTTGGGCTCTCCGCTGTGAATGTTTGCCCGTAAGTCGAATAGCCGCCGTCCACCTTGTCGGTAAGTTCTTCGGAGGTCAATTGCAAAGTCCTCAGACTCCCGCTCACTTAACTCGAAACCGCCGAGGTTCAGTTCCCCGGGCCATCGCCCAAGTAGCCGCTCAAACCAGCCCTTCAACCATTTCTCGCCGCCTGGTTGATCCATTGTAGCCATAGGGCAGAGTGGCATGGCACCGTCAGCACCGACGTCGTAGTAGTCGGCGTTGAGAAGATGAGCTAATACGAAGCTGCTCCGATCAATGTCCAATGCAAATATACGGGCATTGGGGATGCTGGTGTACGCGGTGACCATAGCTCCGATGAGTGTTGATTTTCCTGTTCCGGTCGGTCCGAGGATGAGTACATGTCGCACCTTGTTGGTTATAATAGGGAATGTAAAAGGAATCCCGGCGCCGCCTCCGCAAATCAGCATGCTCCCCTCCAGTATTCCGCTGGTAATACCATATCAGCGAAGTTGTACGCTGTTATTAGCGGCCGGCACACGTTGTGATCGTAATCGCCTGGCCAGCTGCTATAGACTGCCTCAACTGCTCGATAGTCCTCGATGCGTGCGAGTAGCCCCGCTTGCACGACGGATTGCATCATCTCTCTGGCACGCAAATCAGCGCGGTCGGGATCCGTGTCTCGAACGATAACCGTCATTGAACCGTAGCCAATTGGTACTCCGCTGGCGTTAACTTGCTTTACTTCCTCTATTTCTTCTTTCTGTGCTCGAGCGTCCATCTCTTCTGGTTCGCGTTTGTGCCACCATCTTGAGATTAGGCCCCAGAGACCTCCGCCGATGATTTGGTCCCAATGTGGTTTTTCGTTTTCGAGTGTTTGCTGTGCGTCGATTGTGCTGAGGCAGATGAAACGGGTGCTAATGGTCAGTGGCCCTGCTTGTCGTAGTAGCTCAGCTAGGATTTGTGGCCGTGTTCCTTCAACCGGATACATTAAGATGGTAATCGGCCGTAGGTGCCAGCCTTCTAGCATGGGCGCTAACCCACCAAAGAAATAATTGTATCCAATGATTTCGTTGAGCCGTATATTGCGCGCGGGTAGTAGCGCCGGGTCCCGTCGGTACATCACGCAACGTAGCAGGTCGTTGTAGGTCTCCGTGCTATTGTAGTGTCTGAGTTTTACGCCTGTTACTGCCGCGTCGAGGAAATTCGAGAATCGCCGCAACGCCTCGTCGCATAGTAGCTCGTACTTTTGTGGTTGAGATCCGTCAGTGGCGAATAGGAATTGCTGCGTCCACCGCTTTAAGGGAGTCTCGAATCGATGTGTCAGGTAGAGGCTAGCTGGTGTTTCCCAATACTCTCCAGCTCGGTAGCGCTCGCGCAACTCCATGTCGAGTAACCGGCCAGCAGCAGTAGGGAATTCGCGTTGTGGCGGCTCATAAATGGGATCGTGCTGGAAAATCACCTGCACCATATCTCCAGTTCGTAGGTGGATACAGGCGTTTCCTAACTGTCGCGCTGCGTTCCAGCGGTCGATTGGTGATGATGTCTCTGGAGAAAGCCCGTGCAATTCGTAGCCGCACATTACTCCCGGATACCGCAAGTCGCAGATTCCCTCGTCCCACCAGCCTCGATATGGGAGTACAGCGGCGAAGGATGTATCGTTCATCGTGTCACCCAAACTGGTTGCATAGTTGAGAAAACGAGGCTCTCGGGAAGCCAACAAAGATAACGTGCATCCCAAGAATCTGGATGGTCCCCAATGGCGACAATCATGTTCGGTGGTACGGTGTAGGTGCCAAATGGGCAGTGTTGGAGTATCTTGGGTTCTGGTGCTGTCTTTGGGATAATCGGGTTTCCGTTGACCGTGATCCCTTCAGCGGCGAATGTCACACGATCTCCGGCCATTGCTACGATACGTTTCAATGGCATGTAGAACTCCACGTAGACACCACGTCGTAATGGTTCATGTGTCGGATGCCAGACGCCCACCGGCTCGCTTGGGCTCTCGTTCCAGACTAACTGGATTCTGGCAAGCTCAACAAACGATAGCGCTATTAGGATGGCGAAAGTAATAAAGAACAGCCACCTTATCATGGCAAGTAGCCAGTGATAAATGGTGTTGGCGTTGGTGTTGGCTTCCACGCTCCATAGAATGACGGTAGTTCACGTACTTGGTTATCTGCATTCTGCCGTCCCATGCCGGTTCCGATGGCTTCTCGGTACATTGCCATTTCGTGTTTACGCCACTGGCACCCTTCGTTGCATGTAGGTGTCGGTTTCGGTGTCGGTATTGGCGTAATCTTCGGCATTATCTGCTGCATAATCACTCTGACTCGTGGCGACGGTGTTGCCTCTGGGGCTAGCTTTGGCCTTCGCATGGCCAGTGGATTCCCTCCGCGTAGCTGAATATTTGCCCAAGCGTTACGCACCGGCCGACGTTCCACCACCCATATAGAATAGACGATGGTCCCGATGACGATGATGAGGACTAGCTGTCCTAATCGCCGGCTCGGAGCTCGGAACCACGACGGCATTACCGCACCCCCTGCTGCACGCAAATCAGCCTGCGCATCCCGGAGGCGTCGATATAAACCTCTGGTAATGTATTCAACGGGCATTGTTGCTGCTGCGCTTGTTGCTGCTTCATCCGCTGTTCCTGTGTTCGGTAGTTCATGGATTGCGTTGCCAGGTTGCTCACCATGCTGACACCTTGCATGAGTACGCCCATGCCGATGCTGATTACGCTGATGTCCATTATTGCTGTGCCTCCTGCTTTAGAGCGACTTCACGTGCTGCCGCTTGTGCCTTGACTGTTGCTGGGTAATACCAGCCAATTACGCTTTGTCCTCGGGGCCGCAGGGCGACCGCTAAGTGGTACTCTCGTAAGTTTGTTACGATAATCAAATTGGTCTTCATGTTGGGCGAGGAGCTATCCGCCACTGGCTCAACGCTGACCGTATGTACCCCTACTCGCACGGTCCAACGTGTTGCGTCACCCACTACGATCATGTCCTTGTCTGTCACTTCGTCAGGCGCCAATCGGATGGTTGTAGCCTTCAGGGTTTGGCAGTAGAGGGGGTATTCCTTATTTGGATCATAGGCCCATTCTGTTGTGATGCCGTTGCGTAACATCGG
>Ga0307479_10007396_pt1 | contig 10124 bp, 15 predicted proteins | sample atmos_gasesECM4C_FD_203743 | JGI IMG/M metagenome (GOLD analysis project Ga0307479, IMG submission 203743) | Hardwood forest soil microbial communities from Morgan-Monroe State Forest, Indiana, United States - atmos_gasesECM4C_515 | ecosystem: Environmental > Terrestrial > Soil > Temperate...
CGTGCCCGAAAACAGCAGCGCGCCGAGCGCGGTGAACCCGTACGACTTCGCGGGGTCCGCGTTCCAGATCACCCATTGCGCGGCGGTCGTCGGGAATGCCTGCACGGGGGCGATGCCGGTCGGCACCGCCCCGGTGTACGCGATTCCGAACCGTCGGCCCGCGCGCGACATCTCCCACCCCGGGGGCGCGACCTGCTCCATCGCGAGGCTCTCCGTGAACGTCATCCTGGCGTCGAGCGGGCCCTTCGCGACGCGGAGCGGTACGAACCGCCTAAACGTGCCCTCGAAAATCATCTGGTTGTCCCCCGACCGACGCTCCCGCGCCGGTCAAACGTGGTGACACGGTCGGCGTGGCGCCGAACGTACGTAAAGCTACGAACGTCCTCTTCCGCGACGCGCATTTCTTCGCGCTCCCGGCGCGCCCACCGATCCGTAATGGTGATCTCGTCGATAACGCGCGTGACCTGCAGCGAGCCCCCGAGTTGTCCACTGGATTGTACGGCCGCGCGCTGCGCCCCGACCGCGGGGTCCCCAATGGAGACCGCCTGTCGGTCCGCGGACGTGACGCCGTCTTCCTGGGTAATGACCGTGAAGTCGACGGGCTTGCCGAGCCCGGAGTCGGGCGTCGACGTGACGATAACCGCCGGGGTCGTGCTCACTCTTCGCCGCCCTTCTCGTGCGCGATGGTGACGTGCACGGACTTACTTCCCTCCGCGGCCTTGCTCGCGGTCTCGCCCTCCTGGGCGATCTTCTTCTCTGCGAGCGCCTTCTCGTGCTCGTGCTTGTCGCGCTGCAGCGCCAACTCTTGCTGGTGTCGCTCGCGTTCGAGCGCGAGTTCCTGCTGCATCTTCTGGCGCTCGAACTCGGTTTCGAGGCGCAGCTTCTCCAGCGCGAGCGCGTGCTCGGCGTGAATCTTTTCGAGCGCGGTCGCGTGCTTGTCGCGCTCCATCTGCGCGGTCGCGGTCGCGCGCACGGACTCCTGCGCCATTTCCGCCTGCGCGCGCTCCTTATCGATTTCTAACTGCGCGGCCGCGCGCTGCTGCTCGATCTGCGGGCGCGCCGCCTCGGCCTGCGTCTTGGCCTGCAGGTGCTGAACCTGCGCCTCGGCCTTCATCTGCTCCGGATTCGGCCGCGGCTGCGGCTGCCAGCCCGCGGGCGGGATGCCGAAGTAGTCCGCGGCGTCCATCCGGCCGCGCACGCGCGCGGTCTTGACGAGCGTCTTCGCGTACCGCTGCAGGTCGCAGATCGGGTTGTCGAGCCCGAGGTTCTGCATGATCTGCTCCTGCTTCGTGATAACGCCGGTCATGAACGCGAGCTTCTCGTCCTGCAGGCCCGCGCCGATGGCGACGTTGACGCGCACGTTCGCGTCCGCCTCCCACGCGCGCGGGTCCGCGGCGACGTAGCTCCCGCGGAAGCGGAACACGCGCCCGGGCGACGGGTGCTTCACGACCTCGCGCAGCAGGCCCTTCATCAGCGGCTTCACGCCGTACTCCGCGAAGTTGCGCGCGATCAGTTCGATGTGCTGCTGCGCGGCGGTCATGGCCGTGGTGACGGCGATGGCGGTCGTCGACTGCAGCGCCTGCGGGTTCAGGCCCGCGGTGTCCTTCGAGACGCCGACGCGGTTCTCTAGCACCTGCTCGAAGAACGTCATCAGCACCTCGATGGCGTCCTTGCCCACGAACTGGTGCAGCACCGGGTCGATCATGCCCGGTCCGGTCATCCGGATCGGCGCGCCCACGTCGTTGTTGAGCAGGTCCTCCAGCGAGACCTCGCCCTCGACGTACGCGATGCGCGGATTCACGGACAGCGCGAGCGAGTCAAGCGCCGCCCTGGCGACCATCGTCATGACCTTCTGCAGGTCCTGCGTATAGTCGCCCATGCCGAGGCCGATGATCGTGTGCGGCTGCGGGTCCGGGCAGATGACCGCGAACGGGCGCTCGTCCCAGGGCTCGTTCGAGATCACGATGTAGGACGGCCCGAGGCAGATGATCCGCCGAAGCTCGGCGACGCCGTCGCCGTCCACGTCCATGTACGGGTACGCCTCGATGTAGAGCGCGCGCCGGGTCTCGACCGGGCCCGCCTCCGCGACCTCGGGCTTGACGATGGCCTGTCGGCTGATCTCTTCCAGGTTGTGGTCGAGGGACGCGTCGCGGTACGCGTACGCGTTGATGTCCTCGTCGCTTACGCCCGCAGCGCGAAGCTGCGAGCGCGTTAACTGCGTCCTGTGGGCAACAAATAGCGCCACACCGCCGATGCCGGGGTCGTCCACGGTCGTGCGCGCGCCGCGCGTGAACAGGTACTCCTCGGGCGGCAGGCACGCCACGCGCTGGACCTTGTGGTTCCGGCGGCGGACGTACTCGACCACGAAGTACCCGTCCGCGTTCGGGTCGTCGTCGAAGGACAGGTTCGTGACCTGGTCGTCGTCGTCGAGCGCCTCGACCTGCTCCTTCGTCATCCCCGACTGCCGGTACGAGCGCGTGAACGTGGACTCGTCCGTCCACCACTTCACGACCCCGAAGTTCTTGATGAGCGAGTCCATGAACCACTCGTCGAGGACCTGGTAGTACCGGTTGTCCTCGTTGAGCGTCACCTGCGTGACGTACTCCGTCTGCTGCTCGGCCTGCTCGACGCGCTTTGCGAGTTCCTGCGCGTCGGTCGAGAACTTGGGCTCGAACTCGACGGCGTGCTCCGCTCCCGCGAAGATGCGCATGAGCGAGGGCTTGATGCGCTTGATGGTGTCGCGCACGACCGTGAGCACGAACTGCGACCGGCCGTCCTCCTCGTTGCCGAGCGCGCGCCCGTTGTAGAGGTCGGCCATGTGCGCGCGCGCGGGCGATAGCTCGCCGTCGACGTACAGGATCGCGTCGTGGAGCATGAGCCAGAGCGCGGCCTGCACCTCGGTCTCGGACATCGGGCGCGCGCGTCCGTCGTCGCCGATGCCGCGGTCCTTGTCGAACTCGTTCGAGGAGACCTGCGCGCCCTTGCCGCCGATAGAGACCTTGCCGCGCGCGGGCGTGCCGCTCGCGGCGCGGCCCTTCTCAAGCTCCGCGGGGCGCTCGCGGCGCGGGAACGAGGTCGCGCGGCGCTGCTTCGGCTTCTTCGCGAGCACGTGCGCGGTGCCGCGGTCCGCCGGCGACGTCATGAACGCGCCGCCCGCGGGAAACTGCGAACTGGTACCGGAGTCAGCCATATCGTTCGTCCTAGGGGCTGCCAGGGCCCTTTATAGCGCCCGCAGCGGCACTGTCTCTACATCAGCAGCTTCAACTGCCGCCGAATGGGTTGGTTCCACGACGTGTTCGCGCGCCGGCCGAACATCAGCCGCGCGTGGTCGGACGCGAGCGTGAGCAGGAACGCGTCCGCGAGGTCGAACATCACCTTCACGCCGTGCTTCTTGCGCATGTCCTTCTTCGAGAGCGCGAACACCTTGTCCGAGGGCGTGTTGTCGTACTTCTGCGTCACCAACTGCCGGACGAGGTCGAGTTCGGGCTCGATCTGCTTGTACGCCGCGGGCAGCGAGCACATCCGATCCTGGAACCACTCCCGGCCCTTGAACCAGAGCGCGCTGCGGAAGTTCACGTACCGGTCCGCGTCGCGCTCCAGCGCGGGCGACTCCGAGACGTTGATCCCTCGCGCGGGCAGGCCCAACTGCTTGAGCCGGTCCGCGACGCCCGCGCCGACGCCGATGGCGTCCACGTTGATCTCGACCGGCTGCAGCTGGTGCGGCGTGCCCGAGTACTCGGCGTAAACGCGCCCCGCGACCTGCATGTTGTCCAGGTTCCGCCACGCCTTCACGACCTCCAGCAGCTTGCCGCCCTGGCGCTTCGCGAGCGCGGTGCGGTCGTCGCCGAAGCGCGCCACGTCCAGGCCCCAGACCACGGGCGTCGTCGGCGCGGGCTGCACGTCGCGGCCGATGGCGGCCTCGACGAGTTCGAGCGGAATGATCGCGTCCGACTCCGTGAGCGGGAACTCGCCGAGCACGCGCACGCGGTACGCGTTCGAGTACTTCCCGTACGACCGCTCGACGAGTTCGGCGTGCCCGTGCGCGCGGGGCACGTCGAGCGACGACACCGTGTGCGTCTTCCAGAGCGTGTCCGACATCGTGAACGCGTCATAGAAGAACCCGGTCGTCCGAACCGGGTTGCCGGTCATAATCGTGATCGCGTTCTTCCCGGACATGCTCCCGAGCGCGGACTCCCACACCGGAGCGGGCACGCCCGACGCCTCGTCCACGACGAGCAGGACGCCCTCGTTGCCGAGCCCGAGCGTCTCGTCCGCGTGCACACCCGCGAGCGCCTCGGGCGTCTCCGCCCGGCACGTGCGCGCGGACACGAACGACATCGTCGGCGCGGCGGCGACGGACACGCGGTCGGACGCGATGTCGAGCAACTGCAGGTACTCCTGCGGCAGGCGCTGCACGAGCCCCTTGAAGGTCGCCCAGAGTGCGTCCCAGAGTTGCGTCGTCGACGGCGCCGTGACCACGGTCTTCTGCGGGAAGCGGCAGAAGAGGTGGTGGAGCATCATCCAGGACACGAGCGTGGACTTCCCGACGCCGTGCCCGGACTTGACCGCGATGTACCGCTCGCGCCGGTCGTACTGCGCGAGCACCTCCGCCTGCCAGGGCTCGATCTCGCGCATGCCGAGGACCTCGCGCACGAAGAGCGCGGAGTCGTACAGGTACCGGTCGACGCGGACCGAGAACGGGTTCGCGTTCACCAGTCGCGCTTCCACGGCAGCGCGCACAGGATCACGATCAGCGCGCCCGCGACCGAAACCGCCAAGATGCCAACCCCCGCGATGACGAGCGCTTCGGCTAGTTCAGCAGCCACCGCAGCCCCTCCACAATCCCCGCGCCCACGAGCGCGGCGAGGACGTCGAGCGCCGCGAACGCGTACGGATAGTTCGGGTGCCCGGCGGTGTCGCGGCCGTACTCCTCGACCTGGTTCATCTCCCACAGCGCCTGCACGAGCCCCACGAGGAAGAGCCGGAGAGCGGCCGCCGGCCCCGCGTGCGGGCCCTGGAGCCCGAACGCGGCCGCGCCCAAACGCAGCGCGAGCGACCACCCGAAGCTAAGGACCGCCCCGCCGATGACGTGCGCGACCGGGTGCTGATCGAGCAGGAACGTCTCGCCCGACCACCACGCCCTGAGGTTCTGGTTCGACCAGAACCAGCCGCTCACGTCTGCGGCCCCGCGCTCGGCCGGCGGACGAGACAGAACGGCCCGACCGCCTCGGGCGTGTGCAGCGCGCCCGTCCGGCGGCCGCCGCACACGAAGAGCAGGTGCGGCTGCTGGTCGAGCACGACCGAGTCCAGGTACAGGAGGTTGTCGGGGGTCACGGCGGTGTCGCGCACGAACGCGACCAAGCCGTTGTGCCCGGCGCACGCCCCTGCGCCCGGAGCGGCGTGCGTGAGCGTCATCGCGAGGATGGCGCCCGTGCCGTCCTCGACGCTCGTCACGACCGCGTCCGCGCAGTCCATGACGACGGTCGTGTCCGCGTAGTCGCGGAGCACGGCCGCGTCAACCGAGTCCGGCACGTGCAGGGTCGCCTGCGCGGCCGCACCCGTGGCGCACGACATGGCGGCGAGGAGCACCGCGACCGCGAACCGATTGGCGCGCGTCACGTTAGTGGACGACGGACTTGGCCGCCGCCTCCAACTGCGCGGCGCGCGCGGCGAGCCACGCCTTGATCTTGTACCCGCCGAGGACGCCGAGCGCGACGCCGGACGCGAACACGACCGGGTGCGAGGCGATGGCGATGGCGAGCTTGATGGGGGCTAAGAGAATGTCAAGCATAGAGGTACTCCCGCATGCTGCGTTCGAGATAGGCCGCCAGCGCCCGCAGCGTCGATGGACGGTCATAAACCATGCCGAGTGTGGTATTACAGCCGGAGCAAAGCCAGCCGCGGAAGCGCCCGCTGTTGTGATCGTGATCCCACACGAGCTTCTTTATCTCTCCACAGCCCGAACACCGTGCTCCGTGCGGTGCTCGCGGCTTGGGCGCGGGTGCCTTTCGCTCCCGCATGCCCTTTCTCCGGCGCCAGCGTTCACGCATCGCCCGCCGCGCGCACTGCTCCGAGCAATATTTTTTCTCAGAGCCTAACGAATTGGGCTCAAACGAGTTGCGGCATTTCCCCCACCCACAATTTTTTCGCAATCGGTCTCCCGCACGTAGGCCCCGCACACGCGCCGCGACTGGAACGGGACTCCGGGGTCCCCCTCCGCCCGGTCGCCCCTCCGACCATCCGCCCCTCCGGCAGCCCGCCGGGGTGCCGGCCGGCTTAACATAATCCCGCTTATGCGACGCAGCGGCGCGCAAACTGCGCACCGCCAACGCGTTACCTAGTCGGTCACCGGCTCGTCGGGGCCGCCCACCGGCTGGCTCTCCGACGGATTGGCAGTTTCGACACCGTCGTGACCGTGCGTCTCGGGCGCGGAGGCGAGCGGCGCGCTGTCCGGCGAGGCAGAGGCGAGCGGCGCGCTGTCCGGCGAGACAGGATCGAGCGCCTCGACCCTCACCGGGTCGTGCGCGCTCGCGTAGTCGCTCAGCAGCGCGGCAGCGTCGGCGCTCTCGGCCTCGACGACCTGCTCGGTGTTGTACGTGGTCAGCTTGTAGCGAGGCATGCTCAGACCCCCAGGAAGACCTCAACGCCGGACGCGCTCGCAACCGACCCGCCCTCGGCGGTCGTGCTCGCGGCGCTAATGCCGACCTCGAACGCGCACCCGTCGACGGGAAACGGAATGCTCACCATCAGCCCCGCGCCCACCTCGATCTCCAGGTCCGGCGTGGTCGTGCCGAGCGTGATGCCCGAAATGGCGTTGAAGAGTTGAACGAAGCACGTCGCGGCCGTCGAGTTCAGCACGACGACCCACTTGATATTCGCGGGCCCGCTCACGATGAGCGATCCGCCCGCGGGCGCGACGAGGTTGCGAATCTTGATCGGCGTTGCCATTAGCTTCTCCGCTTCCGCAGGTGTGAGCCGGCGCGGCTCTTCATGCGGTCGACGCCGGTGATCGTGCCCTTGTTGCGCGAGGCGTAGAACACGCGCTCGCCCTTCTCGGCGCCGTACTGCTGCGCCATCGTGGCCTTAATCTTCTGCCCCTTCTTCGTAAGCGGCACCTTAACCCTCCTGCCCACCCGCTTCGTCGTCGTCGAGTTGCGCTTCGAGCGCGCGCTGCTGCTTCTTGAGTTCCGCGAGCTTCACCTGACGCGAGGCCCACTGCTCCGCGAACTCCAGCGCGAACTGTAGCTGCTGCTTGTAGATCGTGCGCTCGTGGCGCTCCATCTCGGGCGTGCGCTTCCGCGAGTTCGGCACGGGAATGCTCTCGACGTCGATGTTGCTCGTGGCGTCGAACGGGTTCACCGCGTCCGCCTTCGCGTTCGTCTCCCGTGCCCACCGAATGCGCGCCTTGGCGTTCTTTCGGCTGAACGCGTGCGCGATGGTGACGTTCTCTAGCTCGTCGACCTGCCCGATCACCACGCCGATCACGAGCCCGAAGATCACGGGCCGGCCGCGGAGCGACCGCATCAGCTTGCGCTGCCGGATGACGTACTCGCGGCGCTTGGCGTCGCGAACGAGTTGACGCTGCTCCTCGGCGGCCGCGAGCGCGGCCTCCTCGTCGTCGAGCGCGTCCACGTCGTCGATCAGCACGTGCTTGCTCATCTGCTCCCTCACCCTTCTCCCGCTACGCGGGCGGTTGTAGCTCCCGTAGGTGCGCGCACTCCGGGTCAAGGCACGCGGCCATGACGCGCGGAGGCTGCGCCGGATCGTGGGGCACGATGTCGATTCGCTTCGTCATCGATCCCTCGCACTTCACGCAGAACTGCGCGGGCAGGTTACCGCGCCACGCGACTCTTCCGCGCTTCCTTCTCTTGCTCTTGTCGAGCGGATTGAACGGCGCTAGCGGCTGCGCCTGCTCCCGTTCCGAGCCGCAGTCACACGGAGCGGGCGGCACGCCCTCCTGCTTGTACCGCGACGCGCACCACGGCTCGTGGTCGCGCACGCGGCCTAGTTCCGCTTCGGCTTCGTGGACGCGACCTTCGACTCGCGGCTCAGCGCGTACGCCTCTTTGCTCTTGCTCTTGTGCCGCTGCGTGTTCACGGCAGGCGCGTGCTTGTCGATGATGCGCGCCTGGTACTCCTCGACCATGTCCGCGTGCGTGTCGCCGTAGTGCGACATGCCGGGCGCGTCGTCGTGCCAGTCCTCGTTCGGGCGCAGGCCGGGCTCGCCGTCCAGGTCCTCGCCCGAGCCGAATACGACCTGGCGCGCGCGGTTCGGCTCAAGGTCCGGGCTCGGGTCCGTCCAGAGCCCGCGGTTCGCCATCGCGTTCGCGTCGAGGACGCGCGCGCTCGCGCGCTCGTTGCCGCGCACGAACTTCGGAAGGTCCGCGATCTTCTTCTCGCGGTTGCCGTACTCGCTCGGGCTGCCCTTACGGCCCTCGGCGCCGACGTGCGCCTCGTCCTGCCGGCTGTACACCTCGGTGGTGTCCGCGGGCGGGAAGTTCGTCGAGCGCGACTCTCTGATTGCCATACGTTAGAACCTCGTTAGAACACGCGGTACCAGCGCCGCGCTCGCCTCCACTCTCGGTTTGACTACTCGGTGGCTTGCAGCTTTCGCCGCGACGGCACGCCGCGCGGGGTCATGCCCTCGACGGGCTCGGTCTCGCAGTCCACGACCTCGCCGTGCCTCGGCTCACCAATCGGCAGGCCCAGGGTCGTGCCCATCTTCGCGCCGCGGAGGCGCTTGCCAGCGCCGGCGGTCGTGCCCGTCTGCTGGCGCACGTGGTACGCGATCTCGTCCGCGAGGCTCGCGGGGTCGCCGTGCACGTAGATGCAGCCCACGCCGTCGGGTGAGGTCTCGTCCTTGCCGCGCCGCGAGAGGTCCGAAATGGGGCCCTCGTCTCGCCCGCCAAGGCGGCCGGGCAGCGTAGGAACGCGCGCGAACTTCGGCTCAGCCTGGTCTCGACCAGGGTCGTGCAGAACTCGGTCCCCCACCTCGTAGTCAATCGCCTTCCGGCTCGGCATCGTCGTCTTGTCTCTCTTGGGGCGCGGTACCAACGCCGCGCGCGTCTCCACTCTCGATTTCCTTCGGAGCCGGGGGCAGCGCGCCGGGGCGCGCGACCGCCTGTAGGAACAGGTTGCCCGGGTTGTTCACCTGCAGCGCAATGACCGGAGCGTCGCCGTAGGTCGCGGGGTCGTGCTTCGCGGCGAGCCACCGGTGCGCGTTAGCGAGTTCGCGCGCCTTCGCGATCCCCTCGCGCGTCTCCGGGGCGTTCTTTACGGCCGTAAGTTGCAGTTCCGCGTGCTCTTCGCCGCGCGCTGTACGCGCCGCGCGCATCTCGGTCTCGTAGTTCTTCCAGAGCGCCTCCGAGAGGTACGGACGGCTCGGGGTCCATAACTCAAGGCCGTACGGGACGCGCAGCGACGCCGCGATCTCCGTGATGGTCTCCCCGCCCGCGTACCGCTCGACGACGGACTCCCACCGCGGCCCATCGCCCTCCTCCGCGGCCAGGAACGCGACGAGCGCCTTCATTCTTGGTCTCCCCGGCATGCTCCAAGGTAACCCGGGGCACGAATATTGCAAGGACGGCGGCGGGCCGCTCCGGGTCGATCTCCCCCGCGCTCCCCCACACTACGTGTGGGGGGAGCAGCGGGAGTGAGTTCGAGTTTTTGAGGCGTAAGTCTTTTTGGCCCAACGAGTTCTGGCGCTCCCGCTCCCGGGAGCAATCGGGAGCAAACGGGAGCCCACCATCGCGACAGTGTCACGACACCAACCATGCCCCGTAAGGACTTACGTGCCCACTTAAAGTGATACTTTAAGTCCGGGAGCAAACGGGAGAAATCGGGGGCGCGCGAGCGGGGTGGTATAGTGACAGTGTCACGACGGGCAAAACGCGGCAACCCGGGGGTTCTGCACGAGTCAAACTGCCACGTGTCAGAATGTCTAGCCTTACGCCGCAACAACTTGGGACCGCGGCACGCGCCTTGCTGGTCTACGGGGGCACGTGTTCTGTCACTACACGGGCATTCAACAACTCGAAGGGTTTCGCTCGCTCAGGCAGGGGGACCGCGTCGAGTACGACGTCGAGCAGACCGAGAAGGGCCGCGTCGCGAAGCGCGTCGTGAAGC
>Ga0307479_10007397_pt1 | contig 10123 bp, 10 predicted proteins | sample atmos_gasesECM4C_FD_203743 | JGI IMG/M metagenome (GOLD analysis project Ga0307479, IMG submission 203743) | Hardwood forest soil microbial communities from Morgan-Monroe State Forest, Indiana, United States - atmos_gasesECM4C_515 | ecosystem: Environmental > Terrestrial > Soil > Temperate...
AGGGCGACCCCAAAGCCCCATGCCAGAATGCGTAGTATTACATGAGGCTTTCGGATGCGCCCTAGGGAAACCGTCTGCACTCGGGCAATGTTTCGAAGTTGGTACGTCTGATACCCGATCCGAAGCGTGCGCGTGTTCAGCACAATAAACGCTGTGCCTGTAGCTGGACTTCTCGCCATCACAGCTCCCCGCTTCGACGGAACGCGCATCGGGCTGACGCCCAACCCTGACCGGGTCAGACGCCGACTCCACGCACCGACGGGGCACTATCGCTCCTTATCAAGATTGTGCAGCACCACCGACTGGATTGATAGAGGGCAATTGTACATCTGGCCAGTTAACACCGCCCATGCTCGCGCCGGGCGTTGAACTTCGCAGTCACTTGGTTACTCAGTCGCTGGCGAGTCGGATGCGGCGACCTCTGGATGCAAACTACGGGCCGGGTTTCGTCATCTCTGCGCCGCTGCGAAAGCGGGGATCAGGTAGCGCACTGTGCGGCCCATGCGCGTGGTCACTCGCACATCGCGCACGGATAGCTCTCCTTGCGCGGGCAAGGCCGTCAGCGGGCATCTGAGTACGATCGCGACAGGCCAGGGCGCGAAGGTCAGCGTGAACACCCCGAGCGGAGGCCGGGCGCTGAGACGGCAATGCAGCGTGCCGGCGTCGGCATCCAGGGCCGCGACAGCCAGGACCGCTTGGGGCAGGCGGGCCTGCCATTCGCCGTCCTCGTGACGGTGAACGGTTCCGCCAGTGAGGGTAGTGGCCATCGCCACGGCCTCGTGGTGGACGTTAAAGACACGTCAGCTGAGGCTGGAGATAACCCTCGACCAGCGGATCACCGTCAGATACCACGTGAACGGCATGACCCCCGACGAGACCGCCAGCTACATCCGCCACCACCTCGTACCCCCCGGTCGACTTGCCCTTCCGGGCGCCGACTCGCACCGAATCGGCAGGGAGGGTACCATCCCGCATCTGGCGGGTGCCTCTGTCCGTAGCGGCTACTACCTTGCGGGCCGCTGACTCTGGCCGGGAACGTAAGGACCGACGTCGGAGAGTCCACCGGTTTCCAGCCGGTCAACGTGGCCATCGCTGCGGACCCCCGGATTGATGGTCGTGGCCTCCAAGGCGAACACGCCGGTGAGCCCGCGCGCCAGGAAGTCCGGGGCTGGGCGGGGGCGCGCCACCACGAAGTTCGCCTCGGTCAGCACCGCGAACAGCTACAGCTTCTGACGGTGGCCCCTCATCATCACCGCGGGAAGGGCACGATCGCGCGCCACGGGCGCCCCTGGCGCGCAGTTAACCTGCCGCCATTCCCTACTCAGGGCATGCTAAGTTTGGCGAGCCTCGCCATTCGTGTGGACACGAAGATGGCCAGACTCCACGGACAGTGATTTCTTTCTTATGATGCGTTTGAGGCTTCGGCGTGTGCGGGGAGGAGACATGTCGTATCCGATTTACCCGCCTGGTCCACCCGGACCAACCCGTCCACCCGGTTACGCGCCGAACTACCAGCCAGGTCTTACTGACGCGGCAGGGATTCCGAACCCCGAAGTCATGGCGCGGCTCCGCGCGCAGCAAGCGGCGGCTCAGCAGGCAGCCGAGCCAATGCGTCCTCCAGTTCCCGCTGATCGCTGGTATACGGCGGAGCATGCGTGGGTGGCGATCGACGGTATGTCGGCCGCGGTCGGCATCACGGGCTATGCCGTCGAGTTGCTTGGCACTGTGCACGAAATGCTTGACGTGTCCTTGCCCGCGATAGGGACTACCGTAACCGCGGGCGAGCTGTGCGGCGAGATAGTATCCGCCAGTCTGGCCCTCGATCTGGTCTCCCCAGTTGACGGCCAAGTCGCGGAGGTCAACGAGGAACTCGACAACGGCATCCCCCGCCTGGTTGCCACCCGGCCAGACATCTGGATGTTCCGGGTTCGCATGACTGCTGACGCGGACGGTGAGGTGGCGCTGCCATCCGACCTGCTTTCCGCAGCCGACTACGACGCGATGATCAGGCACCGTCGGCGCATGGCCGCGGCGGGAGATTTCGAATCTGACGTGGGCAGGGAACTGGAATCCCGGAGCACTGCGCGCGAAGCGGCAATCCGGCAGCAGCGGCTCCGTGAAGAACGGGAACACATCCGACGGGCCGCAGCTGAGGAGCGGGCACGGGAAGAACAGGAAGCCGCTCGTACGCGGCACGCTCGGGTCACCGGGGAAGTGGAGCGTAATGCCGCGCAGCTGCTGGAGTATCTTCGGCGAAAGGGCATACCGCCCCGCGACGCTTTCTGGACAAACTGGCCAATCTCCGTGGATGGTCCCGCACGAGAGCTGGTGATGGGCTGGGAGGTAACCAGCGTCCTTACCAGGCGAGAAGCCGGAAGGTGGGTCGGCGGTATCTCTTACCCGGTACGTTACGACGGGAACCCGGAAGATGCCAAGCAATGGCAGCGGACGGGCGAGAAGGTCCAGATCAGGGGTGTGGGCCTGCTGCCTGACGGCGTGCTGTACGTATTCGATACGGGTGGCCGGGAGATGGAGCGCCCGCCTCGAAACATCACCGGTCGGCTGGTCACCTCTCCTGAACTCTGGAATACTGCCCAAGTGGCGGAGGGCGGTCCGGTGATCGACTCCGCCAAGCCGGACGCCGATGTTTTGGTGTCATTCTGGCATAACAAAATTGTGCAATTCGCTGCACGGGTGGCGGAGTTTGAGCAGTAAAGTCGTTCAATCTGTCGGCATCTAGGCGAGCGCTGCGCAGTATCGGCGTAAGAGGCTCCAACACGGCCCTGAACGCCCTGGCCCGCAAGGTCAACGCCGAGCTAGCCACAGCAGCAACGCGCCAGCGAAGCGAGGAATGCGTATGAACATCGGCATTCACCGTGAATGGCACCTCACGATCACCCGTCGCGACGGGGACCACTGGCCGGACATCAGCAAGGACGGACCGGTGGGGAAAATCGTGTTCCGGCCCGACACCGTGACCGTACAGTTCGCCGAGATCGGTGGCGACGTCGTGCCGGGTGCGGTCTTCGTGTACGGCCGCCGTCTTGGGGCAGTGAGCAGCAAGCCCGGCCGTCCCTGGCTGGCGCGGGGCTGCTGGACGGCGTCCCGCCTGCCGCGCCGAGGCTCTGGTGTGCCCCGGTACGCGCCGGGAGAGCCTTCCTGGAGGACACGGGAACGGGGATGCCACTGACACCGCGAGGAGGCATCTCATAGACGGCTGTCACTGCGTTGTCAGCGTCTCGACTGCCCTAGTGAGCTGACGGATTATGAGAAGCACGCCAACCAGCACCCGAACCTGAGCAGCAACAAGGCCGCAAGCCTACGCACGCATGGCACACAGAACGCTGGCATTTCCGCACGCGCCGATCCACGGGCGGGTTCTCCAGGGGTAGCGGTAACGATACTGGCTTTACCGAAATTCGACATAGGGATATGCGGCGTCCTACCCTCTCCGTATGAGCACAACGAAGGTCCGGCTCACGGCGGTGGTCATGGATATCCTCGACATCCTCACCAGCTCGCCGCCCGACAATCCGGCTTGGGGCCTCCGGCTGTGTGAGCTGACCGGCTATGGCACTGGCACGATCTACCCGGCGCTCGACCGGCTCCTGAAGGCGGGGTGGATCAGCGACCACTGGGAAGACCCGCCACCCGAAGACCGGCCCCCGCGCCGGTTCTACGAGATAACCTCATCTGGCCGCGCCGCCTACGAGGAGGCGCTCGCCGCGCGCTCGGTCCGCCGGACGGCATGGGCAGGCCCAGCCGTGCAGCACGCTGGACGAACAGCATGAGCGTCGCGGGCCTACCACAAGGCGGGGCAGAAGAAGCGCAAGCGCACCTTACCCTGCGTGCACTGGTGTCACGCGCCGCCGACGGTGATGCGCAAGGATGGCGGGGCCTGATTGACCGGTATGCCCAGCTCATCTGGTCCATAATCAAGGAATACAAGCTCACGGAGAGGGAGGCTGCTGACGCCGCCCAGGCCACGTGGATGTGCTTGCTGGAGCACGTCATCGCCCGGCTCGCGGTCCCCGATCGGTTGGACACCTGGGTGGCGGGAACCGCAGAGGATCAATGCCGCGACAGGCTACCGGCACGCCGGACTGCTACTGTATCGCAGCGGCTGACCAACATGGCCGTGTTCCTCGCTGGCCGCAATCGTCCCGGCATTCGCGCTGAATGGCAAGCACACCTCGCCGGTGAGAGCGGCCACGATCCGGTCACTGGACGGAAACTCAGGGAAGCGCTCGGCTTTGTCGCAGCTGCTCTCAAATGCCGGCTGTCAGACGCTGCCGACGTCGCGTGGGCTCCGGTCGATGCGGTCCTGAAGTCAAGAACGCTGTCGAACATCTTCGTCTTCGGCCCTCCTGCCGTAGTGGCCCTGTTCATCCGGAGTGCCGAGGGGATACTCGGGGTAGTGAAAAGCGCGGAGAGCGTCAGCGCTATCGGGGCCGTCCTGTATGGCCTGGTCCAGCTTGGTCGGTGGTGGCGCGACGTCAAGCCTCGGGATCCGAAGGCCCGGCGGGCGAAGGAATAGGCGAGTCTTGTCAACTCCGCCACCCGTCCACGCAAAACCGCCCCGCCACCGTGGACTGCCCTGTGGTGAAGTTTAAGTGTGCAAAATCCCTGATTTCCGATCAATAGGACGCTGACAGTGAAATCAGTGAAGGCTGATTTACAGCTCCAAAGAGTCCGCAAGTCAAGCAGATCCCAGATCAGCTAAGCTCTTCGACGTGAGCGAAATCACTCCGCGATCCGAAGGTGCCGGATGATCCCTTCAGCGACGCATAGATCTGTTGCCGTGCGGTCACGGGAGCTGCGGCCAGCAGCACCGGAGAGCGGCTTGCCGCTGACTAGATCGAGAGCCCGATGACGAGGTTCGAGCGTGGCACACACGCGCAGGACGCCCGGCGACGGAGCGGGCAGGCCAAAGCACGCCACCGCACACGCTCAGGGTCAAGTTCCTCGCACAGCGGCTCGGAGGAGAGCGAACGGTCGTCGTGGCGCAGTTCGAAAGTCTGGCTTCGTTTCACACATCCCTGCGTGGCCGGCTTCAGGCTGCCAAACACGCATCACAAGGGGATCTGACTACTGTGCGGAGCCTGCTGCAGAGCGCAGAATACCTGTTGATGCAACTGTTTCTCTGAGAATCCGATGGATTACAAGGCCGACATCGGGCAGGTACAACATAGGTCGACGGAACCCGTGTACTGCGCGTATCCAACACAGAGGCATGCTACCGAGATGCTCGGGGCGCTACCCGAGCAGCCAAGGTTCCCAACCGTCGCTGCGGGTATGGAGTGAAGTGAAAGCCCGCTCGCGTCCCTGGCGGGCAGATCTCCCCTGAAAGCACCCGAGATTTCCACTGCCGGACTGGCGAGTGAAAGTCCCGGAGATATACCAGTTCAATTAGCCGCCATAAGCGTGTATTTTAGCCGCTGTAGTCCGCTACCTACGCAGGCATTCTGGTATGTATCAAGATTCGGCTTCTAGGTGGACGGGAAAATCATGGGTGATCTCTTCAAGGCCCTGCGGGAAGTTGCGCGTACGTTTCGCGTAGGCAGCGAGAGTACCGAGCGCACTGAGCGACTCATTATTCTTATCGTCGTGACGTCGGTCACGGTCCTCACTGTCTTCGTGGGCGTGTGCTGGATCGTTCAGAATATCTGGTACTGACGAGGAGTGCGGCACCCGGATAATCACCCGGGTGCCGCACTCGGGTGCAGACCAGACGTCGACCGACCCTCCGAAATCTCCAATTCTGCCTGCCTCCGAGATTTTCGTCGCCACCTGTGCGCCGCTGAGGTCGATTGGAAATCCAATACCCTGATCCCGAATGATAATCTCGGTTGCATCGTCGACGTCTGCTGCCCATACCACCACGTGGACCACCCCCGCGTGGTCCACCACGTTCTGCAACGCGGCATGCGCTGCCCGCGCTATGGATTTGGCGTATGGGATATTCCATCCTCTTTCCAACTCTGTAGAGACGAATTCGACGCGGAGGCCAGCCTCTCGGAAGGAATCCACGATAATATCCAACTCGCTGCGCAGCGCAGCCGGATAATCATGCTCTCGACCAGGCAGTACGCTGCGCAACGTGCTTATTTGCTGCAATGCAACCCCGCGGATTTGCCGGAGACGGCGTGTAAGTGCAGGAGTTTCGGCATCACATATCTCGACTATCCGAGTCAGGCCCTCCATAGCTCCTTTATAGAGCTGGAGAAGTTCGGCTGCACGCTCAAGCTGGCGTCCAGCCTCGTCACCGGCTTTTGCCGCCAGCCGAACACCCCGCCTAGCCAACTGGGCGATCAACAAGGTGATCAAGAACGCCGCCACTAGTTTGCCCACCTGAGCCGCCGCCTGTGCGGCGCTCCCCAGGCTTATCGAGTCGTGATTCAGTATGACCAGCAGACCCTCGAGGGCAACGCTAAGCGTGGTGAGCAACGCGCCCGCTCGAACTCCTCGTAGCGCAGTCCAGAGGATCACCGTCCCGAACATATATCCCCAAAGGAACTGCCGGCCCGGCATCAATGCTGTGCCTTCAGCGAGATCTATAGCGACCCAGATATTCAGCATGGCCGCTATCACGAAGTCGGCGACCATGAACTGCGGCAATGCGAACAATCTCATGACAATAGCCGAACGCGCGGTAATCAGCAGAGTGATATCCATAAGGAACAAACAGCTCATCGCTGCGAGCAGGAGACCAGATGGATGACGAGGCAAGCTCGCGATCGCCAGGGCAGCCTGCAATGGCGTCAGGCATGCCCGGTACGTAAGCGCTGGAATAACGAACCATCCCAGAGCTTGTTCCTCAAGGCTGGTCGATCGACGCATCGATGCATGCGTGATCAGCGAGCGCTTTGGAACGGTGCCCTCCTTCGGGTGTGCCGGTACGCTCATTCGAATCCTCGTGCCGAACCCACGGGCTGAGTAGATCACCACCAAACCGCCTACATCTTGGATGCGACGTCTTATGGAGTTCTGCAGACCGAACCTGGTCGATGCGGTTGCCATGTCGAACCCGCAACCTGCGTCGAGGACCTCCGTCACCAGCGTCCCTTGGCTACTAGCAGCTAGCGTCACTTCAGCACGATCGACTCCAGCATGTTTGTGCACGTTGTTGAGCGCTTCCCGTGTTGCGGCTAGGAGCGCGATTACCACCTCGGCCCGGAGGACCCAGCCCAAACTCTGCGAGCGAATCTGTACGTTGACCGTCAGTCCCCGTGATCTGAACTCGCGTATGAGGGCTTGCAGGCCATCTCCAAGACTTTGCTGAGGGGCTTGACCCACCTCCGATATAGCTGTCGTTCCACGACGGATTTCGTCCGCCGCTATGCGGCGAATGTCCGAGATCCGCGAGCCTGTGGATCGAGTGGTGTCGACCGAGCGGCTTGCGATCTGGGCGAATGCCTGGAGAGCTGTGTCGTGCAAGTCGGTGAGCGCACGGGTGCGTTCAGCCAATCGGCCTGCCTTAAGTGATTCGCGGAGTGCGAATTGCGTGCCCTTCGTTGCGAACGCCATAATGACCGCAGGGACAATGAGCGCGGCGAGCAACCAGCCGATCTGCCCGAGGGCCTGGATCACGCCCGTCGCAGTGAGAGCAACATTGTTGATCTCGATCATGCAGCCTTCGAGTAGCACCCCGCCTGCCCACACTGCGGTCCCGACACGCACTCCTCGTTGACTGGTCCACACCACAACGGTCCCGAGTGCGTATTGCCAAAAGACATCCCTCCCCGTCGAGAGAAATGTGCCTGAGGGGAGCGCAATAGTCGCCAGGATATTGAGCGCAGCAGCGAAACAGAGATCACCGACAAAGAACAGCCGCGACTCCAGAACGGCGGGACGCCGCCCCCGGCATACCGACACCGCAAGGGCCGCATTTGCGATGACGGCGACCACGGCAACGACCGTGAATGCAGGTGTTGCCCGCCCGAGGACCCCATCGCTCGCGGCAAGTGATGCAGGCATTAGCAGAGCGCGGTGCGCCAGACCGGACGCCACGAGCCAACCGGTCATCCGGTCGTCGAGCGACCGGGCCTCGGCTTCGACCTTGGTCACGCCCGCTCATCTCCCTCCGTTTTTCTTCACCAGCCGCCTCGCACAGCCCCGTGCCTTCAACGAAGCAGAATTAATGTCGGCAGACCCAGCGTCCATGCCCACAGCCACCAGCGCTGCCCGGCCCTCGCGAGCGAATCAGCGCTGGCTGCCGCGCCGTGACTTGCGATCACTGCTCGACCTGCAGGCAGGAGGACCATCGCTGTGCCCGCCGCAGCGAAGGCCCAGGCGCCCAAGAAGGCGGAGGCGGCGAACGCCGCCATGAGCAAGACCCAGCAGACGGCGATGGCGATCGCGGTGGCACGTGGTTGGCATACTGTCGCCATTGTCCGCAGACCGTGCTGCGAGTCGGCGTCCGCGTCAGCGGCGGTCTTGTAGAACTCATTGCCGAGGACGATGCAGAAGACCAGAGCCTGTCCCAGGAGGAGCAGCGGCGTCACTCGTTGGACTGCAGCCGCAGCGAGAGCGAAGGAACAACTGGAGACTAGTGCGACCGCGATGTTGCCGACCAGGACAGTGTTCTTGAGCCAGGGCGAGTATGCAGCTCCAAGAAGGACGCAGCATCCGCTCAAGAGGACCAAGTCGAAATCTACGGCGAGGGCGGCCCCGAGCGATGCCGCCGCCAGTGCGGCAGCGAGGAACCAGGCAGACCGCACCGAGATCGCCCTGGACGGGAGCGGACGTTCGGGCTTGCTCATCGCGTCCAAGTCCACATCCATGATGTCGTTGTAGACCTGCGCAAAGGCGATGAAGGAGAATGCAGAGGCGGCTGAATAGACGATAGGCAATGCGTCATGCCGCATACTCCTTCCGGTGAGCGTCCACCACCCCGCAACGGTGAGTACCGGCGCACCGGCAGACGTCCGAAGGCGCACCAGTCGGTACAGGGACCGTACGGTGTCCGTCCTCCGTGTGCCGCGCTCGACCGCGGGGTCCTCCATGGCCTATGAGCCCCCCGAGCGCATCTCGAGCACACGCTGGGCGGCTTGGACACCGCTCCGAATCGCACCGTCGATATATGGCCCACCTATGTAGTCGCCAGCGAAGGCCAGCCCCGGAACCGAGGATGGCTGCTGTGCGGAGAAGCGCTGCGCGCTGCTGATGTGGCCAACGTTGAATCGGGGGATCGCCTGTTGCCAGCGCTGAAGATGTGCCAGCTCGGCGTCACGCGCCCACTCGGGCTGTTCAAGCGTTTCGGCTAGGCGCTTGAGTACGAGTTGACCGAGATCGGTGTCTGACAGTTCCGCGTAATCGCGGGCGCCTTGGTCCGAAAGGTACACATTCAGCAGGCGATCCTGGCGAACGTTGGTTCCAGATTTCGGAATGTCCACGTACTGATACAGCGGGTTGACCGAGGTCAGGTCAGGCACACTTGAAGCTGGGAAGAGGTATGCGCCCTGGGGATAGCCGTCAGCATCGGCCCTAACCCGGTACGTGAGGACCGCTGTGCTGCTATACGAGACGGACACTAGAAAGCTCTGGAGGTCGCTGGGCAGCCAGTCAGCGAGGCGAACAGCCACGGGTGCGGGAACGGCACACACGACGGCGCGGGAACGGAACACAGCGTCCTCGCCCGCTATGCAAGCGGCGACCATGAATTCGCCGTCGGTCGTCCGTGTTATGCCCGTGACTGCGGCCTGGCAGGTCACTCCAACATTCGATGCAAGTGCACTCACTAGGTCGCTCATCCCGCCTGCGAAGCGATAGGTTGCCTTGCTGCCTGCGAATGCCTTGAGAATGCACCAGACCACGGCCGCACTCGTCGTCTCGGGATCCCAGTAGAGCAATCCGCGCAGCAGCGGCGTGAAGAAGAACTCAGCATCCTCCTTACCGATAGCGTGCCGGGCGTACGCGGCTGCGGATTCCCGGTCCGCGTGGGCGATCTTTGAGAGGTCACTGATGTCAAGGCTCTGCCAGTGTCGCACCAGTGCCGGGATCAGGCCCATCAATCGCAGCTTGCCGAGCACAGGAAGTGCATGGTCGTTGACCAGTCGAGGTGCAGGCCAGATTGCCTGCGGCCGAGATTGGCGAATGACATATGCGGTTTGTGACCGCTCCG